>WNGQ01007546.1_pt1 | contig 10430 bp, 9 predicted proteins | sample 5407661 | NCBI WGS metagenome assembly WNGQ01 (sample SAMN13153382, study PRJNA577476) | soil metagenome | isolation source: 60 cm soil or saprolite under Garry oak tree replicate 2 | place: USA:California | collected 2016-06-15 | reverse complement strand
CCTTATTTTCAATGAGCTACAGCCCGAAAGTGCAAACATGGGCTAGAGCGGCAATAGCATCACCCTTCTTTGAATAAGGCGTTGAATGTTGCCGGAGTGTCCGCCGACGAGAGGACTACTTCCGAGCTAAGTCGACGAACGCCGCTCTTGCAAAGCCTGTTTCAGCGACTGCCCCGCATATTGAATATGCTGCCGTAGTAACTTGCAGGCGCCACCGACATCGCGCAGGCGGCACAATTCCAAAATCTGGTGGTGCTCTTCGTTGGCGCGCTTGATGCCGTGGGTCAAATAGAGCTGTAGGCGAGTGTAGCGCTCACCGCTGTTATTGACGTTCCGGATGATGGCCATGGAATGCGGGCGCTAGGCGCGGGAATAAAGAATGGAATGAAACTGCCAATTCAGCCGTCCCCACGAGAACAAGTGGTCTTCCCGTTGCAACTCACTTTCATAACGGTGGAGCACGACATCGGCTTCGGTAAAGTCTTCTTGCGTGAGGCGCGGAATTGAGTGTTTGAGGATCTCCGGCTCCAGCAACGCACGAATCGTGAACAGCTCTTCAATGTCCGTTGGCGAGAGTGCGGGAACGATGGCGCCGCGGTTAGGGACGATCGTGATCAGTCCTTCGGCGTCCAGTTGGCGAAGAGCCTCGCGCACCGGAATACGGCTGACGTGATATTGCATGGCAATCGCGTCCTGCCGCAGCTGGGCCCCTTCCGGTATAGCTCCACGAATGATTTCTTCGCGAAGTTTGTCGGCGACGGCCGAAGTGAGCGACTGGCGCGGGATTGCAGACTCAGGTGTGGTGATGAAATTCATTTCTGTCCAGATGCGCCTTTCTCTGCTCCCCTTGCGCAGTCTTTGCGGACTTTGCGATCAAAGCTTTCGAAGCCCTAATAGGGTACAGACGCATGATATTGGTAGCTACGTCAGCGCGCAATAAGAGAGCAAGGGTGTGCCCAGAAACAAAATCGTCAGCTGCCGGGACCAAGCACCACCGACGGCTCTGGTAGTAGAGTAGTCCTTTGCCCAATTCGCCGAATCAACCAATAGACTGGAATTCCAAGCAGCACAATCAGAAGGCCGGGCCACGTTGTCGCCGGACGATACGCGAATAGCACAACGAGGATTGTGCCAGCGACCACGATGTAAGCGGCTGGAACTAACGGATACCCCAGGGTGCGATAAGGACGCGCGGCGGCCGGCCGTTTCTTGCGAAGTCGGAAAACGGCGGCAACCGTCAGCACATAGAAAAGGAGTGCGGCCGAGATCACATAATCAAGCAGATTGCTGTAGACGTTCCCCCACGCTCCGGTGGCCGGATCGTAGGTGCGCGGCAAGACAAGCATGATTGCCCACAAACCCTGGATCCAAAGCGCAGATGCCGGCACTTTGGCTGCATTCAGCGTGCCTCCGAAGCGGAAGAAGAGCCGCTGGCGTGCCATCGCGTAGTATGCGCGGGCGCCGGTAAGGATGAGCGCGTTGATGGTGCCGAAAGTGGACACCATGATTGCCGCCGCCATCAGCATGGTCCCGGTCCCGGGGAAGATCGCTTGCAAAGTAGCTGTCCCTACCCGGTCAGCCGGCGCGTGCTGGATCGCCGCGAGCGGAAGTGTCACAAGATAGCCCACGTTGGCGAGCAGATAAAGCGTAATCACGATAATGGTGCCAATCACCATCGCTCGAGTAACGTAGCGCTCCGGCTGCCTGACTTCGCCAGCGGCAAAGGCGATGTTGTGCCATGAATCGGCGGAGAACATTGATCCAGTCTGGCTCAGGCACAGAGCAACAAATAGCCCGAATGCAGTGCTTGCGTCCAAGTTTGCCGCGAGCGGCTCGAATCCCCGTGGGTGGCAAAGGTCAGAAAAATTCGCGCGAATGGCGGCGGAGTTCCACCCAACGAAAATTCCAGCAGCAATCAAAGCGAGAAGAGCGGCGGTTTTAGCAACAGTGAAAATGTTTTGAATGGCCTTGCCGTACCGCAGTCCTCGTGTGTTGCTGAGCGTAAGAAGGGCAATAACGGCAATCGCCAGCAACTGGGCAGTGGACAGGGAGACCGCGTAGTGCGCGGAAATCCGAATCGGCGGAACCAAATAATGGTCCTCCGAGATCGAAAGCATAAGGACGCCGGTGAAGCGCGCGAAAGCGACCGCCACTGCGGCAATGGTTCCAGTTTGGATGACGGTGAACAATGTCCATCCATAGAGAAATCCCCAGAGTGGGGAATAGGCCTCACGAAGGTAGACATACATGCCGCCGGCTTGCGGCATCATGGCCGAGAGTTCTCCGTAGCAAAGTGCCCCTGAAATAGTGAGACCGCCGGCGATGGCCCACGCTACCAGCAACCATCCCGGGCTCCCAATGTGGCGTGCCATGTCGGCAGACACAATGAAAATACCCGAGCCAATCATGACCCCAACTACCAGCATGGTGGAATCAAACAGCCCAAGGCCTCGTGAGAATTCGGCGTCCGCGGCTACACCTGGTTTGGGTAGAGTGGCGGAATTAGACAAGGAAGCCGTCCATAGTTGTTTCGCTTAAACTAGCAGGGTTTATAGCTTGACTGGTGGATATTATATACATACTATAAAAGTCTTGTGCGGCCTTCTTCGCTACAGCCACCGCTTCTTCCTCACCCCTTGCACTCTGATCCTCTGCCGGAGTTTGGCTTTCGTGAGTCACGCCCAGCTGAAGTCCAATTAGGATTGACGATGAAAGTTGATGATCCGGACCTGGAGTGTATGACGCAGCCGGTGAATCACAAAATGATCCGCAGAATCCGTGTGATTGATTCACACACCGGAGGCGAACCAACTCGGCTGGTGGTCTCCGGAGGGCCGGATCTGGGCACAGGTTCTATGGCGCAGCGGCTGCAACGTTTTTGCTCGGAACATGATTCATTTCGCTCTGGGGTAGTGAGCGAACCGCGGGGATCCGATGTGGTGGTAGGAGCATTATTGTGCGAGCCCGTGGATCCCACCTGCGCCGCAGGAGTCATCTTCTTTAATAATGTCGGCTATCTAGGAATGTGCGGGCACGGGACCATTGGACTGATTGTGACTTTGTCGTACCTGAGGCAAATTGGACCGGGAGAACATCGAATCGAGACGCCGGTTGGAATCGTAACCGCGACCTTGCACGAGAGTGGAGATGTTACGGTCAGCAATGTTTCTTGTTATCGAAAAGCTGCTCGCGTGTCGGTCAATGTTCCGGGATTCGGGAAAGTCTGTGGCGACGTTGCCTGGGGAGGGAATTGGTTCTTTCTGATTGAAGACCACGGCCTCCAACTGACGCTTAACAATCTCGAACTGCTAACCAGCTTCACTTGGGCAGTCCGACAAGCTCTGCGAGAGTCGGGCATCAACGGGGACGATGGGCAGGAGATCGATCACATCGAACTGTTTGGACCTTCGCAGATTCCTGGAGTGAATAGCAAGAATTTTGTTTTGTGTCCGGGAAAAGCCTACGACCGCTCTCCCTGCGGCACCGGCACCAGCGCCAAGGTGGCCTGTCTTTACGCCGACGGCAAATTGCGCGAAGGCGAGGTGTGGAGGCAGGAGAGTATTGTAGGCAGCATTTTTGAAGGCAGCGTGCAAATTCGCGATGGCAAACTGTATCCCAGCATTCGCGGCTCGGCATTCGTGAACGCCGAAGCCGAGCTGCTGCTTGATCCACGTGATCCTTTCTGCAATGGCATTCGAGCATGAGCGCAGCGACCTATGACGTGGTGATCATTGGCGCGGGAATTGTTGGCGCAGCGTGCGCTGACGAATGTTCGCGGCAGGGAATGCGCGTAGCGGTTGTTGATCAGGATGTAGTTGGAAGCGACGCGACCGCCGCCGGCATGGGACACATCGTCGTCATGGATGACTCCGATGCCCAGTTTGCTCTCACGCGCTACTCGCAAACGCTTTGGCAAAGTTGGCGCGCTGAGTTGCCCGCCGACGTTGAATATGAGCAGTGCGGAACGATTTGGGTGGCGGCAGATGAGGAAGAGATGGTCGAAGTCCGCCGCAAGCAGGCATATTACAGCCGGCGCGGCGTTCCGGTAGAAGTTTTGACCGCCGACGATCTCGAACGTCTGGAGCCGAATCTCCGCAAAGAACTGGCGGGCGGGCTGTTCGTGCCCGAGGATGGCGTGCTCTATCCACCTTGCGCGGCGAGGTTCTTGATGGAACGTGCCCAATCTAATGGAATCAATCTGCATCTCGGGGTATTCGTCTCGCGAATTGGAAATGGATGCGTTCGATTGGCCAATGGAAACGAGTTTTCCGCAGCGACGATTGTGAACGCTGCCGGCGCTCGGGCTCCGGATCTCACTCCCGGAATAGATGTGAGGCAGCGGAAAGGCCATCTGGTAATTACTGACCGTTATCCAGGCTTTGTGCGGCATCAGTTGGTCGAGCTCGGATATTTGAAGAGTGCTCATTCGGCCGTCGCTGATTCCGTAGCGTTTAATGTGCAGCCACGCCAAACTGGACAGGTGTTGATCGGGTCTTCACGGCAATACGGCGCCGATAACAAAGAAGTTGACCATGCCATCCTGGCCCGCATGTTGCAGCGCGCGCAGCATTACATGCCAGGCCTGGCGCAGACGTCTGCAATCCGCGCATGGACGGGATTTCGCGCCGCCACTCGTGACCAGTTGCCGCTACTTGGCCCATCACCAGAGGATTCAACCGTCTATCTTGCAACCGGGCATGAAGGATTAGGAATTACCACTTCACTCGCAAGCGCGCGTTTGCTGGTTGATCATCTGACGGGAAGAGTTTCCGAGATTCCGATTGTACCCTATTTGCCATCGCGAACTGCAACCATGGAGCATGCGCATGCCTGAACAAATCGCGCTGAAGGTGAACGGATCACTGATTGAAGTGCCTTCAGGTTCGACGGTTGCGGTGGCTGTAATGCTGGCTGCATCCCCCTGCCGGAAGTCAGTCACCGGCGAGCCGCGCGGACCGTTGTGCGGCATGGGAATCTGCTTTGAATGCAGAGTAGCCATCAATGGCGTACGGCATTGCAGAAGCTGTCAGATCTTGTGCACCCCTGGAATGGAGGTGATTACCAGTGAATAGAGTGGTGAAAAAACATTTCGAAGTGCTGGTAATCGGCGGCGGCCCCGCGGGAATAGCTGCGGCATTGTCGGCTGCCGAATGCGCATTGCGCGTTGGGATTGTTGATGACAATCCACAACTGGGCGGGCAGATCTGGCGCGGGGAGTCAGCGAACTGCACTTCAGAAGCCGCGAACTGGATTGAGAAGTTGCATGCCGCCGGAGTTCAGCTGCTGTGCGGAACCCGAGTGTTTGATCAGCCGGTACCCAACCTCCTACATGCGGAAGGGCAAGATTGTTTCTACGAATTGGGTTATGAAAAGCTCGTGCTGGCGACCGGCGCGCGCGAGCGTTTTCTGCCTTTTCCAGGATGGACGCTTCCCAACGTAATGGGCGCGGGAGCTTTGCAAGCTTTGGTGAAATCGGGCCTCCCGATTGCGGGGAGGCGCGTGGTGGTGGCTGGAACTGGACCTTTGCTTCTAGCTGTTGCGGCTTATTTACGCAAGCATGGCGCTGAAATCGCAATGATTTCTGAGCAGGCATCCTGGAGCTCTCTCTCAAAATTTGGTTTGTCCCTACTGCGGCAGCCGCAGAAAATTGCCCAGGCATTTTCCTTGCGGAAAGATCTATCGGGCGTGCACTTCGCTGCGAACTGCTGGCCAATCGCGGCTGAGGGTGATGGCGCCCTCAAAGCAGTGCTGATCTCGCATGCGGGAAAGATCGAAAAAATGTCGTGCGATTTTCTGGCATGCGGATTTCATCTGGTGCCGAACATTGAACTGCCGGAGCTTTTAGAGTGCAGGTTTGAGAGCGGTTACGTGCAGGTTGATGACTACCAGCAGACGTCCGTCCCCGGAGTCTTTTGCGTAGGCGAGCCAACGGGGATTGGAGGGGGGGACCTGTCGCTCATCGAGGGCCAGATTGCAGGGTACTCGGCCGGCGGACGATCAGTCACCGCGCGACAATTGTTCAGTGAGCGACGCAAACACCGCCGATTTGCTCTCGCCCTCGACCGTGCCTTTGCCCTTCGCCCCGAGCTGAAGGCGCTGCCAATTCCAGAGACCATTGTTTGCCGCTGCGAAGACGTGACCTATGGTCGCCTTAAACAATATCCCTCTTGGCGCGCCGCAAAATTGCAAACACGTTGCGGCATGGGACCGTGTCAGGGGCGCGTGTGCGGACCGGTGACCCGATTTCTGTTGGGCTGGACGGCGGAATCGTTGCGTCCGCCGCTGTTTCCCACGAGCGTCGGCAATCTTGGCGCGACGGCAAATGATTCAAAGCCAGAGTTAAGCGAAGTGATGCGAGGAGCCCAATGAATTGGAATGGCGTGATGCCTGCAATTACGACTTGTTTTGATGCGAATCTTCAGGTGGATCACGGCTTCATGGCGAAGCACTGCCGCTGGCTTCTCGACAACGGCTGCACCGGGATTGTCACGCTCGGATCTCTCGGTGAGGGCGCGACGCTCTCTTTTGATGAGAGAGTACAGATTCTGCGCACCTGCGTTGCAGCAGTGCATGACCGTGCTCCGGTTGTTGCTTCAATTTCCGCGCTTACAACGAACGAGGCTGTCTCCCTGGCAAAGGAGGCAGCAGACGCCGGTTGTGATGCTTTGATGGCGTTGCCGCCTTACGTTTATCAGGGTGACTGGCGGGAAATGAAAGCGCACGTCGCTGCGATATTCCGTGCCACACCTCTTGCCTGCATGCTTTATAACAATCCCGTCGCGTATGGAACGGATTTTCTTCCTGAGCAAATCCAGGAACTGGCGGCGGAGCACGAAAACTTTGAGTCGGTCAAAGAGTCGAGCACCGATGCGCGGCGGGTAAGCGCGATTCGAGCGTTGCTGACCGACCGCCTGGAGGTTTTCGTAGGGGTCGATGACGCTATCATAGAAGGCATCGGGGTAGGGGCGAAAGGATGGATTGCGGGCCTGGCCAACGCGCTGCCCCGCGAATCCGTTGAGCTGTTCAAGTGCGCGATGAATTGCGACCACGAAAAAGCCTTTGAACTGTATCGCTGGTTCCTGCCCTTGCTCCGAATGGACACGGTCCCGGAATTTGTTCAGCTAATCAAGCTGGTACAGGCCGAGGTGGGCATGGGCAACCCGCGGGTGCGTGCTCCCCGACTCGAGTTGAACGGGAACAAGCTGGAGTCGGTGCGGAAGACTATAAAAGATGCTTTGAGCACGCGGCCGCAGCTGGTGAATGGCCAAGCTGTGCCTGCGAAATGATTCGGAGTTCATTAATGAAATTGGCAGGGCGATCAATCATCGGATTTCATGAGGGCTCACATGCGGGAGCAACCTTCCGCGCACATGACCCGACTACCGGCACCCAGCTCGATCCGGATTTCTTCGCTGCAACGCCGGATGAGGTCAACCAAGCTGTGCGATTGGCGCATGAGGCTTCGGTCACTTACGGCCGCATATCCGGCCATGAGAAGGGAAGATTTCTCCGCCAGATTGCGGCGAACATTGAGTCCATCGCGGAAGAAATCATCGAGCGCGCCGGCCTGGAGACCGCTCTGCCCAAGGCCCGCCTGCAGGGTGAGACCGCGCGCACCTGCGCTCAGCTTCGCTTGTTCGCGCAGGTTGTAGAAGAAGGATCGTGGGTGATGGCGCGCATTGATCGCGCCGATCCGGATCGCAAGCCCACGCCCAAACCTGATATTCGCTCGCTGCTTCGTCCTCTGGGTCCGGTCGTCGTTTTTGGCGCCAGTAATTTTCCATTGGCCTTCTCGGTGGCGGGTGGCGACACGGCTTCGGCGCTGGCCGGCGGAAATCCCGTAATCGTCAAAGGGCATTCAGCGCATCCGGGTACCAGCGAGCTAGTGGGAAGGGTTGTGCGAAACGCCGTCCGCCAATGTGATTTGCCGGAAGGAGTGTTTTCGCTTCTGTTTGGCGGTGGCAATGAAGTTGGCACGGCGTTGATGCAACATCCGTGGATAAAGGCCGGCGGATTTACTGGCTCGAGGACTGCAGGAAAAATCCTGATGAACGTGGCGGCGACTCGTCCGGAGCCGATACCGTTTTACGCGGAAATGAGCAGCACCAATCCAGTTTTCATCTTGCCCGGAGCGTTGCATCGGAACGCGGAAAAGATCGCGACCGGACTGCACGCTTCCTTCACTCTGGGAGCGGGCCAGTTTTGCACCAAGCCGGGAATGGTTTTCCTGCCTGAAGGACAAGGCACCTCGCGCTTTGCGACCAGCCTCCAGCAAGCCGTGAATGCGTCGGCGCCATTTCACTTGCTGACTGAAGTCATACGCAGTTCGTATAGTACGGGGATTGATGGACGGAGGATCAAAGCGAGTGTCAAGCTAATTGCCGAGGCGCGACAGGGAAGCGGCGGGACTGCTGTCGGCGCAGCGCTCTTTGAGACTGACGCGCAGTCTTTCCTGAAGGACCCAGAGCTGGCTGCGGAAATTTTCGGCCCCGCTACGCTCCTGGTATGGCACTCTAATCACGAAGACGTACTCCGGATTGCACGCGAGTTGGAAGGACACTTGACCGCCACCATCCACGGCACGGAACAGGATCTGCGCGAATTCTCCGATCTGGTGGCGATTCTGGAGGGAAAGGTTGGCCGCCTGATCTTCAACGGATTTCCAACCGGCGTCGAAGTCTGTCATGCGATGGTGCACGGCGGGCCGTTCCCAGCAACCTCTGACGGGCGCTCGACCTCAGTTGGAACGCAAGCAATCTACCGCTTTTGCAGGCCGGTTTGCTATCAAGGATTTCCTGACTCGGCGCTTCCGGACGAAGTAAAGGACGAAAATCCGCTTGGCATCTGGCGCATGGTGGATGGAGAAATGACGCGTGAACCTGTGTCGCAACCACACGGACTGGAAGTTGCTGACTAGCTCTGCGGCCGCGAATAGAGATCAATTATGTTCTCTATGGCGCGCCGGCACACCGCACAGAAACTGTCTCCCGAAATCATGATGCGCTGCTGTTGCGGGCGGTAGTAGCCATGCGTCGCGTACATCGCTCCTTCAAAGGTTCCAACCTTGCCCGCGTAAGGACCACTGGTTAAGCACTGTTGTGCCTTGTCGCGTGATTGTTTGCGCGCCCCCGCGATTTCCGTAGCTGGCCTATTTTCTGCGTGCATGCGAGCAATCGGTTTGTGAGAATCGCGGAGGCTCTTCTCATAGCAATCCTTTGGCCAAGGTGTTGGGACAGGAGTACCTGACTCAACCAGAGATTGCCATTTCACGTGGTGAGGATCGAGCAACGCGGTGATATTGGGCTCCCACGGTTCCACGTGGGTGTTGGCAGGCGAGTAGGCCACATCGGCATTGAAGTAATATTCGTCGCCAAGATCGGCGATGTGATGACCGAATTCGTGAACAAAAACCTGAATTCTAGTCGGATAATCAATGCTCACTGTCGCATAGAGTCCGAAAAGCCCGCCATTGCCATAGTCCTTCGAGTTCATCACAATTCCCATCGCATCATACGGCGCGAAAGATGCCATGGCCCGAATAGCGGGGTTGTCGAATGACAGCGCGTAGCGGTCTTCACCGAAAACATCGAACTGAGTCCCGTATAGCGTGTTCTTGTGAGCGCCGGAGGCAGGATGTGACACGCCAGAATCGGGCGAGGCGGCGCAAATTGCCCAGACGTTGAAGTCGTTGCGGCGCTCCTTGAAAGGCGAATAGGAAAACAGTCCTTCGGTAAGGCGATGAATGTCTTTCTCGCATTTGCCTTGTTCGGAGGCAGTATAGCCTTCGCCCAGGAAGAGCAGGTCAAGTTTCAGTGCAGGATCGCCATTGTCTTGGATTCGAATCACGTGAGGATGGAGTGGCGGAGGCGAGGAATCAATATGTTTGTCATTCGGGTCGACCGTGGTCTTCCAAATTTCCTGAAATGCATTCTGTGTGTCTCGCTCCTTGACGACAACTTCGACTGGCGATTCCGGAGCGGGGAAGCGCAACGACTCGTGAAAAGTGCGATTTGCTTTTTTTGCTTCGTCGGTGGTGATCCATTCGCCGTAGATGGATGAGAACCCACGGGAGTACAGCACTCGTTTGCTAGCGAGATCGCGGAGTTCGAAAAAATACGTGCCGAGGTTCGTCGAGTCCGTCAGGCGACGAGGATTAGCCACGGGAGCGGCTCTATGACCACGCGGTCCACGCTGAAAATTTCCTGTCCCATACCGCCGGTGTGGAAGTAGTCGAGGCGCATGATTCCCGGCGAGACCGCTGAGCAGGGAAGTGCCAATACAATAAGCAGAAGGAAGATAACCGCGCGCTTCTTTATAGGATTGGCCAACCGTAGACACCGAAACATTCAAATTAAACTATTGACACCAAAGACTGTATACAATATACATTACGCGCCCAAATGCCGTGCTTAAAGCTCACCCTCCGAACA
>WNGQ01012062.1_pt1 | contig 10431 bp, 7 predicted proteins | sample 5407661 | NCBI WGS metagenome assembly WNGQ01 (sample SAMN13153382, study PRJNA577476) | soil metagenome | isolation source: 60 cm soil or saprolite under Garry oak tree replicate 2 | place: USA:California | collected 2016-06-15 | reverse complement strand
CCGCGCGCGGCCTCAGTCCGCGCGCCAAGAATCCAAGCCCCGCCGCCCCAAATAGTGCCAACGCACCCAAAGCTGCTATCCCCCAGCGTCGACTCTTCCTTGCCGGGAGGGCCACAGCCGCCCCGCTTCCTGTTTCCTCACGGCTGAGCAATTCCAGATTGAATGCCAGGTCGCGCGCCGATTGAAACCGTTCCGCCGGATCCTTTTCCAGACAGCGATCAACCATGCGCCCCAGTGCCGGAGGAAGACTGCGCCCGCTGGCAGAAAGTTGGGCGGGCTCCTCCTTGAGGATCGCGCTCAGAGTATCTGCGGCCGTCTTCCCCTCAAATGCTCGCTTTCCAGAGAGCATCTCGTACAGGATCGCGCCCTGGCTGAAGATATCGGAGCGATGGTCGACGACCTGCCCGCGCACCTGCTCGGGTGACATGTACCCCGCGGTCCCTAGCACCACTCCTACCTCTGTGAAGCTGGCCGTCGCCACCGAAGTCTCAGACGTGACCTCGGGGACGATCAGCTTGGCCAAGCCAAAATCAAGGATCTTGACCACGCCATCGCGCGTGAGGAAGAGGTTTTCCGGTTTCAGGTCCCGGTGCACAATGCCGCGCTCGTGAGCTGCTGCCAGCCCTCGCGCCGTCTGCAGGGCGAATTCCACCGCCTTGCGTACCGGAATTTCGCCCTGCTGCAGCCGCTCACGCAGCGTCTGCCCTTGAAGAAGTTCAGTGACCAGATAGGGAGCGTGTTCCTCGGTCGTGCTGAAGCCATACACCGCGAGTATGTTGGGGTGGTTGAGCGCCGCCGCTGCCCGTGCTTCCTGCTCGAAACGTCGCAGCCGATCGGGGTCCGATGCCAACTCTTTCGGCAGCACTTTGATGGCAACTTCGCGGCCCAGGCTTTCATCGCGAGCGCGATACACTTCGCCCATGCCGCCAGCGCCCAGCGACGAGACTATCTCATAGGACCCCAGTTTTATACCTCGAGGAAGGGCCATGACGCCGTGATTATAACCTTGGACTGTTTCTCAGGGGGGCGAGGGACGGGCTTCTACTCGGAAGCTAGAAGTTAGTGGGTCCGCAGAGGAATTGTTGAATGCTGATGCTGGGAAATACCCATGCACAACCATCAACAATTCCTCACGTCTGATTGTCCAGGACTTGAGCTCTATTTCGCTGAAATGTCGACGGAGGCGCGCGTGTTGTCCCAGTCGATGTTCAAGGTGCAACCGCTGCCTGACTTCTCATAGCTGATGGTGAAGTTCTCGACCGCCGATGGCAGCTTCGAGACCTTCATATCGACGCGAGCCAACTCGTCGCCTTCATACTTGTATGGAATTCCCCACTCACCAGTCTTCTTGTTGATGATGAGGGTCCATTTGTCGGCATTCGGGATCGTGAACAGAGTATAGCTGCCGGCAGGAACGTCTTTGTCGCCAACCTTAACGTCGGCGCTGGTTACGAACGCGGTGGCTTCGTTTGCGCCGGTACGCCAGACTTTGCCGTAGGGCACTAGGTCTCCATATATTTTGCGGCCTTTCATGCGTGGGCTGGAGTAATCAGTCTTGATAGTTTTGCCGCCACCGAGGTCACAGGAAGCGGAGGCAGCGGGACTGGGACGACTACCCTGGGCAGCGGCGGCGATGGTGAACGCGAGCAGCACTGCGGGAACGAGAAAGAAAACTTTGCGCATTAGATTCTCCTTGGGAGTAAGCAGCATTCAGCACTCAGCATTCAGCCAACATAAGTCCCGTGCTATGGGCGGTGAAGCTGAGGCAGGTGTTTAGACTATCCATCGGCGCGGGCGTTAGCAACCTTGGCGGCTGCCATCGGAGCCGGTGATACGGCATTTCCAGAAACTTCCTTGACCACAGAGGACACAGAGGTGCAGAGAGCAAGGGCTGAGTGCCGACTGCCGACTGCTAGCCTTGACGTTACAATCGATCCATGCCGGTATTCGACGAAAAGCAAGAAGAACTGGAACGTTACGAGACCATGATGGGGGTGCCACGTGGACGCCTGGCTGTAACCATGGACACGATCACCGATGCCATGGCTCTGATCGGGCAGCATGGAGTCTATTGCCAAAGCCTGCGCTGGCCGGGAAAGCCCGTGATGGATATACAGATCATTATGAAGAGCCTTACCGACGCGAAGGAGTTAATCCAAAGCGTAATGGAAGAACTAAAAAAGAAGACTGACTGAATCCTGTTGATTTTCGAGTGCAAAAATTAAGGCAAAAGGCCAAAGACGGCCACTCCACTCGCAGTTCCGACGTATACCTTACCATTCACGATCATCGGCGTGATGAATTTGTTTCCCGCACCAAACTGGTCGCGCGAGCCGGATGCCTGGCTGCTGTTATAGAGTTCGTTGGCTAAATTGGTGGCATCGTAAGCGTGCAGTACTGCGGGGCTGCTGTTTTCCACAGCCCACACGATGGCGTTGCTGCTGCCGTTCGCAGAAATGCTCGGGGTTGCGCCGGGATACGGGAAAGCATTGCCGGTTTTCGAACTTGCCGTCGCAGCGAGTTTCGCATTCGAGATAGGGAAGGCCTCGATCGTATTTCCGACCGCGCCATAGTAAACGGTGTTGTTGAAATAGGCGGGCATGGAAAACACCGCGTCGGTAAACGCTCCTGGAATCTCCTGGTAGATATTGTCAGCCGATGGATTGAACTTACCCATAGCATTGCGATCCACAACATAGATGACGCGATCTTTTCCGGCACCGACTGCGAGCTGGTGAGTCTGTCCTCCGCTGTCAGTCACGTCGGGTAAGACGAGAACACCGCCGGAGCCCAAGTCCTCATCGGCATTCGACTCCGCGACGGTACCGGACATGGTGAAATAGTCGGCGTCGGTCAAGCGTGCAGACGTGGAAAGTTTCAGGAATGAGTTGCCGAAATCATGTTGACTCGGAAACCCGTTAGCGTCGAGCGTGGTATCGAAGGTTCCGTTGGCATCGAGAAAATAGATGTTGCCATTCGAGTCGGCAGCGGGAGCGGTGCCTGACATCCAAATAGAGCCTTCACTGCCGTTGGGAGTCACATTCAAGACCTTCGTCTGGGTGAGAGTGTTGGCGTCATATCCGATGATCCAGCCCGTGTATGGCCGCTGATCGCAGTGTGAAGTCCAAGTGGTGTAAACTGTGCCGTTGAGCAGGAGTAAGCCCGCTCGTTCGGCGTACTGCCCGGCATCGAAAATCACGCTGCCACCCGTGCTGTTGTCGCCGGTTCCAGGATAGGCTGCGGTGACAGTCGCGGGACCGCCGAATAATTCAGCTCCGGTGGTGATATCTAAAGCGTGAATTCGCTGGAAGTAATTGCCCGTTGCGTTCTTGGACATGGCTACGGTGTAGAGGGCACCGTGGGGAGCGCGAGAGCGGTCGATGACGGGAGTAGAGGTGATACCGATCTCTGGCGCGATCTGGGAACAGTTGCGTGGATCGCTGGGGGTTTCACCGGAACCCAACAGCGAAGCATGCCACAGAGTGGTTCCGCTATCGGCGTCGAAGGCGTAGACGCTGGCGTGCTCGCTCACCACATACAGAACGTTGTGAGTTCCTTGACCGGAAATGCTGACTTGAGAAAGGTAGACAGGCTGGCCATCCACCTTGCCGTCCACGGAGTAGAAGCCCATCTTTCCGAACTTCGTAGCATTCACGTTAGTGGCAGTGAGAACCGCTTCACTCAGATTTGCGCCGGTTCGCGCATTGTCATAGTGGTAAGTGACCACGTCGGTTTGACCTGGCATTGAATTTGGAGATGGGCTAGCTGTAACAGTGCGCGTGGAATGGTTTCCCCCGCATGCCTGGCACAAAAATGCTGCCAGCAAGGGAACAGTTAAGCCCAAAGTTCTTAGGGTTCTGCCCGAAACAGAGACACGAGAAAGGTCCATTGCTTACCGTCGCAGGCTGCCCACGCCGTCGGTTAATGGGTTGAAGCTATCACACCGCTATCAGTTAGTTGTTTGGCACACACTTGCGGTTGCCCCATGGGGGGACAGTGTCTTCTCGAATTTGAATTGGCCACGTTTGCGGCCGCCCAGCGCAGGTCTAGACCACGGGCGAGTCAGCTCTGCTACGGTTTGACGCTGACCATCACCACACCATGAGATGCGACCGACGAAGAAAACTTGCCGGTGAATTTGCCAAGATCCTTGTGCTGCCACAGATCGCGGACCGATGCAGCGAGATGATCCGGATATCCCAAGGCATCCCAAGCTGCAGTGATCTTCTCCTCAGTGCCGCCCCGATTGAACAGCACCACGGCACGGCTTCCATCTTTTAGCTGCTTCGCCCACACTTCCAGATTACCGTCCTTTCCCACGCGCTCACCTTCGCGGCCGAGCGAGTCCTGATCCACTGCAATCACTTCTTTGTTGGTGAGAATGTTCTGAATTTCAGGGCGCATGTTGCGCAGATCATTGCCGGCGATCAGTGGCGCAGCGAGGATTGACCACAGGCTGAAGTGGGAGCGATATTCTGTGTCGGTCATGCCGCCGTTACCGACTTCCAGCATGTCAGGATCATTCCAGTGGCCGGGCCCAGCGTAACTGGCGAGGCCGACTTGCAGATCCAGGTTGACAAGCATGCCATCGGAGCAGCAACTGCCGTCCGGCCATTTGGTTGAACCTTCCCACTTGTCAGAGATGTCGGCAGTGCTGCGCCACAGGTTGCCGCCAACTTCTTTCCCCCAGAGCCAGGGCTTGGCCGTTCCCCATTCGCAGATGCTCAATACAATCGACCGTCCCGATGCGTCTAGAGCTGCGCGAATGTTGGCGTAAGAAGCCTTGGCATCCTGCGTGGTGGTATTGCACCAGTCGTATTTGAGATAGTCGACGCCCCAGGCGGCGTACTGGATAGCGTCCTGATACTTGTGGCCAATGCCGCCCGGACGGCCTTGGCAGGTCTTCGATCCGGCGTCGGAATAAATGCCGAACTTCAGGCCGACCGAGTGAATGTAATCCCCGACAGCTTTCATCCCGTGAGGGAACCGCTCGGGATCAGCGACGATGTTGCTGTTCGCGTCGCGGCTCACTTGCCAACAATCGTCGATCACGATGTACTCATAGCCTGCGTCTTTCATCGCAGACTTAACCATCGCGTCGGCTGTTCCCTTGATAAGGTCTTCGCTGACGTTGCAAGCGAACTTATTCCAGGAGTTCCAGCCCATGGGAGGAGTGAGGGCAAGGCCGCTGGATGGAGCGTGCGCTTCCTGCGAAGCCAGAAAGCTGGCGGAGAGAAAAATGCTAAAGGTCGCAGCAACCACGTGCAGGTTGATTTTCATGGAAGCGTTTTACCAGAAATCGTGCGGCATTGCACTGAGATGTTGTCTATCGGTTCAGAACTGGAGCGCTGTTCCACAACTCGATACAATCTTCCGATTGACGACGTTGCTTCTCGGAGTACGACGGAGGGATCTTCGTGCCGAAACCCCTGAGTTCATTTTGGTTTGTCTTGACTTGTTTTTTCTTCTTAACTCAAATGCCAGATCCTTCCGGCGCGCAGGAGCGGGGAACCCGAACTGGAGTGTTTGACGGCCACGGCGACGTCGGCGCAGTTCTGCATGCGGGATCAGTTGATTACGACGCTTCGAAGCAAACGTACACGATTACCGGCAGCGGCGAGAATATGTGGTCCGTGGCAGATGCGTTTCAGTTTCTGTGGAAGAAAATGTCGGGCGATGTGACGCTGACCGCGGACGTTTCGTTTGCCGAGACACGAGGAAACGAGCACAAGAAGGCGGTTCTGATCTTGCGCCAGAGCCTGGACCCAGATTCCGCCTACGCGGATGTGGCGCTGCATGCTGGGGGGCTGACATCGCTGCAGTTTCGAGACGAGCAAGGAGCGGTCACACGCGAGGTGCAGTCGAATATCTCGGCGCCGAAGCGTCTGCGTATCGCCAAGCGCGGGGACTACGTTTACATTTCGCTCTCCGGCGGCACGGGAGAGCCGAACGTAGCGGGAGGATGGCTGCGAATTCCGTTGCACGGGAGCTTTTACGTCGGCCTGGGAGTTTGCTCACATGACAAGGACGCGGTGGCGAAGGCCGTATTCTCCAACGTCTCGCTGGACGCGCCCGCTCCCGCGCAATTGGAGAAGGCTGCACTCTATAGCGCACTCGAGACAATCGCAATTGACGGCTCCGGCAGAAGAGTGGAGTATCTTGCGCCCGGACGCTTCGAGGCACCGAACTGGACGCGGGATGGCCGCGCGTTTCTTTTTAACCGCAATGGTCGCATCGAGCGATTGCCGGTAAGTGGGGAGACGCCTGAAGTGATTGACACCGGCTTTGCCATCCGCTGCAACAACGATCACGGCATTTCGCCGGATGCCACGCAGTTAGCGATTAGCGATAACTCGCAGGAAGACCACAACTCCATCGTTTACATGGTTCCCATCCACGGCGGAACGCCGCGCCGCATCACGCAAAAGTCTCCTTCGTATTGGCATGGTTGGTCGCCGGACGGAACAACCCTCGCATTCGTTGGCCAACGCAACGGCGAGTTCGACATCTACACGATACCCGCAGCTGGCGGCGAAGAGACCCGACTGACTACAGCCAAAGGCCTTGATGACGGTCCTGAATACTCTCCCGACGGGAAATACATTTACTTCAACTCCGAGCGCACAGGCCATATGCAGATCTGGCGAATGAAGTCGGACGGAAGCGACCAGGAGCAGATATTTTCCGACGATCGCAACAACTGGTTCCCGCACATCTCGCCCGATGGGCAATGGATGGTGTTTCTTACTTATGAAACGGACGTGACCGGCCATCCCGAAAACAAAGATGTGATGCTGCGCCTGATGTCGCTCGGTGACAAGAAAATTACGGTCCTGGCGAAATTATTTGGCGGGCAGGGAACCATCAATGTGCCATCGTGGTCCCCGGACAACAAGCGGCTTGCGTTTGTCAGTTACCTGTTAATTCCGAATTAAGCGGCAGATGACCCCGAGCCCTGTACGTCGTTCTGCATTCCTCTGTGTACCTCTGGCCCTCACTGGTCACGATCTTATGCCAGCGTGTATTTACCTCGCTCGATCACCTTCTGTGCAATCTGCTGGCGCAATTCAATCGTATTGAACGGCTCGTGCTTGGCCAGGCGGCGGAGGACGGCTAGCTGAGTACGCAGCATGTCGCCGTCGGCAACGGCGGCGATGACTTTCTTCGCCGCCGCTTCGATTTTCTCCATGGCCTGCGAGAGATAGACCCGCGTCATCGCGATCGGCATGGTAGCCGCGGCCTCGCCTTTGGTTTCGGCGATCTTCTGTGCGCGCAACACCGCCGACTCCATCGCGTAGGTTTCAATCATCATGTCGGCGATGGCGCCCATGATTTCCTGCTGGTCCTGAATCGCTTGCATGTATTTCTGCGTAGCGGCTCCGGCGGCGAAGAGGCCTAGCTTCTTGGCCTGCCCAACCAGTTTGCGCTCTTCGGCCAGAGACCCTTCAAGGCCTTCACTCACGCTCGGGCCGGAAAGCACTTCGTCCATCAGCTTCTTGATGGCGGGCATGAGCGCCAACTGGCCGGACGTGGCGCGCTTCAGCAAGAAGCCGGTGATGATGAGGCGATTGATTTCGTTGGTGCCTTCGAAGATTCGATTGATGCGGGCGTCGCGATAGGCACGCTCTGCGGGATATTCCTCGACGAAGCCGTAGCCGCCGTAGATCTGCACGGTCTCATCGACGACATAATCGATCATCTCCGAGCCCCAGACTTTAATAATGGAGCACTCGACCGCGTATTCCTCGATGGCCTTGCGCGTTTCTTTAGCGGCATCGGCTCCGGACTTATCGACATCGGCAAGCGCGCCGTCCATCATGCCTACAGTGCGGTAGACTAGCGACTCGCCGACATAGATCAGCGTGGCCATGTTGGCCAGCTTCTCGCGCACCAGACCGAAGTCGGCGATGACTTTGCTGAAGGCCTTGCGCTGCTTGGCATAGGCGATCGCGTTTTCCAGAGAGACACGGCCTCCGCCCACGCACCCCTTGCCGATTTCGCCCAGCAGATTTTCGACCGGAACTTTGCAGTCGTTGAGGATGATGGGACAGGTGGACGATCCGCGAATGCCCATCTTGTGCTCTTCACCACCGACTGAGAATCCAGGGAAAGTTTTCTCGACCAGGAAAGCGGTGAACTTTTCGCCGTCGATTTTGGCGAAGACAGTGAACAGGTCGGCGAAGCCGGCGTTGGTGATCCACATTTTTTCGCCGTTCAGGATGTAGTGTTTGCCATCCTGCGAGAGCGTGGCACGTGCGCGACAGTTCATGGCATCGGAACCGGAAGAGGCCTCCGACAATGCATATGCGCCGACAATCTCGCCAGCAGCGAGACGCGGCAGGTATTTCTTCTTCTGCTCCTCAGTGCCGAAATAAACGATGGGGAGCGTGCCGATCCCGGTGTGTCCTCCCCAGGTCGTGGCGAAGCCGGCGTACTTCGCAATGTGGTCGGCGATGACTGCGGCGGTGACCTTGTCCATCTCGAGGCCGCCATAGGCCTCCGGGATCTCGGCTGAGCTTAGGCCGAGGTCGCCCGCCTTCTTCAGCAGGTCGCGAGTAATGGAGAAATCCTTGTGCTCCATCTTTTCGATATTGGGCACGATCTCGTTGACAGCAAATTCTTCTGCTGTTTGGCCGACAAGCCGGTGCTGCTCAGTGAAGTCTTCAGGCGTAAAGACTTCGTCAGGGCGGCGCTCTTCGAGTAGGAAGCTGCCGCCGGATATCCTGGAGCTGGGAACTGCCGTTGTAGCCATCATCCACCCCTTTTTAACCACAGAGGGCACAGAGGAACACAGAGGAAATTCCCGAATCGGGTCCACACTGACGCTTCTTCTGTCGTTTCCGTGAGTTTGGGACGCAAGCACTGTTATTGTAAATGACGCCGGCGAAATACTATGTCCAATCCCGCGACCGTGCTCTATCCGCCGGTCAATCAAGTCACTAACACCATTGTGACCGTGGCTATGCAAGGTACACTCTGTTCTGGGACCAGGATAGTTGGAGAGCGCTTACCAGGCTTGCCTTTTTCACGAACTCCGAAAACCGGGTCTAAAGGTTCTCAGCCAGCTTGGCTTGCCCGTAATTTATGACGGCGAAAAGCTTGACTTGGGTCATCGCTTTGATCTGCTGGTAGAGGATCAGGTTGTGGTCGAAATCAAGTGTGTCGAGGCAATACATCCAGTCGATCACGCACAGCTGCTTTCCTACCATGCGGCTCAGCGGCCAGAGCGTCGGTGTTCTCAATAACCTTTACGTGGCCCACTTGCGGGATGGCATAAAACGGATGGTAGACGGAAAGAGCTGGCAACAATAAAATGCCTTTCCTCGGTGGTCCCCCTGTGTCCTCTGCGGTTAAAGGTTTTCGAAAATGCCTGCAGCGCCCATGCCGCCGCCCACGCACATGGTGACGAGACCGTAGTGGGCGTTACGGCGCTTGAGCTCGCGGATGATCGTCGCCGTCAACTTCGCGCCAGTGCAGCCGAGCGGATGCCCGAGCGCAATTGCGCCACCGTTAGGATTGACCTTCTCCGGATCCAACCCCGCTTCTTTGATCACTGCGAGTGATTGCGCGGCGAAGGCTTCGTTCAGCTCGATCACGTCGATGTCAGAGAGCTTGAGCCCTGCCATCTTCAGAGCTTTCGGGATCGCGAATACCGGGCCGAGTCCCATCTCTTCCGGCTTGTATCCAGCCGTCGCGAACGAAACGTAGCGCGCCAGCGGTTTGATGCCGAGTGCCTTCGCACGCTCCGCAGACATGACTACTGTGGCGGCCGCACCATCAGAGGTTTGCGAAGAATTGCCTGCTGTCGCCGTGCCTTTAGCGTGGAACGCGGGCTTGAGCGCAGCGAGAGCTGCGAGGGACGTATCGGCGCGCGGTCCCTCATCGACCTTGAAAATAATTTCCTGGCGCTTTGGCTTCGAGCCGTTGGGCGTGGTGAAGCTCACGGGCACGGGGACTGTCTCGTCCGCGAATTTGCCAGCTTGTATCGCAGCCAGGGCTTTTTGGTGGCTGCGCAGCGAGAACTGGTCCGCGGCCTCGCGGGTGATGCCGAAACGTTGCGCGAGGCGTTCGGCGGTGAGGCCCATATTGAGGTAGGCGTCGGGATAGTGATCCACGAGCCAGGGATTCGGTGAAATTTTGTGGCCGCCCATTGGGATCATCGACATCGACTCGACGCCACCGGCGACAATGATTTCCGCGCCGCCGCTCATGATGCGCTCGGCCGCCATCGCAATCGCCTGCAGGCCGGAAGAGCAGAAACGATTGATGGTGAGCGCTGAGACCTCGACCGGCAGGCCGGCACGCAGCGAGGCAATGCGAGCGACATTCATCCCTTGCTCGGCTTCGGGCATGGCGCAGCCGAGAATCACGTCCTCAATCTCTTTGGCGTCAACCTGCGGCACACGTTCGAGCGCACCCTTGATAGCGACG
>WNGQ01009714.1_pt1 | contig 10432 bp, 8 predicted proteins | sample 5407661 | NCBI WGS metagenome assembly WNGQ01 (sample SAMN13153382, study PRJNA577476) | soil metagenome | isolation source: 60 cm soil or saprolite under Garry oak tree replicate 2 | place: USA:California | collected 2016-06-15 | reverse complement strand
CCAGCAGTGGGTAGAGCACACAATACAAGCCATCGAGCATGCCTTTCCAGATGGAAATGAGGCGACCAATTGGCCAACCTGCAAGCGTCTTTTGCCCCATGCTCAGGCTTGCGCAGCACTGATAGAGGAACATGATTTGCGTTCGAGGGAGGCAGCGAACTTGCTCCATCGTATAGCAGACTATCTCAGAGAACATGCCTGGTATAGCGAGGCGGAGCCACTCTACCAGCGGGCGTTGCACATCTGGGAGCAGAGGGTGGGGCTAGAGCATCCAGAAGCAACGGGAATACGCGAAGGCGGAGATGCTCTACCAGCGGTCGCTAAGTATTAGGAAGCAGAAATTGGGTACAGAGCATCATCTCACGTGGGCAATACGAAAGGATTATGCAATCCTTTTGCGTGCGATGGGGCGTGATGGGGAGGCGCGACGGTTGGAGGAGGGGTCGTGATGGTTGGCTTGTCCCTGCCCCGGACCCCTTGTTCACCCATGTATTGCTGAATCGTACGCTTCCTGCAATTTGGGCACCGTCTCGTAGTGCGACAACTCCAACGGCTCAATCCAGCGCATCTCTGTTGCTTCCCAATCGATGTGGATGGCGTCGGGAGCCAACACAGCGAATAGAAAGGGGTGTATGAACCAGTGCCGCCCTAGCTCCTGGTCGATGTATTCCACCACCTGACCGCGCCTGAGCATTTGCACCTGTGCGCGCTGCAATCCCGTCTCCTCGCGAATCTCTGTATATACCTGCTCATCTGGTGTGACATGCGGTTCCACAAACCCGCTTATTCCGGCCCAATGCTCGTGATAGCTGCCGACGCGTTGGCTCCTCTTTACAATGAGGATGCGCCCGTTATCGCGACGGAGAAAGCATGTTATCACATGCGTTATACGTAAAGGAGCAGATTCATCCTGCGTACTCATAATTCTTACTCCTAACTCAATGTGGTGACAGCCAGAGCATTTTCCGCTATACTCTAATATGTCCTTTTCTAGAAGGCTGCCTTCTAGCCAGTGTATCACAGAAAAATACGTTCAATATATGGTCAGGAGCATGGGTTTTACTATGCAAACACAAGAGCCAGCTATAGAAAAAAAAGACACCATAGTGGGAGAAACCTCTGTATCAACCTCAGAGACGTGGCGTGCCCTTATTGCGCCCTGGTGGCGCACTACACTGGCCATCCTCCCCGTATTCGTTATTACCCGTATCGTTTTTCTGCTCTTGACATACTTTGGTGGCGTCCTGTTCTCCCTTTCTAATTACTCATATACTATCATTCCTCTACACCAGATACTCTATAATTGGAACCGCTGGGATGCTCTGCGTTTTACTACTATTGCAGCTCAAGGTTCTTCTTTCCTCTCTTTCCGGCTCTGTCCCACGCGCTCAGTGTCATCATCCATAAAGATACTGTGGTGTCCGGTATTCTGCTCTCTAACCTGGCTTTTCTTGGCACAATGATCGTGCTTTATCGTCTGGTAGAGACTGAAATGGATGCCGAAACAGCGAACCGCACAACGCTCTACCTGGCGATCTTTCCTACTGCGCTCTTTTTCTTCGCTGGCTACAACGAATCGCTCTTCCTCTTCTTTATGTTACTCTGCTTCTATACCCTGCGCCGTGGTTCCTGGTGGCTTGCGGGCCTCTTTGGTGGCCTGGCTGCTCTCTCGCGTTCCATCGGACTGCTATTGTTCGTGATCTTCTTCTACGAGTTCTTGCGCTTGCGGCTTCCTGATCTACGCCAGGCATGGAACGATAAACAGGTAATACGCGCACTACCCGCCCTTGTGGGCTTGCTCCCTTCGCTCCTCATCCCTCTTGGACTCGGCGTATACATGCTCGGTCTTCGCACGCGCTTCGGTGATCCCCTGGCCTTCACGCATGCGCAGGTCCACTGGCGCGAGGGCCTCAGTGCCCCCTGGGTTGCCCCTCTGCTTACGCTCAAATTCATCGTCAGGCAGCCTCTCATGACGTTTTATGTCGTGCATAATATTATCGATTTAAGCGCGTTCGTGCTCTTCGCTGTCCTCGTGGTGCTGTGTTTCGTTGGTCCAGTGCGCTTGCGCAGAGATCAATGGTCTTTCGGGTTTTTTGCCCTCATTGCGCTGATCTACTCGGTGCTTTTCCCCGGTATCCCCCATATCGTCGGCCTCGCCTACGATCCACTGCCCTCTATGCAACGTTTCGTGCTTGAACTGTTTGTGTGCTTTATCATTCTGGCACGCCTGGGACGCCGCCCCTCGTTTCATCTTGGCTATCTGCTGCTCTCCCTACCATTACTGGCTTTCTTCACGTTGCAATTCTTAACGGGCCATTGGACTATTTAACGTATCGGACGAATAGGGGTCAGGCGGCGGGCGAGCGGTGGGCAAGGTGGGATATGTGGTGAGGTGGGCAGGGACAAGCCTCTGCCCCTACTATACCGTTCCAACGGATGCTTGCTCCCGGCACATCCCTCGCCACAGTATAGTAGGGGCAGAGGCTTGTCCCTGCCCACTTGTCCCTGCCCACCGCTCACCACATATCCCACCTTGCCCATCGCCCAATGCATCACTCAATTCCCCACAAAGGCGATTTTCCTTGTATAATTTATGCGTGGGTGTCAGTGAGCACGTCCTTGACGTATTCTTAACACTCTTATATAGTATGCTTGACGCCTGTTACACATTTGCAACACGCCCACAGCAACATAGCTTAGCTATATAGTCCATATACTGTAATCATTTCAAGCCCCTATAGGCTTGTTTGCCCTTACTATTGGAGGTAGGCCAACGTGTCTTCAACGTTGCTCGTCTTCGCCCTCATCCTGCTGTTTGGAGCCTTCGCCGCCCTTGCTGCGGGATATCTTTATGGGAGAACACAGAATAAAGAACGCTACGAGGCTAGCCTGCGCCGGCTAAAGGAAATCAGTGAGCAGCGCTTACTTGATGCCCAGGCTGAACAGCGCGAGTCCCAACGCGAAGTGCGCGAGGAAACCGCGCGCTTTCGTGCAACTATTGAACGTGAAAATGCTGAACGACGCACGGAATTGCAGCGTCAAGAGCACCGTATGCAGGTCAAGGAGGAAAATCTCGAACGGAAATTAGATGCGATTGATCAGCGCGAGCGCAAACTGGCCGCAAAGGATCGCACCATCGAGCAGGGTCGTGAAGAGATTGAGCGCTTAAAACAGGTTCAACTGACCGAGCTTGAACGCATTGCCCAACTGACTGAGGAACAGGCCAAAGAGCTGCTTCTCGCACGCATCGAAGGCTTTGTGCGCTCCGAAGCGGCCAAACGTGTACGCCTTATCGAGGAACAGGTGCGTGAGGAGGCCGATGCACGAGCGCGCGAGATCATTACTCTGGCTATTCAACGCTGTGCCTCCGACCAGGTAGCTGAGTCGGTGGTCTCCGTCGTCCCCCTGCCCAATGATGAGATGAAGGGACGCATTATCGGTCGTGAAGGTCGCAATATCCGTGCCCTGGAGGCTGCAACAGGCGTCGATTTGATCATAGATGATACGCCAGAGGCGGTCATCCTCTCAGGCTTTGATCCCGTAAGACGTGAAGTGGCTCGTATCGCCTTAACCAGGCTGATCCTTGATGGCCGTATCCATCCCGCACGCATTGAGGACGTGGTCGCGAAGGCTCGCCAGGAGGTTGACATAGTCATCCGCGAGGCTGGCGAAAATGCCGCGCTGGAGGCTAATGTTCACGGTCTTCAGCCTGAACTGCTGAAGATCCTCGGCCGCCTGCACTTCCGCACCAGCTACGGACAGAACGTGCTTGCTCATTCTGTCGAGGTCTCGATCCTTGCTGCGACCATCGCTCATGAACTAGGGGCGGATGTGACCGTCTGTAAAACTGCGGCGCTGCTCCACGATATGGGCAAGGCGATTGATCAAGAGGTAGAAGGCCCACATGCCATTATCGGCGGCGAAGTGGCCCGCCGTTTCGGCAAGTCACCCAAGATTATCCATGCGATGGTTGCTCACCACGCCAGCGAGACTGAGCCCCAGACGTTAGAGGCCGCTATCGTGCAGGCCGCCGACGCGATCTCGGCCGCCCGACCCGGTGCTCGCCGTGAGACCGTCGATCTTTACATCAAGCGCCTTGAGGCCCTTGAATACATTGCCAATTCGTTTACCGGCGTGGAGAAGTCGTTTGCCATCCAGGCTGGCCGCGAAGTGCGCATCATTGTAAAGCCCGAAGAGGTCGACGAGTACGAAGCCGCTCGCCTTGCCGGGGAGATCGCGCATAAGATCGAGGAGAATCTCGACTATCCAGGTCAGATCAAGGTCTGCGTGGTGCGTGAAACGCGCTCGGTTGACTATGCTCGCTAGGTCTTAAGCAAATAATAATTTTAAGGAACTGTAGAACGCATGGCTAATTCTATTGACTTGCATACGCACTCTACCGCCTCCGATGGTATCTATTCGCCAGGCGATCTGCTTCATCACGCCGATGAAGCGGGTCTGCGCGTCATCGCCCTCACTGATCACGACACCACCCAGGGCCTGCCCGAAGCTGTACAGGCCGCTCGTGAACTAGACATCGATTTTATCCCTGGCATTGAGATTAATACCGATATCAGCGGTGGTGAAGTACACGTCCTTGGCTACTTTCTGGAGTATGAGCGCCCCACCTTTCAAGCGACTTTACGTACATTACGCGATGCCCGCGTCAGCAGAGGCCAGCGTATGGTAGAACTGCTCAATGAGCAGGGCGTGCATGTCTCCTGGGAGCGTGTGCGCGAAATCGCCCAGGGTTCTGTTGGTCGTCCACACGTCGCCAAAGCCCTGCTAGAAGCGGGCTATGTGCAGAGCATTGGCGAAGCTTTCGACAAATATATCGGCAACGGCAAACCGGCCTATGTTCCGCGCTATAAGCTCAATCCTGTTGATGCCGTTCGCCTGATTGCCAGTGCCAATGGCCTTCCCACGATTGCTCACCCCATCACCCTGCCCGGCCTGCAAGAACTACGCAACTGGCTCCCCGAACTATGCTCAGCGGGACTGGTTGGTCTGGAAACATACTATGGCCCCTATACGGACGAGCAGGAGCGATCGTTGCTAGCCCTCGCCAACGAATTCGATCTCATTCCTACCGGTGGCACCGACTTTCATGGTCCCGGCATCCATCCCACGCCCCTCGGTGGTCGCTTTGTTCCCCCTGAAAGCGTCGAGCGCCTCAAAGCCCAGGCCGCCGCAAAATATGGACAAACCCCGCCCACCTTCGAATTGCCGCCACCGGTCGAAGAGCACTAGGGTAATAGTAAATGGGTGATGCGCACTGGTGGCCATCCGGCCACCAGTGCGCATCACCCATTTACTATTACCGTGAAGCGCTGTAAGGCACATGCTTATAATATACTGTATGAGGATATGTCGGAGTTGGGGTCCTGCAAAGGACAAGGAGGAAAGCGTGGGCCGGTCAACACATCTTGCCAAAAGCGCTCATCGCCTGCAACGTATCTACCGGGCGGCCGAAAACGTCATCTTTGTAGTTCTTTTATTGGTAACCATTCACTTTACACTACAAAACTTCCATATCATGGGGGAAAGTATGGAACCAACCCTCCATGACCAGGAATACATTCTGGTCTACAAGTCGGTCTACTCATACCATCCTCCCGCACGCGGCGATATCATTGTGTTCCGCTATCCCCGCAACCCCAGATCCGATTATATCAAACGTATTATAGCAGTCCCCGGCGATGTCATCAGTGTGCTCAATCAGACCGTTATCGTCAATGGCGTAACCCTTAGCGAGCCGTACATCAACAGGGACGATCCTTACAACCCTTATCCCTCGTTCCGCCAACGCATCGTAGGACCCGACCAATACTTTGTCATGGGCGACAATCGTGGTGATAGCTCAGACTCCCGCGAATGGGGCTTCGTGCCACGACACAATATCATCGGCCAGGCCCTCCTCGTTTATTGGCCTGTCAATGCAGATAACTTTGGTTTGTTACCGACCGCCAGCAATGTCTTCTCCGGGGTGCATCAGTAAATGTCGCGGTGCGTCTACAGGCGCCGCAGTATTGCGCTGCGTGCAGCCAGGCGCCAGCGATTTGTCTCACTAGCATTGTCATCTGCCGGGTGGCGTTCTTTCTCCTTCTGTACCTGAGCTTGTACCAGCAAACTACCCGCAATAGCCGCTACCTGTTCGGGCGTCAGCTCTGCATCTTCGGATACCTCGCCATCCTTCTTGCGCTGATCCCATTCCTCCGCTATAAAATCAGTCGATAGATCACCCGCGATGAAACGTGGTTGCTCCATCAGCCAGCGCACAAAAGGCAACGTCGTTCTCACTCCAATCACCTGGAACTCAGTCGCCGCACGCCGCATGCGCGCAATAGCCTGCTCGCGATCTCTGCCCCATACGATCAGCTTGGCCAGCAAGGGATCATAGGAAAGTGGTACCTGCATACCAGCATAGAGGCTACTGTCCACCCTCACACCTGGCCCGGATGCTTCATGCAGAGCCACCACGGTCCCCGTCGCTGGTAAAAAGCGGTTCTCCGGGTCTTCGGCCGAGATACGACATTCGATGGCCGACCCGCGTAACTCCACCTGCTCCTGTGTGAACGAAAGCGGTAGTCCTGCCGCGACGCGAAACTGCTCCTGCACCAGATCGACCCCCGTACACCACTCCGTTACCGGGTGCTCAACCTGGATACGTGCATTCACCTCTAAGAAGTAAAAATCGCGCTCAGGTCCCACCAGGAACTCCGCCGTACCGGCATTGACGTAGTTGATGGAGCGCACCAGGTTTAATGTTGCCTTCGTCATGCGCTCCCGTAGTTCCTCATCCACGATCGGCGATGGCGACTCTTCAATCAGCTTCTGGTGACGGCGCTGGATACTGCATTCTCGCTCACCCAGGTGTACTACGTGACCATGCATATCGGCGATAAATTGTACCTCAATATGTCGGGCCGGTGTGATCGCCTTCTCCAGATACACCCGCTTATCGCCAAACGCGCTCTGCGCTTCGCTGCGCGCAGCGCGCAGCGAAGAACGCAGGTCTTTGGGATCACGCACCAGGCGTATGCCCTTGCCTCCACCTCCCGCCGCCGCCTTCAAAAGGATGGGATATCCTATTTGCAGCGCTATCTCCTCTGCCTGCACGTCATCCTCAACATCTGTCATCGCCCCTGGCACAATCGGCACTTCCGCAGCCTGCGCTGTACGCCGTGCCGCCGTCTTCTCTCCCATCGTCAATTGCGCATCGGCGGGCGGACCTACAAAAATTAACCCTGCCTCCCTGCATGCCTCCACAAATTCCGCGTTCTCCGCCAGAAAACCATAACCCGGATGAATGGCCTGTGCTCCCGATCTCTGCGCTACATCGATCAGTTTGCTTATATTCAAGTAACTTTGTGTTGCCTGGGCGGGACCGATGTGATATGCTTCATTAGCCATTCGCACATGTAGGGCATCTCGGTCAACATCACTATAAACTGCTACGCTTACTAACCCCAATTCTTGGCATGCTCGGACGATACGCAGCGCAATCTCGCCTCGATTGGCTATGAGCACCTTCTGGAATGGCCAGTGAGCGACAGAGAAAATATCCATGTGACAGGCTCCTTCGACTCTGGATCTGGATAGAAATACCTTCAACAGTATAGCACGACGTAAGAGGCCCCAGTAGGAATTTTAGGCTATACGATGGTATTTATTCATGGTTTACCAAAAAGTTGAGTAAAATCGATAGTGACTGTCATATATGTTGGCACAACCTGCCTCTTTAATGATATGCTTAGTCCGTTGAAAAACGTTATTGCCTGGGGAGGGGCTAAACTTTATATGTTTAGATCTATTGCAAATACTCCTATTTTCCGTCGCCTCTTCTATGCATTTATGCTGGCCGCGGTCATTCCTGGTATCATCATCACGATACTGGGTTTTACCTTCATCAACAACCAGGGGGATCGTAGTCAGGCGACGCAGGCTGCTACTAGCGCTCTGCGCTCCAGCGGCAACACCCAATCTTATCTGGATCACCTCAATGGGCAGCCGGCTCTCTCCTACCAGGATTTTCAGTGGACAGCTACTATCTCTACACGCGCAAAGATTCAGCAGGTTACCAGTAATGTGCATAACCTGGAGCAACAGTTCGAAAGCGGATTGACGCAATATAAGCAATACTACCAGCTCAATACCTCGCCTCAGATGAAAGCTGTTGCCGATATTTTGAGGTTCGATAATTCCAATACCACTGTTCCAGACGATCAACAGCGTACTCTGACCCAGGTGGACAATTCCTTGTGGCCCGCCTACAAAACGGCACAGGAGGTGGTATTAAATGACCTTGTCCAGGGGAAAACACCCACAAATAAGAATTTTGCTCAACTCAATCAACGTTATCTTGCTGTAAAGGTTGCCTGGAACCATATCGAAAATCTCGATGACACCACAGTGATGGATGTCGCGAAGGGCGGTCCCTCCCTCTCCAGGCCGATTTTGCTGGCAACCGTTATTGCTTTTCTTAGTACGATTATGGTGGTTATCACCATTGGATACATTGTAAATCTGACCATTACACGACCCCTTAAACAACTCGCGACTCTCACCAAGCGTATCGCCAGAGGTGAAACAAATGCGCGTGCACAGATCGTCGGCCGTGATGAGATTTACATGGTTGCCACTTCCATGAACAATATGCTGGACAATATCGTCAGGCTCATTCAGGAAACCCAATCTCAACGAGATTCCCTACAGGCGCAGGTGGAGAAGTTGGTCAGCGAAGTGAGCGGCGTTGGTGAAGGTGATCTGCGCGTGCAAGCCGAGGTAACGGCTGATGCCTTAGGTGTGCTGGCGGATTCCTTTAATTACATGGTCGAAGAACTGGCTAGCCTGGTGGTGCGCGTCAAAATGGTCGCCAACGAGGTTGAAAAATCTACCTCTGCTATCCTGGATCACACTACACAGCTTGTTGAGGCTGGTGATGGGCAAATCCAGGAGATCAGCGATGCGGTCATTGAAGTTGAAGAAATGGCAGGTTCGAGTCGGCAGGTTGCCGAACGATCACAGATTCTCTATGAGGTTGCACGTGTTGCACGCCAGGATGCTCGAATAGGACGTGAATCTGTGCTGCAGGACGTCGAAGGCATGGGACGGATCAACGAAAACGTGCAGACTACGGCGGGCAAGGTGCAAAATCTTGGTGAACGCTCACGCGAAATCAATGAGATCGTGGAGGCCATTTCGAGTATCGCTCACCAGACAAATCGCCTGGCCCTTGATGCCGCTATTCAGGCTGCGATGGCTGGTGAAAATGGTAAGGGCTTCGGTGCCGTGGCCGCGGACATTCGTAGATTGGCCGAACGCGCTAAAGATCAAACCAGTAAGATCACCCATATCGTTCGCAGTGTACGTGAGGATATCGGCGCTGTGGCCATTTCTATGCAAGATACCGAACGAGAAACCTCTGGCGGTACGAAGCTTACCCAGGAGGCCGGCGATGCTCTGGAATCGATCTTTGCCGCTGTCGAACACCAGGCGCGCGAAATTGAGAACATCAATCAGATGGCCACGCAGCAACTGCAATCTTCCAGCGCCGTTGTGCGCATTATGCATGGCGTCTCGGATAGCACGCAGCAGAGCAGGATCAATACCCGTGACGCTTCACAAAATACAGAACGCCTTGCACGTTTGGTCGAACAACTGCGCTCCTCAGTGGAGGCATTCAAACTGCGCGAGAACCAGGATTACCAGGCTTCTAATAATGGCGCCGGCACAAACTTCTCTCTCGAAGAGGAGCAGAATAATGTAATGACCGTCAGCGGGGTTTTTCGCACTATCAGTGCCACGTCCCAGCCATCACACCTTAATAACACACCAATCAATGCTTCCGCTTACAACTCTCTGCCCGGTCCTTCTGGTGATGCTCTGTCTTTCTATCCTGGGGCCAACTCGTCCTTTAATGGCAATATCGGGTCGTTGTCTCCAGATGCCTGGACGCAAGACGAATATAGCAATGACAACGGGCAGAAGACCGGCCATAATAGGGCAAATTGGTAATAGCGTGAACGCGATTACCCGTTTCTTTGTCGGACAGCTTCGTACAGGATAATGCCCGCCGCCATAGCCGCATTGAGCGATTCTACATTGTTGGCTAATGGCACCGTGAGCGTTACTGTAGCGAGTGATCGGGCCGCTTGTGAAGGTCCGTGTGCCTCATTGCCGATGATGAGGGCAAACGGTTGTGTCAGATCTTGCTTGTAGTAGATATCTACACTACCCGCTTCGGCCAAAAATACGCGCTTCTGGCTGTGTTCCTGTATTCTCTGCTCGATCTTCTCCCACGATAGGTCGCTTTCAATGGGCAGGGCAATGTGAGAGCCAGCGGCAGAGCGTACGACCTTTGGATTATAACAGTCCACACAACGGGGCGTGAGGAGTACGCGCTCAACATCCGCTGCCAGCGCTGTGCGCA
>WNGQ01018241.1_pt1 | contig 10435 bp, 13 predicted proteins | sample 5407661 | NCBI WGS metagenome assembly WNGQ01 (sample SAMN13153382, study PRJNA577476) | soil metagenome | isolation source: 60 cm soil or saprolite under Garry oak tree replicate 2 | place: USA:California | collected 2016-06-15 | reverse complement strand
TGCTCCCGGGCTGCAACTCCTCGTCAATGGCTCCTACGGCGTTAGTCGCGATTATTCTCTCAACTCCAAGCTCCCTCAGACCCCAAAGGTTAGCGCGATAGTTCACCTTGTGAGGCGGAATGGTGTGCCCCTCGCCGTGCCGGGGAAGAAAAACGAGCTGTTTCCCCTTCACCTCTCCGAAGGTTAGTCTTGGAGTTGGACCGTAAGGAGTTCCTAGGATCCTCTGATCTCCCTTGAGAACTGTGCTGAACCCGGATCCTCCGATTATTGCCATCCGGGGCCTTATTGATCCTCGTCTCCCATAAGTGCACTCAATTCTTCCAGCGAAACTTTGCCTCGCTGGTCCAGCTTTTTCTTGGCCGTTTCCTTCAGGTTCTCCTTGTACGCTTTCTCCTTCTCCTTTTGTGACGCCTTATCGGATTGGATCATGCTATTTCGCAAGGACGTGTACTTTCGACCTATTTCCATGGACTTCGCCCTGACTTCTCCTAGAGACTTCCTGAGCTCGTCCTGTTTCTGCCTCAGCTTGTCGAATCCCTCGCTGAGAGAGACTACCTCCAAGTGATGCTGTTGACTCTGCGCAGCCAGCTCTTGGATCTTGTTATGAATCTCATCTGCCTCAGCTCTGTACTTCCCAACTTCCTCTGAGAGCTTTCTCGACTTTCGATGCGCCCCAACTTTCGCCTCCAAGAGACGGATCTTGTTCAGAAGCCGCTTTTCCTCGTCCTTCTCAAGAGTCGATGTCTGAATCTTCCACTCCAGATTGGCAAACTCCCTCTCAGCACGAGACCCCTCGTCCGTACCGCGGGTAAGCTTGACCAGTTCTCTCAGAGAGAGAAGACTCTGCCTCGACGAATCTCGCAGATCTTCTCGAGACTTTTTAAGGGCACGAACAGTCTCGTTTAGCTCGTCACGAGTCTTCCTCAACTCTTGAAGCTCAGGGCGAATCTTTGCCAGTTTCGCTCGTATCTGTTCGATACTCGAGAGAAGGCTCTTCTCTTCTTCCAGCAAACGATCCCGCTCGTCTGCCAGCTCGTCAAGACTTCCCAAAGTCAATGAGCCCTCTCGAACATGATTGGAGATGTGGAAAGGCTGAAGGCTCCGTCTTTATAGACATTGAAGACGTACTCCGATGCGCGGCTCCGCCGAGATTCGAAATGTCGGAAAACGGATTGTTCTAGTTGGCACAATACACGTGGATCCAGACAGCACATCTCTCGTGCGTCAAACAATCCAGAAAAACATGCCAGATATAGTTGCGTTGGAACTAGATCGAGAAAGACTACAGGCGTTACAACATCCCAAGTCCCAGCGAATCAGTCTATCAGCTGGTTTTTCGTTCCTCACCATGGCTCTACTCGAAAAATTCGCAGGTCAACTAACCGGGTCGTCTCCAGGCCTAGAGATGCTGGAGGCAGCAAAAACCGCTCTGGAAGTTGGTGCCACCATCGAAACGGTTGACAGACCGATTGGAATAACGGCAGCAGGAATCAGGAAGATTCCGTTAAAGGAGAAGATCAGGCTCGGTGCCGATGGAGTAGCGAGCCTCATTCTCTTACCCTTCGGGTTATCCGACCTGTCCGAACTTACAGAGGATATAGACAATCAACTCAAAATCTTCCGGTCCCGTTATCCGAGCCTCAGCAAGTTGTTGCTAGATGAACGTGAAAGGTACATGGTGGACCGATTCAAGACCATTCTTGCCGCAAACAGTGGAAAAATTGTAGGGGTTGTCGGCTTCGGCCATCTAGCAACAATTGCCAAGGCTCTTGAGGGTTACGAGGACCCTCCGAGTTATTCTGCAAGCCTCAATTGGACCATCCGCATAGGTTGAGGCGTTCGCAGTGCCAACTAATCTTGGGACTTAACTGGGAACTTACTGAGTTGTTCTAGCAAGAACACAACGGCATCTCTAAGAGTGGTTTCATCTCCTTTCCCGACCGTGTAGATGTGAAGTTTGATCAGTGATCTTACGCCTGTCTCTCTACCCATTGGATGCGACTTCCAGTAGAGAGTCGAGTACTCAATGCGAACGCTCTCCAAGATGGGAGCCAGAGCAGATTCTACTATACCGGCCATCATGACATACAGTTCACTTGGAGTCGGAGCGCCGGATCTTCTCAGAATTGGGATCACGGAGGTCTTGAAGATGGCTTTCAACTCCGTCGGAACACCTGGGAGTGATATTATCGTAGTCCCTCTGGCTCGAACCATGACTCCGGGGGCTGTCCCGACTGGATTAGGCATAGGTTTAGCCCCTCTGGGGAGCATTGCCATTTTCTTACGATGAACAGTAAAGACAGCGGGCTGCTCCATCGTCTTGTACTTCATCATGACCATGGCAAGGGCACGCCGGTTGAGAGTCAGGGGCTTTCCGATCGCTTTCGACAAGCCTTTGATAGTCATGTCATCATACGTGGGACCGAGCCCACCCACCGTGATTAGTAGCTCAGGGCTTCTGTCAAGGGCTTCTACGACAGAGTCACGTATCGACTTGAGGGAATCTCTAACAGTCGTAATCCTTTCAACCGTCCATCCCAGAGCATGTAACCGTTGCGCTAGCCAGTTAGAATTTGTATCAAGCGTCTGGCCGATCAGGAGCTCATTGCCGACGGCGAGAATTTCCGCACTCGTTCGCGACATTGTTTAGCTCACGAAGGCGGGCTGCATTATGACCCTGTAATTGTGAGGACAGCAGCTAGTGCACCAGAGAGTGAACGTGGTTTGTTACTGGCAAAACCTATAACGATAAGATCGTTCTCGGAAAGGTCGAAAATGTCGCAGAGCCTTTTGTCTTCCCTGGGCGATATTTCGGAGGCCTCTCTGTTATCTGGGGGCAATACTAGCCGGCCACCGCGAAATCCGATGATTATCGACCCTTGAGCCCCGGACCGCACAGCCTCATCTCGCTGCGGGACTCCCGTCATTCCCGGCCTGTATTTTCCTGTTAGCTGAATTGCTGTTGCAGATTTTCCAGGAACAAGCTCGCACCCATCAAGAAATTGCATCCTAATGATGTTCAACTCGCTCAGATGTTTTCGCAATCTTGATGTTCCTTGACCCGTGAGGACAGCTCCCGATTTGTTAACTTGAATGATGCCCTGTTCTGCAAGCCTCTCTTGGAGCCCTCGAACAGTTCCGTCGCTGATTTCCAACTCCTGAGCCAATATCCTTCTGCCGACAGGCGCTTTTTCATGAATCAGTATCAGCGCCTGTAGAAGCTGGAGAGAGGTCAGATGCGGGAGAGGACCCGTTTGTCCTCTGCGCCATTTCTCAAGAACGTCTTCCAGCATTTGCCGGTGCCCCGATTCAAGCATCAAGCGAGGCGAAAATAACTTTTCCGAATTCGGGTTACTTCTTAGTAAGCCACCATTTCAGATACTCCTTCTGTCTCCGCTTCTTCTCTTCATCGGGAGACTCTTGCGACTGGAGCATCCGTTCCCTACCTTGAAGGAGATCCTGCTGAGTAAAAGTTAGACCGCAACTCTTGCAACTGTATTGCTTGATAGCGGTGTCATATGTCAGATTACCGCCGCATTCCAGGCAATAGTTCGGCATTTCTCCCTAAAGTAGTCGGAGCCGCCGCCAGCCAGATAAGGTTTCGTGCACTCAGAGTCGAAATTCTAGCCTAACGAGTAACGGTTAATATGTAGACCCACTTGCCGAATCGCTTTTCGGAGACGCGGGGTTGCCTCAGACACATAGGAATCTGCACAAGAAGAAACCAACCGGCGGTAAGAAGAGGATTTGGCGAGGGAAAAGAGCATTCGAGGCAGGACGTGAACCTGTTGAGACTATTATCGGGGAGACAAAGAAAAGATGGGTGCGTGGACTGGGCGGAAACATCAAGGTCAAGCTAGCGCGAGTTGACTGGGCAGTTGTAACAGACCAAGCGTCCGGAAAAAGCTCAAAATCAAAAATCCTTCGAGTCATCCGAAACCCGGCGAATGTTGACTACCAGAGAAGGGGCGTCATAACAAAGGGTGCGATTCTCGACACCGAACTTGGACAGGCACGGGTCACATCTCGCCCCGGCCAGCATGGAGTCATAAACGCAATTCTCGTAGCCAAGTCCGGAAACGCTTGAAAATCCCTTTAGCTGATTAGCCCTGAAGCGTTCAGGCTTCATGGTCATCTGGCCGATGAACCTCGATGGTGGAAAATCGAGAAGCCTGGGGAGAAAGCTCTCAGCATCCAGGGCGGTTCGTCAACCTACGATAAAAGAGATAGTTCAGGCGGCAACGGCTCTAGGTCTATCGCCCGAGATTGCGGAGAAGGCAGCCTCACCAAGTATACACTGGGAAAAGCTTGGCAGCGTCACCATCAAGAGGTCAGGGACGAAACAGTCAACTCTGAAGTCAATCGCGTCCGAGATTTTGAAGTCCCGCCTGAGAGAGACTCAGGCAACTGAGCAAAAACGGGATAAACGATAGACTGGTCCCTAGTCTCTAGGCAGATTTGCCGTTAGGGTACATTATGATCTTGCCTGATCTCCCAGACTTCATCAGCGCGAATGCTTTTGCGAATTCCTCCATGTCGAATCTGTGAGTTATGACCTTTGAAAGATCGACCATGCGAGACTTGAGTACCTCCGCAGTCTGATACCAAGTACTGAACAATCGCCGTCCAAACACACCTTTGACTCTAGCATCTTTGAACACGATCCAGTTGGCGATGTCCATCTCAATATTCTTCGAAGGAAGACCGAACAGCACTGCGGTTCCTCCGGGCCGGAGCGCGCGGAAGCCTTGCTCGTACGAGGGTTGTGCACCGGACATTTCGAAGAACACATCCGCGCCACGGCCATCGGTCGATTTCAGAATTTCTGTTTCGACTTTCTCTCTAGACGCGTCGAGCAGCCGTGTGGCGCCCATGTCCTTGGCAAGTTTGAGCCTGTAATCAACGATGTCGACGGCGAATATGTCGGCGGCGCCATATGACTTGCACAGCCCGATGAGACATGTTCCGATGGGCCCGCAACCGAATACTGCAATTTTTTTCCCTGCTATATCTGCAGCTGAGGCTGCGTGGACAGCGTTTCCTAGAGGTTCCTGGGCTGATGCGATCTCAACAGGTATCTTTCTATCATTGAGCCATGCCGTGCGCTCGTCTAGCGAATGGTATTGGGCGAAGCATCCGTCAGTGTCGACTCCTCGCAGCTTCATCCGTTCGCAGATATGCGCGTTTCCGGTCCGACACTGGAAGCACTTACCACAGAAGATGTGCGTCTCGCCAGATACAATGTCTCCCTCGCGAAGGTCCGACACTTCCTTTCCAGCCTCGACTATCTTTCCGGCGAATTCGTGGCCGATTACAAGAGGCGGTTTGACCTTGTCTCTGATTGATTCATGCCAGTCGTAGATGTGCATGTCTGTGCCGCAAATGGAGGTGGCCTCAACCTCGACGAGAATGTCTCGGAGGCCCGGCTTCGGCGTCGCCCAGTCGGTGTAGACGGCGCCGGGACCACGACTCTCCTTGACAATACTGTGCATCTGTTGATTCAAGTTGCCTTGCTGAACCTTCGACGCCGGTCCGTGAACTCGAACTGTAAAACTCTTTACATAGTATTATCCAGTTTGTTCAACCCATGGTGCAAGAGTCCGGCTTTCAGAGAGAAGCGCTCATTGACGCACTCAGGAACGAGCTTGAGGTCCTTGACAAGCAAGAACTTCTCTGGCGGGTCAGGACTCTCCAGACTCCCACCGGGCCCCATGCCAAGGTTGACGGCAAGAACGTGCTGGTTCTCTGTTCCAACAATTACCTAGGTTTGGCCAACCATCCCAAGCTTAGACATGCCTCGATTGCAGCAACAAGAAAGTATGGTGCTGGATCAGGCTCCGTCCGCGCCATTGCTGGCACCATGGACATCCATCTGAAACTAGAGAAGGTACTCGCTAAATTCAAGGGGTCGGAGTCGTCTATTACGTTCCAGTCCGGCTATTCCACAAATCTGGGAGCCGTATCTGCGCTGGTTGATGAGAGGGACCTCATCATCAGCGATGAGCTCAACCATGGCAGCATTATTGATGGCTGCCGCCTGACTAGGGCGGAGAGACGTGTCTACAAGCATCGTGACATCGATGACATGGAAAAACAACTTGCAGACACTGAAAAGTTTCGACGAGTCCTTGTGATTACTGACGGAGTCTTCAGCATGGACGGCGACATTGCGCCGCTGAAGGGGATCGTTAAGCTCGCGAACGAGAACCAGGCAATCGTCTATGTTGACGATGCTCATGGAGACGGGGTCCTTGGAAAGAATGGTCGAGGAATCGCGAACCACTTCGACCTCACTTATCTCCAGAACAAAGTCCGCAGCTACCTGTTATCCGGGTCCCAGCCCCCTGCGATCCCGGCCGCGTGCATTGCAGCCCTGCAGTTAGTTCAGGACCAACCGTCGTTTCTAAGGCGGCTCTGGGATAATACTCACTATTTCAAAAAGGGATTGAGGGAGTTGGGCTTTGACACGGGGAATAGCGAGACGCCGATTACACCTGTTATGACTGGGGAGAGCGGCAAGGCACGCTTGCTAGCTGATGCTATGTTCAGTCTAGGGGTATTTGTTCTTCCCATTGTCTATCCTATGGTGGCACGCGACAGAGCCAGAATCAGGACCATCGTCACTAGCGTTCACACAACGCGAGACCTAGACACTGCCCTCAGCGCTTTTGAGAAGGCTGGGAAGAAGCTGGCAATGATCTAGCCACGGGCGTTGGTCTTCGTCTCGGTAGGTGGGCAATGCCCTGGATCTCCACTCGCATGCCGTGAAGCAGGTTTGCGACCTGCACGGTGGCTCTCGCCGGACGCGGCTCTTTGAAGAAGTTGCAATAGACCTCGTTCATGCCAGCAAAATCGGCGAGGTCCTTGAGGTAAACGGTTGTCTGGAGGACCTTGGTCATGTCGGAACCAGCTTCCTCCACGATTCTCCGGAAATTCTGGAGGGTCAGCCTGGTCTGGGTCTTGATGTCATTCCCGGTTACCTTTCCCTTCTTATCGGTAGCTCCTTGACCAGAGACGAAGAGTAGGTCGCCATATCTGACTCCCGGGGAGAACGGAAGTCCTAGTGGCGCCTTTCCCTTCTGAACGGCTATTTTTCTAGCTGTTGACCGATTCGTACTGGCGCGCATATTTTTCAGCTCAGTTTTGAACGACTGAATGCTTAAGACTTTAGCCGGTGCAAAGTTTCCAATTATGGCAATGACGGCCCAAGGGCACGGAACGGCGGGAAGAATTGCCGGGCCGATCTCTCTGGAGGAAATTAGGGCAGCTCGAGCCCGTCTCCCAGCTTCGGTCCTCAGGACACCATTAGTGCGACTGAATGTTGAGGGTTCGCCTGCTGAGATCTTCCTTAAGCTGGAGAATCTTCAGCCTACAGGCTCCTTCAAAGTTCGAGGAGCCTCAAACTCCATCGCGTTAGCCGGACCTGAGGCCAAGGCCAGGGGCGTCTACACTGTTAGCGCTGGAAACATGGCGCAAGCTCTAGCATGGCAGGCTCGGGAGCGAGGAATAGCGTGCACGACGATAGTTCCTGATGATGCACCCGCGACAAAGCTTGATGCGATAAAGCGGTTCGGCGCTAAGATAATCCAGGTCTCATTCGACGAGGTCTGGGAAGTCGTAGTCAACCATCACTATCCTCCGTTGAAGAATAGCGTGTTCATTCACCCTTTTGCCGATTCGAGGATGATTGCTGGGAACGGGACGATAGGGTTGGAGATAATGGAAGACCTGCCCCAAGTCGATTCCGTCCTTGTCCCATTTGGCGGAGGCGGACTATCCGCAGGCGTTGCGTCCGCAATTCATGCTCTGAATGAGAAAGTAAGGGTGTACGCTTGTGAACCGGAGACCGCTGCTCCCCTAGCCGCCTCATTCGCCGCCGGCTCGCCTAGAGAGGTCAATCGGGTCCCGAGCTTTGTAGATGGTGCAGGTGGAAAAAGCGTACTCCCGGAGATATGGCGGTTAGCAAGTAAGCTTCTCATGGGTTCATTTCCAGTCTCTCTGAAGGAAACTGCTGCTTCCGTAAAGCTGCTAGCGGAGCGGCACCGGGTCATATCTGAAGGAGCAGGCGCGCTGGCTGTGGCCGCTGCACTGGCCGGGAAGGCCGGACGCGGCCGCATAGCTTGTGTCATATCTGGAGGCAATATCGATCATTCGAAACTGTCCCGGATTCTAGCGGGAGAAGTCCCATAGTACCGCGCCCACGCCTCGACTCCACAACTAGGGTTTTATCGTCGAAGCTGTGAAGTTCTCGGCAATGTCCCTTCCGAAGCCAGGTGAGACGCTCAAGGTCGTGTTGAGAAGCGGAGAGACTGTTGAGGGAGTAGTTGAGTGGATTGATGGTAATGGTGCCTGGGTCAAAAACCAGGACCGGTCTAGGTGGGTCCCTGTTGAGACCTTCACATTGCCTGCTCCTGAGCCGTCTCCGAAGAAAGAGTCGAGTTCCGAGGAATAGCCGTCTGGCCGCTAGGTGAAGAGCAGTCCCTTTCCCGGTTGTATCTCAAACTCTTCAGGCTTGACCTTGGACAAGGCTCCGTTCACCTTCTTCACCCGTAGCTGACCGCCATTATGACCATCGCCTTGAAGGTCCATGACACATGTAGCGATCTCCTCGAAAGAGGCCATGGTATCTTTTGGCAGCTTTGCTGAGTCAACTGTAACGATGAAGGTCGAGCCAAGGTCCCTCAACTTGTCCGCAAGTGTGCGAAGTTTTGCTAGAAATTCCTTGGAAGGAGTCTTTGACGCAAGACTGGTAATTGAATCTACGATTATCTTGACCTTGCTCGTCATCATCATCTGCGTGTTTCTCTCAAGTGCATCTGCAAGCTCGCTAAGATCAAAGGGCTTTTCGATACTGTAGGGCTCAATGCTCAGGGAGTCTGTCTGACCAGAAAACGCGTCGAACATGAGAAGGTGGAATCCGGACTCATACGGGCCTGCGTCCCACCCTGCATTCTTTATGGCGTCCCGCATAGATGAGACCGATTGATCATAACATACGAAGATGCAGTCAGTCCCAGCCGCCAAGTACTTGCCTGTGGCGTTGAAGAGCAGGCTGGTCTTGCCGGAGCCCTGCGTGCCCGTTATCAAGACTAGGCCTGGCGAGTCCAGGCCGCCTCCGGCCATCTCGGAGAGAGAGTCGGTAACTGGTGGTATTCTTGGAGTGGTTTCGACCGTTCTTTGCTTGGACTGAGGCCTGTCCGGTTTCTGGGGGTTCAATGGTTTGCTTGTTTCTTGCGTCAGCACAGTGCTCTTCTCGACGGGCGGGATTGCTTGTTCATCGCCTAGGCTTCGCGTCGTAAGTTCTTCATTCTCTTCCGGTGCAGATCCAGAGGCTTGGGGAAAGGCGTAGAATCTGGGTTGGTCATGCTGGACGGGGGCGAGTTTTTTCTCTCCCTTGTCATCCTCAACTACAACCATTTTTCTACTTGGGGGAGAGGTTAAGGGAGGAACCCATTCGAACGTGCCTTCTCTCAGAACGTCCTTGGTTTCTTCCGAACTTGTTGATGTGAGAGGGACGTCTTGAAGTAGTGACTGGAGAAGTTGATTCAGGGAGGTCTCCCCGGGGTCTGATGCTGACTCCGGATTGTATCTTTCTTGGACAGGCGCTGGAGGTGTGGTTGGAGCATTCGTTTCTGGAGGTGTCGGTGGAGGCGGTTGCATTGGGCTTGAGGGGGGCTGTTGGGTGGCCTGATTCTTCTCGTTCTTCTCCTCTTCTTTCTTCCCCTTCCGTCCGAAAATCGTGATAATCCCCAGAGCTAGGGGAGCAAGCGCAATGAGACCTGTTAATCCTAGATGTATCATCCTTGAACTCCCACGCTTGTTTCCAATGTTACCACTTACTAGTCAAGAAGCTTGGATAGGTTGAGATGCTTTTCCGAGTGTGAATATGAGTGCTGTTACCATCACGATGAGGGCTGGGGGACTCTGGTCATTTTCGCGACTTTAGAATGTCGGACTTTGTCAGGATCCCGGTAACGTTCTCGCCTCTCGACACGAGAACTCCATAATTGCTCTGCATCAGTCCGAGGACCATGTCGAGAGGCGTGTCGTCGTTGACTATGGGGAATGGCGAGTCCATGATCTCGCGAACTCTCCGGCCCAGCAGCTCTTGGAGCGATTCGCCTCTCGCCGCGCGGTCGAGTATTGTCTTTTCGGATATGCTGCCTACGGATCTGCCGCCATCGAATACTGGGAGTTGTGAGAACCCCTTCTTCCTCATCAGCTCAACGGCTTCCCTCACAAGGCTCATCTTAGAGATGGAAACGACCGGCCGGCTCATCAACTGGTTGACTCTCAGAGTAGGCGCGACCCCCATTCTCTCCAGGGCCGAGATAATTCGAGCGACAATGGAATAGGAGGGATCAACCGACCCAGCTTCAATTTTCGCGATGATCGACTGACTGACCCCTGCCAGAGTTGCGAGTTTGGACTGAGT
>WNGQ01009265.1_pt1 | contig 10435 bp, 9 predicted proteins | sample 5407661 | NCBI WGS metagenome assembly WNGQ01 (sample SAMN13153382, study PRJNA577476) | soil metagenome | isolation source: 60 cm soil or saprolite under Garry oak tree replicate 2 | place: USA:California | collected 2016-06-15 | reverse complement strand
CGCTTCAGTTCATAAGGGAGCCAGTGCAACATAAAGGCGAGCGTTTCGGCATGCATGAGACGGTGTTCGATGGCGGCCCAGAAGATCTGATCGTCCGAAGCCCGATCCAGGCACTGGTCCACTGCGTTTCGGACTCTGCGGTTGTACGCATGGATTTCCGCTTCTCCCGGCCAATCCGCGGGTTGGTCATCGGGCAGGTTTCCGTTGATGGGATCGATTCCGAACGCGAAGAGCCGGTCGAACTCCGAATGGAAGGATTTCATCCCGAACCGGCCCGCACAGACGAGATTCCAGTCGAACGCTTCAATATGCCCGAGGTAAAACACAATGCGATGGCGCTCAACGATGGGCCGTTCGTAAAGCGCATGGGACCGGACCATTTGAAACAGTTCGTCCGTGCGGAATCGCGCCTTTTCGAAGTGAGACAACAGATCTCTTTTCAGTCGTCCGCTTATTGAAATTTCACGCACAGATTTCCTCCCGTCAAATCGGACGCGATTTTGCGATTTGTTAGCGGAGAACCTCGTCGGGTATTTTGGGATGGCTGGGTATCATGTCCGGATCCATCGTTTTCAAAGCGGTTTCCTTATTCTTGACGTTTTGGAAAATCCAATCGTAGAAGCCCGCCGACACGAGTTTCAGAGTGACTTCTTTTCCCGTCTTGTTTTCCCAAAACCAGCCGTGAATGCCGGATGTCGGTGCGATGAAAGTACCGTGCCCCTGGTCTTTGCCGATCTGGTTGTCGATTTCGTAGGTTTGGTAATAATCCGTTCCCTCTTTACCGGCCGGCTTGACGTTGGGTTCTCCATGGAATTCGAAGAGAAGCTTGTCAGTGGCGATCCAGGAATAGATCAGGCCCGCGCCCTTCTTCATGTTGTATTTGATTTCCATTCCTTCATTCGGGGCGAGTTTCATCTCCCTGGAATCGATTTTGTACCGCTTGGATTGCCCGATGAATGTGCCTTTCACGGTGGGCGTACCCCCGTCAGACGCGGGTTCCAATAAGGGAACAATGGTGGCCGGCGGGTCGTCTGACTTCGATTCGGAAACAGATGAAGCAGGCTTGTCGGGGATCTTGGCGTCTACCTTCGCCAGATCGGTCAGGCGCAATAGCTTTCCGGTTCCGAGAGGATCAATGCCATATTCCGCCGGAAGAACCGCTGTAACCAGCAAGGCGGCGGCGATGATGAGGGCCACGACAGTGGCCGTCGCAATTCTTTTCTTCGAAGGCGGCTGAACGTTCACTGTGTATGTTTCTTCAGTCATATTGTTTCTCAGCCCCGCTCCGGGAGGCTCTCGAATCCACGGAACAGCCCCGCGGATTCAACATCACCCTTAGCGGGACTTATTATGCAACAAAATATCCGGTGAGTTGGTATCCGACGAGGATGAAGCCGCCCACCATTAATACTGTGTTCGTTAAAAACGCGTGCTGGAGGAATCCCGGACGCGTGCGCCAATAGCTCAATCCGATAAGCACTCCGGTCAGTGCAAGCACTTGTCCGATTTCAACGCCAACATTGAAACTCACAATGTTCGTGACGAGCCCAGTTTGCGCGAGTGTGAACTCCTGAAGCTTGGTCGCAAGGCCAAAACCGTGGAACAAACCAAAAATCAAAACGGCCAGCCGGGTGTTGGGCTGAAAGTGAAGAAACCGCTTGAATCCGTCCATGTTGTCAAACGCCTTGTAAACGACCGAGAACCCGATAATCGCATCGATCACATAGGGATTCGCATGGATCCCGCCCAGCACGCCGCCGAGCAGAGTCAGGCTGTGTCCAATGGTAAACAGGCTGACGTACTGCACGACATCTCTGAGCCGGTAAAGAAAAAATATCACCCCAACCAGGAAGAGCAGATGATCGTAACCGGTGACCATGTGCTTCGCGCCGAGGTACATGAAGGGTGCGACCGCAGAGCCCTTGTTTGCCTGTACGAAGGTGGCATCACGCCTGGACACGTTGTGCGCTCCGGCGACGGCCGGCACAATCATCATGATTGCCAGCAGCACCAGGATTTGAATAGGTCGGCTGTTTCTCATATTGTCGATCCGCCGCTCCTATCTCACTTTAACGTACTTTCGCAGGATCCGGGGCCGCGGTTCTCCGGCGAATATGTTACCGAATTTATCGACGGTACCGAATTCGGGTCCGCTTCCCGTCTGTGTTCCGGGGTTACCGCCCTGATCGATGATGAAGTACCTCACCCATCCTCGAAAGGCGTCGCCGATCCGGATGCCCTGCTCGAAGCCTGGATTGTCGACGTTGTCGGACTCCGAGTCGAAGACGTAGATCAGGTCTTCATCGTTGACGGAGAAAGCAATGCCGCTCGGCATCCCGAACTGATGCCAGGTGGCGATGTACTTCCCGTCCTGATCGAAGATCTGAATTCGAGTGTTGGACCGGTCGCATACAAACAGCCGGCCTCTTTTGTCCATATTGATGCAGTGCGCTGTCCGGAATTCACCGGGCGCGTATCCGGTCTTTCCCCAGGCCTTGATGAACTTTCCGTCCTTGGAGTACTTCACGACGCGGTTGTTCGACCCGTGGCCATCTGCGACAAAGATGTCTCCATTCGGAGCGGTCACGACACCCGCCGGGGATCTGAAGTGATATTCATCACTGCCGGGAACTCCGGGATCGCCAAGAGTCATCAGGACCTTTCCATCGGGGCTGAATTTGCGGACAATGTGCCCCGCCTTCACGCCGGCTTTGGCTGCAACCGTCACGGACTCTTCGGCCGCTGCATCGGTCACCCACACATTGCCTTCCCGGTCGACATGCATTCCATGAGGCCAGATGAACATCTGAGCGCCGAAGCTCTTCACGACATTCCCCTTCGGGTCGAACTTGTAAATCGTGTCGTGAGGCTTGAGTTTGCCGTCCGGGTACATGCAGTCGACGCCGAAACGGCCGCCTCGGGCGACAGGCACGGGGCTGGTCTCATCGCATCGAATAAACGCCCAGATGCTCTCACCGTCGGCATCGATGTGCACAGATGCCGGAGGTCCCATCTCTCTTCCTCCTGGAAGCCTCGCCCATTCACCTCCGGGGACGCTCGGCCCGCCGCCATCGGCCAGTCCCCTGACGGGACGGTACGGATTGTCAGCGGGTCCTTGGGCGAGAGGCACTATGCGTGCAGCAAGAAATGCCACGATGGCGCACGACGTGATCCATCCAATTCGGAGGGCCTTCGACACGATGCACCTCTCTTTAGAAATCAACGAACCGTGTACGGCATACTCTATACTGCGATAGCGCACGCCGCACGGATTTTCGAGCTCTGAATGCTAACATACAAAAAATATGAGCAGCGCCGCCCCTTCTCCGTCTGCCACGAATTTCGAGGGCAAGGTTTTTCAGGATGCTGATTTCGAGGGTGCCCTGTTTCAAAAGAAGCTGACCTTTCGAAATGCGCAGTTCCATGGCAAAACAAACTTCAGCCGAGTCAAATTCGAAGCTCCCAGCGATTTCACGGGCGCGCAATTCTTGGGCGACGTGGATTTTTCGGGCGCGACTTTCACCGAACCTTTGTTGTTCAACAAGATTCGATTTGCCGCCAAAATCAATTTCGCCCGCGCCCACTTCCAGCATGATGCGCATTTTTCCGAATCGGAATTCGCGGCCGAAACCGATTTTTCGCAAGCCACTTTTCATGCCTGGGGTTTGTTCAATAAGAGCCGCTTCAAAGCCGGTGTGAGTTTCCAAAGTGCATGCTTCCGGGGATCGGCGCACTTCGAAGATGTTGACTTCGAAACAGACGCGGATTTCCGCAGAGTCCGTTTCATTCCGTTCGCCGATTTCCAAAGAGCCCGGTTCCGAGGCAATGTGCTGTTCAATAATGCCAGTGTCGAATGCAAAACCCTGTTTCAGGAAGCGCGCTTCGCAAAGCTTGCTGATTTCAGCGATTGCCGCTTCACACATCCGGTCAACTTCAGCGCGGCTCATTTCACCGGCCCCGCTAATTTCGAACGCGTGGTCTTTTTGCAGTTTGTCGATTTCAAAGAAGCCCGGCTGGCCGATTCGTTCATTCTTTCACCGTCGAAGGGCTCGGAAGGACTTGCGCCGGAAATCCGGTTCGAATCGGTGATTCTCGAGCGGCCGGAGAGCGTGCGATTCCAAAACATCAGCTTCGAGAAAATTACGCTGATGGGAACGAAGCTACGCGGCATCTGGTTGGAAAATCCCCGATGGCCGCGGCGTGGTTTGTTCAAATCGAGCCAACGGGCGGTGGTGTACGACGAAATCCAGAAGGAGAAGCCCGATCCGCAAAAGCTCGCCGAACTGTATCGCGATATTCGCGCAAATTTGCGGCAGGCCGGAACCACCGGCGATCTCGGCGATCTCTTTTACAGCGAAATGGAGGTTCGCCGGAAGCAGAGGCACGGCCCGCATGACCGTCTGTACTTCCTCCGCCGCTACTGCTCTCCATACACGCTGCTTTGGCTCACGTGTGGTTACGGCCGCCGTCCGTGGCGCGCGCTTGCGGCCGCCGGCGCAGCCGCGCTCATTTACCTGAATGCTGGGAACGGGTGACCGTCTATTGATTTCCCGGTTTGCGAGGACGAGTCTGTACTGGTACCATGCGGCGGTTCGGAGGCTTCGAAGGGAAAGAAGTGGAGAAGTCAGAAGATCGTTCTGGAAAGGGTTACCGGATTCTTGTAGTTGAAGACGATGCGGTGACCGCGCTGTTCCTGCACGACACGTTGCGGCGCCTGGATCATGACGTGGTTGCTCTGGCGTCGACGGGCGGTGAGGCCATAAGGTGGGCCGAAGCGCAGCAGCCGGATGTCATACTGATGGACCTCTGGCTCGCGGGACCGATGAGCGGGATTGAAGCGGCCGGCCAGATCCGCCAGCGGCTGGACATTCCGGTTGTTTTCGTGACCGCACATTCGGACGAATCGACGCTCCGCCAGGCCCAGGCCACCCAGCCCTATGGTTTCGTCCTGAAGCCGTTTGATCAAAATGATCTGCGCGTCGCGATCGAAATCGCGCTTCACAAGCACCGCATTGACGCCCAACTCCGGCGGAGCGAGCAGCGATTTGCAACAACGCTTAACGCCATCGGGGAAGCCGTGATTTCAACCGACGCAAGGAGTGTCGTCGACTTTATGAATGGCGCGGCCGCGGCGCTGGCAGGTGTTGCGGCCGGCGAAGCGATTGGCAAGCCGGTGGCCAGTTTCTTGAAGCTGGTCGACCCGGCATCGCAACAACCGCTCGCCGTCGACCAAGCTTGGAACGGAGAGGCGGTTTTGGTTGACGGGACTGGCCGCGAGGTTCCAATTGTTGGCAGCATCGCGAACATTTCGCCCGACAGAACTGAGGCGGCCGGTCAAGTGATGGTCTTGCGGGACGTCACCGAACATCGGCGCATGGTCGAACTTCGAGAGCGCCAGCGGATCGAAGAAATCATCGCCGAAGTCAGCGAAGCCGAACGCCGGCGCTTTGGCCAGGATTTGCATGATGGTCTTGGCCAGATGCTGACCGGTGTGGCTTTCTTGTGCAAGACGCTCGAGCAGAAGCTGGCCGGCAAATCACAGCAGGAGTCCGACGAGACCAAGACCATCAGCAAACTGCTTGGAGAGGCGATTGAAACGGCGCGCGAGATCGCCCGGGGCTTATTGCCGGTGCCCGCTCAGGCGGACGGACTGGTACAGGCGCTGAAATCCCTGGCGGATCAAATCACATCTCAATTTCAGATTGAATGCGAGTTTCTAGATGCCTCGTCGGTGCGGATATCGGATCCCGGCACGGCCAACCATTTGTTCCGAATCGCTCAGGAAGCGGTAAACAACGCCGTCAAGCACGCCAGCCCGCAACGGATCGACATCTGCTTGCAAGCCGCCGACGCCACCGGCTGTCTCACCATCAAAGACAATGGACGAGGAATTTCCAGCGCAGCTTCAGGGCAGGGCAGCGGGCTGGATATCATGCGGCATCGGGCCGCAGCGATTGGTGGCTCGCTTAGAGTTTCGGCAGACCCCGGCGGAGGCACCGTTATGACTTGCTTCTTTCCATTCAATCATGACTAAGGCCAAGATCTTCTTAGTCGAAGATCACCCCATTACCCGCCGGGGACTGGCGCAGCTCATTGAAAGCCAAGCCGACATGGAAGTGTGTGGATGGGCCGAGGACGCCGTTCTAGCCGTTAGCGGTGTGGACAGGACTGAGCCCGATTTGGTAATCACGGACCTTTCTCTGAAGGGGTCCGATGGCCTGGACCTTCTGAAGCAGATCCGCCCAAAACATCCAAGTCTTCCTGTGCTGATTCTGTCCATGCATGACGAATCCCTTTACGCCCAACGCGCTCTGCGTGCCGGCGCCCGGGGCTACATCATGAAGGCAGAGGCTCCTGAGAACCTATTAATCGCCGTGAGACGAATCCTGAGTGGAGAGGTTTACCTGAGTGAAAAAGAGTCGGCACGGGTTCTGTCAAGCCTTGCCTATGGTTCCCCGCCTCCGCTGAAGTCTCCTGTGGAGCAGTTCAGCGATCGTGAACTCGAAGTATTCCGATGGATCGGGCGCGGATCGAGCCTGCGAGAGATTGCCGAACGCCTCCAGTTGAGTGTGAAGACTGTTCAGACACACTGCTCCCACATCAAGACGAAGCTCAACGTCAAGAATTCCCGCGAGCTGGCCCGCCGGGCCATCCTATGGCTTGAGCAGGCGGACCGGTAGCGAACCGGACCCCTCCATATCGCGCACTGGCTTTGCACAGAAAGTCGAACTTAGGCACTGTAGAAGCGGCGGTCTATGACCGGCGGTTTTTCGCAGAATCAACGGAATACCGGCGGTCATAGGACCTGCGAACAATTCGATGAAAGCCACAACTTGTCAAATGTCGAATGTCTGTTGTGCGATGTGTGATGTAGTTGTCAAAGCGCCAAATGACCTAACTGACCAGACGAACTTTCACATTTGACAAGTTGTGGCCTCCGTTCATTTTTTTCACAGCGGGAAATCTACGCTCCTCTAAGCCGCGGCAACAGCTTCACAGCATTGTCGCGATCGATTGCGCGCAGATCGCTTTCGTTGAACATTTCAAGCGCACGGATCGCCTGCGCCTGTTCGAGAGATTTTCCGCCGGGCGGAAAGTCCGTTCCGAACATGATCTTGTCGGCTTTAACGAGCTTCAATAACGACGCTACTGCACCTGGGTTCGCTGCACCCGCCAGATCGTAATACATCTTCCTCAACTCAAGCATGAAGCCGTTGGGCATTTGCGCTTTAAAGTTACCGGAGGCTCCGTCGATGCGGCCGGCCAGAAAGGGCAGCGAACCGCCGGCATGCGACCATATCCAGCGGATATTCGGAAAACGGGCAGCGTCGCCGCTGAAGCAAACCCCAGTGATAGCCCGCGTCGTGTCGGTGCCGTACTCCATGGTTCCCGGCCCGACACCGGGCGCGTAATTGAGTTCCCTGCAACAATTGGCTGCCGTCGGATGGACGTGGACGACCGCATTGCGCCGGTTGAGATCTTCCATGACCGGCCTGAATGCGGGGTTACCGAGCCAGGTGTCGTTGTAGCTTGTAAAAAGGCCGACGCCGTCGGCCTTGAGCGTATCGTAGGCGTAGGCGATCTCTTTCAACGTCGCATCGACATCGGGCAGGGGCATTGCCGCGAAGAAACCAAACCGGGTCGGATGATCCTGCACGAGCTTGGCAGCATACTCATTACAGGCGCGAGCCAGACGGCTGGTCACGGCCTTGTCGCCGAACCATAAGCCCGGATTGGTGATCGAGATCACCGATGCAGCGACGCTTCCGCGGTCCATATCCTCGATGGATTTGGCCGGCGTCCAAGTTGTATTTGCGGGCTGAAGCAGAGGCCGTCCCTTGACTTCGGCGACCCAAACTGCCGGACCAAAATGATGGTGTATGTCGATACGAAAGGGCTTCGCGGAAGCCGCCTGCGTGAAAGCCAGCGAAGCGAGGAACTTCAGGAAATCTCGTCGATTGGGATCGCTCATGAAATCACCTCTCTATCTTTCATTCCAAAGGCTGGATGCGCACGATGTATCCGTTGTGGTCAACGTACCAGACGCTAACCGGATCTGTCGAATTATCGATCCATGTTCTTCGATCGTGCGAATAGGGTTCGGGCATCTCGTATTCGATCCATCGCTCAGTCCGCGGATTGAATCGCAGAAAGCGGCCCGCATGCAGCGCGCCCGCCCACACTTCGCCGTTTTTGTCAGGCATCGCCTCGTAAAATGTGACGTAGGGAATCGGCGGATAATATTCCGTGATCCGGCGGGTCCGCGGATCGAGTCTGAGGAGCATTCCGCCTCGCCCGCCGAACCACGCGTTTCCATCCAAGTCGAAACCTCCGCGAGCGGGGGCGGAGATGGGAGTACGCGTGTCCAGTTCCCACATTTCACCGCTCTTGGTGTCGAGCAGAGCAAGGATGCCGGTTCCGGTCTGGCCGCCGGACCAGTAGCGGCCGTCGGCGCTGAGGATGTTGTCGTAAGTGCCGTTGATCCGCTTGAGCGGGAAATGCTTCACGATTTCGCCATTGCTGCTGTCGATTTTCACGACTCCGTTATTTTCCGTTTCCCACACGTAGCCTTCAGGGTCGATATGAAAATTGCTGAACCCTGGAGAATTGACCGGGCTGTCGGTTTCAATATGGAATTGCTTGAACTGCTCCGTCTTCGGATCGAACCGCGTGAGATTATGCGACCAGTTTTCCGAAAGCCAAACGATATCCTGCTTGTCCACCCAAACCCGATGAGTGCCGGGCAACGCGCCTGGCGTATCGGGCACGCGATACTCCTTGACTGCGCCCGTTCGGGGATCCAGCTTACCTATATAAGGACTTCGGTGTGCCGTATACCAAATGTTGCCCTTGGAGTCGCCATGCACGTCATGCGGCGCAAGAAGCTGCCGGGGCAACTCGTATTCGGTGACCACGACACGAGTCGAGACACCGCGCGGCGGCGGCAAATAATGCAGTGGCGCGTCCTTCGAGTCCGGGCCGCGCACTCGCGCGAGCCACTTCGCTACGATCTCCAGTTCCTCGCTGATGGGACGGCCGGCACGGCCGCGGCTCTGCGGGCCGGGTTCTCGAACATTGATCAGCGGCGATCCGGCGCCGGTCATCATCCGGCGGACGATGCTGCGCCAGCCCGCTTCGTCGTAGCGCGTGCGAAAGATTTGCTGGTAGGAGTGACAACCGAATCCGCAGGTTAACGAGAACGTTCTTTTCTCCAACCGATTCCCTGACATAGGGTTTGAATTCCAGCGGGCGCGCGATTCGGAGCGCATAGGTACCGGGATCCAGAATTGGAAACTCGTAGCGGCCGTCCACATCCGAATAGACCGTGCTGCGGATTCCACTGCTTGTGGAGATCAACTGCACCATGATTCCTTCGAGTGGTTCGCGCTTGGTTGCGTGGACCGTCCCACGGGCGCCGCCCAGCAGCGCCCGGCGCGCCGAATTGTTCGTTACACTCCCCGCCGCGGCGGCGCGATAGCGAGGGTTAGACGGAGGTTCGTCTCCTTCAAAACAGCACTTGTCGCTTTTGAAGTAGCTCAGCAGATCGGTGAGATCGGGATCGGAGAGCGTGTAGCGGTACGCCGGCATGAGCTGGCCACCCTGCCGGATCTTCTCGATTATCGCCGCATCGCTCACGGGCTGACCCGAGCGCAGTCTGTCGCGCTTGAAGATGTCCTTCAGCGAAGGTCCGGTTTTCGCGTACTTATTGTGGCAGTACCAGCACTTGTAATAGTAGATCTCTTCGCCGCGCTGCGGGCCTTCGGCCGCGCTTGTTTTCATCTGGTAAATTTCCGCAGAACGCTGATACGGGTCCTTCGTGGCGCCTTGCTGGCCTGTGAGGGTGGCTGCTGCCGTTAAACAGAGCACGCTGGCGAAGATTTTTTTTGTGGCTATTTTCCTTTTGTTCATCATGGCGTTTTGTCGGGGAAGCGGATTAGAAAGCCGTCGCGGTTCGGCATCCGCACTTTAGGCAGGGTTTGGGCGTTCATCGTGTCGTTCTCACCGATCAATTTGTTTAGGGAGAGAATGTACGCTGTCAGCGCGTAGACTTCCTCGTTCGTCAGGGATCTGGGCTGCCTGAACGGCATGGCGCGCCGAATGTAATCGAAGAGGGTTGTTGAGAACGGCCAGAAGTTTGCGATCGTCTTCTCTGAGTCCATACTCTTGATGGGTTCGCCCCCCACCAGGCGGGCATTGGCGCCGCCTTTTGCTTCTGGTCCGTGGCACACGGCGCATTTTGCGGCGTATACGCGCGCGCCATCCGCTGGTGTACCGCTCCCTGGCGGAAGGCCCGTGCCGTCGGGCAGGATGTTGATGTCCCATTCCGACAGATCTGCCGCGGTAATGGGCTTTCCAAGTTTCGGCGCTTGTCCGAATGCCGCGTTAGAAAACAGCGCAAGCGTGACGAAGATCAGGAATGTGCGGAGCTTAAGCG
>WNGQ01008173.1_pt1 | contig 10436 bp, 8 predicted proteins | sample 5407661 | NCBI WGS metagenome assembly WNGQ01 (sample SAMN13153382, study PRJNA577476) | soil metagenome | isolation source: 60 cm soil or saprolite under Garry oak tree replicate 2 | place: USA:California | collected 2016-06-15 | reverse complement strand
GGAGCGACGTCGATCTTATGTTCCTCGATCAAATTTAGCGCCTGCGCATAAGTAGACGGGCGCCCGTCGCTCGCGAACCCACCAGAGGCGCCTACAGGAGTCACCAGCGTTGGCTCGCGAAACATCACATTATTCAGCACACTCAAATCAACTCCCGCATGACCGTGGCCGTAGAGCAGGACCGTCGCCTGCTTGCGCATCAACCCGGGCATTGAAGCAATCACTTGTCCCGCGCCTGACTCTTCAATCAAATATTCAACGCCCCTTCCTCGGGTTTTCTCCTTTATCACTTTGGCCATATCGGGGTCGCTGGAGTCAAGCACTTCATCCGCGCCGAGACGCTTCGCGAAATTTCGTTTCCACTGACTCGGAGCAGACACCAGCAGCAGGCCATCATATTTCAGCACGCGTCGCAGGTATTGCGTGATCAACAACCCGCAGGTATTGTGTGAACAACAACCCAGCCGGTCCCGCGCCGCAGATCAACACGGTACGAACGCGCCGCTCCGGCGAGTCGGCGTTGATCGCATAGCGAGCGTGCACCTGGGCCACCGCGTCGGACGAATGAATGATGCAGCCCAGCGGTTCAACCAGCGCCGCTTCTGCTGCGTCCAGTCCGGAGCGAACAGGCACGGCGTTAACGGCAGGCACGGCGATAAACTCAGCCAATCCACCAGGCAATCCAGTGATGCCATGTTCGCGGTAAAACTCGCATTGATGCGAATCGCCGGTTTGGCAGTACTCACACAACGGCGTGCGGCGTTCGCTGACGCAGTTCAGTCCCTGATCGACGACGACATGGTCACCGACTTCCAAATCAGACACCTCGCTTCCCTTCTCTGCAACATGTCCGTTGATCTCGTGTCCCAGAATCTGAGGCTGCACAGTTAACGGAATGGGCTGCCCGCGGTCATCGGTGTTGTAGTTCGCATGCCCGGCAAAGATGTGCGTATCGGTGCCACAGATACCCACCGCCGCCACGCGCACCAACACGTCGCGCGACGAAATCTGCGGCCGCGGCACATCGCGGACTTCGAGCCGTGCGACATCAATCAGCACGCACGCCTTCATCGTCGCCGCTTCAGGCGACGGGATGCTTCTTTCATGCGTGGTTGCCGATGCGCTCACTTATTTACCTCGTAACGGGCGCTTGCTGTCTGAGTTCCATCTCGATGTCGCTCGTGTCCAGACGCCCGGCATCGCGCAGAATCGTGAACCGCCCCATGGTTTCACGCACACCGGCTTGGAGCGGAGTCGACGGTAGATCGCCGATCGCCTGTCTGATCGCTGCATCGTTCATAGCCGGTGCGATCGGAATCGGGGCGCCGCCAAACGTGACCAGCTCGCGACCGGATTCTGCATTGATCACCTTTGCAATGCGTGACACTTCAATTGTCTCGCCATGAAGGTTGAAGACATGTGCTCCCTCTGGTGCCGTGTCTGCGCAGGCAATAAAGGCGGCGGATGTGTCTGCGACGTACTGGACATCGGTTGAGCCGCTGAAGCGTATGTGAAATGGAATGCCCAGTATTGCCGCCTTCATTGCTTTCGTCGGATCGCTGGTCAATCCAGCATCGCGGTTAACGCCGTAAACAGTCAATGGTCTTAAACCAACGCTCGACAATCCGTGATCGAAAAAGTAGACGCGAGCGTTGCCTTCGTTAGTTCGCTTGAACACTCCGTAGTGCGTGGTTGGCTCAGAGACGGCAGTTTCATCAAGCGGCGCGTCACCTTCGCTCATGCCAAAGACAGCGGCCGAACTCGCATAGACCACGCGCTCCGCGCCAATCGTGCGGGCCGCTTCGAAAACATTCAGAGTTCCTATCACATTGACCAGCGCACCCATCGCCGGATCAGCTTGACAGGCGGGAACCTGTAGGCCTGCGAGGTGAATGACGCGCCGGGCGGTTGAATCGTTCAGAGCCGTTAGCACCGCTGCGGGGTCTGTGACGTCGCCGGTGACGAAGCGCATGCGTTCAAGCTCGGCGGTCTCCATGATTGCACTCAAACGGCGGGTGTCACTGCTGCGATCAAACACAACCGGCGTGTCGCCGCGCTCGGCGAGTGCTTTAACAATCCACGAGCCGATGCAGCCCTGCGCTCCGGTGATGAAATACGTTTCAGCCATGTTTACTATCCGGAATATTGCGCAGCTCGAGACCCGGTGGCGGTGGCGCTTCAAACGACCTTCGTTTTCGATTTGTCCACCAAATGTAAAACGGATAGAGGACAATGGCATTGAGAAATGCACAAAGCATGAATCCAAACTCAGCTTGATACTCCGTCATGTTCATCTGTATCTCATAGCCAAAGCGTGCGGCGATTGCAGGAAACAAGAAAACAGTTATAACAATCGTACTGAGAGGCAGCGTCAGCAAGAAGCCCGGCAGCCCGGCCCAGCCAGAGTTCATGTATCTAAACTCCAAAGCGAAAACTGGGGCCAATAACAGCCAGTAGCACAATGTGACTCGGATCCAAACTTTTATCCCTGACGTCATGGGAGTCTGCTTCACTCGTAATGCTTATGCAGTCTGAGCTTCTCCTCGTAGAGCATAAAACTCCGCCGCGTTGTCTCGGAAGACTCTACTACGATCGTCTTCGCTTAATCCCATCAGCAATGACTTAAAAGATCCCAACACTTGATCGTACGAAGCCGCTAGTAAACATACGGGCCAGTCGCTGCCGAACATTAATCGTTCCGGGCCAAAGAATTCCAGCGCACAGTCAACAAAGGGTCGCAAGTCGTCCGCGCTCCACGAAGTGTGATTTGCTTCGGTAACCAGTCCTGAAAGTTTGCAATGGACGTTTGGGAAAGCCGCCACTGCTTTGATTTCCTTTGCCCAGTCTTTGACCTCACCGCTGGCCACCGGCGGCTTTGCCATATGGTCAACTACCAGACGTAATTCGGGACAGTTTTCGGCCACTGTCTTAACATGCTTCAGATGACGCGTATGCACCAGCAGATCATAAGACACGTGATGACGCTCGAGCACGCGCAAGCCGCGCAACACGCTCGGTTGCGTTAACCAATCTTCCGCCGGTTCGCTCTCAACCAGATGTCGTATGCCCTTAAATAGGGGATACGCCGTCAAGACCTCTAATTCCTCTTCCATCCGCGCATCGGTTAGATCAACCCAGCCAACGACGCCAGCGATAAAATGGTAACGGTCAGCCAAACTCAACAGCCAATAAGTCTCAGCTAAACTGTTGCTCGCTTGCACGAGGACCGTCTTAGCTACACCGCAACCTTTCAGTATGGGCTCAAGCATGCCCGGCAGGTAGTTGCGGTAGAGCACTTCGACCTCCGGGCTCATCCAGGGGTAGTCGAAATGCCCGACCTGCCAGAAGTGTTGATGACTATCGACGATGCCGTCCATTGAGATTACCAAATCGAACTTGCCACAGAGACCCAGAGACACAGAGCAGGAAATGCCACAATAAGTGATTTGATTAAGCGTTTCATTGCTGTCTCTGTGCCTCTGTGGTTAACTTGTCGACTTACACGACCTTGTAAATCCCCTCGCGAGGTTTCACTGCGCGCTTGGCTTCGTGATCCTGCCTGGGTTCGCCGTCGCATTCGAGCGCGAAGGTGGTCACCAGGTACGGGGCCGTTTTGGGCAAGCCCAGAAGCTTGACGCGAAAATCATCCTGCTCGAACTTCACCGACTCACCAGTCGCGAACAACTTGGCGGACGTGACTTTGTTCAGCACGTTGCCGATAAAGACCGTTTCACCGGGCCAATAATAGACGTGCGCGAAAAGTGTATTGCCCTTGCGGGTGAAGCTCACATAGCTGCCCCGTCTCGGCTGACAGAGATCGGATTCATAGATCGTCGGGCCGCACTTGCTCATCCAATCGCCAACCGCCGAAAGGATTCGCACTGACTCTTCGGGAATCGAGCCGTCCGGCTTCGGTCCAATGTTCAAAAGATAATTACCTCCGTCTCGCGCGCACGTGATTAGATTGCGAATGACCGTCGTCGGAGTTTTCCAGGCGTTATCCGAGGCGTGATATCCCCAACTGTCGTTCAACGTCATGCACGATTCCCACGGGCGATCGTTTGAAGCGACGATGCGCTGCTCAGGCGTATCGAAGTCTTCTGGTATCTTCGAACGATTGTTGATGATGATCTCCGGTTGCAGTTTTCTGACCGTCTGATTCATCTCGACCGACTCCCAGCCTTTCGCGTCCAGGGGCCAGGCCACGTCATACCAGAGAATGTCCACCTGGCCGTAGTTGGTCATCAGCTCGCTGACTTGACCGTGAATGTAATCGACAAAGCGGCGACGCGCGGCCTCATTTTTCAGGCAACGCGCGCCGTCCGGATGGTGCCAATCCATCAGCGAATAGTAAAAGCCAAAACGCAACCCTTCAGCCCTGGCTGCCTCGACGTATTCGCGCACCAGATCGCGCCCGGGGCCACGCTTTGTCGCGCAATAATCCGTCAACTTCGTATCGAAATTACAAAACCCCTCATGGTGTTTCGTGGTCATCACCATGTACTTCATGCCGGCGCGGCGGGCCAGATGCGCCCAATCCCGCGCCGCGTTTGGCTTAGGCTTAAACTGTTGCGCCAGCGGCTCATAGTCCTTCACTTGGATCCCCTCGTGCTCCATCACCCACTCGTGACGACCAACCACGCTATAGAGGCCCCAGTGAATGAACATGCCAAACTTCGCTTCATGCCACCACTTCATCCGCCGCGTGCGATCTGCAACAGTCGAAGTAGTGGGCGCGCCGGTATCCGGCTTCGGCTCCTGCGCAAAAATGTTGAACCTGGAAGCGCCGGCAATCGCGCCGGCGCCCGCGCCCATACTAATCAGGTAATCTCGCCTATTCATCTTTGTCATTGTCTATTCTCCATCAGCAGTAGTTCGCACTGCGTTGAATCAAGTTCCTAAGTTAAATCTCGTCTTCCGAGTCATTATCCCTCGCTCGCGTCGCCCGCCGCCCAAGCAACAACATCAAAACATGTTTTCGCGTCAACCGTTTCCCCTGCAAATCAGTAATCTGGAAGAGTGCGGCGCCATTTCCCTAGTCATCAACTCCCCTTCGTGCCTGCCTAAATCTTCTCCACTCCAGAAGTCGCTGACGTGACTGGCGCGCGGCAACCGAAACGAGATAGCCCGCGGCGCGTCATCCCAGTTGAACAAACACACCGCCTGACTATCGGGAAATCTTACCGTGCCGACGCGGAGCGATTCGTCACTGAAACGCGCGGCCACCCCGGTCGGCGGCTGTAGCTTGCGCAGCATCGCCAACTTCTCTGCATTGACCTTCGTCAGATCGTCGCCGGACAACAACATGCCACCGGTGGCGTAGATCGCCGTGGCATGAAAGCGGAACTCGTTCTCGCTGAGATCTCCGGTGAGCACAACCACGTCCGGATCGTTCCACCACAAACGCCCATTCTGCCAGTTACGTTTTAGATTCTGGCGCGCCGTGGTTGCCACGCGATCCCAGCTTCGCTTGATGTCGTTCGAGCTGCGCGATCCGTGAATCAATCCGAGCGAAGGCCAAATCGGGTGATTACAACCCAGAACGAAACTGTCGCCCGCCCCGCGCAGGATCGCCTGCATGCCGCGACGATAGGCTTCAATGCGCGTGGCGCGCGCATCGTGAAAGTGTCCTCCATGAATCGCACCCCAGAAGTTCGCGTCGAGCTTGAAATACGTGCAGCCCCACTCGCGCCGCATCGTGCGAAACAGCGTCTCGAAATGCCCCTGGACTTGCGGGTGCGTGCCATCTAACACATACCACGGGCCATGACGCCAGCCGCCAAACGTCACGCGGTCAGATCGCAGCGGGTTGCCCTCACCGTCTGTTACAAACCAATCCGGATGTTGTTGGAAGATGTGCGACTTTTCTTCGGCGACGAAGGGCGCCACCCAGATGGCTGGTTCAAAGCCGCGCGCCCGAATCTGCTTCAGCACACCCTGCACGTTCCCACCGAAGGCCGCGCCGGTCTCCAGCCAGTCGCCCATCGCCGGCTGATAGCCGTCGTCGATCTGAATGTATTTAAGGCCCGGCGTGTTTTTCGCGATGAAGTCCAGATTGTCGAGCACCTGTTGCGCGGTGACCCGCGGCCCGAAACAATACCAGGAGCACCAGCCCGTTGGCGGCGTCGGCAAACGCAGTGGCGGATGATTCACGACCAAACGCCGGGCCAGCTCAGCTAGTAACTGTTCGCGATCAGGCCCAGCGCGGAAAGTGAACTCTTCAAGCTCCCACGACTCACCGGGTTTAATCTCGTTTCCCTCTGTATCCATGACAACCTGCAATGATGAGTCTCGCAGATAGAACTGGCCGATGAAGCGGCGGCACGAGGTGAACGCCAGTAGAGAATTGCCGCCTTCCGGGGACCCGAGCGTGATCAGACCGTAGCAGGTTCTCGCCCCGTCCGGCGTTGGCAACTTATAGTGTTTGGCGTCGGTATAGTTGCCAAGATCAGCGGGCTGCCCCAGCGTGCCGCCGGTTTGCGTCAGCATCTGAAAACCTTCGCCGTAAAGCTGCGTCTCTGGCGGCAATGAGGGAGCGAGATCGAACAGGACGACTTCCTTTACCCGCACACTTTCCTTTCCCGCGTTAACCAGGCGAGATTGACAGAGCGGCCCTTTCCACTGCCGGACCAACTTGATTTGTTTGACCGCCGACGTGTCGCTAACCGGCACGATGCTGCTGGGAGCCTTCAGAAAGGAATCCCGACTGAGACCCTGCGACTTGGCGCGCTGCGCGAAACTGATCGAGGGCATCGCCGCCAACAACGGCGACGCCAATGCCAGTCGAAGAATTTCCCGGCGTGTTATTTCACTTGCCGACACAAGCCCCTCCAACATCAGTCGACGGTTTCCACCAACGATCAACGCATCAATTTACCCAAAGCACCGGTTGCCGAATGAAAAAATTCCGAATCACTTCTTCCACATTTGAATCCGCTCTCAACGTTTTCCAGAGATTCAGGTAGTCAGAATTCCCAAGCGCTAAACCGGCAAACAACAAACTGCTTTGACGCATCGGCCACTCCGCGTCGTACATCACATCCGGTTTCAGCGGCCAGGTTTTCTTGTCCTTTATATAGGGGAACATGAACTCCATTGCCTTGCGCATGCCGCGACCGTCGGGAAGCTGAAATGTCCAGAGATTGTCAGCCGGGGTAGATAGAATCTGACAAACTGTCGCCAGCGCTTCGAGATCAAACAGCGAGTAGCCGTAAGGCTTGGTGCGTCTCAACTCTTCCGGCAAACTCCCGTCCATCGCTATTTGATTCGGCACCAGCACGGTCTTGAAACGATCGCGGCAATACGCCAGCAGCTCCTGATTGCCAGTCAGATGAGCGAACGCTGCCACCTGCATTACCCAGCAGGTGCCGTGATTGTTCTTTGCATCGCGTTCGTCGATGCCATTCTTGCTGGTCGTCATCCATACCAGATAATCCGCGAACCAATGCTTTATCCGTTGGTCGAATGCCGGGGACATAACAGGTGAACTTTCCAGAACCTCGATTGCGCGAGCAACCTCGACAAGATGGATCGTATCAATGATGCCCGTGCCTCTGCCGGTGAATCGGCCATGAATCGCTTGCGCGTATTGCAAGTTCGGATTCATCCGCGTGCTATCTTCGACAAACCATGCCCCGAGCAGCTTGGCGGCATGATAGGCGTAACGCAAATCGTGCGTATTTTTCCACGCTGCGACCAGCGCCGGAACCTGCACGCTCAACCGCATCAGATAGCGACGGTGCTCCACAAAGTTATTGGGGTTCGACATTCCATCGCGCTGAATGTAGGGGCCATCCGGATTCTGCGGGTCGGGCCACCAATAATCACCCTCAGAAAAAAAGTCGTGCACTCCGCCGGCGCTGCGCGGGGACGTGGACGTTGTAATTGTGATCGGAGCTTCGGACAGATCACGATTCGCTGCCTGCAAGACTCGCTCCCAATCAAGCCCGGCAATATTAATCGCGCTACGTTGCTGCGCCAGTGTCTCACCAGCCAGCAGAACGATCACCACAAATGACAGTAGCCTGACTTTTAACATTCTCCACCTTGCATCAGCCAAATCGGACTCGACTGTGTCTTCGCGTCTCTCACCTGGCGGGATAGATTCTAGCCGCCCAACCACCGCCCTCCGCCAGCCTGATCTTAAGTCTGGTGGTTTTGTTAACCTGACTTTTCACCAGCTTATAGTCACTGCCATAACGATTCGCATTCACACCGTCCTGATAAGCCTCTATCTGAAAATCGCCCTCCGGCAGAAACGAAAAATTGATTTCCAAATCGCGCGCGTTCCAATCGGTCATCGCTCCGACATACCATTCGCGCCCGTTTCGGCGCGCCACGGCCACGTAATCACCCATTCGGGCTTCGAGCACTTTCGTTTCATCCCAGACCGTCGGGACCGGCGCGAGAAAGGCCATCGCTTCCGGTTCCCGCAGGTAGTTCGAAGGACTGTCAGCCAGCATCTGCAGCGGGCTTTCGTAGACGACGTACATTGCGAGTTGATGACAACGAGTGCCCGGACTCATGGGCCGCTGGAAGATTGGCACAAAGCTGGCCCTGGCCGCGTTCAACATCGCTCCCGGCGTGTAGTCCATCGGTCCCATAAACAGCCGCGTGAACGGCAGGGTGACGTTGTGTTGCGGATTGGAGTAGCTGCTCCATTTGTTTTGTTCGAGCCCTCGGACACCTTCGGTTGAAAGGAGGTTGGGCCAGGTCCGCGTCATGGTAGCTGGTCTGATGGCGCCGTGAAAATCAACCAGCAGCTTGCGCTTCGCGGCCTCGCGGCAGACTTTGTGATAGAAATTGATTACCGGCTGATCGTCACGCTGCATGAAATCAACTTTGATTCCTTTGATACCCCACTTCTCGAATTGATTGAGCGCGGACTCAAATTGATCGTTGAGCGTCTTCCAGACAACCCACAAGATGATGCCGACGTTTTTCTGCCGAGCGTAAGCCGTCAGTGCTTCAATATTCATCTCCGGAACGACGTCCAGCAGGTTGCCAAGTTTGTACCAACCCTCGTCCAGAATGACGTACTCGATGCCGTATTTCGCCGCGAAGTCGATGTAATATTTGTAGGTCTGGGTATTTATGCCGGCTTTGAAATCCACGCCGTAGATGTTGTTTGCGTTGTACCAATCCCAGGCCACCTTGCCGGGTTTGATCCAGGACGTGTCCTGCACTGGCGACGGTTTGGCCAAGAGATAGACCAGTTGATTTGTGATCAAGTCGCCATCTTTCTCGGCAATGCCGATCAGCCGCCAGGGAAAAGTGCGCGTCCCCTGGGTGATAGCGATGTAGTCCGCAGCTTGCGTAATCTTGAAGTCACGATCTTTGCTCAGCTCCTCCTTGAGCGGATACGGCGGAAAAACTGCTGAAAGACTATTGTTGCTATTGCCGCGCAGCCAAAGGCCGGGGTAGTCATCAACGTCTGCTTCCCCGATTGCGAGTTTCACTCCACCATTGACATCCACTACCGCAGGCAGACTCCCAAGCGTTTGCGGAGTGATGTCTTGCAACAAGACATGTATGAACTCTCTTTCGTTGTGCGAAAAGAAGCTGTCCTCCTGCGGATAGTAAACGGAATAGTCACCGGCAAAGTTGAAACTGGCCTCCTCGCGCTTGACCTTTACTTCCGTTTGGGGCAGCGACGTCTCGAAGCGGTAAGCCACGCCTTCGTTATAGGCGCGAAACTTTACCGCGTAATTACCTGCTATTTCGAGTCGCAGTTCATTGTAGTGCTCACGAATCCGAGCAAACTTCTGCCGCACTACCGGTTCGATTTCCTGATCGACCGTGCTTTGCTTAGAGCCCTTAATCTTCGGCTCTAATCCCAGAGTTGTCTGATCGATCTTGAGCGAAAGCATAGCGCCTTGTAGTAAAGCTTTGCCGTTGAGCAGAACGCTGTAGCTTAGGCGTCCACCCGTTTGGATGCTGATTTCGATTCTTTGATCGGGCGAACGCAGGTTGTAGTTTGCTTGCGCCAGGCCGGCACTCGCCAGCCACAACAGCTCGAGCAGAGCGAAAGCGATCAACACTGCCCCTTTCAGTCCGCTCGAAGATCTCCTCATCCGAATTACACCTCTTCAGAGTTTGTCATGTTTCCGCTCTTCGCTTACTCCCTGCGCTCATGAAAAGCTGGCCACAAAACCCCCGCCCTCGCGCATATCTATACTCACTAATTCTTTTCGACTCATTGTCGAGTTTTCAATCTTCACGCTCGCCGCGTCGGCCTGTTGGTCTCGTACCAACACCGCCTGATATTTGCCTTGTCCAAGAAATGTTAGTGGGAGTTTGAGGTTTCGCGCCGTCGGACCGTTCATGATCGCCAAAAACCACCTGTGGCCCCGGCGCCGGGCGAAGGCGGCAACCTCGCCGATCTCACTAACGGGTAGCGCAATGGTCTCGTCCCAGATACTCGGGATGTTCTTGAT
>WNGQ01019090.1_pt1 | contig 10439 bp, 9 predicted proteins | sample 5407661 | NCBI WGS metagenome assembly WNGQ01 (sample SAMN13153382, study PRJNA577476) | soil metagenome | isolation source: 60 cm soil or saprolite under Garry oak tree replicate 2 | place: USA:California | collected 2016-06-15 | reverse complement strand
GGCGTTGCGCGGCCGCGACTAGCATCGCCGGCGCACCAACTGAATTGGTCGTGAATTGGTCGCTTGTACCCGGGAGGAAGGCGTGGCCACCTATGACAGCAGCTCCCATGTAGAGACCTTAGTCCCTCCTTCCCGGTGGACATGGGCGCACCTTAGCGTCGCGATGATCGCGGCCGGCATCCTGGCGCTGAGTGACATCGTGTTCGCAACGATCATCAGCGTCAAACTGATCGGGCTTACCGCAATCGCCGCCGGTGCTTTCGAAATCATTCACGCGTTCTGGACCAACGGATGGGGCGGCTTCCTGTGGCAGATCCTGCTCGGTGCGCTCTATCTTGCCTTTGGGCTACTGCTGCTCACGCAGCCGGCGTCCGGCGCCCTCATCCTGACCTCCCTCCTCGGCGCGGTTCTGTTCGCATCCGGCATCGTTCGGTGCGTGCTGAGCTTTGCCCATTGGCAACAGGGCGGCTGGATGATGCTGATCTCCGGCGTCTTCGGACTGCTCGCCGGCGTCCTGATCCTGTTCGGCTTCCCAACCATCAGCGCCTGGGCGCTTGGATTCCTGCTTGGAGTTGATCTGATTTCGCACGGGCTCGCGTGGCTGGTCTACGCGCTCCAATCCGTGCGGAGAGCCGCGTAACACGAAGAGGGGTACAACAATGAACGCTCCCACCCGTCGTGATTTCCTTGGCCTTGCCCAGAAGGCGGTTGTAGCCGTGGCGGTTGGCAGAATCACCGTTCGCTTCATTGACGTCGCGGAGGCGATGCCGGTTGCGTCCGATCCAAGAGGTGCCAGAAAGCCATCCGAGCTCGCGACAGAAGCCCAGTGGGGACCGCCACATCGTCCAGGTTGGGGTCCGCCGCGCCGGCGCCGGCGTCGCTGGGTTTGCTGGTGGCACCGCGGTCGCCGCCGTTGCGGCTGGCGATGGTAGCCGGCCAGCAAATGCAATCGTCCGTGGACAGCCTGCGGACGCCTTTGCTCGAGTTCTCGAGCATACCGTGCGCAACAAAGGTCAATGGCTCCTGATCACTGTCTTGGCAGCGCTTCTCATCATGGTGGCCTGGTACGGTGTCGCAATCTGGCAAGCCACGCCGTCAATGCCGCTCTACGGTAACATTATTGTGGGCGTGGCTACGGCTTTGGCGCTGGTTGCCGGTTGCGGCCTGAAGGCTCTGATGTATCACAGCCGTTGCAAGGGATACGACGAGCCTGCGCGCGCCAAAAAGACGCCGGAGGACGACCCCAACTCGATTTGACCTGCCACCTCAACCAATGGCCCAGGCCAACCAACGCTCCGCAATGACCGCTTCTGGCCGCTTTTAGTGCAAAAGTCGGCTGTTACCCGATGGATGTCGTTCGGCCATTTCAATCGGGCGACAGGGTTTGGTCCCGCGACCCAGCGCTCTCACGCAACTTTTACGCTACGCATTACACAGAGCCTAGCGGGTGGTGTCGCGCAACAAGCGATGCGAGCCGCCTTAGGTTCTGAGCGGTGGCGTTCGTCTTGAGCGCCTCGTGGACCACGCAATCCAAGCCGACCGAGCCTCAGGTGCGACGTACGACCATAAAAAACGTCGCACGAGACCCGATTTGTTCTTGCTGACTTGCTCGTAATGTATTGAAGAAGAAGATTTTTCGCGTGGTGGGCGCACCAGGGCCCGAACCTGGGACCCGCTGATTAAGAGTCTACTCTTTCATCAGCAAATTCAGAGCCTTACGTGTAAAATGCACTCGAAGCGAGCCTCTATAGATCAATAGGTTGCAGCGGGAATGTAAATTAGCCCAATGCATTTTCTAACACCTCCAACCCCAAGCCGGGCTCCCGGCGCAAACTGTCCGTTGATGATGGCGTTGCGCAAATTTCCGACCACCCGGTCGCGCAAGGCGGCAGGTCGTTCCACAAGCATATCGTTCATAGCCGTACTGGTATGCCGTCGGACAATCTTCGGACAGCTCGGACATAGCCGCTTCGTGGTCCAATGAAAAGGATCTTCCCTCTCCCGCCTGGCGTCTGTCTGTTGGCGAAACCGACGTCGGCAATATCGATGAACGAGGATTTGGCGATGTCAGACTTGAGGCTCTCGGCGCGGCGACCGCGCGCTTGGTTCAGATACTTCAGGCCACGCCCGAGTGACGCCCGCGAGGTTCGGCGTGCTCGCGCGCCAAGCACCAGTGCGCACACCCACTCGCTAGCAAGTCTCCACTGCCAACTTGGGCGTCCAGCCGTTGCGACAGGAAAGCTCCGAGCAAATCATCGAACACGAAACTTAGCCACGCTGAAGGACCACATGAAAATAGATTGCTCGTCGAGACTGACGAGACCCTGTGCGAAGTCGACCTGCCCGCGGGCGCCTCGCCTGCCAGCTTCGTCTTCGATCATCTCGCCCGCGGCGAAACCTTGCAAATTCAGGCAAATGAGGCCCTGCGGGCCACGCACATCGCTACACTCGCTCAGGAGAGTGCGGCAAATGGTGGCAAACCCATGCGATGGAGTTGAGCTTCCTCGCGATCAGACCGGCCAACATTATCATTTCGAGGTCGATAGCTCATCGCAGTCCGGCACCGGTCATAGCATAGAGTGGCAGCGGCGCCATCAGCGCGGCAGCTCGCGCCTTGATGTCGGCTTCGCGCGCGGCGACCTCCGGTGATCCGGCTGCATGGCTGGCGAGGAGCTCGGCGATCCATCCCGCCACCTCGCGCACGCTGTCGATGCTGAGGCCTCGCGTCGTGCCGGCGGACAGCCCGAAGCGCAGACCCGAGGAAAGGGCGGGGTCGGTATCGTCGAACGGTATCTCGCAGCGGTTGCAGGTGATACCGGCGCGATCGAGGCTCTCGACTATCGGCTGTCCGAGAAGGCCGAGTGGCTTCAAGTCAGCCACCACCAGCGGCGTATCCGTACCGGAGGTCAGCACCCGGACACCTCGTGCCATCAGCTCCGCGGCGAAGGCGCGGGCGTTTGCGAGCACGGCATGGCCATAGGCCGTGAATTCCGGCCGCAGGACCTCGCCCAGGCAGATCGCCTTCGCGGCAACCGCATGCAGCAGCGGGCTGCCCTGCACGCCGGGAGACGTGGCCTTTTCGAGGCGCTCCACGAGAGAGCCGTCGTTGGTCAGGATCAGACCGCCCCGCGCACCCCGCAGCGACTTGTAGGTGGTCGTGGTGACGATGTCCGCAAAGGGAAAGGGATGGGGATGCGCGCCCGCGACCACGAGCCCAGCGAAATGCGCGATGTCGACCAGCAGCTTTGCCCCTATGCCGTCGGCGATCGCACGCAGTGCAGCGAAGTCGATCGCCCGCGGATAGGCGGCCCCTCCCGCGACGATGAGCTTCGGGCAGTGCGTTTCGGCGAGCCTGCGAAGCTCGTCGTAGTCGATCAGCTCGCTGTCGCGCTCGACGCCGTAGAAGACGGCCCGCGCCATGGCCCCGCTGAGGTTGGATACGCCGCCGTGGCTGAAGTGGCCGCCGGTCTCGCCGGACATCGACAGCACCACGTCCTCCGGGGAAAGCAGCGCGCGGAACACCGCCAGGTTGGCCTGAATGCCGGAGTGCGGCTGCACATTGGCGAAGCCGCAGCCGAAGGCGGCGCAAGCGCGCTCGATGGCGAGGCGCTCCAGCGCGTCGGCCCATTCTGCGCCAGCATGGAAGCGCCGGCCAGGATAGCCGACGACCGTCTTGTTGGTGAAGACCGAGCCCTGCGCGGCAAAGACCGCGCGGCTGACGAAATTCTCCGAAGCGACCAGCTCAACCGCTTCGCGCTGGCGCTTCTGCTCCAGCGCGATCAATCCCGCGACATCTGGGTCGACCTGTTCCGGGTCGCCGGTGAAATAGCCCGTGTGAAGCCAGGCGACGCCGGTGTCGTCGGCAGTCTGCGAGGCGGCATCAGAGCGAGTAGAAGCGAATCCGACCATCTCGCAATAGTTTCGATCTCGTTCGCAGCCGGGTATGGGACGCGTGAGGTTATCTCCCGCAGACGCCGTGCGGAGTATCTGAGATTCAAGCCAAATCGGCGTCCGCCAACGAGACCAACCAACCGCCCGCCTTTCTGATCCGTTCGGCGAACAACTCGCCTGCCCGTCCATACGTTGGACGCCGCAAACATCGCCGGTTAGAGTTTTGATAGCTCCCCACTTCCCGTGCGTCGTCTGTCACTCAATCTGATAAGCATGAACGTATTACCGTGTTGAACATACTACCGTATTAGGTGCTGGCCGTGAGCATCTGGTACGGCGAGCCAACATTCGCACCCGCAAACAACGAGACGATCCGGCCGACGCTAGGTGCGAGAGACTCATCTTGAGATCCAATCTCCACCAGATGGAACGCCTGTTTGCGAGGCACCTTGCTCGTTTAAGCAACATCCAGCGCTGATTGTGTACTTGTGCAGCGGCTTCCGGGCACAGATGCTGTCGGCAGTCAAGCTGGATTGTCTGCGCAACTGCCGAAGGAGAGGAGAAGGAATCTAGATAGAGCGATGCGGATTAACTGCAAGAGACCGGGTTCTCAAGTTCAACAACCCCGTATCTGCGCCCGATTTCAGCTATCATCACGGCGTTCGCTCCGGAAGGACCAAGAAATTGCTGGAGATACTGTGCCGACCGGATTTGTAGTTTGGTTTAACAAGTTTAAGGGTTACGGGTTCATTAGACCCGACGGCGGAGGCAAGGACATATTCGTTCATATGTCGGCGGTCGAACAAGCTGGCCTTTCCACGTTGCTCGAGGGGCAACGGGTAGGCTACGAGCTTGTGTCAGTCTCTGGCAAGATGACCGCCAGTCAACTGCGAATTGGCACTCCTTCAACCGAGGGATAAGCTCAGTTCGCCGGTGCAATCTAATTGCTGACCTGCTCCCGTGCGCGGACATCGTTGGTCCTCACCGCGCGGACCCTTCATATCATATCTCTGTCATGCCGCATTCGGTAGTTCCTGACCATGTCGTTGTACCGTCCAATCAGGTCTATGAGTTCGTCGCCATGATCCGACAGAAAACCGGCAATGCCCGAAGCGACTGCCTGCATCTTTGCGCCAATCTGCCCCAATAGCTCGCTTCGGGCTGCACCGTAGTGATCCGCGAAAGGATGAGCGACATCGGACCATTCGCTTGCCACCCTCATGGTATCAAAGATTGGCAGTCCCGACTTTGGCGCAACGTCATACCAGCGATCCACGAGCGCACCCCGATCGATAGCCTCGGTTGGCAGGGCCCCGCCGCCAGCCGACCAACCATCCGCTCGCTCGACATCGACAGAAAGCAGCTCCAGCGTCTCGCCATGAAGGCAATCAATCTCCTTCATGGATTCATTGAACATGTCGCTCAGCCGCGCGAACTGCGACCACGCAAGTCTCAAATGCTGGTAGTGCGACAATTCGCCTCGCGCCCACGGATATTCACCGGCGACAACCCGGCAGGCGATCATGTCGCCATACACCGTGCGCAGTTGCAGAAGCGCCCTCAGCTCCGCTTTCAAGCGCTGATGAATGGCCGAGATTCCTCCTCTCGTTCTATCCGGTACGAACTCAAATGAGGGGTCGGACAGGCACATCAGGTTTTCGCCGGCCAACTCGACGATCGGTGCGATCAGCCGGTCAATTTCGCTTACCGTTGCCTTGTCCACCCTGGTCACTCTCACAACATCCAGCAACGCTTAGCCTTTCAGCGTCTGACCCGATGCTTCGTTGGCTTGCGAATCCTCTGTCCTTAGCCTCTCAGGGTTCAGTCGCTTTCGGAAGCCCAATTTGTGCTCAGAATCAAGCCGGCCGTGCGATATCAAGCCTACGCCCGCCGGCAGCCGGGGCGATGTGCAGAACCCGACCGCGAAATGCCCGCTGTTGCAGAGGCTTACGTCGATGCGTTGAGGATGTCCGGCCTCAAGGCCGCGGGCTGAGGTAACCGGCCTTTAAGGCGCGGGCGACCGCAAAGACCGCACCGAAAGGAGCACTATGGACCCGTACCAACGAACGATGTCGACCGCCCGCGGAAGAGCTCAACCCCAGAAGGGCTCGGCGTACGCGTCCTCGGCTTCCGATTGGCGCCGCGACTATTTCAATTTGACTTTTGCCGACGGCACACCCGTGAGCGGTTTCGTCAAATTGTCGTTGACGCTGCGAGCGAGGCCGTAACGAGCAGCCGCCGGCCTGCCCAATTCCAATTGATACTTCCAGCGTCCTGTGCGCGATGTCGGACCAATCGTATCGCTGAGCACTCTCGCGGCGGACGGCTTCGCGCTCCTCCGCATTCAGGCTCGCGAGCGTCAGCGCCGAAAGCTTCGCGCACATCTCCTCGCAATCTCCGACATGGAAAATGCGGGCGGGATCGTCCACGACTTCGAGGTTGGGAGCAATATCACTCACCAGCACCGGCAATCCATAGCTAAGCGCTTCGAGCAACACAATGGGTAGGCCCTCATGTGACGAGGGCAACACGAACAGCGCGGCGTGAGCATAGAGTTGTCGCAACGCATCGCCGGTCTGAAAGCCCGCCATGACGACGTTTTGCCGGCCGGCCGCCTCTCTGACCAGTTGATCTGCGTATTCGTTCTGGTGATCGATCTTGCCAACGATCGCCAACTTCCATCCAGGCAGTGCCGCGGCCGAAAACGCACGCAGGAGATCGAGCTGGCGTTTCTCAGGCACCAGCCGACCGACCGTGAGTACGTATCGTCCCGGCTCCAATCCCAATTCGACGACCTTGTCGCTTTGTTGCGGCATCTCCGAGAACACGACCCCATTCGGTATCACCTCGCACGGCTGGCCATATTTGGACGCAATAAGGTCGCCGATACTACGGCTGACAGCGATGCGTTTGTTGGCGTAGCGCATCCCCATCGCTTCACCGGTCCGCAGCACCGCCCGCGCCGCCCAGCCCCATTTCTCCCGGTTGTAGTCCTCGCCGTGATGGGTGACGACGACCCGCAGACCGATGGCTCGCAGCAATGGCGTTACGATTGCGGGTCCGATGCCGTGAATGTGCACCAGACCCGGCCTCCGAACCGCAGCAACAATCGCACAAATCACGGAATGCAGCAGCGTTTCGAAGTACTTGTTTGGCACGGTCCACAGCCGCAATATGCGGACGCCCTTCCATACTTTGGCGAGGCTGGGCTCGACATAGGGGGATCGCATGCACACGGTGACTCGTCTGCCGAGTTCGACCACCCGTGGCGCAAGATTCTCTGCGTGCGTTTCGATGCCACCCTGGACCTGCGGGAAACCACGGAAACCGAACATGTAGATCTCACGCCTGCTCATCAGGATTTCCTCCACTAAATTAATTGTTCATGAAAGTTCGCAACGGGTAATGTTCGTCGGGGGTAACGCGCCCTTTGACCAACCGGGCCTTGACGTTCTTGTTCAGGAAGGACGTTCGTTCGACGTGCGGGGACGGCCTCACGTCGGAATAATTGATGTAGCTGTCAAAGCAGATGCTCTTGCCGATCGATACCTTCAGCTTGTTCTTGAGGACCCAGAGCAGAGGCTCGGATTTCGGCAACTGAGGGACCAGATTGGACCGCATGGCGGTCCGCGCGGTTGTCACCATCCAGCAATTCTGACCGCAGCCAGCGACCTTCTTCCGCGTCTGCTGCGCGACCTCGCTGTTCATGATCTCGTCCCATGACTGGCGCGCAAGATTGCCCATGGGAAGATCGGACCGGACGTTGCAAGCCCATACGTCCGACCAAGGATCGATGAACGCGAAATCCTTGCCTGCGCTGCAGGGTATCAGCCGATCGTGACCAAGGATCTTCTCGATCAGGCCGAGATTCAGGTAAGCCCGAAACCAGTTCTTTGGCTTCGGACTGCGCAACATCGCTGAAATCAGTCCTTCGACCTTTCGCGCGACCGCCATCCGGTCATAGAAGTAGTTGTCGTTCTTGTAGAACTGCCACGCGTTGTGGAGCGTGGAGGTCGCCAGTTCGAAGCCTTCCGTCCGGGCAAATTCGTAGACATTGACGAGCTGATCGACGTTCTCATCCTGAATGACCATCGCAAAACCGAGGTCGGTGCCACCCGCCTCACGAAGCATACGAAGTCCGGCGATCTTGGTGCTATAGCCGTCCTTCTCGCCGCGAATCCTGTCGTTCGTTTCCTCATCGCCCTCCAGCGAAAACCGTACCTTGATATTCGGGTATTTCTTGATGATCGGAACCAGGCGCTCAGCGTGAAGGCCGTTCGACGATATCTCCGTCACCCTTGCCTTGGGATAGAGAAGGTCAATCACTTCTGAGAGGTCTTTGCGAAGCGTCGGTTCTCCGCCTGACACATTCAGGTTGTCAAATCCGCCAGGAAGTTTTGACAGCGTGTCGAGCGACACCTCTTCCTTCGGCTCGGTCGGGCGGCTCCATGCGCCTGAAGTGAATACTCAATCTCGACGATCCTTCGCGCATTGCGGCCGAGTGCCTCTCGACGATGGCGATCGACAAGAAGCTTTCTGATACTTTCCGACAGCTGAGAAACGTCGCCGGGCTCAAACAACAGACCCGTCGAGTCGTCTCTCACGAGCTCGGGAATGCCGCCGATGCGCGACGCGACGATCGGCTTCCCGTGTGCCATCGCTTCAAGAATTGAGAGAGGACTGTTCTCGTGCCATCCGGAGGGGACAGCTATCAACGCCGCTCGCTTGATCGTTCGTTCCAGGTCTATGCCCGTGAGGTGCCCCTTGAACTCCGCCATCGGATACTTCCGCTGAAGCTCTTCCAGCAGCGGACCGGTGCCGGCGATCACCAACCGCCAGGCTCCTTGATCTGCTGCATGAGCTAGGAGAAGGGTCTCAACGCCCTTTTCAGGCGACAAGCGCCCAGAGTACAACACGTAGCCGTCGTCGTCGGTAGACACCTCGATACGCGACGCGTCTATTCCGTTCGGAATATGAACCACCTTCTCCGCACCAAACCGGCGGACGACGGCCTCGTACATGAATTTGCTCGGCGCAATGAATTTGCCGACCCGATGATAGCTTCCGGCCAACGCGTGATAACGCGCCTCCGCCCAGAGTAAGGCGCTGCGGCCCAATGACCTATTCGCGCAGCGTCGAGTGAGAACGGCCTCGAAGCTACCGTCTGCGCATCTCGTGCACACCTGTCCGTTGCTGAGCTGCGTGTAGACAGGACAGACCGGCTTGTAGTCATGAAGCGTGAGAACGACAGGAACCCCCAATCTTGCCGCGGCGGAGATGATGGATGGGGTGAGCTGATGGTAGATGTTGTGGCAATGGAGGATATTCGGTCTCTCGTCCCGAATGAGATTAGTAATCTTCGAAACGGCTTCCGGGGAGTGAATAAGGGAAAGTGCAGACTTCAGCTTGTCGTTCCGCGATGGAGCCCGATATGATTTTTGTGATACGAAGTATGACTGAAAGCGCGATGGGGCATTTCGGTCATCATTCATGGAGAATTCAATGACATCGGCGTTTCGGCTCCGCATCAGCTCCATCTCGTCGAACATGACGACCTCGGAGCCGCCGTTGCGGAAAAAGAATTTGTTCGCGAACAGGACTTTCAGGTTGCGCCGATCCGGATCGTTGAGCTGATCCCGTCCGGTGTGTTGAGCATCCCGTTCAGGACGCGCTCTCGAACGCTCGGTCGAAAACGTCGCTACTGGTTCCTCACCGAACTCGAACGAAGATTCAGTCATTTCGCGTTCCTGACCGATAGGTCGGAACAAGCCGAGATCCGATGCCAACACCAATTCCTGTTGCCTGGCGTTCGGCCAGGCGGCGCGCGGCTGTTCTCGTTACAATTCCAACCATCTGAGGGATGATATGCGACCGCCTCCCCCCCGATATTGACAGCCGTCAACTCGCTTTCGGAGCGGCTCCTAAAATGGGTTGATGGCCTGCTGCCTCGCCGGATTTCTTCCCTAATCGGCCGATATCGGGTTGCGTCCTGAGCCACGCGCAGCATCGGGCGACATTCCATCATGGTCGATATTCACTGCCACAGGCATTACCGGGCCAAACTGCGTGATGCGGCGCGGAGTGCCAATGCACGAGCAACTTGAGCCAACTGGCGCAATCCCCGATCAAGGATTGATCGCGTTGGTCATGATGCTCCGATTTCATGGGGTCGCAGTTGATCCTGAACGGATCCGTCATCAGTTCGGAGGAGTTGTCAGGATCGCCGAGATGCTCCGCTGCGCCAAGGAGCTGGGGCTGAGGGCACGCGTCGTCAGAACGAATTGGTCTAGGCTTTCCGGTCTACCCATGCCGGCACTCGCCATCCTGCGCGAGGACAAATTCTTGATCTTCGGAAAGGCCAGTGAGGACAAGGTGATCGCTATCGAGCCTGGTCGCCCTCAGCCGGTCATAATGTCGCGCATGGAGATCGAGGCCGCCTGGGACGGATCGGTGATCCTGATGACGCGCCGCGCGTCTCTCTCCGATCTCGCCCACCGTTTCGACATCACCTGGTTTCTCGGCGCAATTCACAAGTACCGGCGGCTGCT
>WNGQ01008044.1_pt1 | contig 10442 bp, 11 predicted proteins | sample 5407661 | NCBI WGS metagenome assembly WNGQ01 (sample SAMN13153382, study PRJNA577476) | soil metagenome | isolation source: 60 cm soil or saprolite under Garry oak tree replicate 2 | place: USA:California | collected 2016-06-15 | reverse complement strand
GGCCGCGGATTGAGGGTGCCCTTGTCCTGCGCGGTCGCGACCTGAGGCGCCAGCACCGCGGCCAACAGCAGTGCAGCGGCGCGCCACGCGGTGTTGCACCGAGTCGCGCCGTTCGGCGCTTCTATCGTCGTCATGCTCGCGGCATCCGAATGAGAGTCCCGCCGCCCCCTCGGAGGCTACGCCGATTCGAGGCGGCGTCGAGACCGCAGTGCGGTGCCGGGTAAACCGCGGGATTCGTCCCGTCAAGCGGAATGCGCTCGAGAAGCCCAGAACATCTCCCCAGCGAGTCGGGGGAAGGTGACAAATTACCATCGCGGCTCAAGCCTTGATACGCGCCGCAACGGTGCGCGCGCGCTGGCGATAGGCGTGAGCAAGGCGATCGGCGGGTTCGCGAAAAAGGTCGGCCTCGCCGCCGGTCAGCGCGAGCAGGCGTTGCTCCGTCGCCGCATGCGGTTCGATCGTGCCGTCGGCGCGGAGATGACCGAGCGCCAGTCCCTGCTCGGCGAGCGCCCGGCCGACCAGCAGGCAGCGATGGCAGTCGAGCGGCTCGCGCTCGGCGCAAAGCAGGCACACGCGATGGCGCGCCATTTCATCCACCACCCGTTCCAGACCGGCCGCAAACTCCGCCCTGGCGGCCATGGCCTCGTAGTCGGCGACGCCGTCGCGATAGAGTCGAGGATCGCGCGGGCGGCCGCCGAGGGCGTCCCCGAGCGCGATATAGGCGATCGCCTCGCGAGCGAGTCGCTCCGCCAGCGTCTTGCCCGAGAACCAGGGGCACCAGCGCGAGAACGGCACCGAGCGCACGTCGGCGATGGCGGTGACGCCGGCGTGCTTGAGCAAGGCCACGAAGCGATCGGCCGTCAGGTTGGAGTGGCCGATGGTGAAGAGCTCGCAGCCGGCGGATCGCGTCATGGGATTGGTCGAATTCTTACGGTTTGTCCGCGTCTAAGCCGCACGTTGACGGCAACCGAGCGTTAGCCTTTGCGGTGGTAGTACATCTTACCCGCGACGCACGGGCTTTGATCGTCGAGCGCGGGCTGGAGGGTGCCATGGGTCGCCTTGCCGGCGTGGCCGGGCTTGCGGTTTTGGTTTTGCTGCTGTCGTGGCCGGACCACGCCCGCGCCGACGTCATGGTCAGAATCGACAAGTCGAGCCAACGGATGTCCGTGATCGTCAACGGCGAGCACCGCTATACCTGGCCGGTCTCCACCGGGATCTATGGCACGCCGAGCGGGAACTTCCGCCCGCAGTCGCTCGCGCGCTACCACCGCTCGACCCTCTACAACAACGCACCGATGCCATATTCGATCTTCTACGACGGCAATTTCGCCATCCACGGCACGACGCACGTCTCGCAGCTCGGCGGACCGGCGTCCCGCGGCTGCATCAGGCTGCATCCGTCCCATGCCGCCATTCTGTTCTCCCTGGTGCAGACGGAAGGCCTGGGCAACACCAGAATTTCGATCCGCTAGGCCCTGTTTACAAAGTTGCATAGCGTAGGCATCTGCAGACGACGGCGCGCCCCACATGGCCGGTGGCTCCTGTGACGAGGATCATTGTGCCGCTCCACGTTCCGGCTTGACTCACACATATCTTGGCGGTTATATGTCAATCAATAGCCAGCAGGTTATCGATCCCAAATGCCGAAAGCTCACGATGTGCTCTTCAGAACGCTCGCCGATCCGACTCGGCGGGCTATCTTCGAGCGATTGTGCCGCGGAGGAGAGCAGACGGTCGGGGCCCTGACGGCTCGGGCCGGGGTCTCGCAACCGGCCGTCTCAAAGCATCTCGGGGTCCTGAAGCAGGCCGGGCTGGTGCGCGACCGCCACGAAGGTCGCCAGACGCACTATAGCGCGCAGCTCGGCGCCTTGGCCCCGCTGATCGACTGGACAAGCCAAATGGCCGGTTTCTGGCAAAGCCGGTTCGACCACCTCGAAGATCTGCTCAAAAGGATGGACCAATGAACGAAACGTCGGCCGAGACGCTCTCCGTCGTTGTCGAACGGGAGATACCTTTTCCGCCGGAAAAGATCTGGCGCGCGCTCACGCAACCACACCTGATCGAGGAGTGGCTCATGAAGAACGACTTCAAGCCTGTCGTGGGCCACCGTTTCGATCTTCGCGCAGACTGGGGCGTTGTTGACTGTCAGGTCCTGGCAGCCGAGCCGAACAAAACGCTGTCTTACACGTGGGATGCCCTTGGTCTCAAAAGTGTCGTCACTTGGACTCTCACCCCTACGAGCACGGGGACCCACCTGCGCATGGAGCAATCGGGCTTCCGGCCGGATCAGCAGCAGGCCTACCAGGGCGCCAAGTACGGGTGGCAGCGGTTCGTCGCTGCGCTTGAGCAGGTAGTGTCGCGGATAGACTGAAGCTCTTCGGAACAGGTCAAAGCTAGGGCATGTTCGCTTGTGCGTGATGCATAAGTGACGCCGCGCACTCGGTGCACTCCCTCGCCCCGCGGCAGCGGGGAGAGGCTGCAGACCGAATTCGCCGCTCGCACTGATTCCACTTTACACGACGTTTTAGCTCCGAGTCCCGACACGACGTTTTAGCTCCGAGTCCCGCCGCGCAATTCCGCTCCGGTCTGTGCTGGCGCTTTTACGTGTCGGGGCGTGCTTTAAATTGAGGCGCCTCAACGCGGGGCCAAATCGGCGACGAGGTCATGCACGCCGTTGGTGAGCCCCTCGAACATGGGAAAGTTCAGCCGATTGACCGCGACGAAAACGCCGACCCCGCGCATCGGCGCGAGCACCACGTAGGTCATAAAGCCGGCAATGCCCCCGCTCTTGGTCAAGATCAGCGGGCGATGCCCCCTGGCGAATGAAATGATCCAGCCGAGGCCGAGCCCATCCATCTTCTCGCCGCCGACGCCGACCGCGGCCTTGAGGCCGTCGTGCCAGCGGTAGGGGACGTGGTCGATCATGCGTACCTCGGCGCCGGCGGCGTCGTTGACCGCAAGGTGCCAGCGCATCCACTTGGTCATGTCGTCGCCGGTGGTGAAGACGTTGCCCGAAGCGTCCATCGCCGCCGGCGTGTCCCACAGCGGCGCCTCCTTGCCGTCGAGGTCGAGGCCGGTCATGGCGCGCGGCGTTTGCGCCGCGGAGAGTTTCGTCGCGGTGTCGAGCATGCCGAGCGGTGCCGCCACGCGCTCGTCGAGCAGCGCGGCATAGGGCTTGCCGCCGGCCCTGGCGAGCGCGTCGCCCAGGAGCCCGAAGCCGAGATTGGAATACATCGCGCCCGTGCCCGGCGCGTAGGGGAGCGTCGCCCCGGCGAGCCAGCGCCAATAGGCGTCGGCTTCGAAGTGCTTGAACGGGTTCTCCCCCGGTTGCGGGTCCGGCACACCCGGCAGTTCGCGCGGCAGGCCGGCCGTATAGCTCGCGACATCGAGGAGCGTGATCTGCCGGCCCGCGAACGCCGGCACCTTCGCGCCGGATGGGGCGTATTTGGCGAGCGGATCGGTGAGCTTCAGCGTCCCATCCGCCGCCATGGTCGCGAGCACGTGGCCCGCCATGACCTTGGCGATCGACCCCATGCGCAGAATGGAACGGCCATTGGGCTCGACCTTGCTGCCCGGACGCGTCTCGCCGTACCCGAGCACGACGGACTCCTCGCCGCGCACCACCGCCAGCACCAGGCCGGGCGCGCCGGAACTGAGCCACATCACCGCGCCCGTCATGGACGCGGCGTCTTTGAGAACGATATCGCCGGCGCGCGCAGGATTTGCCGATGCGCCGGCAGCGAGCAGCGCGAAGATCACGGCCGGGCGGTATCTGTTCAATCTCGGGGTCATGGCACTCGCCAGTTGGGGGAAGTTTGTCGCAGGATAGCATGGATGCGCGCGGAGATCGTTCTCGCCGCCGCCAGCGTATCGTCCAACGCTTGCCGAGGGGTTGACATGCATAAACACTGCACGTGCCGGCGCGCGATCGTTGCTCCAAGCCGGCGTTTCTTCCTGGCCTCGCTCGCCGCTGCCGCCATCTCGCCCACGGACGCGCTCGCCCAAGCCGCCGCCCCGGCTTCCGCCGAGGACGTGCGGTTCATGCGCATGGCGCTCGACGAGGCCCGCCAAGCCGATTTTCCCTTCGGGGCGGTGATCGTGCGCGACGGCTCGGTCATTGCACGCGGGCGTAATTTGGGGCGGACGACCGATGACCCCACCGCGCACGGCGAGATGGTGGCGATCCGGCGCTGTCTCGCCGATCACGGCAGCGCGGCACTGCGGGGCAGCACGCTCTACACCTCCGGCGAACCGTGTGCGATGTGCATGGGCGCGATCCTCTGGTGCCATCTGGGGCGGCTCGTCTTTGCCGCCTCTGTCGCGCAACTCGCCACCAAGATTAACCAGCTCATGCTCTCGAGCGCCGACGTCGCCGCCAAGGCGTCCTTCGCCCCGATCTCGATCACCGGCGGCGTGCTGGCGGACGAGGCCATGGCGCTGTTTGCGAAGTGATCGCAGGACTCCGCAGCCCGCATGACGCTGCGCCCTTGGAGATGTCGATGATCGCCATTCGTGCGGCGAAGGCGGCAACGGTCGCGGCCATCGCGCTGTTTGCCAGCCTCGTCACCTTCGGAAACCTGACCGACTACAACACCAACTTCGTTTTCGTCGAGCACGTCCTGTCCATGGATACGATCTTTCCGTTTTCCACCATCAAGTACCGGGCGATCACCAATCCTGCGCTTCATCAAGCGGCTTACGCGCTCATCATCGCGGCGGAGGCGGCCACAGCCGTGCTGTGTTGGATCGGCGCGGGGGCGCTCGCGCGCCGGCTCTCCGCCGATGCCGGTACGTTCAATCGCGCCAAGCGCTTCGCCGTCGTGGGCTTGACCCTCGGTTTCCTGCTCTGGCAGGTCGGCTTCATGTCGATCGGAGGCGAATGGTTCGGGATGTGGCAGTCGCAGCAGTGGAATGGCGTGCCGAGCGCGTTCCGCTTCCTCATGACCATCATCGCCGTGCTGATCTTCGTGGCCATCCCGGATCAGGAGTTCGAGCGGGGAGACGCGGCGTGAGCCGAGCCGGTCACACGTCCACCTTGAGCGCGGCGATGAACGCTTCCTGCGGGATCTCCACCTTGCCGAACTGGCGCATGCGCTTCTTGCCCTCCTTCTGCTTCTCCAGGAGCTTGCGCTTGCGCGTCACGTCGCCGCCGTAGCATTTGGCGGTGACGTCCTTGCGCAACGCGCGCACGGTCTCGCGCGCGATGATCTTGCCGCCGATCGCGGCCTGGATCGGCACCTGGAACATGTGCGGCGGAATGAGCTCCTTGAGTTTTTCCACCATGGCGCGGCCGCGGCTCTCCGCGCGCGTGCGATGGACCAGCATGGCGAGCGCGTCGACCGGATCGCCGTTGACCAGAATTTGCATCTTCACCAGGTCCGCCGGCCTGAAGTCGGTGAGGTGGTAGTCGAACGAGGCGTAGCCCTTCGACACCGATTTCAGCCGGTCGTAGAAGTCGAACACCACCTCGTTGAGCGGCAGGTCGTACTTCACCATCGCGCGGTTGCCGACATAGGTCAGCTCGATCTGCGCGCCGCGCCGATCCTGGCAGAGCTTGAGCACGCTGCCGAGATATTCGTCTGGCGTGAGGATGGTTGCGCGGATCCACGGCTCATCCATTTCCTTGATCCGCACCGGATCCGGCATGTCGACCGGATTGTGGATCTCGATCTGGCTGCCGTTGGTCAACGTGATCTTGTAGATCACCGACGGCGCGGTCGCGATCAGATCGAGGTTGAATTCGCGCTCGAGCCGTTCCTGGATGATCTCGAGGTGGAGCAGCCCCAGGAAGCCGCAGCGGAAGCCGAAGCCGAGCGCGGCCGAGGTCTCCATCTCATAGGTAAAGCTCGCGTCGTTGAGCCGCAGCTTGCCCATGGCCGCGCGCAAATCCTCGAACTGCGCGGCGTCGACCGGGAACAATCCGCAGAACACCACCGGAATGGCCGGCCGGAAGCCGGGGAGCGCCTTGCTCACCGGTTTGCGGTCGTCGGTGATGGTGTCGCCGACGCGGGTGTCGGCCACTTCCTTGATCGAGGCCGTGAGAAAGCCGATCTCGCCGGGGCCGAGCTCGTCGACGTTCACCATCTTCGGCGTGAATACGCCGACGCGGTCGACCTCGTAGGCGGCGCCCGTTCCCATCATGCGGATGCGCTGGCCTCGTTTGAGCACGCCGTCGACGATGCGAAGCAGCACGACGACGCCGAGATAGCTGTCGTACCAGCTGTCCACCAGCAGCGCCTTGAGGGTCGCATCGCGGTCGCCCTTGGGCGGCGGCAGCCGCGTGACGATGCCCTCGAGCACCTCGGGAACGTTGAGGCCCGTCTTCGCCGAGATCAGGATTGCGTTCGAGGCGTCGAGCCCGATCACGTCCTCGATCTGCTGTTTCACCTTTTCGGGCTCGGCCGCCGGCAGGTCGACCTTGTTGAGCACGGGCACGACCTCGTGATTGTTGTCGATCGCCTGATAGACGTTGGCGAGCGTCTGCGCCTCCACGCCCTGGGAGGCGTCGACCACCAGAAGCGAGCCTTCGCAGGCGGCAAGCGAGCGGTTGACCTCGTAGGCGAAATCGACGTGCCCCGGCGTATCGATCAGGTTGAGGACGTAGTCCTTGCCGTCGCGCGCGCGGTAATTGAGCCGCACGGTCTGCGCCTTGATGGTGATGCCGCGTTCGCGCTCGATGTCCATGGAATCGAGCACTTGCTCCACCATCTCGCGCTCGGCGAGACCGCCGGTCGATTGGATCAGCCGGTCGGCCAGCGTCGACTTGCCGTGGTCGATATGCGCGATGATGGCGAAGTTGCGGATATTTTCGATGGCCGCGTTCATGGCGCGCGCATTAGCACCCGTGTGTTGAAGCGGCAAGCAGGTAGGCTTGACGATTCTTGTCGATTCTTGGCGACTTTCCTCCCCCCGCAATCGGGAGCCTCGCTCATTCCGCCGCCGCCACCTGCTGCTCCGCCAGGAATGGCTCGAGCGAGACCGGCTCGGTGTCGCGCGCCACGATCGCGTGGCCGGGCGGCACCGGCTTCCAATGCGCGCGGTTGGCATCGAGCGGCTCGGACACCACCACCACGTTGCCGCCGGATTCCCGATAATAGAGCGAGTTGGCGTTGTCGTTGGCGGCGTAGCGGAAGGCATAGAGATCGCGGCCGTTGGCGAGCGCCGCTGTGAAGCGCAGCGGCTCCCGGTAGCCGTCGGTGCTGACCATCTCGGTGAGCGTCGCGAGCACGCGCGCGGTGGCGCCGACCGGATCCTTGTCGCCACCGGCGCCGAGGATAGCGAGGAAGACCGCTTCCGAATCGGTCGTGCCGATGCGCGAGCCGTAGAACGCGTCGGGAATCAGGCCTTCGACCCTCCGCCGCAAGCGGCCCCAGTTGCCGATCACGCCGTTATGCATGAACAGCCAGCGGCCGCAGGCGAAGGGGTGGCAGTTCGGGCGCGTGATCGGCGTGCCGGTCGCCGCGCGCACATGCGCGAAATAGAGGTGCGAGTGGATGTGGCGGCAGAGGTAGCGCAAATTCTCGTCGGACCACGCCGGGCGGACCTCGCGATAGAGCCCGGGCTCCGCGTGTTCCCCGTACCAGCCCATGCCGAAGCCGTCGCCATTGGTGGCGGCGGTCGATTCCAACGACCGCTGACTCTGCACCACCAGCGAGTGGGCGGGGGCGGTGACGTACTGTTCCAGCGGGATCGTTTCGCCGCGATAGGCAATCCAGCGGCACATCGTATGTTCTCTCGGCCTCTTCCGAAGCAAGGCGTCTAGCATCGCCGGAGGATGCGGCAAAGCAATGGCAGCGCGCTGACCTTGATATGGACCTTCCTGGCACGCCATGCCATAGGCTGCCCGCCCGAAATCGGGGCCAAACCGGCACTAGTGTCCCGATTCCGAAGTTCGCAAGCCCTTGCGGCACGCCCGGGTGCGAACTTCGGAATCAAAGGGACACTAGCAAATCTTTTGACCCTAGTGTGGTTTTTGGATTTGAAGTTCCTATGCGAAGCTTCCTGCAAACCCGTAGGAACTTCAAATCCACCACACTAGGATGCTTGCAATGTCGGCCATGACGCAGAGCGGGCGCCGCGGCCTCGCGCGCATCGAGCGGCTCTTCGATGCGCTCGCCGACCCCGCCCGGCGCGAGCGCACGGCGGTCGCGGTTCTCCTCGGCTATGTGGCGCTGTGGACGCTTTACGGCACCATCGCCAAGGGCAGCCAGGACATCCACGCCGACATGTCCGAGCAGTTCGCGCTGGGGCGCGAGCTGGCGCTGGGCTATCCCAAGCATCCGCCGCTCGCGATGGCGGTGGTGCGCGCCTGGTTTGCCGTTTTTCCCACCGCCGACTGGGCCTACTACCTGCTCGCGATGGTTAACGTCGGCCTCGCGCTGTGGATCGTCTGGCGGCTCACCGCGCGGTTTCTCGACGGCGAAAAACGCGTGCTGGGGCTCGCGCTGCTGACGCTGGTGCCGTTCTTCAATTTCCATGGACTCAAGTTCAACGTGAACACGGTGCTGCTGCCGCTGTGGGCGGCGACGACGCTGTGGTTTCTGCGCTCGTTCGAGACGCGGCGCGTGCTCGACGCGGCGCTCGCCGGGCTCGGCGCGGCGGCGGCGATGTACGGCAAGTACTGGTCGGTCTTCCTCCTGCTCGGGCTCGGCATTGCGGCGCTCGCCGACCACCGGCGCGCGGCTTATTTCCGCTCGCTGGCGCCCTGGGTGACGATCGCGGTGGGCGCGCTGGCGCTCGCCCCGCACGCGGCCTGGCTGATTGCTAACGATTTTGCGCCATTCTCCTACGCCATCGTCTTGCATGGGACAGGCTCGCTCGCATCCACCATCGGCGCCGCGCTCGGCTATCTCGCGGGCAGCGTTGCCTATGTCGCGGTCCCGCTTTTGATCGTGGCGGTCGTGGCGCGGCCGAGCCGCGCGGCCGTCAAGGACATGGCGTGGCCGTCGTCGCCCGCGCGCCGGCTGGCGGCAGTGGCGTTCTGGGCGGTGCTGCTGCTGCCGGCCTTGATCGCGCCCTTGACCGGCCTGCGCTTGGTGTCGCTTTGGTCCATGTCGGCCTTTGCGTTGTTGCCGGTCATGCTCTTGTCTTCGCCGCTCGTCGCGATCACCCGCCGCGACGCCGTCGGCGTCCTCGCGCTCGCGGTCGCATTCCCGTTCGTCATGGTGGCGATCGCGCCGGCGATCGCGTTTGCGATCCACAGCTCGGGTCCGGCACCGGGTTCCGCCCATGCCTCGCTGCTGGCGCGGCCGATCGAGCAGCTGTGGCGCGCGACCACCGACCGGCCGTTGCGAATTTTCAGCGGCTTTGATGAACTCACCGATGGCGTCACCTTCTACCTGCCGAGCCATCCGCTTGCGGTCCGCGTGTTCGACGGCATCCCCTCCGCCGCGATCGAGGAGCGCATCGACCGCGACGGCATCGCATTGCTCTGTCCCGCGCGATCGTCTGTTGCCGCCGCGGACTGGTGCGCGAACGCCGCGATCGCGCGCGCCCGCTGTTCGCCTCCCGGCAAGCAGATGGAGATCGAGGTGTCCCGCCGTTACCTCGGCGTGGAAGGCAAGCCCGCGCGCTATCTCATCATCGCCATTCCGCCCCGGCAGCCGCAAACACCGCCGGCCTCGAGGGAGCCGCTCGCCGACTGCATCGCGCGGCATGTCATGGCGGGAGAGTGACGGCGGCCTTGAGCAGCGTGACGGCGTTTTGCAGCGGCGTTTGCCGGCTCGCCACGGAGCGCTCGAATTCGGCGCAGGCGCGGTCGAACCGCTCCAACTCGTCGCGCTTTTGCGCCACGTCGAGGAAGGAGTAGATCAATGCGTTGCGGGCGATCGCCTTCAGCATGCGGTAGCCGAGGCCGTAGTCGCGCGCCGCTCGCACGTATTCGTTGGTGAGGTCGATGCGGGATATGCCGGCATCGTCCGATGACAGCACGATCGGCACGCCAGCCGCGAGATAGGCGGGGCAGCGGATGGTCCTTGCCGCGCACGCCGAGGATCAAGTCATTGCTGGTGAGGTTGATCTCGACCACCACCGGCCGCGCGCGCATCTCGGCGAGCAGGCCCTCCACGTCACGTTCGAAGGCAAGCGCGACGCCATGGCCGATGCGGCGCGCGCCAGCGATCTCGATGGCCTCGCGGATGTGAAAGGCAAGGTCGGGCGGCGGAACAAGCCCGAGCCACAGTTCGCCCGCGTGCAGCGCGACCGGCACGTCGTGGGCGAGAAAGCGGATGATCTGCATGTGGCGGGTGTAGCCGCGGCGCGCCACCAGACTGTCTTCGGGCCCGACGAAATTGAGCGCGACCATGCGCGGTTCCGCCCGGATCAGCGCGGCCGCGATGGCGGTCTGAACGAACACCTCGTCGGGGGAATTGTTGCGGTTGATCTGCACAATGTAACGGAAGGTGACGCCGCAACCCGGTTGCGCGTTGCGCGCATCGCACGCC
>WNGQ01007537.1_pt1 | contig 10443 bp, 10 predicted proteins | sample 5407661 | NCBI WGS metagenome assembly WNGQ01 (sample SAMN13153382, study PRJNA577476) | soil metagenome | isolation source: 60 cm soil or saprolite under Garry oak tree replicate 2 | place: USA:California | collected 2016-06-15 | reverse complement strand
GCGTTCACTGGATAATCTCCGGCCCTTGCGCTTGGGCATGTCACATGAGGGGGAAGAAGCAGGCTAAAGCACCGGAGTCGGTGCCAACATCGTTCGTTGCCTGTAGAAAAAGGGCAGAAGAGAAACAGGCGCGAATCGATATTCTCACCTGATTCTTTGGGGTCAACCGAGGTGGCCTACGGGCCAGCTGCTGGCCACCAGCCCTGGAACAAGCGCGAGAGACCGCGCAGGAGCACTTCCTCCGGCGCAAGCGTGGTCACGAGGCCGAGCGCCCAGGCGGTGTAGAGCAGGTGCCCGTGGGTCAGCGGCACCAGGCCAGGTGTGCCGGTCGTGTCTGTGGTAGGGAAGCAGACCGCGAGATCGTCGGGGGCGATCTGGCGCCCCGTGTGGAGGCGGTCAGCCGGGTACTCCTCGACGAGTGCATTGAAGGCATAGGCGGCCTCTCGTTCATTGCCCAGTCCCCGCACTTGCAGGACCAGGGCGATGCTCTTCACCTGCCGGCGCACCTGTTCCGTCATCTGCCACAGCTCGTGATCGACTTCCGGCGCTGGGGCCACCAGGACCTTCGCCCTCGCCGCCTGGAGCAGATCGACGACCTGCGGGGCGGGTAAGCCAGGAGGGATCGGGCAGACGATCCCAGCCGCCTGCCCTCCCCAGAGCAGCAGCTCTTTCTCGAGTAGGTCGGGCAGCAGCAGGGCTATGACATCCTGGGGGCCCATCCCCAGATCAGCGAGTAAATTGGCGGTCTGATGCACCTTCCCCAGGAAGGCACGAGCGGTGAGCGCTTCGCCCGGCTGGGGCAGATCCCCAAGCGAGGGGAAGCAGTGAGCAGGCTGCTCGGGGCTACTGGCTACGGTCTTTTGCAGCAACTCGTAGGTACTGCCAACAGCCAGCCGCTGAGCGAGCGGCACTCGTTCGAGGCGTTCGATATCCTCCAGGGTCCGTCGCGGCGCATCTTGTGGTGACATACTCCTCTCCCCTTTCTCTCTGCGAAGGCGTCATGGATGCTTCCCAATGATCTCATCCAGGTCTGCACTCTCGTGCTTCCAGCGCTCGCATCCGATTATTCCTGGGCCAACAGCCGGTGTCTCTCCACACTGCACCTTCCACGTCCGACCAGTTAGGCCGTTCGCACGTTCGCCACCTCTTCCAGCCCCAACCTCGTGATCGCCTGCTCGCGCAGCACAAACTTCTGCACCTTGCCGCTGGCCGTCAGCGGATAGCTCTCCACGAACTGGAAGTAGCGCGGGATCTTCTGGTGGCTGATCTGGCCTGTGCAGTAATCGCGTAACTCCTGCTCGGTGAGCTGCCCTCCCGCTTTGGGAATGACCACCGCCAGTAGCTCTTCGCCGAAGAAAGCGTCCGGCACGCCGAGTACCTGCACATCGGCTACCTTGGGATGGCGGATCATGACCTCTTCGATCTCACGTGGGAAGAGGTTTTCGCCGCCGCGAATGACCATATCCTTGAGCCGACCCACGATGTTGAGGTAGCCCTGCGCGTTTATAGTCGCAAGATCACCCGAATGCAGCCAGCCCTCGCCATCGATGGTCTCTGCGGTCTGCTCCGGCATCTGGTAGTAGCCGAGCATGATCGGGAAGCCGCGATAGCACAGTTCGCCGCGCTGCCCGACCGCCACGACTTCACCGCTGGCAGGATCGATGAGCTTGACATCCAGGTGAGCCATCGGTTTGCCCACCGTCGCCGATTTCACCTCGAACGAGTCATCCGGTCGCGTGGCGCTGAGGCAGCCGCCACCCTCAGTCTGTCCAAAGGCAATCAAGACATCGGCCCCGGTGCGCACCTTCGTCTCTTCCATCAGGGCGACCGGCACGGGCGTCCCGCCACTCGCGATCCCAAGCAGTGATGAAAGGTCGTACTGCGAGAAGTCAGAGTGGTGCAGGATGGCGAGGAGCATGGTTGGCACGGCAAACGTGGTATGGCAGCGCTCGCGGCTAAGGACCTGCAGGGTTTTCACGGGGTCAAATCCCAGCAAGGGATGCGCTGTTCCCCCGCCGTAGAGGGGAATGAGGATGCCAGCCACCATTCCGGCAATATGGAAAAATGGCAATGTCACACAGGTGCGTGCGTCTTTGGTGGACAGGCCAGCCCGCTCGAAAATGGGCGCAGTCGTTGCCGTGGTGACGACTGCGTTATTGACCAGTGCGCTGTGCGTGAGAACGGCTCCTTTCGGGGAGCCTGTCGTACCAGAGGTGTACATCAGGATGGCTGGGTCGGGTGGCCTGACGGAGGTCTGCCGCTGGGCGAGCGCCTCGTCACTCACTGCTGAACCGGCCTCAATCACCTCACCCAGGAGTGTCGGTCGCCAGCCTTCCTGCTCCAACAAGGAAGCCTGAGGCATGCTCATCAGGCTCACAGAGCGTAGCATGGGGAGCCGTTCGCTTCTCACCTCGCCGTTCTTCGTACCAGGAGTGATCAATGAACGGACGGTGGCCAGATGGTCATAGTCGCGCACTCGCGCCATGAAGAACAGTGCCCGCACATCGCTCTGCTTGAGGATGTACTCGATCTCTCCCGCACGCAGCACTGGATTGATGGTCACCAGCATTAGGCCCGCTTTGGCAGCGCCCAGCATGAGTAGCGGCCATTCGGGCACGTTTGGTGCCAGCACAGCAATATGATCTCCCTTGCTCAAACCCAGGGCCAGCAGCCCCTTTGCGACCTGGTTGGCCCGCTCCCGGTAGTCCTGGTAGGTCCAGCGGATGTTCAGTGCCTCGCCGAATTCGGGATAGCAGGAATAGACCACTGCTTCCTGGGTGGGGAGTTCTTCGGCGCGATGGTCTAAGAGGTCGCCAATCGTGGTCTCGAGGAGTTCGATCCCCTCGCTTTCGGCCTGCCAGTAGGACAGGCCATCATTGTTCATGCCCATGCTTTTCCTCCTGCAATGAGGTCTGCTCTCGTCGTCCAATGGCCAGTAACACTTCGTTCTCTGTCCGGCACCGACCATCAGGCGTGGTAGATTGCCCTGCGGCCTTCGCACAGATGTGTAGTGAGAGTGAGGGCTTCTCCCTCAGCCTACTTGGCCTTGCGGAACCGCACCTCACCTACCGCCACGACCTCATGTGGCCCGGCAGCCAGTGGTGCCAAGTTCTGTTTGACCCACTCGGCAGCTCTTCTGGTCGACTCTTCGGCCTGTTCTTGCGCCTCAAAGAGACTGATGGTTAAACCCTCGTCCTCCCCAACTTGCACCCCGATATACTCGACAAAACCTGGTACACTGCTGACGATAGGCACGAACCCGTTTTCAATTCGCTGTACCGCCTCATCGATGAATCCAGGTTTCACCTTCAACCGCCGGATAGCTGCATACATCGCTTGTCTCCTTTCTCTGGATGGTCGCTCAGGGCAAGCAGTCCTTGCCCTTGTGAACTTCTGCTCCAAGTTTACGGTGAGGAAGGCAAAAATACACCTGTAGAATCACCTGTGTGATTACCTGTCTTTGCGTCTCAGGGAGACCACCGTGACAAGGGATATCCGTAGCATTACCGGGGTGGTGTTTCCATAGACATAAGGAACGAGCTTGAAGCGCACGTATGGAGGGAGACCAGGGATCGGCGGAAAAATAGCAGCCTGGTCACACCAAATGCTGTTCTATGGCGCAGCAAGTGGCTGCACTGCGTGAGGAGACCCCGAGCTTGCTGTAAATGGAGGTGAGGTGCCAGTTGACGGTGCGCGGGCTGATGACGAGCTGTTCAGCGACCTGGGCATCGGTCTTGCCTTGTGCTACCAAGCGCAGCACCTCCACCTCCCGGGCGGTCAGTCCTGCCGGAGAGGAGGGATGACGTGTGGGAACGGTCGGAGTGGCCCCCAGCGCTGCCTGGGCTTGCTGCGGGACCTGAAGCGCGAAGGCCTCAGGCGAGGCGAGCGTCTGTGCGGGGGTCATGGTGCGCCCCCTGGCTCTGGCCTCTTCGAAGGCTGGCTCGCCCAGCTGGCTGCGCACCACGGCCACCAGGCGCTCATAGAGCGCCTGCGGTATGGCGACGCTGCGGGACTCGCGCAGAGGCTCGGCCGTTCCCCAGAGCAGAGCTGCCCAGGTAGGCAACCCCTGCGCCGCGGCCGCACAACCCAGCCCTTTCAGCCCAGAGGCGATGTAGTTCGTGTGCTCAATATCCAGGGCGATAGCGAGCCCCTCTTCATACCGCTGGCGGGCAACTGCATAGTCTCTCCGTAGCGCGGCCAGGCTCCCTAGCAGCAGGCGCGACTGCGCGATGTTGCGTCGATCTCCCACCTCGAAAGCCAGCCGGGCACTCTCGCTCAGGAGCGCTTCTGCCCGATTCAGCTCCCCTTGCTGGAAAGCCTGTTGCCCCAGCAAGTTGAGGACCATGGCGATCATCCAGGTATTGCCGAACGCCCGATTGATGGTCAGGCTTTCTTCCAGCAGGGTGCGGGCACGTGCTGCATGACCTTCACTCAACTCGGCACGCGCGAGTCCGATCAGAGCTATACTCAGTATCCACTGACCACCTATGGCTCTGAACTGGATCAGGCTCTCTTCATACCAGGTAATTGCGCGCGGAGCGTCTTGTTGGTACCACGCCAGGAGGCCCAGACTCACAAGCACAGGGGCGAGGACCCGGCGATCTCCGAGCGCACGGGCGGAAGCCAGTGCCTCATCCAGGCACGCCTGCGCCTGGGCGTAATCGCGCCTTTCCTGCATCATGGCTACTCCGCGCAAGGTCATGGCGCTGGTCATCTGCCAGTGGTCTCCCTGCGTCCGCGCGAGCGCCAGGGCTTCGTCGGCGACCGGCTCTAAGCCACGCGTGTCGTTCTGGTTCCACAGGATCGTGCCGAGCATGTTGAGTGCCTTGAGGCGGATAGAGGCTGCGATCGTCCCAGCACCTGCCAGGAGTCGCTCCAGCATGTTTCGTCCCTCACGCAGATGCCCTCGTCCAGTCCAGAACAGCGTCAAGGCCGCCCCCAGGCGCAAGGCCACTTCCCGCTCCTCCACACCCCCGGCTATGCCCGCCTGGAGGATGGCCCGCAGGTTGTCCAGGTCCCGTTCCAGGCGATCGAACCACAGGAGCTGTTCAGAACCCACGAGGTGGGGCTCGGCTTGCTCTGCCAGCGCCAGGTAGTAGTGGGTGTGCGCCTGGCGAGCGGCTTCTCGTTCACCTCGCCGCTGGAGGCATTCCAGCCCGAACTCGCGGAGCGTCTCCAGCATGGCGAACCGGGGCTCGTCACCTTCCCGCTCAACTTGCTGTACCAGGCTCTTGTCGAGCAGGGACGCGACTCCCTCAAGCACGGAGGCCTGCTCACCACCCGCCTGGCACACCGCTTCAGCCGCCTCAAGCGTGCAGCCGCCGACGAAGATGGAGAGCCAGCGGAAGAGGCGCTGTTCCTGTTGCGTCAGCAGGTCGTAGCTCCACTGCAGCGTGTTGCGCAGCGTCTGCTGGCGGGCAGGCAGGTCCTGTGCACCCCCCGTCAGGACCTCGAGCCGGTGGGAGAGCCGCTTCAGCAGCGCCTGAGGAGGCAGCAGTTTGCTGCGGGCAGCCGCCAGTTCGATGGCCAGGGGCAGCCCGTCCAGGTGCACGCAGATCTCGGCGATGGCGCGGGCATTGGCAGGGGTCACACCAAAGGCAGGCTGGATGGCCTGCGTGCGCAGCACAAAGAGGCGTACTGCAGCCTGCTGCGTGAGCATCTCAGGCGAAAGCTGCTGCGTAAGATCGGGCACCGCGAGCGGAGAGACCGGAAACTCGTGCTCTCCGGAGAGGTGGAGGGCGGCCCGGCTGGTGACAAGCAGGCACAGGCGAGGACAGGAGGCGAGCAGGGAAGTGAGCTGCGGTGCCCCCTGGACCACCTGCTCGAAGTTGTCCAGCAGCAGCAGCAGGTGCCGCTCGCGCAGAGCGGTCTGCACCTGCTCTTCTGGGGGGAGTGCTGCAACTTCCCACAAGCCAAGTGCCTGGGCAATGGCCGCCATGATGCGGTTGGGGTCGCTGACCGGGGCCAGCGGCACGAAGCAGGCGCCATCGGGAAAGCCGGAACGCAAGACGCGTGCGACCTCCAGAGCCAGGCGCGTTTTGCCCACGCCCCCGGTGCCGGTGAGGGTGAGCAGGCGCACCTCTGGATGCGCGAGCAGCTCACCGATCACCCGCACCTCCTGTTCGCGACCGACCAAGGCCGAGAGTGGCACCGGGAAGCTGGCCAGCCATGGTGTCGAGCGGGCCGCTTCGTGTGATCCCTGTGCTTCTGTGGCTCGCCGCCGATGAGACCTCGCTCGGGAGGGAGCGTCAGCAGACGATCCAGTTCCTGCTCCCAGGCCGGGCCCGTCGAGCGAGGTCTCCCCTGCTCCCTCGCTCGCCAGCACCACTGCCACCGACTGCAGCCGCTCGAGCGTGAGTTCCTCCGACTGGCCCAGGTAGGCGCGGTGCAGCTTGCCGTGCCACGTGCGATAGGCGCGCCAGTACAGTCTCCCACGCCGGTGGCCTGCACGCTCTTTGTGTGCAGTGAAGCTACCATGCTCACCGCGAAAGGTGAAGGTCGAGGCTGTCTGCAGCCAGGCATACCAGTCGGAGGAGTCCACCACGATCCGCACGGGAGACCCATCCCGCAGGTCGGTGAGGACGCCATCCTGGATGATTGGAGATAGCTGAGTCATCGCTGCCTCCCTTGACTACCGTTTGCATCCGAACAGGATTCCCGAACAGGATAGCACATGTTCGGGAATCCTTTCCAGAAGCGTTAGGCACTTAGGCAGCGGGCGACACGGTTCTGTTCAAACAGAACGTTCTCTTGTGCTTTGCATGAGAGGAAAACAGGCGCAAATGTGGCTTATGGGGAGTAAGGAAAGAAGATCGAGCCCAATCACATTGAAATTCGTGTCTGGAAAGTAAGCACAGTAGTAGTGAGAGATGTAACGTTACCGAACAAGAAAACGTTACATCTCATCTTGAGAGGGACGTTCTGTTTCCTGTTCCTGCATCATGCGCTGACGTGCCCGCAGGTTCTTCACTCGTGCTCGCGTTTTCTCACGTCGGCCTTCTTCCTCGCACGGATCACCACAGTAACGAGGAGCGCGGCCTGGATAGCGTTGCTGTGTCACTGTCTTTCCACAAACAGCACAGACAAAAGTCACTTGCTGGGTGCTCATCAGGCGTTGATAGGCCACATAAGGATGGGGACGCGTCTTGGCGAATGTGTCCCCGTAGACATCCACGAGTTTGCTCTCTCCTTCAGGGTCCATAGAACCTGTCTCCTTCTCGCTCGCGTAACGGCTCCTTCCAAGAAAGCGTTACCTTCTCGCTGGCTGTGCAGCCAGTTGGCCATAGAGCAGTTCATTCTCTTCTTGAAGCCCATTTACCTTCCGCTCCAGGTGGTGGACACGCTCTTTGAGTCGGGCTATCTGTACATCCTTTGCACTCTCACTCTTCCCTCTAAGTGGCTGAGCAAGAGATGGTGGCTTGGGAGGTATCGCACGCAGACGACGGATCTCTTCCGCTAGATCAGCATGGCGAGGATCGTACAGAAAGGTTTTCGAGACATTGGCCGCCTCACAGACCGTCGAGAAATTGATCGGTTTGCCTTGTTGTTGGAGGCTCTGGATGGCTTCGCGCGTGCGGAGCCTGGCCTGCTCACTCTTTTGTGCGGCGAGGCGGATCACCGCCTCGGTGTTTGGCTTTCGATTCATTGCGTGCCTCCCCGGTTTTTCGAACGCTGGTCAGCAGGAAGGTGCACCTCAGCAAGGACTAGCTCCATCCCCCTGATTTGGTCGGCAAGATCGGTGGCATACATCTCCCAGCCTTTCTCGTCTGCAATTTGCTTGCTCTTTTTCAAGTCTTCCATGGTCGCAATAATCACCGGAGCATGCTCGGGCGTCGTGACGAGCTTGTGACAGGGACCATGGTCTTTCGTGAAACAGGCATTCTGACCATACGGGCATTTGTTGGCTTTGGCATGGTGCAAGCATTGCCCCCAAGGAAGAGAGAGCTTGCGCAGGTTCGCGACGACCCAATCCAGCTCGCTTTCATCCCCTTTTTCGAGTTGGTCCTTGAGCGCTTTGAGCGCCGCTCCTCCTACCGCCTGGCGAGATCGCACCAACGCTTTGAACTTCTGCTTGAGTTTGTTGTCATCAATTTCAGCGTACTGAAGCGTCATTTCAGGGCTCATATGATCCAAGTACGCCATCACATCCGCAATGCCCATGCCGTTGTTAATCATGGCTGTCCCTACCATATGTCTGAATTGATGCGGTTTGAAATGATAGACCTGCCCACCTTCCCCCACAATTGACCCCTTCTGGGCAACGTGATTGAGATGGGCACAAAACCTGGCAAACCTGTAGAGTCCTCTCTTGGTCCGAAAGAGGTAGCGTTTGCCAAAGACATCAGGTATCTCCTTGACCAACTCCCGTTGCCGCTCTATGGCTTCAGCGACCTCGGTGGTGATAGGAAGCGGTCGCCCATCACGCTTCATTTTGTGATTGTACCAGAGCAGGCGCGGATCACCCGCTGCATCGTAATCCAGGCACTCCTCAGCAAGATGCATCGCATCTTCTGCTCGCAGCCCCGCCACAGAGAGGATGACCATCAGATGGCGAGCATAGGGTGGCAGCAGATGTGCATGAGCCTCTAACTGTTCAAACACCGCTTGAGGTAGAGGCCGTGGCCGTCTCTTGATCGGTTTTGGGCGATCCTCGTCGTAGATGAGCGGACGAGCTGGGGCTCCTTCCCACCCATGTCGTTGCATGTAGGTAAACATGGTATGCAGAGCCCCCAGCATCAATCCTCTCTTGTGGGCTGAAATGGCCCATCGCCGCCCTTGTTGATCCGTCCACGATGGCCTCATCAAGAGCGGCTCAATCATCTCCCTGGTAAGCTCGGCAAAGGATGGCATGTCTGGGTAGGTCTGTCCTACTGCCACCAAGAATGGCTTCATGCTGTTCAACATGCGATTAAAGGAAACTGCTTCCCAGAAGCCTAATTTGGCGCGGAAGTACCGCTTGACCAAGGCTCTGAGATCGGGGTGAGGGATACACGAGAAGTCGAGCGTAAAGGCAGCGGCGCTATGATGCTTGGGGTACTCTGCTGCGAGACGTCGCACATCGATGGTGTCCTTGCGCCATTCTTCCTCAGGATGTTCTGCCAGAGGAATAACCCCTTGAACAACCTGGCGCTGCCGAACCTTCATGCCAAGCGCTTCTACACGCGCACGAAAGACCTCATCGCGCATGGAGATATACCAGGGCGTCGACTTTCCCGATAGCCGGCCATGTGACAGATAGCCTTAATGGGAAGCGTGCGATGGTGCTCGTCCTGAAGAACCTCCCAAAGCTTCTCCTGCATCGGTGTGGGCCGATGAGATGGTGTCGGCCTGAGCGCAATGATCTTTTCCATCCTGCTTCTCCTTTTGATAGGCTCGCCATTTCAAGCTCAGATCTTCATCGTCTAGATGCACATAGGTATTGATCGTCGTTTGCACCTGCGCATGCCCCAGTCGCTTTTGGACATAACTGGCATCCCATCCTGCTTTGATGAGTTCAGTGGCATGACTGTGCCGTAAAAGGTGAGCATGAATGGGAACGCCACTTTTTTTACTGTAGTGGCGAAACAATCCTTTGACTGCCTCACGATCGAGTGGCCTTCCGTAAGTAGTGTTCCCCCATTTGTCGGTGGCATTCGATTTCCGCACAACAAAGAGGTGATCGGTGTCAAAAGAGTGGTGCAGGAGCAACTGATCAAGCAATGCCATCAATTCCGGTGACAGATCAATGAAGCGTTCCTCTCCTGCTCTCATATTCTTGGCAAGCGCATCGTTCTCTAGCCCTGATCTTCGCCGGACCCAGAGGCCATTGCGATGAAACTCCAGATCCTGGATGAGGAGGCCAAGGATCTCACCCACGCGCAGACCACCTTCCCGCATCAACAGGACCATACAGCGAAACTGAAGATTGTCAATCGTCGTCAGGAAGGTGGCAAAGTCAGGATCCTTGACGATTTTCGCACGTTTCTCTGGCTCTTTGAGCCGGACGACGCGTCTGGTCGTCTTTCCGCGGCTCGTGTGGATGAGGAAGGGCTTGAACCCACTGAAGCGATTGGAAATCTGCTCGTAGAGCACAGGGTTGCTCAGCGTTTCACCGTGTTGAAGCTGATAGCGGTAGAAACTACTCACGGCTGTGACAATGGTATTCACACTGCGTTCGCTGAGCGGACTCGTTTCATGAAGAGGACGGGTATTGACCTGCCGAAGCGGATTGCGCAGCCATTGGACGAAGCGGACCAGGTCGTCAGGGGTAACGTGCTGCCAGTGAAGATGAGCTTGTTCTAAAAAGGTGAAGTAGTAACACAAATGGCGGCAGTAGTTTTCTAACGTATGGGGAGATTTCTCCAGGGCGACCAGGTAGTCGAGATAGCGCTTCACCGAAGGAATGAACTCGCAGGTTTCATCCACGAGGTACAATTGCTTCCGGTTTTCTTTTCTTGCCCAGAC
>WNGQ01017473.1_pt1 | contig 10445 bp, 9 predicted proteins | sample 5407661 | NCBI WGS metagenome assembly WNGQ01 (sample SAMN13153382, study PRJNA577476) | soil metagenome | isolation source: 60 cm soil or saprolite under Garry oak tree replicate 2 | place: USA:California | collected 2016-06-15 | reverse complement strand
AGGCGCTCCAGCTCTACCAATACGCCGAGGACGTACTCCAGGAGGAGCAGGCGGAGCCCGCCGTCTATACCCGTGAACTCGCGCGACGCATCCGGCAGGGGCTGGTCTTGCGGGAGCGGGGAGAGCGTTACACTGTGGTGAGAGGACAGACGTTGTCCCTGCTGGGGCAGGGTTTGGTGTCGAGAGACCACGGGGACAGCTTGGGCGCCAAGCCAGCTCGGCTGACGACCAACGCTGCTCCGTGCGGATGCCAAACGCTATCCCCCTATCGGTACCACCCGCCGCGCCGCCGATCCCGGAGACAGGCAACGCTCACCATTGGTTGAGCCAGGAGTAGGCCTCACGATGGAGCGACCATCACAGCAAACATCTCTCGCCCTCCGTGGAATGAGGGCACCTGAAAGACTACCGTGGCTCCGCGCCTGGTAAGGCGATCTCACGCGTCTGCTCATCCAGCGACCAGTCCGCAGGGGGCTTGAAGGCGAGCGCGTACGGGAGCGCCTGTTCCGGCCAGGTCTCCCCGCTCGGCTTGCTGACGACATGATAGAGCGCGCGCAGGGTCGGCACAAACAGCTCCACCGTTTCCTGCATCAGCAGCGTTTCCTGCGCTTTCGTGAGGCGGCACTGCATCAGTGGCCGCGGGGGAGCAATGCCGCCCGCGTGGATGTCCTCGATGCCCGAGCCGTTGCGCCAGTGCTCGTTGAGGATGCCATTGGCCAGCGCGCGCGTGGGATTGACGAGGACGCGCGATTTCGCCCGTTCTAACCACTCCGACCCAAAGTTTTTTTCAAAGGTCTCCACCAGGTAGCGTCTTCCATTGGCAGAATTAATGGCGCTGAAGGCCCGGAAACGTTTGTAATACGTCGACTCGTCGAGCTGCGCGATGGGGAAGGGGAGGAGTTGGACGGCGGCCTTGACCAGCTTGCGGAAGCGCTGCTGGTCCGCCCGCATCAGGTCGATCCAGCTGGTCAGGGATGCCGATGCCTCGATGTTGATGCGCGCCATCTCCCCGTCGCCAATGCAACTTACGTCCGGATCGAACGCGGCAGTCCACTGCGGCAGGCCGCGGTTGGTCAGCACGGCGAAGTACGATCCCCATCGGATACATATCGCGACGGTTGCGATGGCCACTTCTCCAAAGTGCAACTGGGATGTGGGCAGGGACTTCTCGTCCCTTGTGGTTTCCTCTAAATACGAGAGGACCTGCCGGTACATGGTGGTTTGCGGCGGCGAGACGAGGCGGTAGGGCGTTTGATCCTCTTCAACGCGCTCCTGCCAGTACCCCGCGTCGATGGCGCATTGATCATTGACGTTGATTGTTAAGGAATGGTGCTGTGCCATATGCTCGTCACCTCCTCCTGGGCCATTGCCTCTTGTTTCGCGATTGGAAACAGCGAGCTACGGGGCTTACTCACCTTGAGTTTTTTCCTCTTCACTCCTGGTCTTCTCCCAGATCGTTGCCGAGCCGCCTTTTGATCTGCTCTACCGCCTTGCTTCTGGCTGCGAGCACCGGGGCAAACTGAACGTAGGAGGAGTTCTTGCGTATCTGCACCAGCTTCCAGCCCTCCTCCACATCCCGGTACAGGAGCAGGTAGAAGCCGTTCCACCTGGGGTAGTGCCCGGCTTTGCGCTTATAGGGACGGCGGGCGAAAAAAGAAGCGGCGATGTGGGGAAGCGGCGCCATGACCTTTGAATCCATCCGGCAAAAGGCGATCCCTCCCACCTCCTCCCGGTCATCCACTAGCAGGCGTTCCGCTTCGATCCAGGCAGAGAGGAGAGCAATAGCTCCGACTGGTACTTCCTCGCGGGCAAGCGCCACTTTCGTCAACTGGTACTCTTCGTGCGCGAAGTAAGGTGGCTCTCTCATCGGTTTCTTCCTCCCCGTTTCCGTCTTTGCCTACCCTGCGCCCTACCGCTGCCAGGCAGGATCACGCTCACCTGCGCGCCTTTCGGTAGGGAACCCCGGTGCGGCTTCATCGCAGCTGCTGTTTGCTCGGCCATCGCGTCCTCTTGCTGCTGCGTGCGGGAGAGCCAGTCTTTTCGTTCCGGGGGAAGCGGGCACCAGCCCTCCTCCTCTGCAATCCCATAGGGGGCCAGGACATCCAGAAGCTCTTTCCAACGCCCTAACGCGAGCATGTCCACGTCCTGCCCTCTTGCCCCACTGGAAAGACTGTAGATGGGAGAGTCTGGGTCCTGGCCCTCGAAGCGGGTGACCAGGAACCAGTTCTCTCCCCTCTCGATAGAGGCTGCGGCGAAGGGACTCTGCGCGATGGCATCGACGAGCGAGCGGGGCGCGCTCCTGGCTCGCTCGTATTCTCTTTGCGAATACAGATTACGAAACTGCGCCTCATCCTCCCCGTCGCGCAGATCATAGACCAGGTCGTGTCCGTGGTCGCCAATGAGGACCTGGTGTTGTTTGACAGCCTGGATAAACGCCTCCATCCAGCCCGACGACGCCTCAATCGATAGGCAGGCGGCGTCAGGTGTCATCACTACCCCGATCTCACCCTGCTGAATGCCCTGAAGTAATCGAGAAAACGTCTCACGGCACTCTCCGAGCCCCTCGTGATACGCGAAATTCCTCATTTTGCCGTCGTGCTCTGCCGCATAAATCGCTACTTTGCGGTCGTGGTCCACGTGCTCTAAAAAGGCCAAGCTTTTCATCGGTTATTCCTCCTGATCGCTCTTCCGGTACCAGGCAGGGAAGAGGTGGTAGGCGTCTCGTCGCGCGCCCCTTCCGTGTTTGTTCGCCCCGGCCTTACCACCCCCGTCGTTCTGAGGGTTCTAACGACGTGGCACGGTAGCCACGCTCATGTCTTACTTGTAGTACCTCTTTTCCCGTTTCTTTTTTCCCCGCCGCTGCAGATGAGATCTGCCGGGCGCGCTGTAACCGAACGTGCCACTGGGCGGCGCTAAGCCGACCTCTTCCGCCGTCACGAAGTCGCCGTTGAGTACATCCAGCAGCTGCCGGAGCCACTCTTCCGTCCCCATATTGCGTATTTGCATGATGTTCACGTCGACCCACATATTCCGTCCGATGAGAGGGCGGTGCTCGGCGGCGAATAGCGGGTCGATATTGATGGCCTGGGATGGATTGATCGGCTGATCCGGGGCGCCGGCCTTGCCCTCCAGCACGTCCAGCAGCTGCCGCAGCCACCGCTCGCTTCCCAACTCCTCCATCAGAGAGGCGTTCCCCTGCACCCATTCGGCTTCGCCCATGGGTGGCTCATGCTCCTCGGCCAACTGAGGGGCAACGGTGATAGCGTAGAACGGATTGATGCTGATCCGCTGCAGGTTGTCTTCCGTGAAGTGCGGCACGCCTGACTCCCTCCCTCTGGGGAATGCCGTTCAGCTCAACTATCTCCTGTAGGGCTATTCTCTAACAACGAGAGAAAAAGGGAACCTATGCATTCGCCCCGCCCTCTGCGGCAATGATAGCAGACCAAACTCAGCCCTGGCTCACACAATTTCACGAGATCCTTACGAAAAAGGCGGAAACTTCTAACAGCAGATGACGTCTCTCCTCACGCTCCTGCCATTCTCACGTTACGGCGGACGGCGCGGGATGTACGTGAGTACCTCGTGAAAGTTCGTGAGGTGAGGAAGAGGCCCGCCTGCTATCATAGCTTGAGAAGGGCGCATGCATTGCGATGCGCTCAAACCAAAATAATTTTGTCACTTTCGTCTCTTTCTGACGGGATACGCTGGTAAAGACGGCCGGGAGTGCCCGCTGTAGTTCTTTCTACTGAAAGGCGGTGTTCTTCTATGCGCATGGCGACCGATAAAATGTACTACGGTAACTACCGGTTCGTAGTCGAGTTCGATTCGGGCTCAGAGACCGGGTCCAACCAGCTCACCGTCTGGGTTGCCGAAAAGGTCGACATTGATACCGTCCCGCTCAAACAGTTCGGGGCGACCCAATTAGAAGATACCGGAGAAGGTGAAGCGGAAGGCGCGCAAGCTGCGGGAGCAGATGAAGTCGGCCCTGCAGGGGCTCGAGGCGGAGTTCGCACGGCGAGAGCTGTGGTCACTGGACAGGCGTTGGTTCGACCGCGACACGCTGCAGACCCAGAGCCGCGTCTTTGGCGAGGAACTCTCCCTACGCGATTTCTACTTCGAAGAGGCAAACCATGCGCACATCCGCAACTTCTGCCGCAAGTTCGCCCTGGATGAGGCGTACCGGCGGCAGGTGCTGGCGGGAGAAACCCGCTGGGTGAGGCGCAACGCGCTGTTCGCGAGGAATCTGCTGTCGGTGGTCGGCGAAGACTCGCTGCTCTCGAACGGGCGAGACTACGACCGCCGGGCGCACGATTTTTTCCGCTGGGTCGATGCGCACGCCGAGGAGATACTGGCCCTCCCGGAGTATCATCGCCTCAAGGAGGAGGACTCCGCCTTCCAGCCGAGCGCGGGCGAGCCCGATCCGCTCATTCTGCCTGCAGTCGAGGCGCTCAACCGCATCCCGGGCGTGACCACCCGCTTTTCATGCCAAGGCGTCTCGGGAAAGGTGCGATTTCAGGGACGCGAACTGCTGGTCGTTTCGCCGCACGAGGAGTACGCCTATGTATCGTTCTCCGAACAGGGGCAGCCAGCCCGCGATGCGATCGCCGCACTGCTCCCCTCGTTCCCAAGCGTCACCAATGCCCGCGTTCCCTGCAGCTTCGCATTGGGATCGGTGCTGCGCTCGACGGGCGACAACCTCCGCTTCCGCGAAGAGCTAGTCGAGCTGGCAAAGCGCGTGCTCGCGGGCGTGGACATCTGGGGTGCCCTACCCAGCGAGAGTGGCTCCCCTCCGGCGGGGAGCGCGACAGCAGCTGTCGGGCCGCATGATGGCCCGGCGCCCGGCGGCATTTCTCCGTCCAGGTTCGCGTGGCTCTGCCAGCAAGAACGGATCGAGCGGACCTTGCACCTGCTCTTCTTCCTCAATCACTGGGCCAAAGCGAGGGAGCGGTTGCTGTACGCCGACCGCCAGGGGCTCTACCGGGTGAAAGCCGCGGTGGTGCAGCAGGCCTTCGCGGCCGGCTTGGTCAGCCCGGTCTCCTACGTCGACGGGTCCCCAGGCTTTGCTCGTGAGTTTTCCCTCGATCTCGCCGCCGACATAGCGACCGAGGTGTTCATCGAGCGGCTCGCCATGCTGATCGAGGATGACGAATACCTCCCGGCGAATGAGGAAGAGAGCGACTCCACCGTCCTACGCCTCTTTGCACGCATCATGGGCCACCAGGCAATGTCACGCGCCGACATCGAAGCGCTCGACGCGGAGGGGACCAAGGCCTTTCTCCAGGAGCACCTCGAGGCGCTCATAGCGCAGGCGCGGTCTACCCGCCAGCCCATCCCGGATAGCGAGCTCGCAGCTCTCTGCGTCGAACCGGTAGACCTGCTCGATGTCCGCTGGAGCCGGAACCGCCCCTCGCCGCGCTGGGACGAATTGGACGAGAGTGAGGCGGTCCAGCTCGATCCGGAAGGACTGAGCCTGATCGCGTTCGAGTATGCCGGCGCGAGTGCGCACTTCATCTTCCATCTTCCTTTTCGCATGGCCGAGAGATTTTTACCGGAGCAGCGCGTCCGCGATTTGAAAAACCGGCCGGGAACCAGCCGGGAGTGCGGAGAATTCTTCGGGCGAACCATCACCGAGGCGGAGAGCCAGGAGCACCCGCTTGGGGACATCCTGCGCGAACTTGGAGTCGACGTCGCCGCGGTTTGCCCATACAGACTCACTGAGAAACAGGAATATGTATCTCGTTTGGCGAGGAGATATCCCTCCTGGAATGGCGATGAGGAGGACGATGACGACGAGGAGGAGGATTGGGATGATGAAGTCTGGGAGGTACCCTCCCGGCTCGAGGGCCACCGGCACAAGGGAGAGCGCTCCCCAGGCATATGCCCCCTCTGCGGAGGCGCTGTCGAGCCGGACTCTGGGCCGCGCATCGAGCACTGGCGGCAGAACCACGGTGACCAGGACTTAACCGTCAGCCAGGTCGCGTGGCTGTTAGGGAAAAGCAAAGCTGATGTCAAGTCCCCCGCTGCTGCAATCCAGCCGGACTATAGGGGCCCATTGTCGTCACAGGCCGGAAATGGTACCAGGTTCTGGAGGCTGGAGACACTGGCAACAGCGGTCAGGTGATGGGCCACCCAACAAGAAATGAGACACATACAATGCCGCAACACCCGCCAGCCCCGATCCATATCCGCATCGACTCGCAAGAACAACGTTCTGGCATCCCCGCGCTTTTGGCCGCCATGCCGCAGGTACACATTGAGATGATTCCACTGCGCATGGGTGATTATGACGTAGGCGGCAATCCACGCCGGGTCTTCGAGCGCAAAACAGGGGGTGACCTTCTCAGCAGCCTGGCGCAGGGACGCTTATTCGCGCAACTCACCACGCTGCGCAAAAACCGCTTCGCGCCCATCTTACTGCTGGAGGGGGACCCGCTGCGCGTCGATCACTCCCTGATGCGCCCTGAAAGCATCCGCGGGGCACTCGCCTACATCACCGCTATCCTGCGCGTGCCGATCCTGCCCAGCAGCGGACCGGCAGAGTCGGCGCACCTGGTTTATGCTGCTGCGAGGCAGTGCCAGGTTGGGCAAGCGGCTCACAGCTCTGCAACTCACGGTCCTGCCGGAGGACGGCGCCGAGCTACTCAATCCGAGCAGCAGATGCAGATCGTGTTGTCCCTGCCAGGCATCGGCTGGGTTACCGCGCGCGCTGTCTGCGCGCGATTTCGCAGTTTGCATGACCTGTTGAATGCTGACGCCGCCCAACTTTCGACGGTCCCCGGTGTCGGGCCCTCGCGAGCCGCTGCGCTGGAACAGCTGCTGCATGCTGCCTTGCCAAACTCACACGATGCGCTCAAATCAAAAAGAGGGGAAGACCTACAAGTGCAGGCCCCCTACAACATAAAGGAGCAAGAACTCAAATAACGAACGGCATGAGCAGTTGCTCGGCGGTTCCATCCAGTCTGGATACAACCAGTCTGGGAGCCGCTACGATAGGAGCGAATAGACAGGTACCGTGGGATGCCCACTCTAGTCCCGCGCTCTACGGCTGGTGGTTAAACAGGAGGTGTGGATAATGACACAAAGAGATGGACGTGGATACTTCAAGTAGTATGAACGCACTCGTAAGGAAGAGAAGACTGCATATAACCAGCTATATTATCAGGATAGCTCTACTCGCTTTACGGAGAATGCTCGGAGAAGAGAACAGGGAATGCGAGAGTTTATCCAACAACTCAAAATAGGGTTATGAGTTTCCCAAAAAGCGGGAACATACCGAAAGGAGGGCGCCTGCGGGCGGCGATGTTTATGATCAACAGAGACAACACTTCCTCCATCACGCCGGCTCGTACCGCGATGGGTATCCTGATGGACAACGAGCTCCTGCTCCTTGAGGCTGTCCAGGGGAAGCGCATGCTTCGCTCGCTCCAGCTCCCAACTGACGTGAGCGAGCCAGGTCGCCTGCTGAAATACCTCTGGGATGCTGGGCTCCACTCGGCCTGGGTGATGCCAGCCACGACCCTCTCGCGGACCGTCACCTGTTCCTGGCTTGAGCAGGCGAGCAACCACTGGGTGGTGAGTGTCCATCCCGATCCACATGAGCCAACCAGGCCGGTCCGTGTCCTACTCTGGCCAAGGGAGCGCAACCAGTGGGAAGCGCGTCGCCTGGCACTCGCCTTTCCCGAGTACGCCGGGTGGGGCTGGGAACTCACAGACGCGCGGAGCCTGCTCGCCACAGTGAGCTACCTGGACCAGGTGCTGACCAGGTCGGTGACCGACTCCCCCGACCTGCTGGCGCATGAGCTGCTCAACGACCTTACACACGATCCTGCCGTCTCGCTACTCGGTTCCTCCCCGGTCGACCTGTACGCCTTATCCGACGGCGGCGCGATGCTTGTCCCGCTCAGCGCGTGTGCGCACGATGTGGTGTGGATGCGCCCCCTGACGGTCATGGAACAGCGCCAACGGTATGTGCATAAGTACGTTCACCTCTCCTGGCACCTGCAGGCGGCGATAGGAGCTCCCATGGGGGTAGGAGCGCCGCAGTATTCCGCAAGTGGACGCGCCTACGATGGCATGCGCCCCGGCATCTGGCGCGCCCACGCCGAGCTGGCTGGCTCCGTCTTTGATGGCAAACAGCTGCCGAGTGGCCTGGACGGGGAGTGGATGAGTACGCCCCAGGTCAGGTGCTGCCAGGACATCGGCTACCGGGTCCAGGTACGGGAGGGCTGGTACTGGCAAGAGGCCCACGACCTACTCAAGGGCTGGGCCACCACCTTGTGGCAGGCAGCTTCGCGCCTGCACGAACACACCAAGGTCTATCGGCATGCCCTGGGGCGAGCCAATGCTTTGCACACTATCACCCGGCTCGCCGAGTTCGGCGTCTCCATCCTCGCACAGGAGCAGACGGATGGGGGCTTGTCCCGGCCTGATTGGTGGGTCCAGGTTGTCGGTCTGGGTCGAGCACTGCTGTTTGCACAGCTGGTCAGTCTGGTGACAAAGGGCACAATGCCGGTGCTGGTGCATAGGGATGCCTTCTGGGTGATCTCAGATGATGCCCACCCGCTCTCCGCGGTTCCTGGCCTGGTGTCGGCCCAGCGATGGCGGGGGTATACCGCGGGTTACGAAGCCCCCCTCTTGCTTTCATCAGAAGTCAGAGACGCCTTCAAGAGCGCGCAGGATGCTGGCGAGTTGGCCCTGGCACTCGATACCTTGGTAGGTGAGGTCTTCCCCTAAAAGCTTAAGGATCAAGGCATTCATGCCTTTTTCGCAGCACACCCGTCTCATTATGGTATACTATTATGCAAAGCGAGGAAACAGAGGAGTACATACCCATGGTAGATGAACTACGTCAGGCCTTTGAACTGGCCCAGCAGCAACCAGAAGGGATGAAACGCTATATTGCCGAACTGATCACGCACGAACTATCCCGCGAGGAAGTAGCAATCACCCCCGAACTCGCCGCCGGTGAGGTGCGCGACTATGAAGCCTACCGACGCGAACGCCAGGAGCGTAAGCAGCACTAGTGTCCTACCGGATTCTGATCACTAAACAGGTAGAAAAGCAAATCGATGCCCTGCCGCAGCAGGCCGCTGAAAGTGTGGAGCAGCATATAGAAGCGCTCCATACCGACCCGCGCCCATTTGGAGTCAAGAAGCTCAAAGGCTCCACCGAGACCTACCGCGTGCGGGTGGGAAACTATCGGATTCTCTATAGTATTGAAGACCGCACGCAAACAATTACTCTGCTCACCATCGACAGCCGATAAGATATGTACCGCTAAAGAGGCTCCGGGCTGCATCTTTGACTTTAGGATGGATGAGGAACCAGGGCTGCCAACCGGGTTGCGCTTCCCTGTATTGGCCACTTGGCATATCCGTTCACAAAATTACCAGTATCACCTTCCATTGTGCCATCTACCGATGTGTTTTGGCTTTACAACTTTCCAAAGCCCTTTTTCTAAAATTAGCTCGGATTCCGGCACTTTTTCTAATTTTATGGCGGAATTTTCTAATGGGAGAAGGCCACTCTTTTGCACCTTCGTGCTCATTCTATTCCAAAGTTATGACGGACGGCACATTTATGTGCCTGTCTTTTTACCCATGGTTTTGCAGATTCTGCAAGACTATGCTTCCCTTTTTGGCCTGCAAAACTATGCTTCCCCTAGTTTGTGCATAAAAATACATTCTCGTAATTTGAGATTTTCATCTCATACTTGAATCCGAAGCACAGTGGTAGAGCACTATACCCTTTGCCGGGAACGAGCTCTCAACTTCTCATCACAATAGTTGCGCAAAATCAGCAGGATTTGTAGGCACGATTTCTGTGGTGCGTCAACTCCTTGCGGCTCACGTGTCGCAGCACAAGGCTCTCGACAAATGACATGTGGTCTGCACCCGCTGGGGACAATTCACGGTGACGGATGATATCTCACTTGGAGGTCGGGTCCACAGAGCTAAAACCAATCTCATATCCCTCCCCGCATTAGGAGTCTCCGTCTTACTAGGGAAGGTGCCTGGCCAACTAGCTTCAGGCATATCGCTTGATCGAATCGGTTGGATAACCCAGTTCTGCTAGCATCAACCGCCATGCCTCGTGCCCTTCAAACGTCCGTATACTATGCCGATTCTCCAGCAGGAGAGAGACTCGTTTGGCTCCAGGATAGACGCCTTGATTGTGGAGGAGGAGCACTGCCTTATGAATTTCTTCACAGACCGCTCTCACTCGCTCTTCATGCTGCTTGCGCTTCAGGTCACGATATCTGGCAGAGATGCGTTTGCACAGGTCGGTAAAATGATTCCATATGAGATACGCACTATACCCCAGTTGTCTGGCAAGCTCGCTCACGGAGGGAACGTCCTCGTCACTAGCTAGCACGTTCTGCAACCGTTGTTGGACGCGCTGATCGTCAAACCGCCCGCGGTAGCGCGCGACAACTGCCTGGCAGA
>WNGQ01018498.1_pt1 | contig 10450 bp, 8 predicted proteins | sample 5407661 | NCBI WGS metagenome assembly WNGQ01 (sample SAMN13153382, study PRJNA577476) | soil metagenome | isolation source: 60 cm soil or saprolite under Garry oak tree replicate 2 | place: USA:California | collected 2016-06-15 | reverse complement strand
GTCCACATCCACAGCCCACACTTGCTGGTTTGGCCGTGTAACATTGCTCGTGGGATCTGCAACTTCGCCCGTTGAGTTGAGTTCACTGCCGCGCGCATAAACGACCGTGTGGCCGTCGGGTGTAAGCCGCACGCTTGCAAGTGCCATGCCGTCGTCATCGGAATAATGCGTCACCTGGCGGGCAGAAAAGCCGGGCGCATCTGCAATCCAGACGTTGCGCACTCCTCTCGCGTCGAAAGTCCAAGCGATTCGAGGCAGACGAGCGGCTGCTGTCAAACTCTCAGGGAACGGCGAGTTCATGACCTGCTCGACAGTGAAACCCTGCGCTTGGGCAGCGGGCGGAGCCGAAAAGGCACACGCGACGCATAAAAAGAAGGTGACAAGCCGAGCGAGGGGTTGCAGTCTGGACCAGCCGGAAATCGTTTTCACCGGTTAACTCCTTTTTGACTTCAAAAACGGCAGTATTGTACGCCCATCTCCCCTACTCGCGCTTCCGAAGGACATTGCGTTTTGAGCTGCTCTTCCGGGAAACCAGAAGCGAATTACCGCTATAATCGCAGATATGGGCGGACATGTGTCTTTTCCAGCTGGGGAAGCAAGATCTGCCATCGCTCTGGAAGACGTGCGCATAGGATTCGATGAGGGACCAATTCTGCGTGGGGTGTCTTTTTGCGTGCGCGAACGGGAAACCGTCGTTTTATTGGGAGAAACGGGAACGGGGAAAACGCTCACACTAAAGATGGCAGCGGGACTGTTGCGGCCGGATAGCGGCAACATCAACGTGCTGGGCCAAAAAGTTTCGGACATGCCGGAGAAAGATCTACTAACGTTCCGGCGGAAGATTGGCTTCATGTTTCAGGAAGGAGCGTTGTTCGACTCGATGACTGTTGCCGACAATGTGGCCTACCGGTTGCACGAAGACGGCGTTGCAGAGGAAGAGATCGAGCCGCGCGTGAGGGAGGTGTTGCGCTTTGTAGAGCTGGAGCACACTATCGACCAGCTTCCTTCCGAATTGTCCGGCGGTATGAGGCGGCGCGTTTCTATCGCGCGGGCGCTCGTCAATCGTCCGCCCATCGTGCTTTACGATTCGCCGACCGCAGGACTCGACCCAATAACGTCGCAAACGATTATCGCGCTGATTTTGCGGCTGCGGGACATGTACGGAGTTACCGCACTGCTGGCCACGCATCGCCTTCAAGACGGATTCGCGCTCGCGAACTTTCGTTTTGACCCGGATGTGGAGCGCGTCGTGCCGGATTCTGGAAATGGAAGTGGCGGACCGAACGCGCCACACACTCGCTTTCTGGTGTACCGCGAAGGTGAGATTTACTTCGAGGGCGAGCCGGAGGAGATCGCGAATTCAAAAGATCCTTATCTGAAACGTTTTCTGGTGTGAATTTGCGGTAGCGTTTTTTTGTAGGGGGAGGAAAGAAGAGATGCCACAACGAAGACAACTTACCTGGACAGAGTTGCGCGTGGGGGTGTTTGTTCTGGTTGGACTGTCCGTCTTAGCTGCCGGAATCTTTTATGTTACCGGGGCAGGGCCGTTGGCGCCGAAATACCGAATCAAGACCTATTTGCCAGATGCGTCGCAGCTGGCGAGGGGGGCGCCGGTGCGCTTGGACGGCGTGGAAGTCGGCAACGTGGAATCCATTAGCCTGGTGCCGCGAACTGCGGGAAAGACGATGGATCGGAAGAAAAACATCGAGATCGTGATGCGCATTGACCGCAACTACCAAAAGGACATTTTGACGGATTCGGTGGCCAGCCCGAGGACGGAAGGACTGCTGGGCAACCGCTACGTTACCATTACGCGCGGATTCACAGGTACGCCCATTCTGGACAATGGCGTGATTCCAGGAGCCGAAGAGAAAGCCATGACGGAAGTCGTGGAGCGAAGCGCGGAAGTGCTAGGCAATCTTTCCGCTTTGTCCACCGACGTGCGCGACCTCATCAAGGGCGTCCAGGAAGGGCGCGGCACGCTAGGAAAACTACTGACTGACGAGCAAGCCTATCGTCATTTGAACAACATCCTGGCTAGGGGCGAGGCGATGGTTACGAACATCCAGGATGGACAAGGTACGCTCGGGAAACTAGTCGCGTCGGATGAGATGTACGACAAGGTGGACAAGGGCCTGGACAACGTAAACGTGATGCTGGCCGACATGCGCGCCGGGAAAGGCACGCTAGGCAAATTGATCTACGACCCGACGCTCTACGACCAGACCAAAGAAACCATGACCAATGCCAACGCCATGTTGCGGGATGTCCGCGCTGGCAAGGGATCGCTAGGTAAGTTCGTAAGCGACGACGCACTCTACGACAAGTTACGCGAAACCAGCGCGAACTTTGCGTCCGCCTCCGCCAAGTTAAACGAAAACACCACCACGGTTGGGAAGATGTTCAGCGACCCGAAGCTCTATGACAACCTGGCGGCATTGACCGGGGACATGCGTTTGCTGATTGGCGATTTCCGCCAGAACCCCAAGAAATTCCTGCATATCAAAGTGACCCTATTCTGAGGCTCGGACGCTTTGCCCGGAAACCCGCGATATGTTGTAATGCGGCTGTAACATTCGTTGCATAGTCTTGCCGTTCCAATAGTTTCTCGCTTGAGGCCCATGGAAACTCAGGACGTAGTGCTAAAACCGGCTCGGACCGAGCCGGCCAAATCTACCCTTCCGCAACCGGGACGGCCGGTTCCGAGCCGTGCTTATCCCGGCGCGCTCATTGTCGTCGAGGGCACCGACGGCTCCGGAAAAAGCACGCAGTTGTATCTGCTCAAACGCTGGCTGGAAATCGGCGGCTATCGTTTGCATTTCACGGAGTGGAATTCTTCGCCGCTCGTAAAATCAGCGACGCGCCGCGGCAAGCAGCGGCGGCTGCTCACACCTACCACCTTCTCGCTCCTCCACGCTGCTGATTTTGCAGACCGCTGCGAGCGGCAGATCATGCCCTTGCTTCAAGGCGATTACTTGGTTCTGGCTGACCGCTACATTTACACTGCTTTTGCTCGCGACACCGCACGAGGCTGTTCACCGCGCTGGCTGAGAAATCTGTACCGCTTCGCGCCGGTTCCTGACATTACGTTTTATTTCCGCGCGCCGCTTGATGTGGCTGTAAACCGCATTCTAAGCGGGCGTCCCAAATTGAAATACTACGAAGCGGGCATGGACCTGGGAATGTCCTACGACCGTGCCGAGAGTTTCCGATTGTTCCAGGCGCGCATTCTCGAGGAGTACGACAAGATGGTCGAGACCGACAATTTCGTGGTTCTGGACGGAACCATGCCCGTCAACAAACTGCAAAAACAGATGCGCGACATCGTCGCCTCCAAAATCGATCTCAAGCGCTTCGCTCCTCGCGCGGAAGCCGCGGAGTGAGCATGCCCGATCAGGAAAAAGAAAAGCCCGCACCGGCCGTTACAACGGAGACTCCGGCGCCGCCCATACCATCAAAGCCAGCCTCGCCCCCCGAAGATCCCGGCCAGCAATATTTTTTTGGCGAGCCTCTCGTCGGATTCGATCCCAGCGAAATCACCGGCAGCCTCATCGTGATTGAAGGGATGGATGGCTCGGGCCGCTCCACCCAAATCGCCCTGCTGCAGGAATGGCTCGAATCGGAAGGCTTCGCCGTGCAAACCAGCGGCTTGCGCCGCTCGAACCTTGTGGGCCGCGACATTGACGAGCTTCTCGCCAAAAACGCTGTTACGCGCCTGACACTGGCTTTGATGTACGCCACCGACTTCTTCGACCAGGTCGAGCACCGCATTCTCCCCGCGCTGCGTTCCGGTACCATCGTGCTTGCCGACCGCTACATTTTCACTTTGATTGGCCGCGGTGTGGTGCGCGGTATCAATCGCGACTACATGAGCGGGCTTTACGCCATGGCGCTTCGGCCCCATCTCACTTTTTGGCTGAACGTCCGCCCAGAAACCGCCTTCGGCCGCGAATTTCGTAAAGCGCAGGCCATCAGCTACTGGGAAGCGGGACGCGACATGTCGCTCTCGCACGATCTCTATTGGTCCTTCATCCGCTACCAGACTATGATTAAGCGCGAATTCGAAGTCATGGCCAAAAGGCACAACTTCATCGAGCTGGACGGCGAGGCCAGCGTCTCCGCCGTCAACAAGTTCGACAAAATACACCCCCTCCTCAGCCCTGTCTTACCTCTGGCGGTAGAATTTGCCGATGCCGGACCCGATCCACATCGCCGCCATCGACGCCGGCTCCAATGCCGTGCGCCTCTCCGTTGCCAGAGCATATTCCGCACTGGACATTGAACCTCTGCAAACGGAACGCTACCCGCTTCGCCTCGGGGAAAACGTTTTTGTGCGGCCGCGTTTTAGTGAAGACGTCATCAAGAAAGCCGTTAAAGCGTTTCGCTATTTTCGCGAAGTGATGGACGACTTCGGCGTGGCGCGCTACCGCGCTGTGGCTACGAGCGCCACTCGCGAAGCCGAAAACCGCGACGCCTTCGTGCGCACCATTAAGAGAAAATCCGGAATCATGCTGGAAGTCATCGGCGCGGCGGAAGAATCCCGCCTGGGCAGGGAAGCCGTGCTGGCGGCTCTTGGGCCCGAAGCCGTTCCTCGCTGCATTGTAGACTTAGGCGGCGGCAGCCTCGAAATCAGCATCCTTCGCGATCACACCGTGGAGCAAAGCGCGCAACTGCCCGTCGGAACCGTTCGCCTGATGACCACTCTCGATCTCCCGGGCGTCGTCAAGCCTGCGGAAAGCGAACAAGTGCGCAAGTACGTGCGTGCGCTTCTGGAATCCAAGCTTTCGCCGCGGCCTAACCTGAACAACGGGATTGCCATCGCCCTCGGCGGAAACGCCGAAACGCTCGCCGAAATCGCTCCGGGTCCGCGCGAACATGGTCTTGAAACCGTCGAGCTTTCGCTCTTGCGCGAACGTTTGCCGGACATTCTTGAGCGGGACGTGCGCGAGCGCATGAAGACCTACGGCGTGCGCCGCGACCGTGCTGACGTGATGGGCATCGCCGCCGTCACTTTTGTCACGCTGGGGCGCTATTTGAATCTGCGCGTCTTTGCCGTCCCGGGTGTCGGCGTCCGCGAAGGGCTTCTGCAGGGAATCGCGCACGAAACGTTTTCGCGCAAGGAGCCACATCGCTACAATGGCGCCGCGCGCCAGTTGCTCATCGGGACACGCAGCTTCGCTCGACGCCTGGAATACGATCAACAGCCTGCCGAGCATGTTCGCGAATTGAGCCTTCAGCTCTTTGACCAGTTGCAGCCTGTGCACCGGCTGCCGCCGCAAACTCGCGTGCTTCTCGAAGCGGGAGCTTTGTTGCACGATACAGGGCACATGATTAGCCACCGCGGCCATCACAAACATGGAGAGTACCTGGTAATAAACGGTGACATTCCCGGCCTCGAGGGGCGGGAACGCGCCATCGTCGCAGGACTGGTGCGCTATCACAATCGCAAGTCCGAGCCGGCCGCCCATCATCCCGCCTATTCCGCTCTCGACGACGCTGACAAGCCCACCTTGCGGAGGCTCGCTGCGATCTTGCGCATCGCAGAGAGTCTCGACCACTCGCACCGCCAGCGCATTGTCAAGCTTCGTGCTACGTTTCAGCGCGGCGCCGTTGGCTTGGAAGTGCAGGCCCGCGGCGACGCCAGCGAAGATTTGCGCGATGCCGGTCGCAGCGCGGAGTGGTTCGAAAAAGAGTGTCACGTGAAGGTGTACTCCCGGCAGGCTCCCGGCATCATGAATCGCATCCGTCGGCTGCTTCGTCCCTCGTCGTCCCTGGGAAATTCGTGAACACCTTGGAAGTCAGAGAGTCTAGGAGAAGAAGATGCACCTTTACATCGTCCGCCACGGTATCGCGATTGATCGCGAAGACCCCCAATGCCCTCCGGACCCGGAAAGATACCTGACCGAAGAAGGCGTTGAGAAAACCAAGGGCGTCGCGAAGGGTGTTGCCGCGCTCGGCGTGGCTGCGGATTTGTTTTTCACCAGCCCTTATGTTCGCGCTGTGCAAACCGCCGAGATTTTCGCCGAAGCCTTGGATTACTCAAAGCAAAAAATCCGCCGTACCGAATTGCTGCTGCCCGGTGCGGAGCCCACTCTTCTCTTTCGCGAACTCGCGCGCGAAAAACAAGCCTCAACTGTTTTTGTATTTGGTCATGCGCCGCATCTCGACGATGTGATCGCCACGGCCGTGGGGTCGAAGAAACATCTGACGTCCCTGAAAAAGGCTGGAGTCGCTCTCATCGAGTTGAAGCGTATCTCTCCGCCGATGGGTGCTCTCGCTTGGCTCGCTACTCCCAAAATGTTGCGCCGCGCAGGGAAATAACGAATGAGGATCGCTAGGGAAGGACCGGCTTAGTCAGAGGCCATAAAAAATTGCGGAGTCGGCGGCGTCGGCAACGCGATAATTTTCTCCTGTTTGACCACCGGTTTCAGAATCAGCGGCATTCCCAAATATTCTTCCAGCAAATGCTTGCCGGCAGCCAAGCGCGCCGCGGTTTCCACGTCATCGGTGAGCCCGTGCACGCGAAGCACGATCGTCTCCGCGGATTTTTCTGCGCGAAGCCCGGACCCGCTCTCCACGCCGCATTTCCGTAGCGCCAGCGCTAATCGCAAAACGCCCGCCAACGCCCGAACGCGGTTTTGCTGTTCTACGGACAATTTCGAGAAGGAGCCCTTCTTCTTGGACGGCTCCGTTCCCCGATGATAACGTACCACCGTGGCCAGCAGCTCCCACTCTTCGTTGCTCCACCCCGGAGGAAGCGGCAGCTCTAGAACGAATTTCCGCGCTGCCTTTTGTGCGGATTTCTCCGCGTTGGCCGCGCCGGCTCCATGCAATCGCGCCGCAGCCAGCAGAATGCGGCGCAGCGGACCTTCGCCAAATGCCGCTCCGGCATCCGCGCGCTTCAGCGCTTCGTACAAGGCCACCGCGATACGCGAAATCTGGGAAGTCCGGCTCGCATGTGGATCGACCGCCCGCGCCGTGGCGCGCAGCCGGGCTTCTGCGGCGGCCTCGACGCGCCCGTTGGTTGGCAGCCCACCCCGCCAAAGGTTCCATAGGCTCGTCTTCCCTAGCGTGAGTTGACGGTACGTGCGTATGCATTCTTGCCGTTCGCGTCCGATAATCTCCGCCCAAACGTTCAAGGAGTCTTCCGTCTCCACGAACTCCGATTTCTTGACAAGTTCCAAAAGCACATCCAGGTCGTGAACTTCTCCCAGCAAATCCTGAACGCGCTTCAGGTTGTCGCTCCAAATTGCGTACTGCTCCGGAAGCAGGCCTTCGACCGTATAGCGAAACCGTTTCAGTCCGATGCGCAGTGCGTGCCACGGCTTCGGTTTTTCCGTGCGCAAAGCCTTCGCATGCAGCTCCTTCGCGCTTTCAAATCGCTCCAGCGCTAGGCATGCGGCCGCCAGACTGCCCGCAGAAACCAGCCGGCTGCGTTGCCGGAGCGTGCGCGCGAGGTGCTTCCAGGCTCTTTGGTCAAACTTGGCCACCGCGCGCAGCACTTCCTCTCGCAGTTGCGGCTCCTTGGATTCAAAGGAAGCTTGCAGATGTGCCCGCACCGGGTCGGTCTCCGGACCCAGCTTTTTCACCCACTCGTCCATCACTTGTGCGTCACGCAAGGCGCCCAGTGCGCGGAAAAGTTTGCGCGCCGCCTTGCGCATCGCGGGCCACGCGGGATCCGGATCAATCTCCTCCATGGCCGCCGCGACCGAGCGGCAGCGACGGATGGCTACGCGAAGGTCATGCACCGCATTCATGTTAGGCGACGAGCGGACAGACTCCAGCTCATTCAGGACCTGGTCCATCCAGAAAGACAAATCACGGTGCTCCGCACGAGTTCCCGCAGAAAGGGAAGTTACAGTCGACAAGAACCGCCTCTTAGGTGCCCGCCCGGATGTTTCCTGGCTAGTAAGAAAACCCCTGCCGGACGGGGAAGCATAGACTAGCTTCGCCCAGTGCGTTCGTCTAGTCCAGGCCTGTGGAAAACCTGATGATACGCGGCTCCCAAGCGACCGCAGTCGCCCGTTTAGATCAATTTGGACGCCTCTCAAGAGTCGAACCATCGAAAGAATTGAAGCGGTCCATAAGGCCCGTGTTTTCAACGAGTAAGATCAGACTTGGGAAGCGATCACTCGTAATCGCCTGTCATTTCCAAGACCGCGCCGGTATCCGTAATCAGTTCCTCGTCGGTTCTTCCCGGCAACAGCAATTTCATGCTGACGATAGCCAGACTGTCGTTCACAACCTCGAATTGCCCCGAACAGTCCGTCCTGGAATAGGGAAGATGGTGAATAAATCCGTTTCTGCCATGGACTTCGACCTGAATGGCCCTGAATTTTGCATTGGGGCAGCAAAACCTCCACAGCAGTTGGCTCGGATCCCGCTCAAACTCGGTCATTTGGCGAAAAACGTACTCCCGGCCTTCGTGCCACAGTACCGCTCTCCGAAATACCAGCCCCAGAAGCATTTCATAAACAAGCGCTTCCAAGGTCGAACCAGAACTCCCCGAACGCGGAAAATGGATATGCGCCCAAGTCCAGAACTTGCGATGGCGGTATCCACAGTTGTGGCCTTGCATCCCGTATGCCAGCGACTCGCCTCGAAAAGTTTGCCCATCGAGACGAATCTCTCCAGAAAAAATGGCGTCCGAATGCGGCGTGCGCGAAAACCCAATCCAGCCTTTGCTGCTCAGCTCCACGCGAAAAGTCGATTGATACTGCAAATCCCAGCAGATACGGTGGCCGTCCACTTCCAGGCGCCCGCGGCATTCATTCTCGCTGATGCGATTCTCGCCCACCTCAAAAACCAAAGGGCTCGCGCCGCGCGCACTCAAACGAGAGTCTTGGATCGGGAATCCCTGGATCCACGTCCGCGGTTTCCCTTGGCGCGGAAACCACGTCGCCCAAATCTGAATCGGCTGCTGTCGCGCATCGCTTGCACTTCCGTCGCGTCCCGGATTCGCCAGCAAGTAGCGGAACCACCACGCGCCACTGCCATCTGCCAAGCCGAGCCGCAAGAACCACACTTCATAACGCCGCCGCATCGACAGTTTTGAAAAAGGTTCATTGAGCGTCTTCATCGTCTAGGCAGCATAACACCGCCACATTTGCGGTGGGCCCGAGACCCATGAGGTCACGAACGCGTGATGCACAGGCGCCCTTCTGTGATCAGTGCACAAAACCATTTGTGGCGTCCGAGTGTGTTCTTGAGTGTCGCAAGCGCTCATGCTATTTTTGATTGTCCACCCGGAGTGGCGGAACTGGCAGACGCGCTGGACTCAAAATCCAGTGGTACTTAGTACCGTGTGGGTTCGACCCCCTCCTCCGGGACCATTTTCTCAACTCCCAAACCCTCTCAGCGCGTCTAGGCAATGTGCTATTTCGGCACGCCATGCCCAGCACTCGCAAAAATTTACACAGTACCCGTAGTTTTTGACGCTTACACAAACGGTCTATCCAAGAGTAGTAACTCTAAGGGATAGAGTTTTCATCATTTAGAGATTTCGAAATAGGGTTGGTAAATTGCAATGCGCAGCATGGGGAAAGGCCGTCCAGTTGAATGCATCGAGGCGTCTATGAGTCTTAGTACTGATCACTCCCAGTTTTCCTAAGTTACGAGTGATCGCCCGCCCCAGCATTCTGTCCCACACCGGACTGCCGACAAATCACAATTTCATCGCGCAAGTTCTGGAGGCTTCCCATGCTCGCCCATGTTCCACTCTTGCTGAAACGCCATCCCGTTTCGCTTCTCCTCGGATCCCTTGTAGTCGCAGCCGCCTTAATTGTTATCAGTTGTGGAGGCGGACCCGCTTCGATGCAAAGTGCCGCTTCGGGAACGGTGACTGTGTCCATCAGCGATCCGCCGTCCTGCGCCGCGCCAACGGGTGCCACGGCCGCGGCCATGCCACCGGGAACTCTTAGTCACGCATGGGTCACCATCGTCTCAGTCAAGGCTCATATCAGCGCGACCGCCGATGCGAATTCCTCTGGCTGGCAAGAACTCGCGCCGCAGCTCAATTCGGCTCCCATGCAGGTGGACCTCCTCAATCTCCCCGCGCAGGGACAATGTCTGCTCGCGCAGCTTGGCTCAGCACAGCTACCTGCCGGTGATTATCAGCAAATTCGTTTGATTCTCCTGGCCAACGCCGCCACCAGCATGCCGCCGTCGCCGAATGCTTGCTCTTCACTCGGCAATGTATTCAATTGCGCGCAGAACAGCGGTGGTCTTCACGAGTTGAAGCTGGCCAGTGAGGCCCAAACCGGGCTGAAGGTTCCGCCGGGACAAATGATGGGGGGGCCGCTCCATGTGGCGGCGGGTCAATCGGTGGATCTGAACATTGACTTTGATGCTTGTGCTTCCATCACCCCCTCGTTCACTTTGAAACCCGCCCTCACCGCAGGTGTCGTCAGTCCTAACGTATCCGGCCTCAGCGGACAGGTTGTGGACAGCG
>WNGQ01012590.1_pt1 | contig 10450 bp, 16 predicted proteins | sample 5407661 | NCBI WGS metagenome assembly WNGQ01 (sample SAMN13153382, study PRJNA577476) | soil metagenome | isolation source: 60 cm soil or saprolite under Garry oak tree replicate 2 | place: USA:California | collected 2016-06-15 | reverse complement strand
TCCGTCATGACTGTCGCATGGTTTCCCATGCCGCGAGAACTGACGGCTCCAGGTCGGCTACACGCACAACCCCTTAGCCAGGGACTGTACAAAACAGTGTGTTCGCATTGCTTCTCGATGTTTCTACTAAGATCCAAGCTACCATCACAAGAAAGGTCTACCAAAACACACCGGCCACACTCCGCGTTAGCCTGACCTGCCCGCTATGCCCAATAGTTCATCACCACGATGACCTGCATATGGCGGGTTCCAAGAGCAGCGTTGGCTGTGCTGGCGATTGAGACCTGCTGCCGAGTCGCGGGCGGTACGGCGGCAGCGGGACTGACTGCTGGTAAAGCTTTGCGAGTGCAACGAGTGCAATGACTGATAACGCGATGCGCATTTCGTATTGCCTTCCATCGCGTTCTCATGGATGCTTGCATTCTGCGGAGTTGTCGACGAGGTTTCATGTTTGTCCTTTTTGCGAGTGGTCTACTGGCCTGAACTCATCCCTGAATTCGTAATGGCGTGGGCGGCGGAGTTGAATTGCAGTCGCTGCTTAACCGCGGGCTGGGCTCTCCCGCCCAGCTACAAGAAGTTTTGAGATCCTATAACGTCTACAAGCCGCTGGGAGGGCCCAAAGTACTATCTGAGCTCTGATCGTCGAATCTTGGTGCCTGAAGTGGCCTTGTAGAAGAGAGTTTTTCCGGATTATGAGCCGTTCTGGATAGCCCCGCCCGTAAGGCCCTGAGGGGATCTGGGGAGATGCGCTTCTTTCGCCGGAGTCTGATGACATCGAGGGCAGTCTTTACTTGCCGATGATCTGAGGGATTGAATGAGAACGCACCCTCGCAGTCGCCAATCTGCCTGGGTATCATTCCGGATGCAAGACACTTTCGCTTGACATTGCTCCACGCTCGGGGCCGCGGCTCAGCAGGTATGAACATGACCGCCAGTTCGCCCTCGCTGTATTCATATAGATTGCCTAAGTTGCTGCTAATGACCTTCGTGCCAGTCTCGCTGCCATCCTCGCTTAACATCGTCAGCTGGTATTTGCGGGCAAGCTGCTCAAGCTTTGATACTATTTCTCTTCGCATTCGTTTCCCCTGGTGAATTACAATCTGCATCCATTGTGCGCCCTGAGAGTGGTTGTACCGAGGGCATGAAAACCGCTCAAATACGAAGAGCTCGCAGGTGGGCGCTTGAGGTACACGAGTCCAAGCTGTTCGGGTAACTATTCGGGCTCTGAGCGAGAATCTGGAGAAACGTGCATTCTACGCGGCTTTCTCAAAGGCAGCTATTTCCGCTCCGCCGGACCGCCCAAACAACAGATTCTCGCCAGAATGGCCGATAAACCGGGGTCTCGCTGTGGAAATGGCGCTCCGAGGGCGGAACGATGGAACGTCAGCCACAACGGTTCTGCCCGCCCTCGGAGCTTGGAAACCCGCAAAGGACGCGGGTTTCCACATTCCCACAGCGACGGCGACTGCGGCTGTCAAATCGGACAAACTGCTAAAACCCGCGTAAATCACGCGTTTTTCCAGATTCTCGTGCAGAACCACTATTCGAGAGGGTCGTGATGCCGCATGGCTAGGAACTCTTCCTTGTGTTCCTGCCACAGGCCGGAAATCACAGGCAGTTTTTCAACACTCACAACCATTTAACACCTACTTGCAAGGCCTTGAGCTTGATCTTAATTAGCTTCACCGGCATCTCGGCCAGAAAACCAGAATGGCCAATTCTCCTCCTCCTCCTCCTCCTCCTCCTCAAAATATGCAACTGGCTGTCCATCGTCATCTAGTACAACAAGAGGCAGCACGACGGCGCTCACCGCACCCGGCGCTGAGGCAAGAACCCTCATGGTCGAATCCATCCGCTGTTTCGCCTCTGGCCTTGAGGCAAGAGCCCGCTCCTTTGCATCCTCATCTATCGCGGCCTGTAGTTCTTCTCTAGCCTCAGCAGCGATTGTTACATTCGTGGATTCCTCCAATAAGCCTATGTTCGGGTGCCTGTCCCTTACCTCCTCAGTGATTCTTTCAGTGCACCATGCCAATACCGACTCTGGGTTGTTGTAGCGTCCGCCCATGTGTGCGACAGAGACAATCTCATTGAAAATACGCACAAACCTACTGCTCCCAGCAGCTCGTGCCAATCTCGGAGGGTTAGTACGTAACATGTGTGTCGCTATATCGGACCCTACCGCTGCGTCACAGCCGGTTGGGCGTGTATACCGGCACGTATAGTAGAAAACAAACTTGCGTGGAAACTCCTCCCCGGCTATATGGATTGTTCCTCTCGTACTGTAGCAATCCTTTTTACTTCCGAAAGTAGTAATTTCTATCTTGTAATCACTCACTTTAAGTCCTCCTGCTCTTCCGGCCCAGCTATCAAATCACTGCCATCTGTACGTTTGATAGAGGTTAGGCCAACTCCTGTGTCTCTTCCAAGATGGTACGGAACCATAAATTGCATCTGCGGCATGTGTTGCGAGGTTTCGCAGGTCAATTGTACCGCCAGCTTATACACTTCGTCGTCTGAACTGGCTCTCACCCTGTGAACGCAATGCACGTTGAGTTCTATCTGATACTCAGCCGCACTGGCTTTCTCGGTCCCTGACTTAGGGCTGCTCCCATCTTGATTGGATTCTTCTTCTATGAGTAGCGGTGATCCTTTCGGCGCTTCCTCAATCGGAACAATATGTTTCGAAGGCGGTTTCCTCCACATTCCCAATACTGGACCGGTCCATTTACCATCCCTCCAAGTGTCGCCGAAGAATAGCGCCGAATCATCCGAGAAGATATAGACGGTGCTCCTACCTGCTCGGGCATTGCCGGGAAGCGATTCTGGCAAAAATCGTTTCGTATCATCCGTGTGAAAACACCGCACTGCTTTTTTCCTTAGGTCAGTGTCGATCTGCGTACATAGTGCCAACCCTTCAGTTGTGTTCTTTGGAAATAGCAGAACGTCCCGCATTTCGGAACACAAACGCTCAGCGATGTTTGATGCCTCGTGTTGTTGCATTCGATTGTTTCCTTGATTGTTTGGGATTGCCGTTAATCCCGGCGGGTGGGTCTTGTGGGCTCTTGCGGGCCGCACGTCGCTCTATCCCGCATCGCTGACAGAGGATGTCACACTGCGGAGGGTTAATGAAACCGCTGGCGCGATTTCAATTTGAAGTGTAACACAACGACCGTGCTGTTCCATCACGCACTTTGCAGTTGCGGAAGGTATCCGAGTACGGTGTGGAGCGAATGTCTTAAGCGTTTTTAAATGCCGCTCTCAGTAGGTAAAAAGCTTGCGGCGGTGTCTGCACATTACGCCTACAGATACACGGAGGGCTTCCCTTGTGGTGTTCTTAGTAGACCCACTCACTAGGCTGGTTAATAGCAGTGTTCCCGACTGTACCAGGTTTGTGGGTGTTACTTACCTGGCTACCATGACTCGATCACTTATGCTCACTGGCTTCCGGCCAGCACCACTATAGACCAGGACGTAGCCCTCTAAGTCGCTCATGTCGGCGAATGCAGGATCAACTACCTGCCCGTTGCCTGGCCCAGATTGCTCTGGGGTTATTTCGTGATCGCTAAGCCTTTTCACCATCATGGGCATTACCCAATCCGGGGCAGCGTCCAGCATTCAGCTGTATCTGCGGCAGAGTCAAGACCTCCTGCTCACGGGGGTCCCTTGGAATGCGAGCGGTCCGTTAATTTGGTTCAGGTTTACGCGGTACCGCGAAGCTACCTGCCATCTGTCGATGGGAGTCGAAGAACTGAGCGCTTACTTTCTGGAACAAGGTGCGGAGTTTGTTGGCAGTTGACACGAGTCACGTTTACAACGGCCAACTGGTTCTCACGTGCCCTCGTGACTGGTTAGTATAGGCAGCGAAGCGTAGCTTATCGTTTTCGGCTGCAACTTTATTGCTTGTGTAATCAACACGATACAAGTCACAGCCGGTGGGAATCTCACCGTGGGGTCTGTGCGCAGCTCGGAAGAGGGCGAGTATCGACCAGTCCAAGCTAGCAAGGTGAACGTAGTTAGCCGTTCACACGGATGATCCGTCGCAATGTGAGATCTATTCTGGGCTAACCGCAGCTTGGGTCCGTCGGAATTTCTTGTCGCCAGTTGTGTCCACTTCTGCAATCCGCGACAACGGTTCATAGGTGCGACGTGAGCGAGGCGCGGCGCACTTTTGTGCCTCTTGCATTTCTTCGCGGTTGTGGCAGAATATCAGTACGGCGCTCGTAGGGTGTCGGGTATAGATAAACGTCGCAGTCCGCAAGGCGCGACACGGGATTCACAGTTGATTCTCGTCCCTAGTCTCCTCAAGTGCAGCTAGCTCCTATGTGGGGAGAAAACCCGCTAGGCGTGACGCTGCCTCTGCTTGCAGATAAGCCGGTGAGCCGTCAATCACCGGAAGCCTACAGACGGCATGTAGGGATACCACGAAAGTCCTCGGTATAGTTCCGAGGAATGGTGTCTCACATGTCAGTATCAAAGCAACACTCTTCAGCCGCATCGCGCAAGAGCGGCAACAACCAAACCCCATCCAAGAAGAATTCAGCAGGGCAAGAGCTTGCTGAAGCGCAAACACGCGCTGATCGGCTCCTCATGGAACTCGATCAGTGTGCAACGCGCAAACTTCGGGAGTTGAAGGACGAACTCCTGGTAGTCCGGAATGACTTCAACACACTCAAGAAGGGCCAGAAGATTTCACGTTGCCAGAATTGGGACGAATTCTGCACGAAGAAACTTCATCGCACGAAGCGGGCGGTCAATCTGCTCTTGGCCGATAAGCCGATGCGGGAAGAAACTTCCCACCCCGAACCTGCTGTCGTTCCAAACGATGCCGAATCGGACGCTGGCCTGTCCGCAGAAGACGAATCGAACATAGACCCAGAATTGCAAGTGGCTCGTCAGCGCGCAAGTGGTGTTGACATCGACGGCAGGAGCTTGCAGGAGATCGAAGCCGCTGCTTGGGATTTGCCTGAACCCAGAAAACGAAAACTTAAGGAACTCGTTAATGGGAAACCTGCTATCCCCTATTCTGAGGACCTGGACGCAGCAAGGAAAAAACTTCGCTACGTGTTCGAGGCGGCGAAAGCCGACGAAGAAGAAATCGGACGCAAGCTGGCCGATCTTCTAAACGGAATGACACCTTTCCGGACGTTCTCGGTGAAAGTCACGATAGAGGAAGTCCCAAAACCCAAGGCCTACCACTACGAGTTGTTCGACAACCCCAAGTCCCCGACAGGAGTGACGCCAGTCCGCGTCAAGAACAACCGTCTTGACGGCTATACGGAAGACTCGATGCTACGTCAATGCATGGATCAAGAGGAGGTACCTTTCTAATGACGCCTCCTGTTAAAGTGATCCACAATTGGCTACCAGCCGAGATGCAGCGGCCCTTGTTCGATGCCTTAGAATGTGGGCCGTGGCACGCCCTCAAACTTCGTTATGGCAACACAGCAAGGCGTAAGAACATCGTCTTCTACGAGGGGGATCCTGAAGCAGCCTATGCTTACACCAAGGCTGCTACGGACAAAGATCGCCCGATCCTGTACACGGAAGGCCCGGCAGCACTACGAACCATTCGCAAGAGGCTACAGGAGGAATATGGCTTCTCATTCAGCCTCTGCTATGTCAACTACTACGCTGACGAACAAGTTGGGATCGGATGGCACAACGATGCTGAAGAAGTCGGGTCTCAAATTCCAGTTCGAATGCTTTGTTTGGGCGGGACGCGCGATTTCTCCATCTGGAAAGTCATGCGTGACGAAAAGACGAAGAAGCTTCTGAAGCCGTTCGCAGAATGGGAAGTCAAGACAAGAAGCGGAGACCTCGTGGAAATGCCGGTCGGTTTCCACGAGGAGAATGCTTACCGTCATGCCATCCTGCCACAGAAGCAATTTGCTGCGCCGCGGGTGAGCCTGACTTTTCGCAGTCCCGACCTCTCAGCAAATGGTCCGTGGGCGCCGGAAACATTCGTCCATATACCTCGTATCTGGTGCTGTAAGTCTGGGCACGAGTACCCCAAGGATGCCATCTATGTGGGCTGCCGGACGATCAGAGGGCAGGCGCGGGAAGGATCACCCTTCGGCAATGCCGTTGATCCGTTCAGGGTTCGCAACCAAACAACCAACCCGTGGCTGGCAGACAACGACACTGACTTCCGGCTGGCCGCGCTGACAAAGATGCAGGACTCCGGCTTCCGACAGCAAATGGAAGCGCTACGAGGCAGAGATTTGCTTTGCTGGTGCGAGCAGGAAGGTCCTAAGCGAGCAGAGTTCTGCCATGCAAGGGTGTGGTTGGACCTGATTAACGGGAACCACAGTTGGACGGGTGAGTAAAAAATGGTCTCTCCAACTGTGGAGCCTTATGTCGATTCCGAGAAAGGCGCCGCCTTTCTCGGAGTCGCCAGCAGGACCCTGAACGAGCTGGCTCGTAAAGGGGAAGTACCAGCGTATCAATGGGGACTCGGAAACCAGCGCCGGACATGGCGTTTCAAGCTGTCTGAGCTGGACTCTTATATGAAGTCCAAGGTAGGATCGCCTGGCCGCCCACCTCTTCCGAATAGGAGGAGAAAATGAAGAAGGTGGGACCTTACGGAAGTGGTTTTTTGAGTCGAATCAAGCGCTCTGCCGGAGACGTTCTGGCTTATCGCTGGCACGAAGATGGCACAGAGAGAAAGAGAATCCTAGGTCCAGCTAGCAAGTTCAAGTCTGTGGCCGCGGCGTGGATCGAAGTCGAGCGCCTGGGTCTCAGACGCAAAGGTGGTCCTGAAACCGTGGAGGAGTTGGCTCAACACTGGAAGGAGAGGGAAAGCAGCAGACGTGCCTTCTCCACCAGTGAGACGATTTCCGGATACCTGGCGAACTGGATTGTTTCTGCCTGGGGTTCTCGCTTGTTGAATGAAGTGAAGGCTGTGGACGTAGAAGACTGGCTCGGCAAGCTGAAGCTGGCACCGGGCAGCAAGAAGAAGATTCGTGACATCATGCATCTTCTTTATGAGCACGCAATCCGCTACGAGTTCACTGATCGCAATCCCATCAGCAAGGTTCGTCAAGGTGGGAAGCGCCTGGGAACACCAACGCGACTGGACGTGATTCAGCTGCGTCGTCTACTCGGAGCTCTGCCTGCTCGTGAGAGGTTGATGGTGTTGCTGGACTTCGGAACTGGTCTTCGACGGGGAGAGTTGAGCGGACTGAAGTGGGAGGATGTCAACTTCGAGGAGAGGGAACTCACTCCAATGCGCAGCATAGTGCAGCAGCACATTGGAGACTTGAAAACTGAATCCTCGGGGAAAAGCATTCCGCTCGACGAGGACTTGATCGCTGAACTGCTTGCGTGGAGGAAGGAAACACCTTACGCTGCGGACAACGACTACGTCTTCGCCAGCGCAAAGATGAAAGGGAAGCAGCCCTACTGGATGTCCAAGATCATGCAGCTCTACATTAAGCCGGTCGCTGCGAAGCTGGGCATTCCATTGAAAGGCTGGCACACTCTTCGCCACAGCTACACAACCCTGTTGAGGCAGAACGGGAACGATGTCAAAGTCGTCCAAGATCTGCTGAGGCATGCGTCGTATGGAATCACGATGAACGTCTACGATTCGGCAGTGTCGGAAGAGAAGCGGGAAGCGCACAGCAACGTGATGCGGCTCGTGACCCGTGCCTCAACCCGTACCGGGGCTGAAGATGGTAAAATGGCAACTGCTTGATTCCTCAAGCGTCCCCGTCGTCTAGCCTGGCCTGTCCCCGTCGTCTAGCCTGGCCTAGGACATCGCCCTTTCACGGCGGTAACACGGGTTCAAATCCCGTCGGGGACGCCAAATTGAGTCAGTAGGTTACGCCTAGTTTCGCCGAATATTCGGGGGTGCAAAAAGCCACATATTTCGTGTCCATTTTGCACCCTCAAGTCTGGATGTGCGCTTACGCCGTCCCGAGAACGACGCAATCATCCACCGGGCCGGTCAACGGAAAGAACAGTGCCAATACCGCTGCCTGTGCAGCGTGCTTGGCAGGTGCAACAGCCTGGGTATAAACATCCATGGTGGTCCGCAGGGTGGAATGCCTCATCAATTCCTGCATCACCTTGAACTCGGCTCCGACACTTCGGAGCAGGGTGGAATAGGTGTGCCGAAAGGTATGCCAGCCGATGTGCTTTTGAATATTGAGCGATTCGGCGACTGGCCGGATGTACTTTCGAAGAATTGACGCACCCCAATAGGGTCGTCTGCCTTTGTGCAATCGGCTGGCAAATACCCAATCGTCGTAACCTGTGAACTTGCAGGCCTTTCTCCAGGTCAGCAGAGCCTCTCCAAGCAGAGGATGCAGAGGAACCGGCTTCTGTGAAGATTCGGTCTTACAGCGTCCGACAACGCCGAAAACGATCGAACGGACCACGCTGAGTTCTCCGCGTTTAAGATCGACGTCTCGCCACTTGATTCCGAATAACTCGCTCTGTCTCAAGCCGGTTGATGCCGCCAGAAGGACAAGAGTGCGTTCACGAAGGGGTAAGTGGTCCACCAATTCCTTGATCTCAGCGGCGGTCAACACATCTGGAGCCCGCCGGCGCTTTGCACCCTGACGGACGAACCGCATTGGATTACGATCAAACAGTTCGTATCGACACGCATGGTTAAACAAGATTGACAAGATGCTTCGAATCTTGGCAAGTGACGATCGAGCGAGGGAGAGTCGCCGCAACCATGCTTCGACCTCCACAGCCTTGATTTCATCAAGGCAGAGAGAACCCCAACGCGGTTTAATCCACTTGCGAATATAGCCGCGATAGGTTTTCACGGTGGCGAAGCTCCGAAAGCTGTCGGCGGATCTCAATTCCCGCTGTTCAAAATGCTCGCAAATCTGTTCAACAGTTATTTTGCACCCGCCGTTCTCGCTGGCCCCAGCGTTGATATGGGCCAACAGAGCGGTAGTCGCATGGCGCGCGGCTTGCGCGTCGGGGTATTGCCGGACTGTTCCAATCACCTTTTTCCGATAGATCCTACGGCCGCTCCGGTCCTTTTCAGACCAGCGAAATTGCCAGACATCCGGACCCTGCTTGCGAGTTGCTTGAATGATACTTCCGTGTTGCATGGGCTGCCTCCTGCTTGTAGAGATGGAGGTAGTCTTCACCGTTCAGGTCCCCGAAGCGGCCAGAATTTCTTTCTCAGGCCCTAGGACAATTCTTTTTGCTGATCGTGACCAGCGGCTCCGAAGACACTGATGCGGGTCGTGCGCAACGCAGAGGGCGCTTGGCCAACCGAGCAAAGGTCCGCTGCAAGCAGCTAAATCACAGCGAAGTTGGTCCGATTGGCTCCGACGTGATGAAACCGATTGCCGCTCCCATGGTCGGCAGAATGATTACGTCCATGACGAACTTGAAGAAGGGATACGCGAGAAGCTTTAGAATGTCGCAGGTCCAAAAGATCCTCATCCGACAGCACCAGCCTTCATCGACGCTGGCCGCGAGATGGGCATGCCCATTCTAGATGACGTGAACGGACCAATGGTCCCCGGCGCCGGCTACATCAACATGAACATCGCCGCGGATGGGGACCCGCGTGAGCGCCGCTCGCGCCTTCCTGCATAAAACGCGGAGTGGCATGGAGCCACTCAACTCTCCTCCATCAGCGCGGCAGCGCGCTTGCCAAGCCTCTTAAGCGCCACTTCGAGGCAATGAAGCTCCTCCGCGCTCAGTTCGGAGAACACTCTCTTCATCTGCCCGGAATGCTTTCGAAACGCAGAAACAATAAGGTCCTTGCCGCAAGGGGTGAGGGCGACGATGCGATTGTTGCGTATATCGAAACTGCGCACGGTTGTGCCGATGAAGACGAACAAGTGCCAGCAAGTTGGCTCGACTTCGTAGCTCCCAGCGAATTGATTCCTCAAGTGGACCCCGCCCTTAACTCGAATGAGGTAGCAGTGACAGCTCCCTCTCGTGGTAACTACACAACGCTCTCTCGTGGTAACCAAAAAACACTGCATCTCGTGATGTATTGCCGGGGACATCGTGCGAAAGTTCGCATGAGAGTCAGGAGGGGCGATATGTGGATGAGATCATGCGCGGCATGTAAAGCACTTTTGCGCAAACTTCGGTTGTGCGATTCAGTGCGTTGTCAGTGCGGGTGGACTTGGTAGGGGCAACAGACAAATGCCCAGAGATGTAGTCAAGGAGAGTGGATATGGCAAAAGTAGTTGAGTTTTACGTTCCAAAGAATTTTCCAAAGCCTCGCAAATGGGTTCCCCAGTTGCGGCTCGGGAAGGTCATCGAGTTTTACTCGCAGGCAAAGAAATCGGCCTAGCCTTCGAAACTTTTCGTGCGCGGATCGAAGTATCGGCAATATTGGTGCGGAGATGTTTTAAAGCTGAATGATTCCTCGACGGACGCCGATAGAGACTGCCTGTGTCCGATCGTTCGCGTGGAGTTTCTCCATGATGTGCTTGAGATGTGCTTTCACCGTCTCTTCCGC
>WNGQ01016532.1_pt1 | contig 10451 bp, 17 predicted proteins | sample 5407661 | NCBI WGS metagenome assembly WNGQ01 (sample SAMN13153382, study PRJNA577476) | soil metagenome | isolation source: 60 cm soil or saprolite under Garry oak tree replicate 2 | place: USA:California | collected 2016-06-15 | reverse complement strand
GGCAGTATCTGGAGCGAAGGGGAAGTGCATCTCTTCGTACTCATCAACTTCGTATTCTGCCGCCCACTGTGCAACCAATTTCTTGATCTCTAGAAAACTGATGTTTGCGTTCATTGCTTGCTGGTCCTTTCAAATGGCTGGGGAACCGCGTTGTATGCGTCTCTCGCGAGGCTCCGCGTTCCCCCTCGTCTATATATATTATAGACTATTGTGGCCTAGTTGTCAAGAGTATTGACGAAAGTGGAAGAAACTGGTATAGTGTGGCTATGATTGTGATAGTAAGGAGATGTATATGCAATCAGACATGCTTGCGCCCTGGCATGAGCGCATTAAACGAGACGTGGCCGTGATTGATGACGTGGTATGGGCGAGTACTGGTACCCGATTAGAAGCCAGGTTCCATACAGTGCTCGCGCATCAACTGGAGCGGCTGGTATTGGACGTGGTAGTGTTGACGATACAGGAGGAGGCGAAGAAGGAATAAGAAAACCCCCTGCTGGGCATCTGGCAGGGGGTTATGTTTTTAGGCGTGGTTATTCGTCATGGCGAGGCTGGATCAACTTATACTGATCTAGGTCGGTTCGCAGATAGAGAATCTGTCTATCTGGCCGCCTGGGGTCTTTATACTCTGTCAACTCGGGCGCGATATGCTTTCTGAAGGTCTCGCGGGCAATACCAAGATATTTACTCGCCTCGCGTTGTGTCAAGTATGCTTTCCCCTCGATTTCAGTTGGCACTAGCATAGCGTCCTCTCTTTCAATAGTCTGGACAATTTGATAAGACCAAACAAGCATTGTGTATACTATACACGAAAATGGGCGAACTTGCAAGAGATATGATGGTGTAACTCCACCATCATTTCGCCTCGCCCACCCGCTTACCATGCGCTCTCATGCCACTTTTTCGCGTGCAAAACTAGCACAACAGTTCTATGCTAATCCCAGTACCAGCCATTCCAGGATATCCAGCCCCTGCTCCAGCATCGCGTTGGCATCCTTAGCCCATGGCCGCCACCGGGAGGCATGTGGCAGTGTGCGCGTCCAGAATGCCGCCTCTCTATCCCCTGCCTCATCTGCATCATAGGCGACGAGCACGCGGGAGGCCAGGCAGAGACGAGCAATCCAGCGCGCGGATCGGCATTTCTGCACGTCATCGGTCGCCACGTGGGCTAGCTCGGGGGCGAGCTGCTGACCAGACAGGGTATCGAACACACCTTCGTAGAGGATGGTTGTCTTTTCACTGCTAATAGTATCAGCGTTGTAGAGACATTCCGAACTCCCCAGCACCTGCGTATAGCGATTGGGTGAACTTTTTCCCAGCCGCAGCGTAATTTTCCACAGTTGCCCGCCACAGTACCAGGGAATGACTATCCCTTTAGGAATTTTCACTTTGCCTGAGTACGTGTGTAATCCCCACTGCGTATCTGCCATTTCACGGCCAGGACAGTAGCCTAGCATGGCCTCGCGTATCGTTGCATCGGTAAACCCCCTGCCATGTAGATATGCCAAGCCAGCCGCCCCGCGTGATGACCACAAGCATTGTTGTGCTGCGTGGCAGAGGGCATTGCCCGTCTCTTGCCAGGTTTTACTCGGGGCGTGTATACCCGTCATATAAGTAGGTGAAGACACGTAGGTTTTCTCTTGTAGGCCCAACTCTTCTACTGCTTGCCCGTAGGAAAGTTGACTGTACTGGCGTAAGAAGTTGATGGCGTCCCCATGCTGGTTGCAGCCCCTGCACCAGTACCGGGGGCGTTCATCATAGGGCCAGCACCTGAACCTATCGCGCCCACCACAGAATGGACAAGCACCAGCGAACTCACCGCCATGTGTGCGAGCGACGCGAGAAAGCCGTGTTGGTGCTCTACTCTCGATTAAAGAGCGAAGATCATAGGCAGGGGCTGTATAGGTAGTCATGGCGTAGGCTCCTTGTTGCCTTCCCTGATTGCTTCAGCAACATTGTTCAGCGCAGCAGCGATACGAGCACTGGCATGCTCCATTGCTTCGCCAAGCGAATCCTTGCTTTCACCGGCTCCTGTCCAGAGTAGCCCATTACGTATGTGGCGTGCGAGAAAGAACAGGCCGTCAACCACGTTAGCTGCTTCCAAGTTGCTATCTGCTTCGTTAGGTGATATCAGCGTCGCCTTGATTGCCTTTGCAATCGCGTTCTCATTTGGTGTCGTCATGTACATCCTTCCTTTCATATGTAGACAATAGATGTCTACAGGATAAAACAGCCTGATGAGAGGCTTCATATAGCAAGTGTAGACCTGTAGACGTGTAGACACAAAGTATATGTGTGCTTACATCTGTCTACACTTCCCTTGATTAGACATCATTAGACGCGCTTCACATATCGTGTAAACCCAGGCAGGGGGTACATTCCTGCTATGTTCGTTAGACAATTAGACAATTAGACACACTCTTTTCATATGCTCAACTCTGTCTAATGGGATATTCAATGATCTTTTTCTGTCTCATTAGACATCCTCACGCTTGATTTTAGGTTCTGTCTAATGGTCTAGCGTCTAATTGTCTAATGACTCTCTGGAATGGCTTCTATACGTGCATCACGACTACTATGCACTTTAGCTTGCTGTCTAATGAACTTCTCATTTGCAGATAAGCGGTAGCGAGGAGCCCGCTTATTCGCTATCTCTTCAAGCGCCCCTGCCTTCGCTAATTCTATAAGTTTGTGGCGAGCAGATGGTGTATCGATTCCGCGAATATATTGTCTAATGACAGAAGGCGTCACTTCTTCGAGTTTTTCTACCACGCCCATGATCTTTTCTTCCAGGCGTTCAGGCTCCGAGATCTCCGAGATGTTCACCTGGTCGTAGAGATAATGCAAATTTGCCCGCCAACGTTCGGTGATCTCCTGGGCTCTTGCCCAGTGACGCATTTCAATATGACGACTATCTTCCAGAGAAGCAAACAACAACGCGATACGCAGGGCCTTTTCAGAGAAGCGGGCATAATTCCCGTCAAAGTCCCCATGTTTATACTCATTCCTGGTTAGCAGTGACTTAAGCGCGATATCATAGCGGTAGTAGGCTTCATAGGCATCGTCAGACCAGAGTATCAAGCGCTCTGGAAGGGTAGAACGTTGGTAGCGGTACATACCTTCCTCCTCCATTGTTACAGTGACTTCTGGCACGCCTAAGCGCTTGTGCCAGGTAATCAGGGGTGAAATGAGCGCGGGTGGAATATACCGGATATCGCGTGGAAAACGGTCATCTTTAGGTGAATCATATGGTGGGGTGACGAAGGCGAAGCGAGCCCAGAATCCGTCATGCCACATAGCCCCACCTGCTTTTGCATATGGCCTGATATCGGCAGGTGTCATGCCTACCAGGAGTGCCACGTAGGGGGCAATGATGGTTTCATTGCCCCGCGAGATCGTCTCTCGTGAGTACTTTGCCTTACAGTCGTCTAGCCGTCTAATGATGCCCTTGAAATCGGCCATTGTCCCGTTTTCACGTGACATGGCAGAGAGATGCTGCCCAAACTCTTCATAGAACCATCCCCGCTGCCCGGATAAGGCTAACTGCCGTTTGACATATTCTTGTATCTCTGGAGAGAGTGATCCATAGTCTGCTGGCAACCTCCCTGCCAGGCTTTGAATAAACTTTTGTGGCGTTGACTCATCGGGCGCGAGTAACCAGTCTAGCCCGCAATCTGACAGGATACTTAACCCGATATCAGCAGTTGTAGACTTTGAATAGAGCGAGGTCCGGGCGGTAAGGGCAATAAAGAGCGGGGTATAGCGTTTGCCGCCATGAGCGAGTGCAACCCTACGGGCGGCTATGGTAGAGAGAATCCATAATCCCACTGCTTCATGAAAGTCATCATAGGCGCGAGGTGACCACTTCCGACTAAAAGCAATATACTCATCTAACCAGGAGCAGGCAAATACCCCTGCGTCCTTAGGGAGCCTTGCACTTTCTGGAAGTGGAGCAAAGGAGGAAAGTTCACTATCAGGTACGCCCGGCCACGGGCTCTCACTTTCTTCTTCCTCAGCTAGTAGCTCTGCAAACAGTGGATTCATCTTCTTGCCACGGTTGCCCTCTGCCATAGCCAGACCCTTATATATACGCTCAAGTGCCACCAGGTCACCCTTTGCCAGTTTCACCAGGTGCTCTGCCTCCTCCAACTCGTCTCCTATGCGCTTATCGTGAATAGCGGGCCGCTCTACCTTTTCCCCTACCTTCAATCGTTTCAGATAGTCAATGGCTGCGTGCCTGTCAGATTGTGATGGCATGGTGCCGTTGGCGCTGGTCATGATACCGCCTCGCTTTCCACCTGAAACACCAGCACGTCTTCCTCTTCTACCACGGGCAAGCCCTGTTCCTTGCGCCGGCGCTGCCACAATGAGAGCGGATATACACGGCGCTGGTGATGCGCATGGAGCGCAAAGCCAAGAGACTCACAGAGCGTTATCGTCTCTGATGTCGTCTCGACGCGCTTTCCATCGCGTATATGATCTTTCAGGATGAGGATGAGATACCCACCGGGGCGTAGGCTTGCCCTTGCCTGGGTATACACAGCGGTCATGGCTTCATAGTAGCGCCTGCTCCGGAGGTGTCCAATTTGTGCAGGATGCACGCCATATGAATACGTGGACATCGAGACAGCCCCGGCAGTCGGATGCGCTAGAAATTGCTGCCAGCGTTTCCCGCCAAGGGTAGGATTTTTATGCAGAGCCAACTTTAAGGCACGATTGTTATTTGGCTTTGTCGAGAACTCATTGCCATAAGGGGGGCTCATGATGACGTGCGTGGCCACGTATCCCCATGGCTCGCGTGCATCAGATTGACCTACATCGATAGCCCCTGCGAATAACCCCGCGCATCGAATAATATGTGCTGCGTTCTTATGGAGCAGCTCCAGCCAGCGCGGTTCGATTTCCCGCGCTATCACATTGCGCTGTAAGAGCGCTGCGTACAGTGTAGAACCTACCCCCGCCATGGGGTCTGCAATGGTATCACCAGGGCATGTATAGCGATCTATAAGCCACTGCAAGAGCCCCAGGTGGCATTTTGCCGGGTGCGCAATAGATTCGCTGGTAAAGTAGCAGAAACGTAAAGAGAGATCCGACCCGAGGTCGAGCATATCAGGAACAATCAGTGGAGAGGCGGTCATCCCTGCCTCCTATCGCCCACCGGCGGGCAGTGTAGAACATTGATCGAGAAATAGATTCAATTGTCACCCCTTTTTGTGAAACAACATCCCAGGCTGTCTGGACAACGTTTCGATAGTTCATATTGTCATGCATAGAACCGCATGTGTACAACACATCTATAGCAACGAATGAGGACGTGTTGTGTATAAATGATAGCATAGACTGGCCTAAAAATCAAGAGACTTGTAAAGTTGTAAAGTCTATGGTATAGTATGGATAAGGAGGTATTTCATCGATGACCAACGATAACCAACACACCGAACCCACCCGCGCCGAACTCGTAGCCTTTGCCGAGGAAGTGTGGCGCCTCACCAACGAAAATGAGGAGAAGCATGGCAGGGCCCCCAATGAGTACCGGCTGACCCGTATCGCGCGGAGCCGTGATACAGTCGAGCCCCTGTGGGTGATAGACTTTCTCTACACCTACGATTTAGCCGGGCACCGCCGTACGGTCTACGGCTATTACATCCTGGAACTTGGATACCAGGGCAAGCTCCAGTTCGTGCGATGGGACGAACTGAAGGAGGAGGAGTGAAGACACCTGGAGTTTTAAGACTTTAGCAGAAGGAGGAGAAGATGCAATTAACACAGGAAGCAAAAGACGGTGTTAAAGCCGCCTCACTTGCTATCACTCAAGCAACCCTGGCATTAGGAGGCGCTCTCAGAGTAAGCGGCGTGTATGAACTCACCATACAAGAGACATTTGAAGGTGAAGGCTTCACAGACATAGGCATTATTCTTAGCGCGGCTCTTGCCTTGAATGCTATCAATGAAGATTTGAACAGCATTTATAGATAGACCAACACTACGCCCTGTTTTGAAATAATGAAAGGAGATCTAACCATGCGACCGATGCCCTTTAGCGAGCGAACCCCTATCCCGGTGATCGAGTACCAGGAGCGCTTTGTGACCGTCAACCAACTACACACCCAGGCGAACGGCTACAGGTGCCGGAATGAAGGCTGCCCCTGCCAGGCAGAAGAAAGCCGCCGCGCGATGGAGGGCGATACCGGCAAGATGGCGCGGATGGAACGGGAGTGGGAGAGCCCGAAGTGCGAGGATGCGCGTTGAGTGAAGTCTTGCATCTCTATGCGGTGCATTTCGTTGCTCGTGGTGGCACCGAACGTGTGGTCATTCTTCACGCCAGTTCGCCCGCTGATGCCCTGTATTGCATCTCAGAGGGATGGGGCAAGCCGCGCAAGGGAGCGTGTGTCACGCGCATTGATGACCTGCAAGTGGGCGTGATGCGTGTCGTCTACGAACGGAAAGCAGAGGAGAAGCCGTGAGCAAGAAACCGCCGCCAATCAAGCAGCTGCTTGATTGGAACAATGAGCCGCTCAAGATAGGGCTCCAGGTGGAACATGGCAAAGACGTACTATAAGTGCGACCAGCGCCAGAATACCCACAGCGCCAAGACTGACCACAGGCGCAAATGGCCCGCCTGCGCACGGTTTGAAGAACGGCAGGGGGATATGCGTCTGTACGATGGGAGATAGTTGTGTTTTGCAAAAGGAAGGAACAAGACAATGGCAGCAACTGAAAATGACATTCGTGGGTGGCTCTCGCGGGGAAAAGAAGAAGGGGCGACACACGTGATTGTCGCCTGTGATACCTTCTCGTGGGAAGACTACCCGGTGTATGTCCGACCAGGGCAAGAGATAACAGAAGAGGTGGCGAAGTACAACAGGAAGAATATGCAAAAGATCATGGAAGTTTACAACCTGGCTCAGGATATCGAATCGCAACTGAGAGAATGGAAACCGGGAGTAGGGGGAGCGTGGCATTTGTAGGCTGTGTTTTGCATCGTGCGACTTTTGTGCTATGATACGGCATATCCGTATTTATATGGCACGAAGGAGAAGATCATGCAAAACAATCCTTAATCCAACGACCCAACCTACACACCACAGCCTTACCCGCCATATCCGCCTGGGACACCCTTGTATCCACCAGGTCCACCACCGAAGAAACGGCGTACCTGGCTGTGGGTTGTCCTGGGAGTGTTTGCGCTTGCCGTACTTGGCTGTGTGGGCATTCTCGCAGCTAGCCAGGGAGCAACGAATACACCGCCACAGGCGACACAAGCGCCAGCAGGGAATACTCCCGCTACAGGGAATACACCAGCGCCTACGACAGCCCCTGCCGGGAACGCTATCGGTAAGCCGGTTGTGGTCAATGCTGACTGGACGGTAACGCTCAATTCAGTAAAGAAGAGTACCGGCAGCGAGTTTGACCAACCCAAGGCAGGGAACATCTTCCTGGTCGTCAATGTGACGCTGCATAATACATCAGGCAGTACGCAGAGTGCCTCAACCCTTGCCCAGTGGTCTATCCGTGATGCGAGCGGGCAGACGTATACCCAGGACATCACGTATGGGAGTGGTCCTGATGGCACGGTGGCAGCGAACGGCAAGATACGCGGCAACATCGCCTATGAAGTCCCCAAGAGTGTCCACAGCTTCACCTTGCAGTTTGTAGCGGACATCGGCAGCACTGACCTGGCAGAGTGGACAGTGCATATCTGATGTGCTAGAATGACCTTGGTTTAGAAGATGTGCCGATCTTCTACGCCGTAGGTTTTGCCGAAGAGTGCCCGCTAATGCTGGTGGCAGGCGGGCACTCACAACACCGACCACTTTTAGCGGCCAGGCCGCTGCCAGATACCAGGCGGGTCGGCCCGCCGGAGTATGGTAAATGCCCAGCTCCCATTGCCGTGGTGAGCGCATAATCATCGCACAAGAGCCTCTTCTCGAAAGGTAGGAGGCTCCTCTGTTTGTGCTACAATATGGGTGGCTATGAAATCACAGAGCAGCTCGCTTCAATCCATGCCAGGAAGTTTGCGGGTTGCTCTGTTTTTTGTGCTACAATACTGCTAGCAGACAGATGCTTTATCGATTGCGAGCAGGAGGGTAGGCTATGAACCCGCCCCTGTAATGGGGGCAAGGTCAACGCACGATTGACGTAATCAAACCATGGCACAGTATGACGCCTCGGGTTTTGGAATGCCCCGAGGCGTCATACTATTGCTTTGTCCACTTCCTAAAAGTGAGGTTTGCTGTACAGCGCTTCCATTGTAGCACCGGCGGGCGAGGCGCTGCAAGGCTGGCTATTGCTCAGGATAGGGAATGAGCATCTCTTCATAGCAGGGCTGTGATTCCATCGGATGATAGCCGCCTTGTGTATTGAAGAAGCCTATAGGCGCGGATTGACCGATGCGATAGAGTGTACTGTGAATATTTGCCGCCGCCTCCTCCATAGATAGCTTTCCAGCGCTTATTGCTCGTGCCATGGATGCTGCTATTTCTTGATGTAGTTGCTCACTCATCGCCTCTCCTTGTTTACTCATTGCATGTCCTCTTTCGCGTAGAACTTCCCGTCTTGTATGATGCCAAGTGAGCGGCTGATTTCCCACTCCCCAACGGTGAAGGGGTCAAATGACAGCACCGGATAGAGGATGTGCCAGTGTTCACCACAGCAGGAACAGGTGATATCTATCCTGTTCTCCCCGAGCGTGAGAACAACTGTTGTTGAGGTATTTCCGCTGCATACCCCACAGAGGAAGTCCATGGTGGCGTGTTGCTCGCTCACTATTCTTGCTCGCTCTCAGGCCATGTCGTCATATCAGGAATACTAACAGAAGGAACCTCTCTATCATACCTGCTGTGATAGACCGGCAAATTCGATGAGGTTGTTGTCATAGAGTTCTGCAAGAAGCAACTCAGCAAAACCTCTAAAGTGTGTGTCACGTTCGCTCATAGTTCCTCCTTTCGCCTCTCAGTATAGCACATGCGTTCCCATGTGGCAAAACGGTTGTAAAGATGCATATGGGTATGGTATACTCATGAGTAGTCCCATTCACCAACAGAAAACACGTTCCGCTGGAGTATGAAAATGGCCCATGAGTGTGCTCGAATAGGCGCAAGTAGGCAGAAGTATACAGGGTGTAGCAGGAACAGATACCACATCTTATCCTCATGCGCTAACCTGTGGCGCGGCTTCCTACCCCATTCTATTTTTTTTCTTCTAGCTATAGGCACACTCTCCACTAAAATGTTGCATCGAAATGCCAATCTTGTACGTGACTACTATACCTGCACAACTCTCCAGCAAAGGATGTATAGGTGAGACGCCCATGATCGTACGAGATGCTGTGCAAGAGTACCTGTCGAGTATACGACGAAAACTCGAACAGAGGACGCAGGTAGGATACCAGCAACGGCTAGGGGTATTTGCCGACTGGTGTACTGCCTCTGGTATTTCTTTAGAACACTTCAGTAAAAAAAGCGGCTATCGTATTGTGGATGATTTCATTGAGCACCTCATCACAACCCACCCCGGCAAAAAAGGCAACCCTATCAGTTCTACCACCATCCGGGGCTATGTGATTAGCATTAAGGTGTTTTTGCGCTGGTGCCTCAGACGCTCGGATGAATTTGAGGAGTATATCAACCCGATCATCCTGGAGCGCGTCGAGATCCCTAAGATCGAGCGCAAAGTAGTCGAGACCTTTTCCGACCGGCAAGTGACCGCTATGCTGGCCGCCTGCGAACTGGAGTACAACGAACATCTAAAGCTGCGCAACCGCGCTATCCTCTCAGTGCTGGTAGGGACCGGCATCCGTGTGCATGAACTGTGCGGACTCACCATCGAGTGTACCCACACGGAGGTGGAGGACGCGCATATCAAAGTATTCGGCAAGGGGCGTATGTGGCGCGAGGTACCACTTGATGAGGACAGCCGTAAACTTGTCGGTCGCTACCTGCGCCGCTTCCGTGCTGGATGTGATGGCCAGTCCCCGCTTTTTGTCGATAAGAGTGAAAGTCGGGCGCTGACCAGGAGTGGCATTGAGCAGTTATTTGAAAAGCTCGGGCGCATTGCCCACGTGACAGGTGTGCGCTGCTCGCCTCATACGGCGCGTCACACCTATGCGACCCGTTTCATGGCGGAGGGTGGTAATCCCTACCACTTACAAAAGTGCATGGGGCATGAGACGTTTGCCACAACTGAAAAGTATCTGAAGACGCTGCCGCCGCGCGATATCCGGGCGGCATTAAGGCGAGTCAAATGAAGATTGCAGGCGTTCTCCTGTTCGTCTTGCTGGTGCTGCTGCTGTTTCTCGCTATCGTCGTGTTACATATCGGGCCATAGGAAGCAAGTAATCGTAGCGGGTCACCCAAAGCAGTGGCCGTGGCTGGCACGGCCCTGCCGATCCCTAGTGTTACTCAGGAACATTGTTAGTATACACAACCTGATGGGAGAAAGAAAACATGCAA
>WNGQ01015374.1_pt1 | contig 10452 bp, 7 predicted proteins | sample 5407661 | NCBI WGS metagenome assembly WNGQ01 (sample SAMN13153382, study PRJNA577476) | soil metagenome | isolation source: 60 cm soil or saprolite under Garry oak tree replicate 2 | place: USA:California | collected 2016-06-15 | reverse complement strand
CGGCGATGGCGGTCGCGACCTCGGCGATATTACGGACCTGCGCGGTCAGATTCGAGGCCATGAAGTTGACGTTGTCGGTCAGATCCTTCCAGGTACCAGCGACTTCGGGGACCTGGGCCTGACCGCCAAGCTTGCCCTCGGTGCCGACCTCGCGCGCAACTCGCGTCACTTCGGATGCGAACGCATTGAGCTGATCGACCATCGTGTTGATGGTATTTTTCAGTTCGAGAATTTCGCCTTTGACGTCAACGGTGATCTTGCGCGACAGGTCGCCGCGCGCGACCGCCGTAGTCACTTCGGCGATGTTGCGGACCTGAGCGGTCAGATTGCCCGCCATCGAGTTCACGCTGTCGGTCAAATCCTTCCAGGTGCCGGCGACGCCGGGCACGTTGGCCTGACCGCCGAGCCGGCCTTCGGTGCCGACCTCGCGCGCCACGCGCGTGACCTCGCCAGCGAAGCGGTTGAGCTGGTCCACCATGGTGTTGAGGGTTTCCTTCAGCTGCAGGATCTCGCCGCGAACGTCGACCGTGATCTTGCGCGAAAGGTCACCGCCGGCGATGGCGGTTGCGACTTCGGCGATATTGCGAACCTGGGCCGTCAGATTGCCGGCCATCGAGTTGACGCTGTCGGTGAGGTCTTTCCAGGTGCCGGCCACGCCGGGCACCTCGGCCTGACCGCCGAGCTTGCCGTCGGTCCCGACTTCGCGCGCGACACGCGTGACCTCGCCGGCGAAGGCGTTGAGCTGATCCACCATGGTATTGAGCGTTTCCTTCAATTGAAGGATTTCGCCGGATACGTTCACCGTGATTTTCTTGGAGAGGTCGCCCTTGGCGACCGCGGTCGCGACTTCGGCGATGTTTCTGACCTGACCGGTCAGATTGCTCGCCATCGAGTTGACGCTGTCGGTTAGATCCTTCCAGGTGCCGGCGACGCCGCGCACCAGCGCCTGGCCGCCGAGCTTGCCTTCGGTGCCGACCTCGCGCGCCACACGCGTCACTTCGCCGGCGAAGGCGTTGAGCTGATCGACCATGGTGTTGATGGTGTCTTTCAGTTCAAGAATTTCACCGCGCACGTCCACGGTGATTTTCTTCGACAAATCGCCATTGGCCACCGCGGTCGTCACTTCCGCGATGTTGCGGACCTGCGCCGTCAGGTTGCTCGCCATCGAATTAACGCTCTCGGTGAGATCCTTCCAGGTGCCGGCCACGCCCAGCACGTTGGCCTGACCTCCCAACCTGCCGTCGGTGCCGACCTCGCGCGCGACGCGGGTCACCTCTCCGGCGAAGGCGTTGAGCTGATCCACCATGGTATTGAGCGTCTCCTTCAACTGAAGGATCTCGCCCGAAACGTTCACCGTGATTTTCTTGGAGAGGTCGCCGCCCGCGATCGCGGTTGCGACGTCGGCGATGTTACGCACCTGAGCGGTCAGGTTAGAGGCCATGAAGTTGACGTTGTCGGTGAGATCCTTCCAGGTGCCGGCGACGCCGGGGACCTGGGCCTGACCGCCGAGCTTGCCCTCGGTGCCGACCTCGCGCGCCACGCGCGTCACTTCGGAGGCGAAAGAGTTGAGCTGGTCCACCATGGTGTTGATGGTGTCTTTCAGCTCCAGGATTTCGCCGCGGACGTCCACGGTGATTTTCCGCGAAAGGTCGCCGCGCGCCACGGCCGTCGTCACGTTGGCGATATTGCGAACCTGCGCGGTGAGATTGCCGCACATCGCATTCACGGAGTCGGTGAGATCCTTCCAGGTGCCGGCGACGCCGGGCACGATCGCCTGGCCGCCGAGCTTGCCGTCGGTGCCGACTTCGCGGGCAACACGGGTGACTTCAGAGGCGAACGAGCGCAGCTGGTCCACCATGGTGTTGATGGCTTCCTTCAACTGCAGGATTTCGCCGCGCACGTCGACGGTGATCTTCTTGGACAAGTCGCCGTTGGCGACTGCGATGGTCACTTCGGCGATGTTGCGAACCTGGCCGGTGAGATTGTTGGCCATCGAGTTGACGCTCTCGGTCAAATCCTTCCAGACGCCCGTCACCTCGGGCACCTGGGCCTGACCGCCGAGCTTGCCCTCGGTTCCCACTTCGCGCGCCACCCGCGTCACCTCTGACGTGAACACGCTGAGCTGCTTGATCATGGTGTTGACGATGTTGGCCGACTGCAAAAATTCGCCGCCCAGCGGGCGGCCATCGACATCCAGTTTCACCGTCTGCAGCAAGTCGCCCTGCGCCACGGCGGCGACGGCGCGGGTCACTTCACGTGTCGGCCACAGCAGGTCATCGATCAGCGTGTTGACCGAACCCTCCATGTCGGCCCATGACCCGCCGACGAGATCGAACTTGACGCGTTGCCGGGTCTTGCCTTCGCGGCCGACGACCTGACCGACGCGCTCCAGCTGCTGCGCCATTCTTTGATTGGCGGCCACGATTTCATTGAAGGTGTCGGCAATTTTGCCTTCGATCCCAAGGTGGTCGCCGGTCATCCGCACCGAAAAATCCCCGCCCCGCATCGCCTGCAGCGCATGCAACAAATCCTGCAATGGATCGGGATTTCCGTTTGCCGCGGATTTGCGTTTTGACGCAGGGCGAGGGGTCGATGGTGCTCCGGGATCGAGATCACTCATGGCATTCCCCTCAAAGAAAGTGCGTGGCCGGCTCCGAACACGCGCAACCTATGCTGGCCATGGACCCGCTTGCAAACGTCCAATCAACGGAAAAATGCGGTCAGCCCACGACGGGTTGGTTCCCCAGACTCAGCCAAAAGTTCCAAACACTCAAGCCTGTGGATGGTTCCAGGGTGTTGGAAAAAAGTTTAAGGATGCGCCACCGGCGCCCCGGCTACCCGGCCTGGCCGCGACCCGGCCACCGTGTCCGGGGCAGGCAAGAGGCCGGGCAGCGCTAAGTGAGGGTCCATTCCTCGGCGCTGGCGCCGGCCAGGGCCCGGACCCGCGCCTCGTCGGCGGCCAGTTCCCGGGCCGTTCCCGAATAGACGACGATCCCGTCATCCAGCACATAGGCGTCGTCGGCAATTTCCAGGCTCATCCGCGCATTCTGTTCGACCAACAGCACGGAAATGCCCTCGGCCTTCATTTGCTGGACGATACGGAACACCTCGCGCACGATCAGCGGCGCCAATCCCTGCGAAGGCTCGTCGAGAATCAGCAATCTCGGGTTCAGCAGCAATGCGCGCCCGATCGACAACATCTCTTGCTCGCCGCCGGAGAGCTGCCGTCCACGATTGAGCTTGCGCTCCTCGAGGCGGGGAAACAGCTGGTAGATTCGCTCGATGGTCCACGGCCCGCCGCGTTCGAGCGGCACCTTGAGGTTTTCCTCGACGCTGAGGTTGGCGAAAATGCGCCGGCCTTCGGGCACGTAACCGACGCCGAGGGCTGCGATGCGAAAGGTCGGCGAGCGCGTGGTATCCTCGCCGAAGATCGTAATCCTTGCCCGCGCCGTTGCGTCCGAGCAGCGCGGTGATCTTGCCCTCGGCAACCTCCAGGCTGACTCCATGCAGGATGTGGCTCTTGCCGTAATAGGTGTGCAGGCCTTCGGCTGTCAGTGCGGCGGTCATGCGGCGTTGCCCAGATAAGCGGCCTGAACGGATTCGTTGGTGGCGATTTCCTGCGGCGTGCCTTGCGCCAGCATCTTGCCTTGGTCGAGCACGCAGATGCGATCGGCGAGATGGAATACGACGCGCATGTCGTGCTCGATCAGCACGATCGTGTAATTGCTGTCGCGGTGCAACCGGCGGACCAACTGCGTGATCTGGTAGGTTTCCTGGTCGCCCATCCCGGCGGTCGGCTCGTCGAGCAGCAGCAAATGCGGTTTCAAGGCCAGCGCCATGGCGATCTCGGCGGCGCGCTGGTCGCCATGTGCGAGTTCGCCGACCAAACGGTCCGTCTTGGTTTCCAGCGAAACCAGTTTGAGTGTCTCTTCGACGTGCTGATGGATGACAGCTTGTTCCGAACGATTGATCCAGGGCCGCAGGCGATAGCCGCCCGCCACTTCCGCGGCGATACGGACGTTTTCGAACACGGTGAGTTCCGGAAAGATTTCGGTGATCTGGAACGTCCGGGCCATGCCAAGCGTGACCCGCTCATGGGTCGAAAGCCGGGTGATGTCGCGGCCGTCAAAGGTGATAGCGCCGGAGGTCGGCGGAAAAAATCCACTGATCAAGTTGAAGAAGGTGGTCTTGCCCGCGCCATTCGGTCCGATGATCGCGCACAATTCGCCTTTCGCCACGTTCAGTGACACGTCGCGTACCGCCACGAGATTTCCAAACCGCTTGGTGACGTTACTGATTTCGAGAACGTTCATGCCTTGCTCCGCTGAATGAAACCGAGCAGTCCGCGCGGGAAGAACAGGACCACCAGGACGAAGAGCAGGCCGACGAACGACATCCAGTTGACGGTGACGCTCGACAAATAATCCTGCAGAACCACGAACACGGCTGCGCCGAGCAGCGGGCCCCAGAAGCTTCGCATGCCGCCCATCACGGCCATCATGACGAAGTCGCCGGATTGGCTGTAGTGCAGGCCTCTCGGGTCGGCGAAGTTGTTGACGAGCGCATAGAGCGCGCCGGCAAAGCCCATGAAGAAGCATGACAAGGTGAAGGCGATCCAGATGTGCCGTTCCACGGGGATGCCGAGGAAGCGGGAGCGGCGCTCGTTCTCGCGGATCGCAATCATGGTGCGGCCGAAGGGCGAGCGCAAAATGAATCCCATGACGCCGACCACCAGGGCAAAGCAAAACAAGACGAAGAAATAGAAATTGTTGGCGTTGGAGAGAATGTCAAATTTGAACAGGCCAAAGTCAATCGGCTGGCGCGAGAAGCCGCGCAAGCCGTCGTCGCCGCCGGTCAGCGAACTCCACTGAAAGGCGATGTAGTAGAAGACCTGGCCGAAAGCAATCGTCACCATGGCGAAGTAGACGCCGCGCCGCCGCACGATCAACGTGCCGAGGATGGCGCCGCAGAGGCCGCCCAGCAACGTTCCCGCGATGAGCGCCAGCGGCGTACTCAACGCCAGGAATTTCAGGGTCAGCCCGGCGCCATAGGCGCCAAGACCGAAATAGGCGGCGTGTCCGAACGACAGGACGCCGGTAAATCCCAACAGGAAATTCACCGACATCGCAGCCAGCCCGAGCACAAGGACACGGGTGGCGAGCGCGGTATAGCCACCGAGCGGCACCATCCAATAGGGCGCGAGCAGCAAGGTCGCCCAGATTGCCGCCAGGACGATCAGCTTGCGGGTCTGTTCGGCGCTCAACTCATCATTCCTTCTTCGCCGAACAATCCGCGCGGGCGCAACAGCAACACCACCGCCATCATGACGTAGATCACCGCCTCGCTGGCGGCTGGGTAAAATACCGCGGTCAGTCCGGATGCGACCCCGATCAGCAGGCCGCCGGCCAGCGTTCCCGGCAGGCTGCCGATACCGCCGACGATGATGGCGATGAAGCTCGGCATCAGAAGGCCGGTACCCATAGTCGGCTCAAGACCGAGTTGCCCGGCGGCAAGAACGCCGCTGAGACCGGCCAGAAAAATGCCGACCGCAAAATTGAGCGAGCGCAGCATCTGCACATTGATCCCGAGCGCGGCGACGGTCTCGAGGTCAAGCGTGCCGGCACGGATACGAATGCCCAAACGGGTGTAGCGCAGCAGCAGGAACAGCAGCACCACGGCAATCATCACCATGGCCACCATGAACAGTCGATAACCGGTGATGAAGAACAGATCGTTGCTGAGCGGCTGCGCCAGAAATGGCGGAATGGTAACCGGCTTGCCTTGCGGGCCCCAGATGAACCGCGTGCCGTCCTCGATAATGAAGGCAAGGCCGAAGGTGAGCAGCAGGCTGTAGAGCGGGTCGCGTCCATAGAGCGGCCGGATCAATACTCGCTCGACGGCGAGCCCGATAACGGCCGTCAATGGCGGCGCCAGCAGCAGCGCGCCCCAGAAGCCGATATAGGGTGTGATCGAATAGGCGATGTAGCCGCCGATGACGAGAAATCCGCCATGCGCGAAATTGATGACGTTGCTGAGATTAAGGATGAGGGAAAGCCCGAGCGCCATCAGCACATAGAAGGCGCCGATGATGAGCCCGTTGGTGACGTTAAACAGGAGAAGTTGCGTCATGGATCACCGGATGAGAAACCACATGCGTGCGATCCGGGAGGGATCATCTCCCGGACCTTAGGAAAATCGCTGGCCTTATATTACGCCGGCCACTGAATGGTGCAGCCCGTGTCCCTGACAGCGGGAGCTGTCTTGTCGCCAGGCACGACTTCGTCCACACGGTAGAGATCTTCCGGATCATCCTTGCCCTTCGATTGCGCCTCACCGACAAAGGCCGACGTCATTAACTGATGATCGCCCTTGCGGTAGTAGCACTTGTTCGGCTGCAGCTTGACATCGTCCGGCAACTCGAAATTCTCCAATACCGTTGCCAGCTTGACCGCGTCGATGGTCTTCTCCTGGTTCGCGACCAGGGCAAAGGTCATGGCCGAAACGTAGCCGAACCAGTGGCGTGCGGTCGGAACCTTTCCATTGTTGACCTTGCGAATATCGGCGACGAATTTTTCCACGCCAGGGACGCCCGGTTGTTTCCAGTACCACTCGAACATCCATACTCCGATGCGCGCTTCCGGCGGCAGCGCGGCCAGCGATTCCAGTTCCTGCTGCGTGCCCGCCACGTGGATCTGCTTGTTGAGGCCGAATTGCACGACCTGCTTGAGGCAGTTGATCATGTCGGAGCCCTGCACCAACAGGATCATCACATCGGGATTGGCGGCCCGCGCCTTGATCAGATAGGCGGAGAAATCCGTGGTGCCGAGCGGCGTCAGCTCATTGCCGGTAACGGTGCCGCCCAGTTTTTTCAGGTCGTCGGTGCAGGCGTCATAGAGCGTGTGACCGAAGGCGTAATCTGGCGTGATGAAGTGCCATTTCTTGCCGTATTTGCTGTACAGCACGTTGGATACCGAATTGGCTTCCATCCGTGTGGTGTTGCAGACCCGGAACACGTTCCATTTGCAGTCCTTGCCGGTAATGGAATCGGTGTGTCCTCCGGAAACGATGTGCAGGACCCTCTTCTCGTTGGTGACCTGGGCGATCGCGGCTGCGATACCCGAATTGACGTCGCCGATCATGAAGTTGACCCGATCGCGCTCGATCAGCTTGCGCGCCTTTTGCACGCCGGTGCCGACGTCGTTGGCGGAATCCTCCACCAGCAATTCGACCGGGCGTCCGAGAATGCCGCCCTTGGCGTTCATCTGTTCGACGGCGAGCTTGGCCCCCATCACCTCGTTGCCGGCCGGCGCGGCGTAGACGCCGGTGAGCGGATCGACCATGCCCATCCGGATCGCGGTCTCGCCGCGCGCCTGGATGATGAAGGGAGACGCCACCTGGAAGACGCCGAGCGCGGCGGCGCCTTTCATCAGCGTACGACGATCGAATTTTGGATTGAGATTATGCGATATCATCAAATTCTCCCCGCAGCCTTGTCGATTTTCTTCGTGGGTGTCTTGGTCGCCTGGCGCTGAGGCGCCAGACGACGATGGTCTTACGTCAGGCCGGCCATTGTATCTTGCAGCCAGTGGCTTCCACCGGACCGGCGGCTTTTTCGCCGGGCACGGGATTTTTCACGGTGAACATATTGTCCGGATCGCCTTGGGGCGGGTGTGCTTCGCCGACAAAGACGGTACTCATCAGTTCGTGGTCGCCGGCGCGATATTCCGGTGCACCCGGCTGCAGCGCAATCTCTGGCGGCAGCTTGAATCCGGAGAGCGCACGCGCCAGCTTCGGAGCCTCGAGCGTCTTCTCCTGGTTGGCGATCGCCGCCAGTGTCTGGATCGATGCATAGCCGAACCAGTTGCGCGCGGTGGCAGCGTTACCGGTAATCTTCTTGATCGCGGCATTGAACTCCGCGACATGCGGCACGCCCGGCTGGTCCCACCACCATTCCATGGTCCACCATCCGACGCGCGCGCCATCGGGTACGGCGCGGATGCTTTCGAGTTCGAACAGCGTGCCGCCGACCGCCATCTGCTTGTCCAGACCGAACTGAACAAACTGCTTCAGGCTCGAGACCTGATCGCCGCCGCCCATGACATTGATCAGCACTTGCGGACCGAAGGCCTTGGCCTGGATCAGGTAGGCCGAAAAATCCGGCGTGGCCAACGGGACAAGAGATCCGGCGGAAGTCCCGCCCGCGGCCTTCAAGAGCTTCTCGAAGCCGGCCTGGACCGAATGGCCATAGGCGTAGTCCGGCGTCAGGAAGTACCACTTCTTGCCGAACTTCTCCATCAGCGTGGTGGCGATGGCATTGGCGTCCATGGTGGTGGAGTTGCACACCCTGAACACGTTCCACGAACAATTCGCGCCGGTGATGGGATCGGTGTGGCCTCCCGAGACGATATGGAGCACCTTCTTTTCGCTGGTGACCTGCGCCATCGCGATCGCGATCCCGGAATTCACGTCGCCGACGATGAAGCTCACTTGATCGCGTTCGATCAGCTTCCGTGTCTTCTGCACGCCTGTGCCGACGTCATTTGCCGAGTCTTCGATCAGCAGTTCGACCGGACGGCCGAGGATGCCGCCTTTCTTGTTGATCTCTTCCGTGGCGAATTTCGCTCCCACCACCTCGCCCTGGGCGATCGCGGCATAGACGCCCGTCAGCGGATCGACCATTCCGATCCGCACCGGCGTTTCGCCGCGAGCCTTGATGATAAAGGGCGATGAGAATTGCACCGCAGCAAGAGCGGCGCTTGTCTTCAGAATAGTGCGACGATCAACCGGCCATGATGGGTGCGGCTTAGCCATGCAGTCCTCCCAGACAATGTGACGTTTCTTGGTGACGTATCTTGATCGCGGGCATTCTTCGGTGCCCTTCGCAGGCCGGGAGCGTAACCCCTTCGGTTTGCTTTTGCCAATAGTAACCCGGGAGAATCCTGCAACCTTCGGCCTAGAACGCGTGCGCGCAAAATTCCGAGGATGCGGGTGTAATCGCGGGTCGTCGGCGGGTGCGGCATCGTGTTCGGCGCTAGCCGGCGAGGCTGATCGCGAGGGCAACGGTGCCCACCAAGATGAGACTGAGGGCCCAAGCCGTATCCAGATTGAACCAACTCGACGACACGAATTTGAGACCCAGATGGCGGTAGACGACCCAGGCCAGCAATCCGCCGGTCATAATCATCGCGACGGAGTGAGTCAGGGAGACCAGCAGCGCCATACCAAGATTGGCGTTGATGAGAGTGCCGGCCGCCTCGTGGGCCTTGTCGAGGTCGGAAGCCTGGCAGAGCCCGAGATAAATCGGCACCAGCATCAGTCCTGCACCGTGAGCGATCGCCACGGCAAAGGACCATAGCCCAAGCTGTGTTGGTCGGATCCGCGTCAGCGCCCGTGGATGGCGTTGGTTGAGGAGCCGGAAGATGCCGAATCCGATCACCAGGAGGGCCGCGCCGGACTGGATCTGCCGCTGCCATTCAACGAGGGTGATGAGGGCTGCGAAGGGCAGGAGCACCAACAGCATGGCCAGCAGATGGCCGATAGCCAAAGGCCAAAGCGTCCCGACGACCGCGCGTGAATTCCGTTCCATCAGCCCAGCCGAAACGGCGAGCGGCCAACCCATCCCCGGGTTCACGCCGTGATAAAGGCCGCTCGCGACGACAGCGAGCCAGAGTCCGACAGTTGTCCAATCCGGTCCGCTCAAATTCAAACTGACGGATAGCAGAATGAATCGGTCGAACAGTCGCCACCCTCCAGCCGGATTTGATGCGCCCGGTATCCATCGGGGAAGCTCACCCAGTAGTCCTTTGCCAGCTCAAGGCCGCCGCCTGGGTTTGCGTTGGCCATCACCTCGGCGCCCGGGATTCCCTGAGGATAGAATTGATCGTCCCACGTCGAATAAAGCGAGTTGGTCCAGTAGACTCGTTTGCCGTCGCGGCTGATCTCCACCATCTGGGGGCCGCCGGCATAGGCCTTGCCGTTCGGGTGAGGCGCACGTCGCACAATGCCGCCAATGCGGACCGATCCGGCAAGCTTCGGTTTCCTGGGATCGGTGACATCATATTGACGCATCTCGCCGGTGCCCCAGCAGGCGACATAGAGAAACTTGTCGTCCATGGATAAGTCGATGTCGGTGACCAGCGGTGGGACCGCGCCAAAGCCTTGCAGAAGCGGAGGTAGCTGGTCCTTTGGCGCCGGCTCGGGCGGGATCGTCGCGGTCTTCTCGATGTGGAATTTGCCGCCCTCGCGCCACCAGGTCCAGATCGAGCCTTCGAGGTTCGTGGTGTCGACGACGACGCCAAGGAAACCGTACTCGCGAACGGGATCATGAGCGGGGCGCACTTCCAGCGCCATTTGATGATTGGCGCCGAGATCGATGGTCTGGACGTTTCGCCGGGCCCGAAGATCCCAGAAGTGGATCCGATGGCCATATTTGTTCGCGAGCAGATCCTCAGG
>WNGQ01019922.1_pt1 | contig 10453 bp, 9 predicted proteins | sample 5407661 | NCBI WGS metagenome assembly WNGQ01 (sample SAMN13153382, study PRJNA577476) | soil metagenome | isolation source: 60 cm soil or saprolite under Garry oak tree replicate 2 | place: USA:California | collected 2016-06-15 | reverse complement strand
GACATCATGCAACAGAAGCCCGCCACCGCCAAACAGATCGCGCACCTGCTCAAGATGGCGCCGGGCACCATCGGCCATCACCTGCAAGTATTGGAGGAGGCCGGGCTGGCGAAGATAGTGGCACGGCGACTCGTTCACGGGATTGTCGCGAAATATTATACGCGCACCGCTCTGATCTTCAGCTATGACTTTTCACCCGAAGTAAGGGGGCAGGACGATATTATCTTTGGTATGCTCACTCATGCTCGTGATCAATTGGCGGAGGCTATTGCATCGGGAGATTTCGATCTTGTAACCCCGGATCCCTTATGTACATCGGCCTTCCCACGTATGCGCCTATCGCCCGAACGTGTCAGCTACTATAGCAAGCGTTTACGTGCCCTGGTTGATGAGTACATCAGTGAAGAGCCCGATCCCGATGGGCAGGTGTATGGCCTCTGCACCGCATTTTTCAAAGTGCCGCAATACACACCGGAGCAGATAAATCCGGTAGTGGATGTAGAAGAAAATGAATAGGCTTCAAGTCCCCTTGCGTTGCTTTCGCTCATGAATTGACCTACTAGTCGGAGAAGCAGATGCGATCAACACAAACCAATCAACAACAGGAAGCACCATCGCGCCCCTCACTGTGGCGCAACCGTGACTATATGCTGCTGTGGAGCGGCCAGCTTGTCTCCAATATTGGTAGCCAGGTCTCGCAATTGGCCTTTCCCCTCCTGATTCTCGCGCTTACCCATTCCCCGGCGCAGGCCGGTATCGCCGCGGCTTTGCGTGCGCTGCCCTATCTCATCTTGAGCCTGCCTGCTGGCGCGTTGATCGATCGCTGGGATCGCAAGCTGGTCATGATCGTTTGTGATGCCGGGCGGGCACTGGCACTGGGGAGTATTCCGGTCGCTCTCTTGTTTGGCAGGCTCACAATTGCGCAAATCTTTATTGTCACGACCATTGAGGGCACGCTATTCGTCTTCTTCAACATCGCCGAGGTGGCCTGTCTCCCGCGTGTGGTGAGCAGGGATCAGCTACCCGCCGCCAACTCGCAGTACGCCGCGACCGATGGTATCATGACCATTATCGGCCCGCCCGTAGGTGGCGCGCTCTATGCAGTGGGTAGCATGTTTCCGTTCCTCACTGATGCCATCTCATATATGGCCTCGGTCATCTCGCTGTTCTTCATCAAAACCAGCTTTCAGGAGAAGCGTGTGGCTCCTCAGCGCAAATTGTGGCTCGAGATTCGCGAGGGGCTAAGCTGGCTCTGGCATCAGCCGCTTATTCGCTTTATTGCTATCCTGACTGGTGGTAATAACCTCATCTCGGCGGGCCTGATGCTCTTGCTGATTGTGTTGGGACAAAGGCTGCATGCCTCCTCCGTCTCGATTGGTTTGATCTTCACCATCGCCGGTATCGGTGGCGTCCTGGGCGCAATCGTGGCACCCTTTATTCAGAAACGCTTTACCTTCGCGCAGGTCATTATTGCCTCATCCTGGGTCTTTGGCCTTGCCACGCCGCTCTATCTCATCGCGCCAAATGTGTTCGTCCTGGGCGTGATCACGGCGGTAGCGTTCATTACTGGTCCCATCTACAATGTCGTGCAGTTGAGCTATCGCAGCGCGCTCATTCCAGACCGCTTGCAGGGACGCGTTAACAGCGTCTTCCGCCTCATCGCCTTCGGTGGTCAGCCCATCGGGGCCGCGCTGATCGGCTTCCTGCTGCAAGGCGTGGGCACCGAGAGCACAATCTGGTTCTGTTCAATTGTGCTTATTCTTTTCGCTGTGGCTGCAACGCTGAACAAGCATGTGCGTCATGCGCGGCCGATAAGCGAGGTGGTGCAGGAGGCGCATTGAAAGCGGGATGGACTAACTCCTAACTAGAGAAGTGCAGCATCGGTACCCGCCTCAGCAACCTGTTTCAAATACCTATTCCTGGTGAGCAATAGTTCTCTCATGTAGCGTGTGAGGACTAGCGTCTCAGCCAGCCTTCCAAGTATGCTCAATGGAGCACGGAACGTAAACAAATCAATCATAAGCGTCCCAGGTGGCTGAGGGATAAACTCATGAATATGTGTCATTTCCTGAAAAGCTCCTCGGACCATTTCATCGGTAAAACGACATGGTCGTTCATAGGCGGTAATTTTTGAGGTCGGATGTTGTTTGATACCAAAATGCACCGCCTCCCAGGTCACGGTATCACCGAGTTTCATCCCGCCTGAAGTCACTCCAGCGATCGGGCGCTCGTGAGTATATGCAACGGAGTGATGATGCAAGTCAACGTTGAGCGACAGATCGAAACACCGCTCCGGCGAAGCATCGATAGGCGTTTCTAATCGAATGGTGGGCATATGTTATTTTTCTCTCTCCTTTGCGCCTCTTTGAGTAGAGAGCAAAGTCCCCTTTGATACTATTGTAGAAGTTTCAGAAGCGTTATTGCCAGTTGACTAGAAAGAATCATGCTGAATGTGAATGAAGCTCATCGATTTTTGGTGGGCTTATTATAATGTATGTAAATATAGAAACTAACATACGTTCTGTCGTTTATTACGCTTTGCCGTGAATATGGTAGTGGTAGGTTTTGGTATTTGGGAGGGGAGGGAACCCGATGGGTTATAAAAATCTGCACGCTGTGGTTGAGGCTTTTCGCGCATATATTTTTCGGCGGCAATGGTCGATTCTGGCGGAGAAAGCTCTTCAGAATGGCATGCAACTGGTGGTAACCGATAACAAAACGCGCGTAACGATTGATTGCTATACCAATGGCAATGCCCTTATTCAAGGGCCGCCTGGTATCTTGAAAACGGACCTGTATGCGTGGTGGGTGCAGCAGAGAGCACAAATCTCATCTCCCATGCTGCTGGAGGATGAGATACCTCTGAATGTGCGCTCAGCCGTTGACGCTTTTCGCGAGTTCGCGCTGAGTAACAGGTGGATATTGGCTGGGAAAAAGATGCACAATGGGATCTATCAACTGCGCGTTATAAGCGCTGATGCAGCGATACCGGTCATGTTTTATACTACTGGTACGGTGAGTATTCAGGGGAGTCCTGGTCCTTTGAAGCAGAGCCTGCAGAACTGGTGGACGCACTATCGAGCACAGCAACCAGCATCGCTGTGGCAGGTGGCTGAAGAGTCTTAGCCATCGCTGGTATAGTCCCCCAACGTCTGGAGGATTTGCAGCAGGTCTCGCAATGCGGCCAGCCTGGCCTGTTGCTCTATCTGTGCTCTCTCAAGGTAGCTCAGGCGTTTGCGCAGTTCGCGTGAGCCGCCGATGGGCTGGCTTTTCAGCAGTGCAAGTTCAGCGCCCAGTTCCTCCAGCCGTCTCTCGTAGTTCTTAATTTGGGAATCGATGATGGCCTTAATCTGTTCTCCACTCAGTGGCATGTGTGTCTGATCCTTACTCTGCATGCTAAGCTTACTCGGCAAGCAATGCACCGGTGCGGTTGCGCAGTAACTGCTCAGCTCCTTCGCCTAGCTGCTGAATAATCGCTGCGGCTGGTTGTTGTTGGGTGACCATGCCCACAGCCTCGCCTGCATAGAGGTAGGCGATGTCGTAGTTCTCGCTGGCTATGGCTTGTGTGAGTTGCTGTTGCGCTTCCTGGTTATGCGCGAGGGCCTCGATTTGCTGGTGCCACTGCTCACTGAAACGATTGCGCAGGGCTCGCCCAGGATATTGCGGTGGCCAGGGTATGCGCTGCCCTACATCGAACACACGTGTGAGAATGGTATCCGTTTCCTGAGCTTGCACGAGGTGTGTACGTGCGTGTTCGGTGTTGTCGCATTCGGGTGACGCAAGCAAAGCCGTGCCCACCCAGACGCCCTCCGCGCCTGCTGCCAGGGCAGCGGCCACTCCTCGTGGTGAGGCAATGCCACCTGCTGCGAGCACGGGTATCTGTACCGCGTCCAGTATGGACTGCAATAAGGGTAGTGTACTCACCTGTTCGGTATGATGGCCGCCAGCCTCTGAGCCCTGGGCAACAACCAGATCAACTCCTGTCTGCGCTGCTGCTACCGCTTCAGCCGTAGTATGTACTTGCGTGGCGAGCAAGATGCCCTGCTGATGTACCTTCTCGACGTAGGGAGCGGGCGAGCCGAATGAGATAGAGATGAGAAAGGGCGAGGCTGCTAGCGCGGCATCTAATAATTCTGGACGGCCCTCAATTGCCCATGCCATCAAGCCGATGCCAAACCGTCCATTGTCCGCGCCTCTGGCGATATTCGCCTGTTGCTCGATGAAGGATAGTGGCTCCCTGCTTCCAATGCCGATCATGCCCAGTCCTCCAGCCTGCGAGACTGCGTGCGCTAGCCGTCCGCGTCCAACACCCGCCATAGGAGCCCCGATGATGGGATAGCGTAAATGCCACGATGTCGTGAGATAGGTGTGAAGCATAATTTTACCTCCTCGCGCTCACAAAGGGTCTATTTTTGCTGTTTTTGCAGGCGAAGCCTGCAAAAACAGCAAAAATAGACAGAAAATGGCTTGCGAAGCAGGCCAGAATGCAGGGAAAAGAGAGAATGGGAAAGCCCTGGTTCGGTAGCGTATACTATATATAGCAGAGATAACTATACTTTGCTAGCAAGGGCGCGTTCAAGGAAAGTCGGGAACTCCATGTCTACTATCCTCCTCATTTTTCTTATCGGCTTAGGTATTGCGCTCATTGGAATGCTTATCAACTTCATGCTCAACTCTCAGCTCTCTCGTCAGCCGCGCCGCCTCACACTGGATGAGGTGCTATTCAGGGGTAGGCAACGTAACAAACGCTAGTTAAATCCTGAGTGGGAGAAATACATTGGTACAGGAGATGTATTTCTCCCACTTTCATTTGTGCTACTCTTTATCAAGTCGATATCCTCATTGCTTAATCTGATAGATTGCTTATCATAATATGAGAATAATATTTGCGCGAACGTGCAAAATTATGCGCGAAATCGGCTGAAAAAACCTTGACAATTGCACAGTTGTATGTTACGCTTTTTTCACCAAGCACGTTACATTTACTTCTCTCGATGAGCAGAAGAGGCGGTCTCGCGTTAACACGGTGTCGATACTGTCCATTTGGATAGGTAGGTAATTGATTTCTCATCTACCATGTTGCCCATTGTGTTTCTCGTTTAACCCGTAGGAACCATATTTCTGCGTTCGAAAGGAGTCAATGCTTATGGATAGAGAAGGCGTGTAACGACCTCAATCGCTATTACCCTATAGGCCTTATCACGAACGCATTTTTGTTACCTGCATGGATTTACCTATGTTTAGGCATCAGGTAGTCATGTCATCTCTGGCAGATTGTTTGTATTTTGATGTCTTTCGTGTTAGCAAAACATGCGGGGCGCTTAGAAGAGCATTTTCTATGATTTTCTTATGTGCTTTGATGGACATTAAGCACAAATACCTCAGCGACCGGCGAATTTTATCAGCCTGTAAGGAGGTGAAGCCTTTCCTTCGAGGGTCTCAAGCCCAACCTGTTTAATTATCTCAAGTATGTTCAACTCGCATTGTCGCGTGAATGACCAGGAGACTGGGCGTTGATCGTAGATTACCTCGGTCGACTTTACCGTTATGCTGCTGATGGGCTGGCGAAGGCGCTGCGATGGCTTGTAGCGTTCTTGCCTGGCTTTATCACCCTGGTAAGGTGGTTGAAGAAGCAGTGTATTTTTACCGCATCACAATAGAACATGAGTGAATCGGCTCCTTTTAGAAAGAGAGATTTACTCTGTTGACCGGACAACGTTTCCGCGTGTTTGAAAGGTTGGTTCCTGATGCATTTCTCCCGAACTTCGCTAAAGCGAATTTTCTCGATGAACATTGGCGTCATCGCGGCTCTGAGCGTGATCCTTGCTGCCTGTGGTGGTGGCAGCAGCAGTGGCGGTACCACCAGCACGAGTATTCATCCTGGCTGCACTGCTGGCAGCAATACAAAGTTAGTCAAGGTCACGAGTGTTCATAAGGTTGGCTGGTCGCAGAATGCACTTGATGGCGCGTGGCGTTTTGCTGAAGAAGCTAGCATTGTGCAAGCAGCGAAAGCGCATGGATTCCAGTTGTTGCCAACGAATGCGAACAATTCGGACAATCAACAGGTACAGGACATCGAAAATTTGATCAATGACCGCCCTGATGTGCTGCTGGTTGATCCCCACACTGAGGATGCCGAAGTCAAACCCATTCTTGACGCTCGTAAAGCTTGTATTCCCGTCATCGTTGTTGATCGTGATGTCAATGAGAGCCAGGCCACACCAGGGCGCGATTTTGCCACATTCGTCGGCTCCGATTTCCAGAAGCAGGGTGCGCATGCTGCCGATGCCCTTATTGAGGCATTGGGTGGTCCCGCCACAAAGGCGACTATCGTTGAGTTAACTGGTACGACTGGTTCTTCCCCCGCCATTTTGCGCGGCGGTGGTTTTGATGGAGAGCTTGCCACCAAAGCCCCTGGTATTAAAATTGTTGCTGAGCAGACCGCCAATTTTGCCCGTGCCACTGGCCAGCAGGTCATGGCTACCCTGATCCAGCAGTATCCCAACATCAAAGGTGTCTTTGCACATAACGATGAGATGGCTATTGGTGCTATCACAGCCCTCAAAGCTGCCGGTAAACACCCTGGTCAGGACATCAAAGTTGTCTCTATCGACGGAACGAAAGATGCCATCAATCTTGTGCTCTCCGGTGAGGAGTACGCGGTTGTGCAGTCCAATCCACGTCTGGGTGCCTTGACCTTTGATACACTTGACAAATATATCAAAGGTGAAGATCTGCCCGCGTGGGTTGTTCAGCCGGATAAAGTCTTCAAGAAAGCTGATGGTTCAGCGGCGGCTTACCAACCCGATGCGTTCTAAACTTCTCTAGCGCAATTGCATCGTTTCCGGTGTCACAATGATAATCGTGGCACCGGAAATGATGTCTTAAATGCCCCGGCTAGACAATGGTTGTGTGATCAATGGACGCACTGCATTCCTCGGAGAGGTAGCTTATGCAAGAAAACAATATGCTTCTGCAAATGGAGCACATCACCAAGCGCTTTCCTGGTTCTATCGCGCTCTCGGATGCTTATATACATGTGGCACGTGGCGAGGTTCACGCGCTGATCGGTGAAAATGGCGCGGGTAAATCGACGCTTATTAAGGTGCTCACGGGCGTGTATCGCTATGACGAAGGTTCTATTCTCTTTGATGGACAGCCAATAACTTTCCAATCTCCGCAGCAGGCGCAGCACGAGGGGATCAGTACCATTTATCAAGAGATCAATCTTATCCCATTTCGCAGTGTAACTGAGAATATATTTTTGGGACGTGAGCTATTTCGTTGGGGGCTGCTTGACTGGCGCAAAATGAATATCGAAGCCAGTGCCCTGCTTGAGCGGCTGCATCTCTCGCTTGATGTGACAAAGCCTCTCAATTCCTATAATATTGCAACGCAACAAATGGTAGCTATTGCCCGCGCTATCTCCTTCAAGAGCAAACTGGTGATTATGGATGAGCCAACATCCTCACTCAGTGATGATGAAGTAGCTACCCTATTCAATGTTATCCGCCAGTTGAAAGCTGATGGTGTTGCTACCATCTTTGTCAGCCATCGGCTCGACGAGTTATATGTGATTTGTGATGGTATAACTATTTTGCGCGATGGTGCCACAGTCGATGAGCGACCCATCAATACGATTACCAAGCTTGAATTAGTGGCCAAGATGCTTGGTAAAGATTTAGGAAGTGTTCGGCAGAGCGGCCAGACCAGTTTTGATGCAAGCCGCCACCATGCCAGCCAGGAGCTATTGCTTGACGCTGCTGGTCTGCGCGAGGGCCGCAAGCTACAAAACGCCAACGTCAAAGTCCACGCTGGCGAGATCGTTGGCCTGGCTGGACTGCTCGGTTCTGGGCGCAGCGAAGTCGCTCGTGCCGTTTTTGGAGCTGATGGCGTTGATGGCGGCACAATTGCTATTAATGGCAAAGAAAGCCACTTACGCACACCTAAAGATGCGATTCAGGCAGGTATTGGTTTTTGTTCAGAAGATCGCAAGGTGGATGGCATTATTCCCGATCTCTCCGTGCGCGAAAACCTCACACTGGCTGCGCTGCCAACGTTGACCCGTTATGGCATCGTTGATCGTAAGAAGCAAGAAGAAATCGTTGAGCGTTTCATCAAACGCCTGGGTATCAAAACGTCCGGGCCAGAGCAAAAGATTCGCGAACTGTCCGGCGGAAATCAACAAAAGGTCTTACTGGCGCGCTGGCTCTGTTTGAATCCTCGCTTGCTCTTGCTTGATGAGCCGACGCGCGGTATCGATGTTGGTGCCAAAGGTGAGATTCAGAAGCTCGTCGAGGAATTAGCAGAGTCGGGTATGGGCGTATTGCTGATCTCCTCTGAACTAGAAGAGATTGTAGAAGGAAGTGACCACGTGGTCGTATTACGTGATGGCACAACGGTGGCCGAACTTTCTCATGAGGGTCTGAGCCAGGACGCTATTTTAACTGCTATGGCGCATGGCCAGTCGGCTGGCACAGGAGAAGCCTCATGATGCGATTAGAGCAGCGTTTGACCGCACTCAGATTACCTCACGATGTGCGCAATATTGGACAGGACTATGGAGCGTTGATCGCGCTCGTGGTGCTCATCATCTTCAATCTTATCTTCACCAGGCAATTCAGTTCGCTGATCTCGATCACTGATCTGCTAGTGCATGTGGCCCCGACCCTTATTCTTGGCGTTGGCATGACTCTGGTGATTGCGACTGGTGGCATCGATATTTCAGTTGGCTCGATTATGGCCCTCACCGGGATACTCACCTACCTGATTTTCAGCGGAAAACTGTTTGGCATTCATAATATTGTGCTGGGGACCATCGTGGCGATCCCGATTGCCTTAACCGTTGCCACGCTGATCGGCGTATTCAATGGCGTGCTGGTAACTCGCTTCAAGGTCCAACCCATCGTTGCCACGCTGATCTCCCTGATTACCGTGCGTGGCATTGCGGAGGTCACGGTCAATGGGTTCCAATTCGCGTTTTTAAGCGCGCCCATTGTGAGCTGGCTGAGTGGTAATGTGCTGGGCTTTCTCCCCAGGCAAATGCTTCTGGTGATCGTCATCGTCGCTATTTTTGCATGGTTGATGCACTCCACCTCCTTCAGCCGCTACCTGCTTGCCACGGGCGGTAATCAATCGGCGGCGCGCCTGGCCGGGGTGCCGGTGACCCGAATATTGATAATAGTTTATGCTATTAGTGGCTTACTGGCTGGTATGGCTGGTTTAGCATTTATCGCCTTCGACTCTGCCGCGAATCCGGTCACCGATGGTCTGGGCAAGGAGCTCGATGCGATTGCGGCCGTTGCGGTCGGCGGTACTCCGCTGACCGGTGGACGTGCTACTATCCTGGGAACGGCAATTGGGGCCATCTTCATTCAGCTTATCCGTCAAACAGTGGTGGCGCTCAATATACCAGATGATATTGCCAGTGTCATCATCGGTTTACTCATTGTGCTGGCGGTCTTCCTTCAGCGTCAGCGCAAAGCAGATTGAGGGACAACTATGTGTCGCAAAGATAGCAGGCACAGCTTGTGATTTTGGAGGATACACGTATGCCAACGGTTTCACCGCAGCCGGGCACCAGGACTCAGGCGGAGTCGACAATAGCAACGAAAGCGCATCTACCCAGGATTGGTAGTTCTCTGGGCAATGTGTTGAGGCAACAGGGCGCACTGATCGCGCTGATTATCGTCCTGACTTTTAGTTTTATACGCTACGACAACTTTGATACTATCACAATCTATAGCGTGCTGAGTTTTAATGCACAGTTTGGTCTCATTGCGCTGGGCATGACGTTTGTGATCATGACCGGCGGTATTGACCTCTCCGTTGGAGGTATTGCCGCGCTGGCCAGCGTGGTTACGGCGCTTAATAGCTCGCATGGTTTCTTCTATGCACTATTTATGGCGGTTATTGCTGGCACACTGGTGGGCATCGTGAATGGCTTTATCGTTACCTGGATGCGCGTGCCACCATTTATAACTACTTTAGCAACGTTATATATCGTGCGTGGCATTGCATTGAGACTCATCAATGATGCGGCCAGCATTAATCTTGATCAGAAGAGTGATTTTAGTACGATCGCCGGAACGACGGTGGGGAACGGCGTTCTTGATCCGCCGCTCCCCTTCACCATCCCGCTTCTGGTGGTGGCATTTATCATTGGCATATTGGTCTTGCGCTATACGCGCTTTGGTCGCTATGTATTGGCCATCGGGGGTAATGCGGAGGCGGCGCGCTTGATGGGGCTGCCTATCAGGCGAACGACATTCCTGGTGTATGTGCTTAGTGGGATGTTGTCTGGTCTCGTTGGAGTGCTGCTGGCCATCAATCTTAATGGCGGCTCGGCAACCGAAGGTGCGGGGTGGGAGTTGATTGCGATCGCGGCGGTGGTAGTGGGTGGTACGCTGCTGACCGGCGGCGTTGGCTCGATCTTTGGCACACTGGTGGGTGC
>WNGQ01015117.1_pt1 | contig 10453 bp, 10 predicted proteins | sample 5407661 | NCBI WGS metagenome assembly WNGQ01 (sample SAMN13153382, study PRJNA577476) | soil metagenome | isolation source: 60 cm soil or saprolite under Garry oak tree replicate 2 | place: USA:California | collected 2016-06-15 | reverse complement strand
CCTTGCCCGCCAGGGCGATGCTGCGGTCGACGAACTCCGTTTCGAGCATCCGATCCCATACTTTCCACAGCAGCGTCTGCTCAGCCCAGCCGCGGATGGCCTGGGCACGGCCCCGGACCATCTCAAACGCGTGTCGGCTGGTCCTTTCGGTGCTCGGCTCGGCCATGATCCCGTCCTTGGTTTTCGACAGACCGCACGCGCTTTGCAGGGTACGCCGGTACCCGTCCTCAGCGAGTCATTCTGACTGGTGCGGTATATGTCGCTGCCGAGGGAGGTTCACCGTGCCGATACCCGAGCAACGTCATCGATGAGGGCAGGCCGGGCAGGTGGGATAGGACGATCGGGTAAACGCCAGTCCCGGCCCAGGGCGCCCGGCGGCAACTCTTCCCATCACCTGCCGAGTGTCGCCGGCTCATCACAGGGCTGGCATCGCCCATCGCTCGCCACAGGTGACGGGCAGACGGCAAGTCTCATTCCTAGTCTCATTCATGTTCGTATACCTACGTCCATCACCGTCTATTACCGGGGTCCTGAGCAGGATCTATACACCAGCATGGTCAGTCCTGGACAGTCATCCACATCCTGAAAAGCAGAAGGTCCGAATTCTCGAAGCGCGCCAACCGCGCTAGCTTTGCTGGCCCGGTGGCTGGTTAACTTGCGTCCCATCGTTAGATCGCGACAGGACCTGGCTGAGCTGTTCTTGAGTCAGCAGTTCATGCGTCTCCATGGTCTTAAAGGCACCCGAGCTTGCCCCCGCCCCTGAGCGTCTCCATCATGCTCACCTGGCGCTCCGACGCGGGAGCTCCTCGTGATGGCAGAACCTTCCGCACCCCGATGAGGAGCAGCTGGAGGGCGAATGTCGGCATGGCCGAAGAAGCGAGGGGCGCTTGACCTGACGGCCGCTGGTCGACGCTGCTTACCGCGATAAGACGCTGTCGGCGGTCCGTCCGTGGACGTGCCGGAACTCGGCGGAGGTCCCGCCGATCAGTTTGCTCAGGTTGCGGAGCGCCAGCTTGCCCAGGATCACGATGCCTGGTGAGACCAGAGCCCGGCGCAGCGCCCCGTCGCCACAGAAGTACTCCCTGAACAGGAAGGTGCCGCCGCCACCGGTCGCGGCCTGCACGCCCATGAACCCCACGTAGTCCCGCAGCGGCCAGTACTTCCCCTCGGTCGTATAGGCGTAGCAGAGCGGCGGGTCCCAGTAGACGATCTCCTCCCGGACGGTCACGCCGCCGCGGAACGCCAGCACGCGGGCCGTTCCGGCCATGCTCTGACCCGGTGGCAGCGGCTTGGGATGCGAGACCTGGACCGTCTTGAGCAGCGGGGCCCAGTCGGTCATCGCCGCGTGGTCCGTGATCCGGGCGAACACCGGATCGGGCGATCCGGGGAACCGGATCACGCCTTGGGTCTGGAGCGGCGCGGCGGTGAAGCGGCCGGGATCGAATCCGCCCGTCATCCGCCCGGCTCCGAGATGCCGGCGCCGGTCATGTGGCTCAACCGCCCGATCAGCGGATCGAGGTCAGATTCGCCGGCGGCCCACTCGGGGTGTGACGGCCGCGGCCACCACGGCGGTCTTCGCGACCGGCGCGGGGCCAGGGGTGACGGCGGCGGCCACTACGGCGGTCTTCGCGACCGGCGCGCCGATCACGCCGACTCTGCCAGCGCGTGATGGTCTGAGCGGCATTGTCAGTCTCCTACGGTCGCAGTTGCCTGGTCGGCCTGGATCGAGGCGATGATCGCCTGGATGGGAATCCGCCCGTTGGCGACCAGCTGGCCGCCTGAGTGCCGCACCGCTGATGCGAAGGGAGCGGCCCACAGGTTCTCCCAGATGAGCACCCCGGCGGTGCTTCCCGGCTCCATCGCTGCGGCGAGGTGGTCGACGTCATCCGCGGCCAGCAGTTCCCCCAGCTCGGCCTCGATCGCCTGCAGCTCTCCGAGTTCCCCGATGTCGGAGAGCTCGGTCGCCTCGACGGTCCCGTCCGCGTCCTTGGTGAGGATCAGGACATCGATCACGCGGATAGTGCGGGAGTCGGCCAATGCTCGCAGCTCTGCCGCCATCTCACCGGTGAAGCTGCTCGCTCCGGCCGGGAACTCCACGACGAGATAGTCGACGGGACCTAGTTCATCCAGGGATACCTCGGTCATCATCATTCCGTTCGTTGGCCCGGGCTGAGCTGGCGCGACGCGGAAGTCTCGCGGGCCTTTCTCACGTTAGACGGGCCGCGGTCCCGGCCACGTCACCCGCGGGGGGTGAGCGACGGGGGCGGCGGCGACGGAGCGGGAGCGGGTTGAGGAGTCCTGGGTATCGAGGGCGGCGGGTTTCCGAGAACGGGGGAGGACCGGGAGATGAGGTTCCCAGCCGCGCCGGATATGTGCGGGACGATCCCAGGACACCGCATCTGAGTTGCATCGCCTGGCCAGGTCAAGTGGCCACGCTGCGTCGTACGGCTCATAACCCGAAGGTCACGGGTTCAGATCCCCCCGCTGCCCGGAGGTGAACTGCATCACTGCGGGGGTTTGAAGAGGAGTCTTCACCCTTCCAGTAGCCCCAGCTCACGGGACCGGGTGACGGCCTGGCTGCGTGAGGAGGCGCCCAGCTTGTGGTAGATGGCCATCGCCTGGGACCTGACGGTGCTCGGGGACAGGAACATCTCCTGGGCGATCTCGGGGAACGACAGGTGGGTGGAGAGCATCGGCAGCAGGCGGAGCTCGGCGACTGTCAGGGCCGAGGCTCCCGGGGCGGACGAGCCGCGGGCCCGGGCAAGCTTTGCCTGGAGGTCGCCGGCCTGCCCGGCGAAGACACCCAGGCCGGGACGCCGGGCCAGGATCTCGGTCACCTCGTGGAGAAGGATCCGCGCCGCAGGAAAATCGGACAGCGCGAGGTGGCACCGGGCGAGCTCGATCCTGGCCTGGACGGCAAAGTGCGGCAGGGCGTAGGTCAGGCCCGGCCGAAGACGCTGCGCCCGGGTCAGTTCGGCGATGGCGCGCGGCCGGTCGGCCTGGTGCAGCGCTATCCGCGCGGCCACGGCATGCACGATCGTGACCGGGGGGTAGTCCTCCAAATTGGCGTCGCGGGCCGCCGAACGGGCCTCGGACAGGTACCGCTCGGCCGCCTCCCAGGCGTCCCTGGCGATCGCCAGCAGCGACCGCTCGGCCAGCGCGACGCAGGTGGCGATGGTCGCCCCGCCAGCGCGGCCTGCGGCGACGGCGTCCTGGAAGAGGGCATCGGCCCGGTCCGGATCGCCGGCCATCAGGTGCGCCTCCGCCAGGTACAAGGTCGCCGCGGTCCGCCAGAAACTGCCGGGGGCCATGGTCCTGGCCGCGAGGTCGGCGTCGGCCCGCATCTGCTCTGCCCCGCCGCGGCACAGCAGCGCCCGGAGCAGCGTCAGCCACGGCTCGATCGAGGCGCTCCCGTCCGGCAAGCTGGTCACGGCGGCTCCCCGCTCGGCGACACCGGCCCAGCGTTCGGCCTCGTCCGGCTTCCCGGTCAAGGCCGAGATTATCGCCGCCAGGACAGCGACCGCCGGGTAGTTCCCGCTGGGCGCATGATCGTCCAGCCACCCGAGCCACCGCTCGGCGGTCGCGACCCTGCCCTGCTGGCAGGCGGGAAACGCCAGCGTGCCGACCAGGGCCGCCGCCGGATCCGCCTCGCCCGCCTGCATCCAGTACTCCACTGCCTCGGCGGGCTCCCCGTTGCGCTCGTGCCACTGCGCGGCCCGCCGGTGAAGGGCGGGCATCAGGCCGGGCTCCAGGCGGTGCAGCTCGGCTAGGAGCATGTCGCGGAACAGGTGATGGTAGCGGTACCACTGCCCCCGCCGGTCCAGCGGCACCAGCAGCAGGTTCGACCGCTCCAGCTCGGCCAGGACTCCCGCGGACCCGCTCTCCTCGAGCACCGCATCGCACAGCGGCCCGCACATGCGCTCCAGCACTGCGGTCCGGGTCAAGAACGCGCGCCGGTGACGGGAGATCCGGGCCAGGAACTCCGACTCCACGTACTCACTCACCAGCCGGTCATCCCCGCCGAACGAAACAGCCGCGCGCGCGAACGGGCCGCCCTCCCGCAGGTACAGCGCCGCCAGGTACAGCCCGGCCGGCCACCCCTCGGTCCGCCGGTGAAGTTCCGTCACCTCATCCTCGCCGACCGCGATGCCAGCATTGCGCAACAGCAACGACGCCTCGTCCCGGCTGAGCGCCAGGTCGCCAGGGCCGATCTCCAAGATCCGTCCCTCGGCGCGCAGCCGCGCCACCCGCAGCGGAGGCTGAGCCCGCCCGGCCACCGCCAGCCGGGAGCCCGCCGGCACATGATCGGCCAGCACCGACAGCGCCGCCCGGCATTCTCGGTTGCGCAGCAGGTGCACGTCATCCAGTACCAGCGCGACCGGCGAAGTCATCCAGGAGAACGCCGAGCCCAGCCGCGGGACCACCGAACCGGGCACCGAACTGCCCGGCGAGGCGAGCGCGTCGAAGACCCGCTCGTCGATCGGCTCGACCCTGTTGAGCGCCTCCGCGACGTAGGTGAGCAAGACCTTCGGATCGTTGTCGCGTTCATCGACCGACACCCAGGCGACAGACTGGCCGCTGCGCTCGGCCCACTGCGCCAAGACCGTCGTCTTGCCGTAGCCCGGCGGCGCCACCACCGAAACGACCGGACGCCGATCACCCCGCGCCAGCCGCTCGATCAGCCCCGAACGGCGCACCGTCCCGGGCCGCACCAGCGGACGACGGAGCTTGGACGCGACCAGGTCAAACACCGGGCCGCCCGCACGTCGCGGCCTTGCCTCGTGCTCCCGCACGTCGCGGTCGCCCATGCCCCACCGTGCCTCGAAACGTCTGCAGCTCCACGATCTGGGGCCGGCAGCAGCGTGTCCGTTATCGCCAGACGATAACACCGGCGAGGCGGCGGTCGATGACTTTGGGAGATGACAGCTATCGAGAAAGGATGGTCTGTAACTAGACGTCACTGTCAATACGCTCGAACCCGTTTTCGCTTCAACTCACTTTAAGCGTCTTGGCGGCGGCGGAGACCGGATGCACCAGGACCGGGGACCCCGGGCCGAGGTGCGCTCGCTTCGCGGCCTGGGCGGCGTCGGTCGCGAAGCCGCACTCCTGGTCAAGGGGCGACTGCGACGGAGCCGGTCGGCTGGTCCGCTGCTCGCGGTCCGGGTCACTGCTGGAGCCATGTCTGCGCCGCGGCCGTCAGCCCAGCCCTTGGTCCTGCGGTGGCCAGTGACGGCCAACGGCTGGGCCGCGGAAGCGAGCCGGGGGAACGGCAGACCGCGAAATTCCACTGCGACCAGCTCTCCAGATGCAGTCCGCCGTGTTCCTTGACTGCGGTCTGGGTCACGAGTGAGGCCCGTCTCATGCCCGGCGTGGCGGCGGTCGTCTCCAGGCGCATAAGCGGATAATCGGCTCGTGGCTGCCGCCGCCCAGGAACGGTCAGCCACGTCCCCGGCCACCCCGGGATGGGCCGGGACAGAGAGCCTGAGCAGCACGAACGCCGCACTGGCGAGCACGGAAAAGGCGATCCCGGCGACCGCAGCGGGCTCCCGGCCTGCAGCGGACCCTGAACCACCGGTCCCTCGGTCATGGGCGTTCTCCCTTCCGCGGGTGATCGTCCACGGCATCTTTCACCCGAACGGCCCGGCGGCAGCCCTGCACGACCCGGCCAGGTCATCTAGGGCAGGCCATCAGCGCGGGCGGCAACCCCGTGGGCCGGGCGCGTGTTTTCCGGGAGCGGCCGATCGAGCCTGCGATGCCCGGGCCAGGCGACTGTACCTATTCGCGGGCGAGCATGGCTGCGGCCTCACGTTCCAGGTCGATGTAGGGGTCGCCGCTGACGTCGACGGCGACCCGCTGGATGGTGCCGCCGGTGAAGGCGTGCGGGTGAGCGCCGGGGTAGTCGCCGGTGACCGGCTCGCCGCTGTCGCGGCCACGCACAGGCCCTCGCCCGCGACCGAGAACATCCCGGGCTGGGTCTTGATCCGGCCCTCGCCGACCTTCTTATCCCCGTGGTAGAGGGACAAGATCCCGGTAGACATACCCGGCGGGTCCTCGCCGTCCTTGTCGAAGGAGGCCGACAGGATCAGGTCCTCCCCGGTGGGCACCTGTTCGGTTCCGTCGATCTTCTGCTCCATCACGCCGACGAAGTTGTTGACGTAATGCAGCCGGTTGTCTTTGACGTACAGGGCATGTCCGCCGAACCGCGCCCCTTGGGCGAACAGCACGCCGCTGGCGCCGGGGGCGGGAATGTCCACCACCGCGCCGATCACGTAGGACCGGTTGCGGACGTTCACCGCCTGTTGTTCGGGCACCTCGGCGGTATCGGGGAAGTAGACGTAGCGGTCGCGGGGCGAGGCCAGCTGCGGCCGCGGCGTTGTGAGGATCTCCAGCGGGGATCGGTCATCGAGCGGGAAGGCCCCGTTGGCTCCGGCCTCGGCGAACCACAAGTTCACCAGCTCGCGCAGCTTGCCGGGGTGCTCGGCGGCCAGGTCGTGCAGTTCGGCGCGGTCGGTATCGGTGTGGTACAGCTCCCAGGTGTCGTCGTTGAAGTTGCTCCAGCCGCTGATCGTGGGGTGGGTGGTGATGGCCTTCCAGCCGTCGTGCCAGATCCCGCGGGAGCCGAGCATGGAGTAGAACTGCGTGTTGCGTGCCGATGGCGCCGAGGCCATCTCGGCGCTGTAGCGCATGCTCACCCCGTCGAAACGGCTCTGCACATGGCCCTTGATCGTGGCGGGCGGCTCGACGCCGAGGGTGTCCAGGATGGTCGGCACGATGTCGATCGCGTGGTGGTACTGGTCGCGGATCTCGCCCTTGCCCGCTGTGGCCCCAGGCCAGGAGATGATGCACGGATCGGCGGTACCGCCGTTGAACTCATACCGCTTCCACATCTTGAACGGCGTGTTGAACGCCATCGCCCACCCGTTCGGTCTTGGTCCCGCCGAGCTCATCCAGCATCGCCAGGTTCGCCTGCAGGTCGTCGGGCACGCCGTTGAAGATCTTGTTCTCGTTGACTGACCCGTTCGGGCCGCCCTCACCGCTCGCCCCGTTATCCGACACAAGCACCACAATGGTGTTCTCGCGCTGGCCGGTTGCCTCCAGGTAGTCCAGCAGCCGCCCGCAACCCTGATCATCAGACACCCGTCTATTCCGCAGCGCATCACCCGCCACGAATGAGCCTCCGTACGAGCTGCAGCCGCGACACTGCTCACCCGGCGCGGGAGGCTCAGCGGGCAACGGCCATGGCTCAGCTCGCCGGGCACGACATCAACACCATCATCGACCACATCACCGCACCCATGGACCGCGCCCGGTCCATCTCCAGCGTCCTGCACGGCCGCCTCCAGCGGCTCGAGCTAACGGACCTGGGCCGCGACGTGACCTGGGCCCAGCGGACACCGAAGGACGCGCCAGCCGTGGCGCACGAGCTGGCCGCCGGGGCTGGACGACCGGGCTCGCGCGCTCGGCGAACAGATGGCCGCCACCCCGAGCCGTGGCTGGCCGGGCAGCTCGGCACCCTGGCCCCGCACGCCTCGCCAGCGCTCCGGCGTCGCCGAGTCAAGGAACTCGCCCGGCTGATGACCGATCACCACGCATGGTTACCGTCCACATAGACTCGCGTGGACCGGTTCGTGGACCGGGTCGCCGGATACTCCCAGCGCCACGAGTGCCATCGATGCGATGGGCTGTGCAATCGTTGCAGCTAGCGGGCCTGCAGCTCAGGAGCATGCCTCTCGTAATGCGCCGCTGGCCGGTTTTCGACTGGCGGTTGCGCCCTCGTTCTGGCCACTTACTGGCACGCCGACACTGCCAGTCGTCGCTGGGTTATGAGCCATACGATGCGCGTCTCCGCCCGTCTCGCGCAGTCTCCGGTCACCGCGTTGACCTCGATGGACTGGCGGCGTGAGATGGCCTTTGGCCCGGCCGCGTATCGCTCGTCTCAAGCCGTCCCGCAGTGTCCGGTTTACAAATCGGTTTACAGAACCGGCTCTTGACGTACGGTTTACCCCACCCTTCCAACCGGCGCGACCACGTACCCCAGCCTGTCGTTCATCCCGTCACCGGTGGCCCACCCGCACGAGAGCAAGTCAGGCAGAGAGCCCGGCCCAGCGGACCGGGCCCGGCGGCGAGCTGTCGCTATACCTGGCTCGCCGCCGGGTCGGCGACCTGAGACCTTAGTGGGCGAGGAATTCATTCATGGCGGCGACCTGGGCGTGGTCGCTGGTGAAGGCGAGCTCGGGCAGGCCCCAGGCGTCCTCGACGGTGCGGAGCAGCGAGTAGTGGTTGTAGGCGGTGCCGCTGACGAAGTGGTGCGGTCCGCTGGGGTCGATCACCACCGCGGGTACCAGGGCGCCGCCGTACAGTCCGCCGGGCCAGCTGGCGCTGATGTCCGGGTCGCCCTTGGGCAGCACGGGGGAGTCGCAGCAGCCGGCCGGGGAGTCCCAGCCGCCGTTGACGGCGTTGCCGGTGAAGTCGCCCTCGTCGGCCACGATGAAGATGGCGCTGTGCCGTGTCCAGGCCCGGCTGGACATGATCGTGGTCACTGCGCCCTTGACGAAGGTGTCGGCGTTGTGCTTGAGCCGGATGTCGTTGGCGTCGTCGTTGGTGCTGTTGAACGGGCAGGGGGTCTCCGGGTGCCCGCCGATCGCGTCGTTGACCCCGCCATGCATGTCGTTGCACTGGTCCGGCGTGATGAACACGAACCTGGGCGCGCGCGGGCTGTTCAGGTCACCGGCGAGGGCGGTGTACGGCTTGATGCGCGCCACCCGGGCCGGGTTGTCGCGGATGTCGGTGTACAGCGCGAACGGGTTGTGCTTGGACGCGTACAGCGGATCGGCGCTGGACGGCCAGAAGTCGGTGAGCTGGTCGGAGGGCGGCATCGCCTCCATGTAGGCGCCCCAGCTGATGTGGCTTATGTCCAGTTCGTCGACCAGGTTGGTGTGGTCGAACCGGTTCGCCGGGTTGTCGTTGTTGGTGAACCAGTTCGATCCGCTGGTCATGGCGATGTAGTTCGGCTCGCTGGGGTGGGTCACGCCGAAGTAGTTCGCGGCCTCGCCGTACTGCTGCGCCAGAGACGTGATGTACGGCGTGTTGGGGTCACCGATCACGCTCTTCTGGGAATGGTTCTCCAGCACGATGACGAAGGCATGGTCCAGGCGGGCCTGCGGATTGCCGCCGCGGCCATGGCTGGCCGCGGGCGCCGCGCCGCTCGGCGCGGACAGTCCCACGGTCAGCGCCGCGGCGACGCCGGCCACCGCGCCGATGGTGAGAATCTTTGCTCGTTTCGTCCGTAGGGTCATGCCCCACCTCCCATGTGAGCGCCGGGCCCCTGACCCTCTTTGACCAGCCCGGGCAATTCCCCTTTCCTACGCTTTCGCACACGTTCGCGCAAGATCACGGCAAGGAATGGACCGATCCGTTAGGTACTGGACACGCTGGTGCAGCGCCGGGAGATCCTCGGCGGCGTGATCAGCGAGTACCGCCGCGCCGCGTAAGCAGCTCGCCGAAACTTGCAGGTCAGCGCTATTGCGACTTTGGAGCGGTACAGGAGCCGTTGTAGCGCTGCTTGCCAGCTGCCTGCTATTCCACTTATACACTGTATTGTGTAATGATGGACTCATGACGGATACGACGACCTTGCCCGGGCCGGCGCCGGAGGTGTGTGCCGCGGCCCGGTCGGTGACCGCCGGAGCGGGGAAGCCTGCGCTGGCGGACCGGCCGTTGATCACCCCGGGGCAGGCGGGTGAGGTGGCCGGCCTGTTCAAGGTGCTGGCCAGCGACACCAGGCTGCGGCTGCTGCACGCGCTGGAGCGGGCCGGGGAGCTGTGCGTGGGCGACCTGGCCGAGCAGGCGGGGATGCGGCCGCAGGCGGTGTCGAACCAGCTGCAGCGGCTTGCCGACCGCCGGATCCTGGCGTCCCGCCGGGAGGGCAACAACGTGTTCTACCGGATCGCCGATCCCTGCGTGACGAGCTTGCTCGACCTCGGGCTGTGCCTGATCGAGGAGACGAACCGGTGACTGTCCCGCCGGCTACACGACGACGCGGGCGAGGCTGGCGAAGCGGCGCGTCTGCGTGGCCGCGGCCCGTCCACGATGAGGGAGCGCACCGTCATGGCTGACCAGCACGCGGGCACGGGGATCCGGGAACAGGTCCGCAGGCACTACGCCGCTGCGGCGACCGCCGTCACCGCCGGTGCCGGAACCGGCTGCTGCCCGGCCGCCGGGACCTCCTGCTGCGCCACGCACCTGGCTGTGCAGCCGGGGCTCGGTGCGACCCGGTACACCGCCGCCGAGCGCGACCAGCTGCCCCCCCGGCGCGGTGGCGGCCAGCCTGGGCTGCGGTAACCCGGTGGCGGTGGCCGATCTGCACGCGGGAGAGACGGTGCTCGACCTGGGCTCCGGCGGCGGCATCGACGTGCTGCTGTCCGCGCGCCGGGTCGGCCCGGCCGGCAAGGCC
>WNGQ01007525.1_pt1 | contig 10453 bp, 8 predicted proteins | sample 5407661 | NCBI WGS metagenome assembly WNGQ01 (sample SAMN13153382, study PRJNA577476) | soil metagenome | isolation source: 60 cm soil or saprolite under Garry oak tree replicate 2 | place: USA:California | collected 2016-06-15 | reverse complement strand
AAGGCACCCGTGCCCAGAAAAGGCTGCAGGATGAAATCGGGGTGTACCAGGGACGCGTGGCGCTAAGTCCTGCGGTCGAGGAGCAATACAAGGGATTGGCCCGCGATTACGACAACGCCCAGAAGGTCTACCAGGATTTGTTGGCCGACAAGAGCAAGTCCGACATGACGCTCAAGATGGAGCAGCAGCAACAGGGCGAGCAGATGCATCTACTCAACCCCGCCAATCTGCCAGATGCTCCTAGCTTCCCCAACCGGCTGCTCTTTGCCGGCGGAGGGTTGGGAGCCGGCCTCGCACTGGGTCTCGGCATCGCTCTCTGGCTGGAGTTGCGCGATGACTCCATTCGTACCGAGGCGGACGCAGAAGCAGCCCTGGGGCTTCCGATGCTGGTCTCAATTCCGTGGGTAGGCGAAAGCGCAGGAATGGGCAAGAACGGAACTGGCAGGTTCTGGAAGGGAAACAAGCAGCCGGATGAAAAAAAGGAAACCGTCGGAGTCTAGGCGAAGACCATGTACAAAGAGTTTTACGGACTAAGAGCGAATCCCTTCAATGTCAACCCGGATCCGCGTTATCTGTTTCTGACGCGTCACACCGAGGAGGCACTGGCTTGCCTTACTTATGGCATCCAGAGCCGCAAGGGATTCGTGCTCCTCACCGGCGAAGTGGGCACGGGTAAAACTACTCTGATTAACAAACTGCTGGAGTGGCTCCGCTTGCAGCAGGTGGCGACGGCTTTTATCTTCAACTCCCGCATGAACGTGCCACAATTCCTGGACTACATGATGACCGACTTCGGCATCCCGTGCGACTCGAAGGCCAAGAGCCAGATTCTGTTGCGTCTCTACAACTGGCTCCTAGACCGCTACCGGGCGGGTGAGACGGCCGTCCTCATCGTGGACGAGGCGCAGAATCTCGCGGACGAATTGCTAGAAGAGATTCGCATGCTTACCAACCTGGAGACCTTCACGGAGAAGCTCCTCCAGATCGTACTGGTAGGGCAGCCGGAACTGGAGCAAAGGCTGAAACAACCACAACTGAGGCAGTTGCGGCAGCGGCTTACGCTGCGAGCCAAGACTCATCCTTTGACGCTCGACGAGACCAAGGCCTATGTGCAACAGCGGTTGCGCATCGCGGGCTCGAACGGGCAGCAGATTTTCGATCCCGAAGCGCTGGTGATGATTCACCGCTATGCCAGCGGCATTCCTCGCGTAGTCAATCTGCTTTGCGAACACAGTATGGTAAGTGCCTTCGTTGATCAGCAAAAAGTGATTGTGCCGGCAGTGGTCGATGCCGTGGCAAGAGATCTTGACCTCAGCGATAACACCGCCTCGGGAGCCATGATGACGGGTCCGCCGCCGCAAACCGCGAACCCGGAAAAGTTCGACCTGGTGGAAGCCTTGCGATCGCTGGCCACACTGGCTGATCGCTTACGTGACGAAGAAAAAGACCTCCCCAAGGAAAGGAAATTATGAGCCGAATTCATGAAGCGTTGAAGAAAGCCGAACAGGAACGGGCAGCATCGCAGGGAGGTCCCGTACCGTCCAATTTCTCGGTGGCTGAATCGCCGGGGACAGAGCCGAGAGTAATCGACACGGACACTGCGGCAAGGGTCGCAGCGGTAGCGCCGGCCGTAAGTGCGCACGCGAGTCCTGGCTTGCCCCCATTCGGCAGTCCTTTCAGCCTCGAGACGATGCTGGCACGGTGCGCGGCGGTGCAATGGAGTCCCGACCCAAAGACCATGTTATTCCTCAACGGCGACGACAATGCCCGTGGCAGCGAGGAGTTCCGAACACTGCGCTCCCGGCTCTACCAGATCCGGGAAAAAATGACGCTGAAAAAGATTTTGGTGACGAGCGCGCTTCCGAAAGAGGGCAAGTCATTTACGGCAGCGAATCTCGCGCAGGTAATGGTGCGCCAGCACGGACGACGCGTGCTGCTTATCGATGCCGATCTGCGCGGGCCACGCCTGCACCTCATGCTCGGCACCACGTCTGCCCCGGGTCTTGCCGACTATCTACAGGGAGCGAATGATGAGTTCTCCATCATGCAGCGCGGAGCTTTGGAAAATCTGTTACTGATCCCCAGCGGATGTGAGGTTTCCAATCCCGCGGAACTCGTGGCCAATGGGCGGTTGAAGTTCCTGCTGCAACGCGTAGAGCCGCTGTTTGACTGGATCATTATTGATTCCCCGCCGGCTGTGCCTGTCTCCGACGCCAGCCTGCTGGCCAATTCGTGCGACGGAGTATTGATGGTGGTGCGTTCCAATGCGACCCCAGTGGATATGGCGCGCAAGGCGCGCCAGGAATTTCCCGACAAAATCCTGGTGGGAGTAGTGCTCAACGGGACCAGCGCGGACACGGAAGCCTATTCCCGCTATTACTACGGAGCCTACGAAAAAAGGGGAACCGAAGCCAAGGCCTAGGGAGTCTGACATTGTGATTCGGCTCTTCAAAGTTCATTACCCGATGCGCACGCTGGTGCTGTTGGCTGGTGAGGCCCTGATTGTGTGGGTCTCGTTCCTGCTGGGAACGCTGCTGCAAAATCGAGATGATAGTTGGCTGCTGCTGAACGTCGAGGGCGGGTATCTCAAGATTCTTGGTGTCACGGTGTTTGTGCTGCTGGTTTCGCACTGGCTGGATCTATACGACTCGTCCAGTATGGCCGCTAGGTGGGAGCAAGCTTTCCGCATTCTACTGGTGCTGGGTCTGGTGGCACTCGCTCTGTCGGGGTTGGGTTTCGTTTTCCCGCGCTTTCTGCCCCGCAACGGTTCCGCGCTGGTGGGACTGGTTATTTTAACGTTCGCTCTGTTCGCATGGCGTGCCGCATATGGCTGGCTGGTGCAACAGCCTTATTTGCGCGAACGGGTTTATGTGCTGGGCACAGGCGCTCGGGCGCAACGGTTGCTGAACGGACTTCGCCAGCGCTCCGATCTCGGTGTCGAAGTTGTCGGCTGGACCGGAAACGTGGAGGGAGAGTTGACGCGCGAGAGCGTAGCCGCCCATCTGCTGGGTCTAGCGCAGCAAGATGGGGTGCACCGGGTGATTGTTGCGATGCCTGACCGACGCGGGACGCTACCCGTGGAGGAGTTACTGAACCTACGGCTTGCCGGGGTGAAAATCGAAGAGGCAACGTCGTGGCTGGAAAAGATCTCGGGAAGAATCGAGGTGGAGGAGCTTTACCCTAGCTGGCTGATTTTTGCCGATGGTTTCGACTTTAGCGGCGGTTTTATGATCGCGCGCCGCTTGTGTTCAACTCTGGTCGCTGCGATCGGCTTGCTGTTAGCGTTTCCGCTGCTGCCGTTTATCATCCTGGCGATCAAGCTGGATTCGTCAGGTCCGATTCTGTACCGCCAGCGGCGGGTCGGACTGGGGGGTGAGCCCTTTCATTGTTACAAGTTCCGGACTATGCGTAAGGACGCGGAAGCCGATACCGGCGCGACGTGGGCCACCGACGATGATCCACGAATCACACGAATTGGTAAGTTTCTGCGCTCGTCCCGCCTCGATGAGATTCCCCAGCTGTGGTGTGTGCTTAAGGGCGACATGGCTTTCGTGGGTCCTCGTCCGGAGCGCCCCGAGTTCGTGGAATGGTTGAGCGAGCAGATTCCCTACTACGGTGTACGCCATCTGGTTCGGCCCGGCATCACCGGCTGGGCCCAGGTCCAGTACAAGTATGGCAATACGCTCGACGATGCCCGCGAGAAGCTACAGTACGACTTGTTCTATATCAAGAACGCGTCCCTCGGTTTGGATATGCTGATTATGTTCCAAACTGTCAAGATCGTACTGCTCGGTCGGGGGGCGCATTAAGACGTTAGCTAGCGCGGCGAAGGGGGATTCCCAAGCTGGTCCAGTTCGACCCGCGAAGGTATCATCCGTCCCATCCGCAGGGCATGATAGATCCACGCGAAGAAAGCTGAGTTGATCATGCAGAAGTAGTATGGCAGACGCAGGAACCCAGGTCTGAGCGTCACCAGCGCTCCCAGTGCGGCTAATCCATAGAACAGGACTTGCCCCCACAAGAACCACCTGTAGACCGGATCGCGCCATAGCATGACACTGGCGATGGCGAGCAAAACCATAGCCAGCGGCACCAGTAGGCGTCCAGCCTTGTGCGAGAGCAGGCAGAATAGACTTACCGGCTGGGGCGTCCACAGCAGGCTCTTGACTTCCCGGAGTTGCTCAATGTTGCCGGCGGTGATGCGCACGCGCCGAGCGAACCCTTCCATCTCGTGCGCTTCCTCATAAGCCACGGCGCCGGGTTCGTAGGCGATGCGATAGCCGCGCCGCCGAATGCGCATCGGGATGATGAAGTCATCGTTGATGGTGTTGGCGGCAGGGAACGGATACTGTTCCCGGCGGATGGCATAGAGCGAGCCATGAGCGCCGGTGAACCCGCCCAGTTTCGCTTCTTGCACCTTCAGGAAGGTTTCATATTTCCAATAAAAATCTTCCTGCACGCCCAGCCGGGCCTGGTCTTTCTTGAGCACACGGTAGACACCGCTCACTCCTCCTACTAGCGGATCCGCGAAATATTTTACCAGGTGGCGAAGTGAATCGGGCGCTAACATGCTGGATGCGTCGGAAAAAGCAACAATCTCACTGGTCAAACGTGGAACCGCGTCGTTCAACGTGGCCACCTTGCCGCGGTTCTCGGGGAATTCGAGCAAGCGAAGGCGGCCCAGCGCTTTTCCCTCCGCGAAGGAACGGACCACTTGAGCCGTGGCGTCAGTTGACCCATCAGAGGCCACTACGATCTCTAATTGTTGTGCGGGATAGTCGAGGGTTAGGGCGTTCTGAATTTTTGCCCCAATTACCGCGGCTTCGTTATACGCCGCGATCAACAGCGAGACGGAAGGCTCGATCGATTTCGTCCGGAGCGAGACGCGAAAGAAAGCCGGCAACAACCATAGCAGCAGCGGATAACCTAAATAGACGTATACGATCAGACCGCCCGAAATCCAAAAGAGAAGCTTGATCATCGCAAGGTCAGGCGGCCCGAGCCCGAACGCAGTAGAGCTGGCCGAGCACTTCGCAAGACTCTACCTGGAAGCCGGCCTGATTGAGGTAGCTCTCTACCTCTGTCAACCGCCAAAAATAGACTGGGCAGCCCGCGACCTTAAGTCGCACCTTGCGGATGGCCATCCGCACCGTTCCTGCCCTTGGCCAAGCCGAAAGGAAGGTGCGGCCGGTAAGTTTGCGTATCACTTGGAGCCGGGCGAGTGGATCTGCGACATAGTCCCAAAATCCTATAGCGATGACGAGATCAAAGCTCTCCGGGGTCTTCCAATCGAGCACATCGCTCAGAACGAACCGGCAACGGTCAGCAACGCCTTCGCGCTCGACCAGTCGACGCGCCAAATTCAGCATTTCGGGAGCAAAGTCCACGCCCGTCACTTGGGCGCTGCGCTTGGCCAGCGAGCTCACAAAGCGCCCTGAACCGCAGCCAATATCGCAGACGGTTGCGGGCCGGAGCTCTTCCGCCTGCCGCATCACCCAGTCGAAGCGCTGATACATATCCTTGCGCAACCAGTGGTCCAGGCGGCGCGCCAAAAGATTCTTTTTGCCGCCGTAGATTGAGTCGAATTCAGGTGCGATTCGGTCCCAATATTCGGCTACTTGGCGGGCTTCATCAGTTTTTGTGTTGATGACAGGCATACAGGTCAACATCCTCCGCCATTTCGGCTAGCACGCTTTCGCGGAAACTCGTAAAAGTCCCTTCCCGCAGCATATCATTCAGACGGTCATAGGTTTTGGACAGGTTCGTGTAATGCCGCAGCCGAGAAGTCAGTCTGCCGGGAAGTCGCGGCTGGTTAGGGTCAATTTCCCACGGATGCACGTAGACAATGACGGGCAGCCCTTCCTGCTGGGCGCGTCTGATTCCAAACCGGGTATACCACCGCGGGAGAAGGCGCAGGTATCCGCCTCCTCCTACCGGCAAACTGTACTTCCCGATCCGGAAGGTCGTAAGTGGATACTCAATCAATGGGCCGGCAGGCGTTTTAATGCGAAATGGGGCGCGGGGCGCCGATGGTATTCCGTATCGATCATGACGAATGGGAAAGATGCTGGAATCGTAAGTGAATCCCAGGTCCACGAGAATCTCGAGCGCCCACAAGGAGCCGGCGACAATGGAATAAGTCGGGGCCCGGTATCCATAGATAGCCAGTCCGGCGATCTGCTCGATTACGTCCTTGGCGCGCTGGGTGTCCTCGCGGAACTCCTTTGGATTGAGCTGGTAAATCAAGCGGTGCCAGTAGGAATGGCAGGCTAGTTCGTGTCCAGCGGCTACAATTTCTCGGACCAACGCAGGAAATCGCTCCGCCACCCAGCCAACCACGAAAAACGTGGCTTGGACCTCTCGCGCAGCGAATAACTCCAGAAGGCGTCGGGTGTTGCCGTCCACTCGGCAGGGGTATCGTTCCCATTGAGAGCGCGGCACCACGTGAGCCAGCGCTTCGGCGTGAAAATAGTCCTCGACGTCGACCGAAACAACATTCTTGAAAGATTCTAAACGCATTTCTTTGAGGCTATGAGGCTGCGGCGAGCAGGTTCGTCGTTTTTGGGGGCACAGTCATCATAATTCGAGCGACGCTTCAGGCGCAATCGGAGTCTGGACCTCGGGAGCATTACTTTAGGTTGCAGCCCACTTGTAAAAGTAACCTCCGCCCGAACGGAAAACAGTTCCCCTTGGGCGGCCGTTTGATGTACTCTGATACAGTGGTATCAAGCTGTTAAACTGTTGAAAATGAAGAAGAACTAACTCTGCTAGCGACGGAAAAGCAGGACCCGAGGATTTGCGTTATGACGCCATGACCCCCGAGGTGCACAACTGGTTCGGCGTGGTCGGGAGCGGCGAGTTTCGCCAACAATTTACTCCAAAAAAATGAGCACTTGGCAGGTAGTTTCGAAGAAAGTCCTGGCGATTGAGGAACCTCGTAAGAGTACGCTGGCATATCGCGCGCTGGTGCTGTTTTCGCTCATCTACTATCTGCGCCCCGAAGACTTCATCCCAGGACTCGATGCCATTCCGATAGGGAAGATCTCTGGTGGCATCGCATTGCTGGCCTTGATTTTTGGGGTTCCAGCCAGGCTGCGCCACAAGCTGACCGTCGAACTCAAAGTTTTGATTCTGCTTCTCGGCCAGATGATGTTGTGTATTCCATTCGCATTTTGGCGGAGCGGCTCTTTTGACACAGTGATCAACAAGTTTTCCAAGGGAGTGATCGTTGCAGTCCTGATTTATCTGGTGACCACCTCGGTCGCCGAACTGCGTAAGCTGCTGTTGATTCAGGCAGGCTCGATCGCGCTGATTACTGTAGCGTCAGTCTTGGTTCATCGAACGGAAGTGGGACGGCTGATGGGCATTCAGAAAGGGATCTTGGAGAATCCGAATGACCTGGCCATCAACATCGCCATCAACTTTCCATTGTGTGTTGCTTTCATGCTGGCCGCGAAGGGCGGAGCACAAAAGGTTTTGTGGTGCATTGGGCTGGTGTTTATGTCGTATGGCGTGGTCGCCACATACTCCCGTAGCGGTCTGCTGGCAATGGCCGTGACGGTGGCGATCTGCCTATGGGAGTTCGGAATCAAGGGGCGGCGCATGATACTGGTGATGGCTGCTGCGCTCGTTGGCGTGATCGGACTGGGAGTCATGGTTGCTACGCCTCGCTATCTGACCCGTGTCGAGAGCCTGGTGCGCGGGAATATCGAGGGATCGGGCGACAGGGGATCGCTGGAAGCACGCGAGCAGTTGCTAAAGCAGAGCCTGATCATCATGATCAAGCACCCCGTGTTCGGGGTTGGGCCGGGCAACTTCCCAAGTTACACTTTAACCTGGCGTGTGGCGCACAACACCTACACGGAACTAGGAGCCGAAGCTGGCGTGCCGGGTCTAATTCTCTTTTTGGTGTTGATGGGCCTCACACTGCGCAAAATAAAAAGTGTGCGGAAGCTGCCTGGGTATCAAACCAGCGAAGATGTGCGCTTGTGGACCAGTGCGCTGCGGGCGGCCGTGTTGGCGTACATCTCCGGAGCAATGTTCGCCTCGACGGAGTACAACCTTTTCCCGTATTTCATGGTGGGCTATGTCTGCGCGATGTATCAAACTGCAAGTGCTCCAATGGAGGCGAAGAGTATTCCGCAGGGCGATATTGAGAGCGGCAGCAACAAGAAACTTGGGGATGCAAGACCCGAACGGGAACTCGCCGGGACTCGCTGACGAAGTTCTCGCTGCTTGGCATGCCGCAGCGGGCTGAAACAGCACGTTGACGAGTTGCGGGGCGCAGCTTGCGGCATGCGTTATCCGGTGCTGAACGGCGTCGTCCACTTTGTAAGTGCGCAGAATTACGGCGGTAGTTTCGGATTTCAGTGGACGCTCCACGCGCGAACGCAATCATACGACGCCACCCGCCAGCGCTCCTAGGAGGACCCGCGAGTGGTGGAGGAGTTGATTGTCGTGCAGGAACGGGGCCGCTGGTGACGGAGACTGATTCGTCACGGGGAACGATGGAGGTGGAGCAGTGTGCGGAATAGCCGGCATAGTCGGAAGCCCAGACGAAATAGTTTCCGCCGCCGATGTTCGCCGGATGTGCCAGACCATTGTTCATCGTGGCCCGGACGATGAGGGCATTTACGCGCGTGGGCCCGCGGGACTAGGGATGCGACGCCTCAGCATCATTGACCTTGCCGGCGGGCATCAGCCGATTCACAACGAAGACAAAAGTCTATGGGTCGTCTACAACGGTGAGATCTATAACTTTCCTGAGCTACGCCGGGAGCTCGAAGGCCGCGGCCACAGCTTCTATACCCACTCTGACACCGAGGTCATTGTTCACCTCTACGAGGAAATGGGATCTGACTGCGTGCAAAAGCTGCGCGGCATGTTCGCCATTGCTTTGTACGATGAGCGGCGGCAGCTTCTTCTTTTGGCGCGGGATCGGATGGGCAAGAAACCTCTGCATTACGCTTTGCGCGAAGGGCGCCTACTGTTCGGATCGGAGATCAAGGCCCTCCTGGCGGTGCACCCGGACTTGGCGGATGTGAACCCCGAAGGCCTGCTGCAATACTTTTACTTCGGATATATACCCGATTCGGTTAGCGCGTTCCGACACATTCACAAGGTGCCCGCCGGACACTTGCTGGAATACTGCCAGGGCGAAATCAAAATCCGCCGGTATTGGAACTTACCCGAGTATGGTACGCATCCTCCGATGGGCGAAGCGGAGTGCCTGGAGGAACTGGAACGCCAGCTGCAAGAGGCCGTTCGCATTCGATTGATTAGCGATGTTCCACTAGGAGCGCTGCTGAGCGGCGGCGTGGACTCTTCGATCATTGTGGCCTTGATGGCGCGCGTGAGCTCAAGCGCTGTTAAGACTTTTTCCATCGGCTTCCGAGCTGAGGAGTTCAATGAATCAGAATACGCGCGCATGGTGGCAAAGCAGTTCGGCACCGATCACCACGAACTGGTGCTCGATCCCAATCTTGAAGAGACCTTGACGTATCTTTCACAAATGATGGAAGAGCCGTTCGGTGACTCGTCGATGTTGCCGACTTACTACGTGTGCCGCATGGCTAGGCAGCAGGTTACGGTGGCGCTTTCGGGGGATGGTGGAGATGAGCTCTTCGCCGGCTACGACCGCTACCTGGTGGCGATGGACCGGCAGAAGTATGACCGGCTGCCCAGATGGCTGGGCCAAATTTATCGCGACTCCGTTCACGGACGCATTCCGGCGGCAATATATGGGAAGAACCTGGCTTGGAATGCATCACTGAATTCGCGAGACCGTTACCTGGATGGCATGTCGTTCTTTCCTGCGTTGCATCGCGAGCGAGGTTTGTTTACGGATTCGTTTTTGCAAGCGGCCGACCATTTGCCCGATCCTTTGCAGGAATGGCAGCAGATCTACGATGATGCTCCCGCGCATGATCCTTTGAGCCGGCTACTTTACCTGGATACGAAGACCTATCTGGTCGCGGATATTTTGACCAAAGTGGACAGAATGAGTATGGCAACTTCTCTCGAAGTGCGGGTTCCAATGCTCGATCACAAGTTCGTCGAGTGGGTGACCGCTTTGCCAGTAGAGTGGAAGCTTCGCGGAGGAACGCGCAAGCACATTCTGAAAAAGCTAGCGGAGCGTCTGGGAATACCATCGCCTTTACTTCACCGCCGAAAACAAGGCTTTCAGCTGCCGCTGGTGGAGTGGATGCGAAACGACGTGAAGGACCAGTTCTTGCGCGTACTGCTGGAGCCGCGCACTCTGCACCGCGGATATTTCAAGCCAAAGGCTGTGAGATCACTGGTTGATGAGCACATCCGTGGACGAAGAAATCGCTCGGGGCTGTTGTGGCGAATGCTAGTGTTGGAATTGTGGCACAGGAACTTTGTGGAATCCCCGGCCCAATGGAGCGCGCAACACAGAGCGCCAGATATCTTTGCGCGCGACACAATGCCG
>WNGQ01007523.1_pt1 | contig 10454 bp, 10 predicted proteins | sample 5407661 | NCBI WGS metagenome assembly WNGQ01 (sample SAMN13153382, study PRJNA577476) | soil metagenome | isolation source: 60 cm soil or saprolite under Garry oak tree replicate 2 | place: USA:California | collected 2016-06-15 | reverse complement strand
AGTTCGGGGCCGAAGGCCGGGCCAAGCTCGTCACGTGTCTTCGCCTCGCCGAGCACTGTCGGTAGCCGCGAGCCATAGGCCGCAACCAGCCGCTGGGCCTGCGGCTCCGAGAGAAAGCGCCAGCGGTCGCGCGCGAGGTCGACCTCGGTCTCGAAACGATCCCAGGCAAAATCTCCGCCGGGCAGTGCAACTCCTGCGGTCCAGCGCGGCGACATCGGATAGAACGGCGTCAGCCGCGTCACCGCCCGCTCCGCGCGCAGGCGCGATGTGGTGACGTCGCCGCCGAACATCGTGAGCAGCGGCGCCTTGCGCCGTCGCGCGTGGAACAGCGTTGTCCCATCGCGCCGCTGCGCTGCCGCTGGCGTCAGGTTGACGCCAGAGACCGTCCGCACCACATCGGTCGGCGCGACCCGCTCGCGAAAATAACGGCTGGCCGCCTCGCAGAGATAGCTGACATCGGCCCCCGGTATCGCGACGATCGCTGGATCACCCGTGAAGGCATGCGTGATCGTACCGATCAGCGTGAAGTCGCGCTCGAAGGGGCTCGCGAAGATCAGCCGCCCATCATTGTTCTGGAAGACATAGACATTGTCGGACTCAAACAGCCGCGGCACGACGATCTGGCTCATCTGCATGGCCGCCATGGCGGGTTGCGGCTGCCGCAGCACGGTCTCCGCGACCATCGAGGTCCAGCCGCCGCTGGCATTGGCCAGCGCGCGAGTGGTGATCACCCGGCGATGACCGCGATCGATCACCGCGAGCCGCCAGATATCGGCCCTGTCGGCGCGCACGCAGCGTGCCCCGGTCCGGATCTCGGCGCCACGCTCAGTGGCGTCCAGCGCCGTGAGCACCACCAGGCGGGAATCGTCGACGACGCAGTCGGCATATTCGAAGGCGATGCCGAACGGACGCTTCAAGGCATTGCCGACCGGATGATGCGTGATGTCGAGTGTGGTCGATCCCGGCAGGCCGCTCCGGTTCGTGAGGCTGTCATAGACGAACAGGCCGGCACGCAGCAGCCAGGGCGGACGTTCGTCGGAATGGGCGGGGATCACGAAACGCATCGGCCTGACCAGATGCGGCGCGATCCGGAGCCAGGTCCGGCGCTCGGAGAGCGCCCGGCGCACGCGCCAAAAGCCGCGCCGCTCCAGCACCGACAGGTCGCCATGGATCAGCCGCGGCGTCGCCGACGAGGCCGCACCACCGAGATCGCCCTGCTCGAACAGGACCACCCGCAGGCCGCGGCCGGCCGCATCGCGTGCGAGACTGACACCGTTCAGGCCGCCGCCGATGATCGCGAGGTCGTAATCCGCCATGAAACCGTCGAGAGGGAGCGAGATAAGCGCCCGCCATCACTAGAGCCATTTCCGTTCCGATGAAATCGGAACGGGGCTCTAGATTCTTTGTTTTGACGCGTTTTCTTTACGCGAACCGGTATCCACTTCGCTCGAAAACGCTCTAGCCGGGCTTGAGCGCAAGCTCCATGGCCTCGGCGCGGCCGACGAGGCCGGCATATTGCCCGATCGGCAGCGGCTTGCCGAGCAGATAGCCCTGCACGCCGTCGCAGCCCTCCTTGGCAAGAAAGGCGAGCTGGTCGACCGTCTCGACGCCCTCGGCGATGATCGACATTTCGAGGCCGTGGCCGAGATCGATCACGGCGCGGACGATCGCCGCCGATTGCGGGTTGCGGCCAAGATTCATGATGAAGGCGCGATCGATCTTGATCTTGTCGAACGGGAACGCCTGGAGGTAGCTGAGCGAGGAATAGCCGCTGCCGAAATCGTCCATGGAGATGCGCACGCCGAGCGCCTTCAGCCGGCGCAGCAGCGCCAGGCCGCGATCGAAATCCTCGATCAGCACGCCCTCGGTGATTTCGAGCTCGAGGCGGCCGGGCGCAAGCCCGGTCTCGAGCAGGATGGAATGGACGAGCCCGACCACGTCACCGTGCATGAATTGCGCCGGCGATAGATTGACCGCGACCTGGAGTGGCTTCGGCCACGACGCCGCCTCGCGGCAGGCCTGGCGCAAAATCCATTCGCCCATCTCGACGATCAGGCCGCTTTCCTCCGCGATCGGGATGAATTCGGCCGGCGAAACCTGGCCGCGCACCGGATGCTGCCAGCGCGCCAGCGCCTCGAAGCCGATGATCTCGCTCTCGGCGACGCTGTGGCCCGTGGCCCCCTGCGGCTGGAACGCGAGCGAGAGCTCGCCGTTCTTGATCGCGTTTGACAGATCCTGGTGCAGTACGCGGCGATCGCGGATCTGCTGGTCCATCTCCGGCTGGTAAAGGCTGATCGTGCCGCGCGACTTCTGCTTGGCGCGGAACAGCGCCGCACCGGCATTGGCGAGCAGCGAGGCACCGTCGGCGCCATTGTGCGGGAAGATCGACATGCCGGTGGTGACGCCGGCGCGCACCGCCCGGCCGTCGATCTGGAATTCCCGGGCCACGGCCTCGCCGATCTGCTGCGCCAGCGCGAGACCCGCATCAGGCTGCTTGCCATCGATGATCAGGCCGAACTCGCCGCCGGAGAGGCGCGCCACCACGCCGCCGCGCGCGGCGTCCTGAAGCCGCTGGGCCACCTCGATCAGGAGCTTGTCGCCGTGCGCGTGGCCGAAGACGTCATTGACCTCCTTCAACCCGTCGAGATCGATGCAGAGGACGGCGAACTCCTCGTCGGTGCCCTCGCAGGCCTCGATCATCTGGGTCAGCGCCTGAAGGAAAGCGGCGCGGTTCGGCAGGTCGGTCAGGCCGTCATGATAGGCCATGTGCGCCATGCGCGACTCGGTCTGCCGCCGGTCGGTGACGTCCTCGTGGGTCTTGATCAGATATTGCGGCTCGCCAGCATCGCTCAGCACGGTGGCGCGGCGGGTGAGGAACAGCCGCAGGCCATCCTTGGTGGAGATCGGATGCTCCTCGGTGACCATCCCGCGCTTCTTGATCGCGGCCTCGTCGCGCGCGATGATCAGCTTCGCTTCCTTGGGATTGAAGATGTCGGACGCGGTCAGTCCAGTGGCTTCCTCGCGCCTGCGGTTGAGGATCGTCTCCGCGCTGCGATTGGCGAGCAGATAGCGGCCGTCCCTGACCTGCTCCACGATCAGCGCCACCGGGATGTTGTCGACCACCAATTCGAGGAATTTCTTGGTGCTCTCCAGCTCCTGCGAGAGCGAGCGGCGATCGGTAATGTCCTCGAACACGAGCAGCAGGAATTCGGGCTGGTTGCTTTCGTTGCGGACCACGATCCGGATCGAGGCAACCCTGCGTTGCCCCGAGCTGCGCTCGACGTCGAATTCGTTACGATATTGGCCGTCAGGCGCCGCGAGCGCCGCGCGGTCGGTCGCCTCGATACTGGCCGCCGAATTGGGCGCGAAAAGCTCCCGCGCGTTCTTGTCGACGACATAGTCGCGCGAGAAGCCCCAGAACCGCTCATAGGCACTGTTGGCGAAGATATAGCGGCCATCCTCGATGGTCTTGGCGGCAACGCAGGCCGGTACGTTGTCCAGCACAGTTTCCAGGAACTGCTTGGTAGACGCGAGCTGTCGCGACAGCCTGCGCTGCTCGCTGACGTCAAGATGGGTCGTCACCGAACCGCCGTTGGGCAGGACGAAATGCCTCACCAGGATGGCCCGCCCGTCCGGCAGTTCGGTGATCAGGCCGTTGGGGCTTGCCGCCTTCTCGTAAAAGTCGTCGTTGGAGACACCACCGAGGACCCCGCGCTTGCGCCGCAGCTCCAGGATGTCATAGCCGTTCATGTTGGCCCAGAGATCCGACCGCGACAGCCCGTAGATCTCGAGATAGCGGTCGTTGCAGAAGATGATGCGCCGCTGCACATCCGTCATCATCACACCCTGGTTGAGATTGTTCATGGCGGAGGAGACGAAGGCGTTGCGCCGCAGCTGGGACCGCTTGGCGCGGCGCAACGCGGAATGAATCCACAGGGCGACAGCGGCCAGGAGCGAACACACGACAATGCCGCCGATCAGGCCTTCCCAGATCAGGCTGGGATCGAGCCCGTCGAGATAGGCCCCCGGGGCGAATTGTTCGGACAGCGCTAAGGCGCGCGCGGGCATGATCGCGGCGCCCAGGCACACGACGGCCTGCACAGCAATCAGAACAGTGCTGCCAGCGTGCCAGTTCTTTTCAGCCATCAGCCACCCGAGATTTCAACTGCGGATTGTCTGGCTTCACGGGTTTGGATCGGGTAAACGCCTGTACGCCCAACAGAAAAATGTGACCCGAAATACGGCAATTGCCCTGACATGATAAATGTTTCGTTAATGGAGAACGGCGTCAAAGCGCGTTTCCGAGGCAAACCGGCTCTATCGGCACCTTCACCGAGAATCCTGCACAACCATGGATAGGGTCGATTGCGTCGTCGTCGGAGCCGGCGTGGTCGGGCTCGCGGTGGCCCGAAGGCTGGCACAGGCCGGGCGCGAGGTGATCGTGCTCGAGGAAGCCGAGGCCATCGGCACCATGACCTCCTCGCGCAACAGCGAGGTGATCCATGCCGGCATCTACTACCGCGCCGGGAGCTGGATGGCGCGCATGTGCGTCAGCGGCAAGCACGCGCTTTACCGCTACTGCGGCGAACGCGGTATCCCGCACAAGAATTGCGGCAAGCTGATCGTCGCGACCAGCGCGAAGGAAACCGAGAAGCTGCAATCGATCAAGGCGCATGCCGAGGCCAATGGCGTGCTCGACATGCAGTTGCTCTCGGGCGAGGCCGCACGCGCGCTGGAGCCAGCGCTTGCCTGCGACGCCGCACTGCTCTCGCCGTCGACCGGCATCATCGACAGCCACGCCTACATGCTCTCGCTGCGCGGCGAGGCCGAGGCGGCGGGCGCGGCTTTTGCGTTTCACACGCCCCTGATCCGCGCCAAGGTAGCGGGCGGCGTCATCGAGATCGACGCCGGCGGCGAAGCGCCGATGACGCTGCAATGCAGCCTGCTCGTCAACGCCGCCGGGCTTTCGGCGACGACCGTCGCGCGCCACATCGACGGCATGCCGCTGGATCGGATTCCACCGGCCTATCTCGCCAAGGGCAATTACTTCAGTTGCAACGCCAGAGCCCCGTTCTCGCGCCTGATCTATCCGGTGCCCGAGCCCGGCGGGCTCGGCGTGCATCTGACGCTGGACATGGCGGGTCAGGCGCGTTTCGGCCCCGACGTCGAGTGGATCGAAACGATCGACTATGAGGTCGATCCATCGCGTTCCGAACGCTTCTATCCGGCGATCCGCAAATACTGGCCGACGCTGCCTGATGGCGCGCTGATGCCGAGCTATTCAGGCATTCGCCCGAAGATCGTGCCGCCGGCTGTCGCCACGCAGGATTTTTTGATGCAGGGTCCGCGCGATCACGGCGTCGAGGGCCTGGTCAACCTGTTCGGCATCGAATCGCCGGGATTGACGTCGTCGCTCGCGATCGCGGACCACGTCGCCGAGCTCGCAGGACTTCAAGCGCCGCAACAATGATAGCGCCGCGCGCACCTTTCGGCAGGGATGAGCGCAAAGGCCCTCATCCCTGCCGAAAGGGTAAGATCAACTCTACGCTGTTACGGGGTTTACTAGTGAAGCGTCTCGCTCGAGGTGTGCCTCAAACGCTCGATCTGGTCCTTGACCATCAACTTCCGGCGCTTCAACTCAACAATTCGCAGGTCGTCTGTTGAAAGGTGCACGAGAGCTTCGTGCAGTTCGTGTTCGAGAGTTTTGTGCTTCCGTTCCAATTCAACCAGATGTGCCTGAATTGTCATTCGAAACCTCCTCGGTAGGGGTAAACCTTGGATTCGATCCGGACGAGGAAGTGTACATCACCGATTCGTTCTGTCGATGGGTATCCGTCGCCGCACCGTCATTTTTGAAAATTCATATGTAACGAAGCGTGAGTAAGGAACCACGCGGCGAAAAATCCATGATATCAACGCACTTGTGCAAGCCGCGTTAAGCGATCCACCGAAATATCTTGCGAGAGAACGGTAACCGACGACCCAGATCGCTTGCGATCACGCTGCGCAAGGACGATAATTTCCACAGGGCATCCACAGCCTTAATCTCAAGCCTATCGGTTTTTCGGCCACCGCAGACATGACCAATGAAGACGAGCGCGAGCTCGAAGCCGAACTCGCCCGGTTGCACCAGGAACACCGAGATCTCGATGCGGCGATCGATGCACTGCATCAATCGCCAGCCCCCGACCTATTGCGGTTGCAGCGGTTGAAGAAACGCAAGCTGTTGTTGCGCGACCGTATCGCCTTCATCGAAGACCAGATCACGCCCGACATCATCGCCTGATCCACAGCCGTCGCGGCGCGGCGAAGCTGCGGCATTTGAATCCGCTTGACTCAACTAGAACAAAGAGGGAACATTTGAACCCAACCGGCCCAGGAAAACGCAGATGTCAGCAACCACCCTCTTCGACAACAGCCACTATGAACAGGCCTGCGATCAGGCCATCGCGATGTGCGACGGCAATCTGCGCAGCACTATCAAGGCGCTGATCATGGCCAACGAATATCTGGAAGCCGAGCTCGAGGAATTGCGGGCGGCGATCTCGGCCGGCTGCATTCCGGAGACTTCACGCAGCAAGGCGCGGAGCAAGAGCAGCGCCGCCTGACTTGAGTATTGGAGCAACGCCATGTCGGATGTCACCTACTACGTTGCAATGCCCTTCCTGATCGATGCCGACGGATCGCCGGTCGCAGGCGCGGCCGAAGAATGCCAGACCTCGACCGCCGCGTTACGTCGTGCCGAGATTCTGGCACATGGTGCCGGCCATATCGGTGCGGTCGCGTTCAGCCGCAGTGGCGATCCCATGACCGGCGAATTCGGCGACGCCAAACTGCTCCGCAAATTCGGCAACGTGCCGGAAGACCTCGCCACGCTGTAGATTATTGTTTGAGCATGATCTCCGCGCAAACGCGTTCCGCGTTTGTCGCGAGGGAAAACCGCTGCACACTTTTCCAGATCATGCTCTAGCTGCTCACGAGCCTGATCCGCGGCTCGTGCCGCCGGTGCGCCTTGCGCACGTACATGGCAGCATCCGCCTCCTCCAGGGCGCGGACTGCATCGGATTGCGGTCCGAGCGGCGCGACACCGGCGGAGGCGCCCGCCGTCACGTGCTGGCCGCGAAAGACGAACGACAATTCGTCGACCGCCTGCTCGAAGATCACGGCTTTTGCCTTGGCATCGGTCTCGCTGAGATTCCACAACAGCAGCACAAACTCGTCGCCGCCGAGACGACCGACCACGTCGGAGGCGCGGATTTGCCGCGTCAGCGTGGCGGCGATCGCTTTGAGCACCTCATCGCCAGCGCCATGGCCAAAGGAATCGTTGATCGGCTTCAGCCGGTCGACGTCGAGCACGATCAGCGCGCCGCTGGCACGGTAGCGTTTCATATAGGCGATGGCGCGCTGAAGCTCGCGCTCGAAACCGCGCCGGTTCGGAATGTCCAGCAGGAAGTCGGTGTCGGCGGCCGCTTCGAGTTCCGCGACGCGCCGCAGGGCCCCTTTGAGCTTGGTCCGCAGGCCGCGGATGGTCGCCTTGATGGTTTCCTTGCCGCCGTCATCGGCGCACGCGCGGCGCCGCACCGACGCGGCGGAACGCTTGGGTGCAGCTTTGGCTTGGCTCCCGCTGGTCTTTCGGCCCTTTTTGGCCTTCGCAGCGCTCGCCCTTTTAGGTTTCCTCATGGGCATCCTGCTCAATGAAGGCTTGCGGGGATTCACCAAGACAGGATAGTCCATTCCCTTCTCCTTGCCACCGCCTTGCGATCCGCCGGCCGGAACCGTTAATCTGGCCTATGTTTCTGTTTTCCCGAGCACAATTGACGACATGACCGCGCCGATCGCCATCATCATGGGAAGCCAGTCGGACTGGGACACCATGCGGCATGCCGCCGATACGCTTGCAGCGCTCGGCGTCGCCTGTGAAAACCGCATTGTCTCGGCGCACCGGACCCCGGACCGGCTGTTTACCTTCGCCAAGGGCGCCAAGGCGGCTGGTTTCAAGGTCATTATCGCCGGCGCCGGCGGCGCTGCGCATCTGCCCGGCATGGCCGCGGCGCTGACGGAACTGCCGGTGTTCGGCGTGCCCGTCGAATCCAGGACGCTGAAGGGCATCGATTCGCTCTATTCGATCGTTCAGATGCCCGCCGGCATCCCGGTCGGCACTCTGGCCATCGGCAAGGCCGGCGCTATCAACGCGGCGCTGCTTGCGGCAGCCGTGCTGGCGCTATCCGATCCGGCCCTGTCCGACCGCCTCGCCGCCTGGCGCAAGGCACAGACCGAGGCGGTCGCCGAGCGCCCGGAGGACAAGGCGTGACTGACAGCAAGCGGGTGAAGCTGAAGCCCGGCGACACCATCGGAATTCTCGGCGGCGGGCAACTGGGCCGGATGCTGGCGATGGCCGCGGCCCGGCTCGGCCTGCGTTGCCAGGTGTTCTCGCCCGATCCGGATTCGCCGGCCTTCGACGTCGTGCTGAACGCGACCTGCGCGGAATATGCCGATGTCGAGGCACTGGAGCTGTTCGCCAACGACGTCGACGTCATCACCTACGAATTCGAGAACGTGCCGGCGGCCGCCGCCATGGTGCTGGACGCGCGCCGCCCGGTGCTGCCCAACCGCAAGATCCTCGAGACCACCCAGGACCGGCTCGCCGAGAAGGATTTTGTCACCCGGCTCGGCATCGGCACCGCCGCTTACGCCGACGTCACCTCGGTCGCATCACTGCGCGAGGCGATCGTAAAGATCGGCCTCCCGGCCGTGCTGAAGACCCGCCGCTTCGGCTATGACGGCAAGGGCCAGACCATCATCCGCGAGGGCGACGACATCGCGAAGGTGTGGACCAGCCTCGCTACCAAATCGGCGATCCTGGAAGCCTTCGTGCCGTTCGAGTGCGAGATCTCCGTGATCGCCGCGCGCTCGGCCGCAGGCCAGGTCGAGTGTTTCGACGTCACCGAGAACGAGCACCGCGACCACATTCTGAAGATATCCCGTGCGCCCGCGCCGATCCCGGACGCTCTCGCCGAAGAGGCACGGAGCATCGCCGGCAAGATCGCGAACGCGCTCGACTATGTCGGCGTGCTGGCGGTCGAGATGTTCGTGCTCGCCAACGGCACCGGACCGAAGGTGCTGGTCAACGAGATCGCCCCGCGCGTGCACAATTCCGGACACTGGACGCTCGACGGCGCGTCCGTCTCCCAGTTCGAGCAGCACATCCGCGCCATTGCCGGCTGGCCGCTCGGCAAGCCCGTGCGCCACGGCGAAATCGTCACCATGACCAATCTGATCGGCGACGAGATCAACGATTACGAGACATGGCTAACCGCCCCGGGCGCGACCGTCCACATCTACGGCAAGGGCGCACCGCGCCCCGGCCGGAAAATGGGCCACGTCACCGAAGTCCGGCCTTCGAAGGGCAAGTGACGGGACCGCAGGCGATGCCTGCGATCCCGCTTTACCGTTACGCCGTCTTCACGCCCGCGACGACGCCCGTGGGCTCCTCGCTGAGCCACCGATAGATCACCCCGCCCAGTGCGCCGCCGATCAACGGTGCGACCCAGAACAGCCAGAGCTGCGCCAGCGCCCAGCCTCCGACGAACAGCGCGGGTCCGGTGCTGCGCGCCGGATTCACCGACGTGTTGGTGACGGGAATGCTGACAAGATGGATCATCACCAGCGCAAGCCCGATCGCGAGCGGCGCGAAACCCGCGGGCGCGCGGCCATGGGTAGAGCCCATGATGACAAACAGGAACATCATGGTCATCACCACCTCGGTGATGAAGCACACGACCATGCTGTACTGGCCGGGCGAATGCGCGTCATAGCCGTTGGAGGCAAAGCCCTTGGTGACGTCGAAGCCCGGGGAGCCGCTGGCGATCACATAGAGCAGCTCGGCAGCTACGATCGCGCCGCAGACCTGCGCGATCACGTAAGGCAGGATCTGCCCTGTCGGAAAGCGCCCGCCGGCGGCAAGGCCGACCGTGACGGCCGGATTGAGATGGCAGCCCGAGATGTGGCCGATCGCATAGGCCATGGTGACCACGCTCAGCCCAAAGGCCAGGGACACGCCGACCAGGCCGATGCCGACCTGCGGAAACCCGGCCGCGATCACCGCGCTGCCGCAGCCTGCGAATGTAAGCCAGAACGTGCCGATGGCCTCGGCAGCATATTTCTTCATATCCATGTGGCGTCTCCCCTGATTTCCAGAATCTCCGGATCAACCTCCGGAGAACGGCCCGCCTTTTGGCGCCAAACCACCCAAATTGGGACCGCGTAGCGCGTTTTCGCCCCATTTAATGGCGTAACTTGGCCCGAAAAGCCGCTGCACAGGTGGACATGTCAGGTTTTGTCTGATACATCCGCGCCCTCAAGGTTAAGGGCCGGGCGTTTAGCCATCCCCTTAGACTTACCAGAATTCAAATCCGATCCACTGAAGAGGATGCCGCGTGCAGGTTCTCGTTCGC
>WNGQ01007521.1_pt1 | contig 10454 bp, 7 predicted proteins | sample 5407661 | NCBI WGS metagenome assembly WNGQ01 (sample SAMN13153382, study PRJNA577476) | soil metagenome | isolation source: 60 cm soil or saprolite under Garry oak tree replicate 2 | place: USA:California | collected 2016-06-15 | reverse complement strand
TCATCGGTATTCTCATCGAGCATACGGCGGGAGCGTTTCCCGTCTGGATTGCGCCGGTGCAGGCGCGCCTCATCCCCATTGCTGACAGGCATATCGCCTATGCGCAACAGGTAATGGAGCAATTGCGCAGTCAGGGCATACGTGTAGAGATGGATGATTCGCGAGAACGCATGAACGGCAAAATTCGCGATGCTCAGCTTCAGAAAATCCCATATATGCTCATCGTAGGGGATAAGGAGGTGGCGCAAGGTGCTGTTTCTGTGCGTTTGCGCTCGAACGAGAATCTGGGGGTAATGCCGCTCGCAAATTTTGTAGAGAGGATTCAGGGGGTTATTAAGGTGAAGAGTGGAGGACTGTAGGGCCGTCACCAGGTTTCTTCGGAGAGCAGGTCTATCAATCCTCAACGGGAAATCGCGGTGGAGATCGCATCTTCCAACCATGACCGGCAATCATGCCTGCCCGTGCAGGAAATCCAGCCAAAGGCTCATTCGGGTGTTTTAGCCTTTTTGGGCGTCCCATGCCCTCCTGGTATCCATTCAAAGCCCTCCAATAAGCCGCCAATAACTTCACCCTCGGTGAAAATGAGGAAGAGGAGCATTGCAAGCATTATAAGACCGACGATGAGCATAGGGATAATAAGTACAATTAGCGTGGCGCGACCTGCGCTTAGATCATGCACAGCCATGATCGTGAAGCCATGTAAAACCATCCTGTAGACGAACAAGATGAATATCAGGCCAATGAGAAGGGCAACAAGAGAACCGCTTGAAGGGATCAATTGAAAGCAGTTCTTCTGATTATACGCTGCACACATGGAGAAGTTGGGGTTGGATTTGAGAATCATTCCATAAATAGCGCGTCCAGGTGTTCCCGCACAAAATCCTGTTCTTCGGGGTAAGGCAGTAGCGCGACGGCTTCCGGGGGAGTGAACCAGCCCACCTGTATGAATCCCAGGTCAGTCGGAGTTTTCGTCTGGCCGTCATCCAGCGCGTAGGCCAGGTAGAAATGTATTGTCTTATGTACAACATCGCCGTTGCTTTTTTCCGACTTGCGCAGGATGGTACCGAGGTGTTTGATCAATTGCACGTTTGCAAGGCCGGCCTCTTCGTGAATTTCACGCAGGGCGGCCTGTTCAATCGTTTCGCCTGCTTCGACATGGCCTTTCGGCAATACCCACGTTTTAATGGCTCGTTGGTGTTGTGCCAGTGCGATCTTGAGTTCTCCATTAACTTCGCGCAGGATGATCGCGCCTGCTGAAGTGGCTGTTGTCAAAGCCATGATTGATTCCTTCTGTAGGGTTCGCTCATGCCCTTACTGCAGGTATTGGTAAGCAGGCAAGGTCAAAAATTCGACGAACTGCTCACTGGTAATGATTGAATCTAGTATATCAGATGCAGTCTGGAATTTGCGACGGGAAAATTGCTCTTCCCCAACTGCCGCGCGAATTTTCGCCAGTTCGTCGTTCAGCAGTTCGCTGAACAGGTCGATTGTCACCTTGCGCCCGTCGTCGAGGATGCCTTTGGGGTGGCGAATCCATTCCCAGATTTGCGCCCTGGAAATTTCGACGGTAGCGGCATCTTCCATCAGGTTATTGATGGGAACGCAGCCCGAACCGCGCAGCCACGATTCCAGGTATTGCAGGCTAACGCTGATGTTAGTGCGCAGTCCTGCTTCGGTAATCGTGCCATCGGGAATCTTCAACAGGTCGGCTGCTGTGACATGCACATCTTCACGTTTGCGATCAATCTGATTGGGGCCTTTCATCACCGCGTCGAATTCTTCCATCGCGATTGCGACCAGCCCTGGATGTGCTACCCAGGTGCCGTCATGACCGTCCGTAGCCTCGCGCTTCTTATCGGCGCGCACGCGGGCCAGCGCCTCTTCGTTGGCTTTTGGATCGTTCTTGATGGGAATCTGCGCCGCCATGCCTCCGATAGCATGCGCGTTGCGCCGGTGACAGGTTTTGATAGCGAGCAGCGAATACGAGCGCATGAAATGCGTGGTCATGGTCACCTGCGCGCGGTCTGGAAGAATATAATCGGGGATGTTGCGGAACTTTTTGATAGCGCTGAAGATGTAATCCCAGCGTCCACAGTTCAAACCTGCCGAGTGCTCACGCAGTTCGTAGAGGATTTCATCCATTTCGAAGGTTGCCAGGATGGTCTCAATCAGCACAGTGGCTTTGATGGTTCCCTGGGGAATGCCCAGTTCCTGCTGCGCCAGCACAAACACGTCGTTCCACAGGCGCGCCTCCAGGTGGTTTTCTAGCTTGGGCAGGTAGAAGTATGGACCGGTCCCCTTGTCGATCAAGGTTTTGGCATTATGGAAGAAGTAGAGGCCAAAATCGAAGATGCCGCCAGAAATGGGCTTCCCGTCTATCAAGACATGTTTTTCGAACAAATGCCAGCCGCGCGGTCGCACAAGCAGCGTGGCCGTCTTCTCATTGAGTGTATATTGCTTGCCATCTGGATTGCTAAATGTAATTGTGCGGTTGACGGCATCACGTACATTGATCTGACCTTGAATCGCGCCTTCCCAGGTGGGGGCAAACGAATCTTCAAAATCGGCCATAAAGACTTTCGCCCCAGAGTTCAAGGCATTGATCACCATTTTGCGCTCGACCGGGCCAGTGATCTCGACGCGCCGGTCTTGTAAATCAGCAGGGACAGGGGCAATCGTCCAGTCGCTCGCGCGAATATGTTCAGTTTCGGGCAAGAAATCGGGCATTTTGCCTGCATCGATCTCGGCCTGGCGCTGCGCCCTGCGCTGCAAAAGCTCCTCGCGCCGGTCACTAAAGGCGCGTACCAGCGTGGCGACAAAGTTCAGAGCTTCGGGAGTCAATATCTCAGCAAATTCAGGGGTAATCTCACCCTTGATCTCAATGTTTTGAAGTGAGTGTTTACTGGTTGTCATCGGGGTGGTCCTTTCGCTGGTATTACGTGATGCTATCGGATGTAATCCAACAGTATTCTATCATATCCGTAGGGGCGGGAGAGGAGTCGCCCGTCGTACCTACCGATATGGTTAATCTTATGATTGTCACGTCGTTGATCCCACGTTGGGCGACGCAAGCGTCCCCACCGCCATTCCGCACTACCCCCGCCCCTACAGAGAGGCGGGGTGGATCAGCTTGTGATCAAACGAATTGATCTGCTTCTGTCGAGCCGGTGAGGGCGGTAGTCGAGGACATGCCGCTGGAGATCACCTGGGCCACTTCATCAAAGTAGCCGGTGCCGACCTCGCGCTGGTGTTTGGTTGCGGTATAGCCGTAGTTTTCGAGGGCGAACTCCGCCTGCTGCAGCTTGGAGTAGGCCGCCATGCCATGCTCGCGATAGCCCTTCGCCAGTTTAAACATGCTGTAATTGAGGGCGTGGAAACCGGCAAGTGTGATAAATTGGAACTTATAGCCCAATTTTGCAAGTTCGTGCTGGAAGCTCGCAATCGTTTCGGGATCGAGCTTTTTGCGCCAGTTAAAGGATGGTGAGCAGTTGTAGGCCAACATCTTGCCGGGGAATTGCTCGTGAATTTCGTCGGCGAAGCGTTGCGCCTCTTTCAGATTCGGCTCTGCCGTTTCGCACCAGATCAGGTCACAATACGGCGCGTAAGAAAGTCCTCTGGCGATGGCATTACTCAGCCCGCCCCGCATCTTGTAGAACCCCTCGGCTGTGCGCTCCCCGGTGAGGAATTTGTGGTCAACCGGGTCAATGTCGCTGGTAATTAAGTGCGCGCCGTTAGCATCGGTACGCGCAACGACAAGGGTAGGAACGCCCATGACATCAGCAGCTAAGCGCGCGGAAACGAGGTGCTTGATGGCAGACTGCGTAGGAATTAAGACTTTTCCGCCCATGTGCCCGCACTTTTTCTCAGAGGACAACTGGTCTTCGAAATGTACGCCTGCCGCGCCTGCTTCGATCATGGATTTCATAAGTTCGAAGACGTTGAGGGGACCGCCAAAACCGGCTTCCGCGTCGGCCACGATGGGCGCGAACCAGTAGGTATCACCATTGCCTTCGGCAGTCTGAATCTGGTCTGCTCGCTGCAGCGCCTGGTTGATGCGTTTGACCACGTTCGGTACACTATTTGCCGGATACAGGCTCTGATCGGGGTACATTTGCCCGGAAAGGTTGGCATCAGCCGCGACTTGCCACCCGCTTAAATAGATGGCCTTCAATCCTGCTTTGACTTGCTGTACAGCCTGGTTGCCAGTTAATGCGCCGAGCGCGGCAACGTACTCCTCGGAGTTCAAAAGATTCCAGAGCCGCTCTGCTCCAAGGCGTGCTAAGGTATGTTCAATCTGGATAGACCCGCGTAGTCGAACTACATCTTCCGGGCTATAGGGGCGCATAATCCCGCGCCAGCGCAAATTGCCGTCCCAATTGGATTTTAAGTCAGCAGCTGTAGATCCACTTATAGGACGTTTACCGTTGCTATGACCATTCATTGTGTATGTGCCGTTGCCATTCATAGGATGTTGTTCGCTCATGATGATGACCTTTCCCCTGTCAAGGGCTACCGGATGGATAATCATAAGTAAACACTTTTGCTTACCGGCTTTCCTGCCATCCCTAACTAAAGGGTAACATGGAACAGGCTAAAAAGCCAGGAAATAGCTTCGAAGGTTGTGAGGGTATATATAACATTTTGGTTATATATACCCTCATCTTTACCCGTTCATAAATGTTCTGCTATCGAATGGGAAGGTCCTGACTGTGACCGCTAGTCGTTCAGCAGCAGTGTAAGCGAGGGTGCGGGCACTTCGTGGGTGTCCGAAATGGGGATGACGGCGGTGCCTATAGCGAAGAACTCGATAATGTGGGACTCCCAGCCATGACTGCGCTCGTGTATTTGTGTTCCCACCACGCCTTGCGCTCCCAGTCTGACAGCTTCGGCCTGCATACGTTCCATGGCCAGTTCACGCGAATCGTACAGGGCCTGTGTATAATTGGTCATTTCCACGTTCCGTCCGACTTGCTTGAACCACTGCCCGATGCCCTGGTTGGCGACGTGATAGACGCAGTTGCCCATAACCATGCCCACGGGTCGATAGCCGGTGCGCAGCAGCGTCCAGAAATCCTGCCCGGAGAGATCAGAGGTGAATGGCATCCCTTTCACATTGCGGTAGGAGTGACCGTCGCGTGAGCGGATAGCGGTGCCGATGGCGACAAACTCGGCCAGGTCCTCGCCCCACTGGTGCCGTGTGACCTCCAGGCGCACACCAACGATGCCATCTGCTGCAAGCGCGTTGGCTTCCTCTTCCATGCGGGTCATAGCCAGTTCGCGGGCATGGTACATAGCCTGGGTCAGGACGGTCATCTCCTGGTTCTGACTCCAGCCCGCTCTTTGATAGCCGATGTGATAGATGGAACTGCCGACGACCAGGCCGACCGGATCAAAACCCGCTTCGCGCACCAGCAAAAATTCGTTGATGCTGAGATCGCTGGTAAACAGTCCGCGATGAGTGGCATCACCGCGCATGAGGTTAAGGCGTTCACGGGCATGACTGGGCAGGTCGCTGCCCTGTGGAGGAATTTGCTGAGACATACTTGAGCTTCCTTCCTGTATGGACGTTATACGTTCCTTGCAGCCTGCCTGAGCCATAGGCTAGGACGCAGTCCGTTGGCAGGCTGGCTAGCAAAAGGTTCGCCATAGTGCGTCCAGTTATTTGAAACGATGGTTGAAATGGTTTCGCAGTGATTCATTCATTCATCAATCGTAAGTTCGCGTGTTTCTTCGTAGCGATCCTGGCGCAGGTCGGTGAAACTGAGCGTGGGAATTGGGGCCGGGATCACATGATCTTTTTTCTGTTCGGTAATGGTTGTTCCAATTGCTGCGAAGTGCACGAAGAAATTCAGGTACTTCCGGTCGTTGATCTCTTCTTCTTCCAGATTTTTGTCGAGTTCAATGTGCATTCCGACAACGCCAGTGGCATTTCTGCCCCGGGCTGATTCAAGAAGACGGTACATGCCCAGGTCGCGAGCCTTATAAATCGCCTGTGTGAACGGGACAATTTCCTGGTTGTAAAAGCCTCCGCCAAAAAACCAGCTGGTTAATTGCTGTGTATCATAGGTGCCGAGCGAGACACAATACGAGCAGAAGCCGGTTACCAGGCCTGCCGGGTAGTATCCTGCCTGGTGCAGCGTCCAGAACTCCTGACCAGAGAGATCGCTGAGAAATGGGCGCTGGGGCAGTGGCGCGTTTGGGAGGCGAATGGCGGTTCCGATGGCAGTGTATTCTATCAAATCTGAACCCCATACATAGTTGCGCCTGATGAAGCGTACTCCAATCACTCCATGGGCTTTCAGTAACGCTGCTTCTTGTTCCAGTCGGCCCAGGGCAAGTTTGCTGGCGTTCTGGTGAGCCTGGGTGAGCGTCATCAACTCAACTGCGGTAGTTTGCCAGGAATAATTGCGAGTGTATTGCCACCCGACATGGTAGGTTGAGCTGCCCATGACCTGGCTGAGTGGGGTATAGCCCAGTTTGCGCGTCAGCAAGAACTCGTTGGTACTCAAATCGCTGGTGAAGAGTGGATGGCCTGCAGCAACTTCTTCACTCAAGCGTCGTTTAGCCTGGATCGGCAGCCCTCCTGCCTCCAACGAACGGAGACTTGTCTCCATGTCTTGCTGCGCCTGAATTTTCCTCTGTTCATCCTCTGGTGAGGATTTTTTCCCAAAAGGCATAGTTAAGCTCCATGGCACTTCTTGTACTTCTTCCCGCTGCCACAGGGGCAGGGGTCGTTGCGGCCGATTTTGTTAGCCTGAACGGTACGAGGGGCCGAGGTAAGAACGGGGGCGCGCCCGTTTTGGCGAGCGCCTGGGCTTTGCCTGCGCGCTGCCCCATCCACACCATCGCTTTTAGCCTGACCGCTGGCCCTGGCGATATCATCCACGTTTGTGCGCAGGTTGCGCGGCGCTTTGCGTTTGGGCGCGGGCTGCTGGACCTTGATGGTGATGTTGCCGCGCAGGAGCTTGAGCAAGTCATCCACGATGTGGTGTTGGATGGAGAGCTTGAGGCTCTCGAACATGCGAAACGCTTCGTTCTTGAACTCGACCAGAGGGTCGCGCTGCGCTACTGAGCGGAAATGAATACTATTGCGCAGCACGTCTACCGCGTCGATATGGTCCATCCACAGGCGGTCTACCACCTGTAACGTGTAGGAACGCTCCAGGTCGCGGATGGTTGGAATGCCCAGCCCCGGATTCTCTTCGGCCAGCTTTTCCAGTTGCTGACCCCGCTCCTCGTAGTGATCGATGACCAGGTCGGTCAGTTTTTTGAGCAGGTCGTTTTTGCGCAGCGCGTGGAGATTCTCAGGCAGGATATCATCGGGAATGTGTACCCAGACTTCCAGAGCGTTGAAGAGTTTCTCCAGTTCCTCTTCCTCGGTGATGACGTTGCCTGGAATGTGCATATCGACGATGCGTTGTATCTCGGCGCGTATCATGCCCAGCACGCGCTCGTGCATATCGGCACGTTCAAGCACAGCACGGCGGTCAGCGTAGATGACTTCGCGCTGCCTGGCAATCACATCGTCGTACTCAACTACATTTTTACGGAGGTCGAAGTTTTGTCCCTCTACCCGAGTCTGCGCCTGTTCGATCATGCGCGAGACCATGCCACTTTCCAGAGGCATATCTTCATCCATGCCCGCGAATTCCATGATCTTTGAGACGCGCTCAGCAGCGAAGCGGCGCATCAACTCGTCTTGCAGCGACAGGTAAAAGCGTGATGAACCGGGGTCGCCCTGGCGTCCCGCACGACCGCGCAACTGGTTATCGATGCGGCGTGACTCGTGTCGTTCGGTGCCGATGATGCGCAGACCTCCTAGCTCGACCACACGGATGTGATCCTCTTCGCACTCAAGAATCTTGTCCTGGATGAGTTGGTTCTTCTCTTCTTCCGGCATATTGGCGAGGTATTGCTGGATGGCCTCCTCTTTCTCAAGGCGATCATCTTCATCCTGCACGGGCATGTCACGAATAAAATCGACCTGCTCGGCATGTTTGCGCAGAATGGTATCGAAGTAGCCAGCAGGATTGCCGCCCAGCACGATGTCGGTACCACGACCTGCCATGTTGGTGGCAATGGTGACGGCTCCGCTGCGACCCGCCTGCGCGACAATTTGCGCCTCACGTTCGTGATGCTTCGCGTTTAAGACGTTATGCGGGATGCCCTGCTTCTCGAGCAGGTCGGAGAGGTGCTCTGATGTCTCAACGGAAGTGGTGCCCACCAGCACCGGCTGGCCCTGCTCGTGCAGTTCCCGAATCTCTTCAATGACCGCGCGGAATTTCCCATCAGTGGTGCGATAGATCAGGTCGGGTTGGTCTGCGCGAATCATGGGCTTATGCGTCGGAATAACAACAACATCCAGCTTATAGATTTTGTGCAGTTCTTCGGCTTCGGTCAGCGCGGTACCGGTCATACCTGCCAGTTTGTTGTACAGGCGGAAGAAGTTCTGGAAGGTGATGGTTGCCAGCGTATGGTTTTCGCGCTGTACCTTGACTCCTTCTTTGGCCTCGATAGCCTGGTGCAGACCTTCGCTGTAGCGGCGTCCGGGCATCTGACGGCCCGTAAACTCGTCAACGATAACCACTTCACCTTCTTTGACGATGTAGTCTTTGTCACGCTTGAAGATGATATGCGCTTTGATAGCGTTTTCCATGTAGCGCGTTAGTTCAACATTCTCCGGGTCGTAGATGTTTTTCACGCCCGCCAGTTGCTCAATTTTTTCGATACCGGCCTCTGTCAAGATGACAGTGCGCGTCTTCTCTTCAACGGTATAATCGGTTTCTGGCTTCAGGCGCGGCGCCCACTTCGCAAACCTGACATAGTGATCAGTGGATTCCTGTCCCTGGCCAGAAATGATGAGCGGCGTGCGCGCTTCGTCAATCAGGATGTTGTCCACTTCGTCAACGATGGCGTAGTTCAGGTCGCGCTGCACCATCTGATCGAGCGATCCGACCATGTTGTCGCGCAGGTAATCAAAGCCGAACTCGTTGTTGGTGCCGTAGGTGATATCGGCCTGGTATGCAGCTCGTCGTTCGTCGGTAAGCGGTTCGACGGCGTTCACAAGGATGCCGACGGTCAGCCCCAGGAATTTATAGATTTGTCCCATCCACTCGGCGTCACGGTGCGCCAGGTAATCGTTGACGGTGACGATGTGAACGCCCTTGCCGGTGAGTGCATTCAGGTAAGCGGGCAGCGTGGCGACCAGCGTCTTACCTTCACCGGTGCGCATCTCGGCGATTTTCCCCTGGTGCAGTACAATACCGCCTATCAGTTGCACGTCATAATGGCGCATCTGTATTGTGCGCCGGCCCGCTTCGCGCACGATGGCAAATGCTTCGGGCAGGATGTCTTCCAGCGTTTTGCCTGTGCGGTAGCGTTTCACGATATCGGGTAGCAACTCATCCATCGCCTCGGCTTTCAAGGCTACCAGTTCGCTGCGCAGGCCGCGCAAGACATCGCCAAACAGCGCTTCCAGTCGTTCGTCAGCGCCCTCTTCTTTGTCTGGCGCGTTGCGGCGCGCCTCTTCGAATTTCGGCCAGGCTTTTTGAAAGGCTTCGCTCAGGTAGTCTTCGTCCATCTCTTCCAACACAGGCTCGACCTTTGTGAGTAGAGAAAGGGTGGCCTTTTGCGGGTCTTTGGCTTCGTCGGGCCAGTCCTGTGTTTCCTCCGCTATATCCATTGCTGCTGTGACGCGCAGGGTATTGAGGGCTGCATTCAGGTTTTCGTAGGCGCTCTCAAGGCACTCTGAAAGTGTATCGTGCAGGTTGTCGCGCAGCATTTTCTCCGGGTCGCGGCGTCTCTCGATGACCTTGCGCGGCTCGCTGATGGCTTCGCGCAGTTGTACATTGGTGCATTTGGCGGCTAGCGGCTCGATGGCGTCTAAAGCTTCGCGCAAGAGTTTGATAAGTTCGTTCTCAAGCACCAGCCCACCTTTCAGGTAGAGGGCGAGCTGCGCGCGAAATTCGGCCGTTTTCGCGGCTAACTGCTCATCGCTCAGTTTCTCTATTTCAGTTTCAAGCGCGTTAATTTTATCTATAGTGGGCTGCATAGCCCGGATTTCTTTTTTGTTGGGGTCACCCAGCATTTTCCCAAGTAGTTGCATACATTCTCCTGGCGGTCGGCCTTGATGTTGAAATCTATGGTAATAAAGGTTATGACATTGGAAAATATCGCATTCATTATACCACGGATATTTTCTCATGGGAAATGAGACAGAGACCGATATCGCAGGCCTTCCCAGGCTGCTTTATCTGGCTTGAAAGTCTTGCTTCTGTACAGTACATTTTTCTGCGTTTTCTGCTCGACGGTATAATATTTTTTCTTTCTCAAATGCATACGTTACTGTTGTTGGATTGAGCCGTCTCACCAATATAGAGTATGAGTTTTCATTCGCATATATATGTGTTCATGAGTAGAAAGAGTTAGCAATTCATGTCAACTCCTATTAGCCT
>WNGQ01007520.1_pt1 | contig 10455 bp, 14 predicted proteins | sample 5407661 | NCBI WGS metagenome assembly WNGQ01 (sample SAMN13153382, study PRJNA577476) | soil metagenome | isolation source: 60 cm soil or saprolite under Garry oak tree replicate 2 | place: USA:California | collected 2016-06-15 | reverse complement strand
CGCGGCTCCGCTGGATTCGGGCAAACCTTAACGCAAAGCCTCTGGCGGTACGAGCGATACACTGTTAGGGGCCGGAAAGGGTCAAATTGGTATTCGGGGCGCGCGGAGCATAGGATGCGGCCTGGCCTCAGGCCCGCCTTTTCGCTGGCATTCGGCTTCCTTTGGCGCCAACACAGGATTTTTCCCCTCGCTCACGCGAACTCGGACTGCGTTCAGAACGGTGTAGAGTCGAATTCCAGCCGATCCCGTAGTTGCGTGTAGCTCGCCAGGTTATTCCTCACGGCTTCAGCATCTTTGTTTTGGATGGTGATCTTTTCGCACTCGGCCTTTCCGAGGAGTTCAGCTACCATATAGCGGCTGTCAATCGGATTGAATGAATAACCGATAACCTTGATCTCGGTGGCATCGGCCACCAAGGCGGCAGCGTGCTTCCAGACCGAGTCGATATACGGAGCCCACAGATAGTCGCTGGATTTGCCTTGGCCCTTGAGATAGTTTTGGGAACCCTGTCGCTCGTGGGGGAATGCTATCAACGGCTCCGGTCCAGAAAGCGGGTCTCGCTCTTTTGGAATAGACTTCTCAATTTCGACCAGGCTCATTGCTCCCGCGGGGACAGAAAGGGAGTATTGTCTGCCGCTGCCAATTTTTCGCTTCACACACCAGCCTGCCGAACCGTGTAGTTTCAGAAAGCAGAATCGGCCAGGCGGGGGATCGGCAAGGTCGTAATCTCCATAGAGGAGGAAGCCTGAGTTTAACGCTTCCTCGGCGTACAGGAAATGTTCGCGACGATCAAAACTCGGAAACATTTCTAAGAAAGCAATTTCGAAAAGCCGGTCGTAATTAAACGTCAACACATGGCAGGAGGTCTCCTGCAGCGCATCTCGCCAAGGCTCTCCGCCGAGGATCTCAGTGATGAGCCGTTTGTACCGCGGCAGTCCAGTCCGGCGGGCTGCATCCTCCCTGAACAGAAACATGGCAGATGTGGCCATCTTGGCGTCGAAGATTCCCTTGGCAGCGCCCCTCTTCCTTCCGCCGAAGTCTGCCTCATCTTCGATTATCGGCCCGTGCTTCCGCGTCCATGCGCCCACGCTGCCATCGCAGTAACTGGCAAGCTGATCGAGCGTCTCGATCCGGGGGAGATCCCCGCGCAGCTTGATCGTGTCGGTCACGCTCTGCTTGGTGCCGGGGCACCGGTCGGGGACCTCGTGGTGAAACCTTTCAAGTTCGGTCCTAAGGCCTGTTCCAGGCGGATAGCCGCATTCGATCGAACAGCCCGCCCCAAGAATGAAAACTCTGATTCCTTTGGATCGGCTCATGATTTGGGGTTATCGAACCCGTTTGGCGGCGTAAACGAAACGGTGTTGCTTCACGGGTTCCATAGCATGGTTTGAAGTTGTGCCTCAGTCCACGATGGGTCAAGGCTGCACTGAAAGCGAAACTTGCAGCGGTGGTGCATCAGACCACCGCTGCGTGTCAGTCACGGCTTGCAGACTTTGCACGGCCTGTGGCCAGCCTTGATCGCTTCATCCCGCGTTTTGAAGGTTTGCAGATTCTTGTCCGAGATTTTCTCGGCCCACCTGCAAGTTGGCTTGTGGAACGGTTCGCGGTTGACGGATGCGACGTAGGCCGCTTTGGGGTTCTCCGAAGCGCTGCCGACTGCCGGTTGAATGATGCTGGCCGCCAGCATTGCAGCGAGCGCGAGTTTTGCGATAGTTTTCATAGGTTTGATGGTCCGTGGAGGTTTTCGCTGAATTTCATCGGAGTGTTACCAACCGGACGTGTAACGCGGCACGCGGACCGTTCCGTAACCGCGATAGCTTAGGTTGTCCTCCAGCAGGCCATTGGGGGCCGTGCGGACGTACGGCTGAACGTATGTACCGCTGCTTCGGTAATAGCCATGCACATGCACCGACGGGTAAGCGGCGTAAGGATTGCGGTAAACGTAATCGCGGCTGGAACTAGAGTAGCCGGAATAACCGCCGAGTGAGCCGCTGCTGGAGCGGTAATACGGTGCGACATACGTGCCGTTACTGCGGAAATGACCGCTGACCCAATCGGCCTGGGCGGACATCATGCCGGCCAACATCGTGGCGACAAAGAGGAGTCTTTTGAGAGTTTTCATAGTTCAATTTGGATACAGAGATTTTCGGTTGTCGTTAGTGATTCGTTCAGAAGCCGAACGAACTGGAATCGCGATGCAGCGGTTTGGGGGAATATTCACCGGTTTCGGGCAGGAGCCCGACGTCGAATCTGGAATTGCCGTAGTAGGGCATCGTTTTCGGGCGGTTCTGGTCGGCGCCCAGCGACCAAGTGCGCGGGGAGATATAACCGGGCTGCTGCGAGGGGTACCCGCGATAGCTGAGGTTGTCGTAAGGGGTGCTGTTTGCGGGCGTCCGATAGTACGGGGCAACGGATCTCCCGTTGCTGCGGAAATGCCCGCTGACCCAGTCGGCTTTGGCGGCTAAGGTGCTGGTAAGCAACACGGCGGCAAGGGCGAGTTGTTTTAGAATTTTCATGGCTTTGATCTTTTGCTGAAGCCGTTCGTCAGTGCCAGCGGCGTTTGTCGCCAGTTTGATGTTTGTTCACTGGAACGGTCTTCAACCAGTGCATCGCAAAAGCGGAGAGGTTTATTACAAGAATTTTTGGTGGGTCGGAGAGGACGCGATCGAAGACGACGACCCGCCTTCGCTGGGAGCTACGGCGGAGCAGGCGAGGGCGAGAACGAGGACGAAGGGAAGGAACCTTTGAAACTATTGAGCTCGATGGGCTACGATCACGTTGCTGAAGCCCCGACGAGACGAGTCGGAACTAATGAGACGGCGGCAAAAATCGGGTTAGGGGCCGGCTTGCAACGGCATTGTGTCGGGTGCATAGTGGGGTGCATCGGCATGAAAGCGAAGGCAAATGGGAATCGTCGGCGAATCGAGTTGGGGCGACACATCGTCGCAGATTCGAATATTTGCGGCGGCCAGCCAACGTTCAAAGGGACGCGGATTATGGTGTGGATCATCCTTGAACAACTCGATCGCGGCATGGGCTGGGATGAAATCCTCCGCGAATGGCCCGGAAAGTTTCCCAAGGCGGCGATTTCTGAGGCGATTGCGATCTCAGACCTCGTAGTCAAACACGAACCTTTCAGCGGTTTCAATGTTGGTGCTCGACGAAAATCTGCCCCACGGCCAGCAGCAATTGCTGCGTAAGGCTCGGAAGCGTGATGCCTGAAACGCGATGCGTGATTGGCAGTAAGACCGAGGCCGACGAAGAACCGGCGTAAGAGGCAAGAACGAATGGAGACCAGAGAAGTGCGCTGCGGGGCAGGTCATTTGGTGGAAAGCAGGGCTTGCGAGGCTCGGAGCGGGAGCTTAGCCTAGGGACATGATCACGGTGGAACAGACGGAGAAAGATTTGCGGGTGACAATCCCAAGGAACGCCGTGCCACCCAAGCAGTTCAACGCCTTTTTGGACTGGCTGCGGCTTGAGGAAATCGCACAACGGAGCCGCCTCACGCCAGAGGGGGCGGACCGGATGGCCGATGAAATCAAGGCCGAGTGGTGGGCGGCCAACAAGGACAGATTCATTCCGCCGGGCGAGCGATGAACGCCGATTGCGTCATTGTTGACGCCAACATCGCGTTCAAGTCCCTTCAGTCCGGTCGGGGCGATTTGCGAGAACGCATCGGGCCTGGCGGACACCCACAATTTTTCAGCCCGCGCTTTCTTTTCGTCGAATTGTTCAAGCACAAGGACCGACTGGAGGCTGCGGCGAATCTTTCTGTGGCAGAGTTGTTGGATGCGCTTTATGCGTTGGTAAGCCGGCTGGAATTCGTCAACGAGGCGAACATTCCCGTAGGCACATGGGTGGAAGCGCATCGGCTTTGCAAAGGTATTGACGCCAAGGACACGCCTTACGTGGCACTGACGTTGTACTTGGATGGGCGGTTTTGGACCGAGGACAAGGAGTTGAAGGTGGCGTTGCAAGCACGAGGCTTTGACCGCTTTTTCGAGCCTTGAATCAACTTGGCTCGCCTGATGAAGCCAATCCTCCGCAAAGGGAAAGATTTAATACAAGAGTTTTTGTGGCGCGATGCGTAAATCGTGAAACGTGAGGCGTGAGGCGTGAGGCGTGATTGGGGCTAAGCTCGAGGGCGACGACGAGAACGAGAACGAGGTTGAACGCGAGGGCGGCTACTGCGATGAACATGGCGCTCCCAGGGGAGCTTTTCAGAGGATGAACGCGCCAAATCTTCAAGCACTTCAGCGAGGCGATCCGGAGGCTTGGGAGGAGGCATTTCGATGGCTGTGGCCGGTGGCGTTTGCGGCTGCGCAGTTCAGGCTTCAGGCCTTTCTTCCGCAGGATGTCGAAGATGTCGCCATAGAGGCATTGGAGGCGTTAGTTGAGAAGGTGCGAGAGATGAGGAGCGTCGAAGAATTGAAGCCGTTGGCGGCAAGCATCGCTCATCATAAAGCGGTAAGCGGGTTGCGGGCCGCCTTCTCGGACAAGCGCGGGCGCAGGCAAACGGAGAGTCTCGACGAGCATCGCGACGAAGCGGGAGACCGCGCCGAGATCTCGCTGCTCCTTCGCCGCTCGACTCTTTGGCGCAAAAAGAGCTCGCTGAGCTACTGCAAAAAGCGCTCAGCGCGCTGAACCCGCCCCTCGGAGATATTCTTTCGGATTTCTACCTTCACGGCCTGCGGTACGAGCAGATTGCGAAGAAGCGCGGAGTCGCTCTTAACTCTGTGGGCGTTTATTTGAAGCGCGGGCTGGAGGCCATCCGCCGGATTTGGGTCCGCAACCGCGAATAATTGTAAGAAATGAACTGCATTTTCCGATGAAATGAATGGGATCAGTATGAATGAACGACAGTTCTTCGACCTGGCCGTGAAGGTCATCGCCGGACAGGCGAGCGATGCGGAGCGCCGCGAACTGGAGGCCCTGCTCGCCGGTAGGCCGGAGTTGAAGACCGAATTCGAGCGGCTACGCGACGACACACGGATTGTCCGAGAGGTCTTGCCGCTGGTGAGCGCGACTCAAGCGACGGCGGGCGAATTGCCCGCCTATGCTCGCGGGCGACTGCAAACCAAGGTCCGTCAAACACTCGGCGGGCAGAAAGCAGCCACAGATTCAGCCGGGGAAAGAGAGCCGAAGATGATGTGGCGCTGGCGGTGGGTGCTTGGACTGGCCTCTGCAGCGGCAGTGGCTGCATTTTTGATGCTTACCCTTTTCAACCGACCGAGTGAGCCCGCGATTCAGGTGGCGATGTTGGACACCGCGGGGGCAACCCGTGGTCTTGACGCCAATGAAGCAGCGCTTTTGCGCCATACCTGGGAAAAGGCGACGGTTGATTCTTTTTCGAGTGTAGAGCATTTGCGCGCTTGGGAGGCGAAACTGAGGGCGCAACGTAAGAACCAGGGCGTGAAGGTGGTTTTCGACCGCGCTGCCGGGGAGGTGCGAGTTTCGGGCTGGTGGAAGGGAAGATCCTTTGAGAAAGTGTTTTTAATTGAGCAGGACCTCGCGACCACTCTGAAACAAGCCGACGCGTTCATTAAGGACAATACGAGTCGCTGATGAACTCCTCCCAACGACAGTCTTGCAGGCCCCATAGGCGCCCTGAGTTGATCAGGTCCAGGAACTCGCTTGTGATCGGTCCGTTCCGAAGCGAGAAATAGGCGCCGCCGACCACTGGGACGCCGCGCTGCGCCACCGAAATCCGATCCAGCAGGTAAACCAACTTCACCAGCTTCATCATGTTAATCGCGCCGCCTTCCCTTCTGAGGAACTGCCCTGCAACCTCAGTTGCTTTGGTGATATCGAATCGAAAGCTCACGCTCGTCAGCATATCCTCTTCCTTCCATTTATTCAATCACTTTAGAACCATCCTGAACCATCCTAAATCCCGGCTATTGCAGCCACCATGCATTTTTGCCGCTTGCCTGGGTTCCTGGTTCGCTCTACGTTTAGTCGTATGGTGGAGCCCAGATTCATTGAAGAGCTTACAGCCTTCGAACAGAGGAAGCAGGAGCTCCTGAACCTCTGCGAGGGCAAGTTCGCTGTATTCAAGGGCAGCGAGTTTCTTGGGGTTTTTGACACTCCACAGGCGGCCTATGATGCGGGGCTTAACAAATGGGGCAATGTTGCTTTTCTGATCAAGCCGGTAGTGAAGGAAGAGAAGCCCCAGCAGATTCCTGCGCTTTACCTGGGCCTTCTGCGTGCCGGCACATAACGTCTTTCCACACGGTCTCCCGGCCGGAGCGCCGCAGGACTTATTAGCCGCGATGGCGCTTCTGCTCGCAGTGGAGATAAACGTTCCGCAGTCGCTCGCGAATGTCCTGACTTCTCAAGGAGCTGCCCTTCCACAGCCAGTTACAGGCAGTGCACTCGTTGACACGGGCGCGACGAGCTGTTGCGTCGAAGAATCCCTGGTTCAGGGGTTGGGACTCCAGCCTGTCGGACAGGTTAACGTGTGTGGACAAAGCGGCGTCAAGCTCCAGAATGCCAAGCACGGCATCCGATGGAGGAGGTGGGTGTGCGGCCCGAAGCCGAATTGCTCGCGTTTTTTAGTTCACTTCGGAGGTCGCTCGGCCATTCTTGTTCCCAACCCATCAACAGCAAGAGATGCTAACCCATTCCCAGACTTCGATTTTGGAACAGTGATGTTCACCATTCTGGTTGTAGCATGGCCCGCGGAGTCTGTGGCCCCCACGAAAATTGTATAAACTCTCTCTCCCCAGTTGCCTAGACGTTCAGCTCGCAAGTTAACGCTATGTGCGCCCGTAATTTCCCAATCGGGCGCAAACCGGTTTTCTGGTTGATTGCTGATTACTTTTGAGATTCGAGTGCTAGGGGACGCATCACAATTATCAACCGCTTCAATGTCCAGCGTGACCGGAACCATGCGATGGTCAGGAGGCCAAAGCAGACTCGGAGTTGCGACAATACTCACGATTTCAGGAGGCATCGTGTCCCGAACTGTGACCGCTGTAGGGCAACTGGCTGGAGCATTCTGGCCATTTGAGGCGGATACGACAACGAGATGCTCTCCGAACGAAAAATGTGCTGTAAATATGAGATTGGACACTGTGAGTGTTCCTCCCGACGACGGGATCGTGTTTGTTTGATAGGAAATGCCATCTATTGCCCAAACGATCTCCAGCGAACTTCCATTCGTATCCTGGACGGCGGCGGTGATTGTGCCTATTGCTCCACCATTCGTGCATTCGAGCAGCAGTGGCGCAGAGCAACTAATGGTCGGCGGCGGGGTTGCCACAACCAACCCAATTGGCTCGAATAATCCAGTCACGAGTGCAGCATTAATGAGCGCGCCCTCCGTGGTGTATTCGCTAATAGTGCCGCGACTGTAATTTGATACAAATAAATGTCCGTTACCATCCAATGCAATGCCAAATTGTCGATCATCTCCACCCGAAACAAGCGAGGCATTTACCGTATCTCCCGAGGTGGTGTACTCGCCAACGAATTCTTGTCTGAACCCTTGTCTGGTCACAAACAAGTGTCCGCTTCTGTCGCAGGCCATTGAATAAACCCCACTTACGGAAATGAGTGCAGCATTCACGAGTGCTCCCGACGTGGTATATTCGGCTATGCTGCTGGCAGCTGAGTTTGCTGCAAATAAATGTCCATTGCCATCGCACACGATTGATGCAAAGCCACCCACGGTCAGTCCGCTGATGAGTGTGGCATTAATTATCTCCCCTGAAGTCGTGTATTCGCCAACCGTGCCAAATAAGCCATCAACCACAAAGACATGTCCATTACCGTCCAAGGCGACGCCTACAGGATCGCCATGAATCGAAATGAGCGAGCGGTTGATCGTCACTCCTGATGTCGTGTACTTGCCCACGGTGCGACTGCCGTCTTGTGCCACATACAAAGTCCCATCTCCATCCCAGATCATCCCCCAAGGGTAGCCGAGCCCAGGAATCAAACTGCTATTGATTGTAGCACCAGAAATGGCGTACTCTGCAACGTACCCACCAGCGGAACTTGCGACGTAAATCTGTGCATGGGTCGAAAAAACAATTACGCACAAGGAAATCGCAATAGGAGCCTTAATGGCTTTGAGGACTAGAGTGGTCGAACGGGTTTTCATGATCGCACATTGGGAAATAAACAGATTGCAGGGCCAACTGAGAATAATGAACACCTCAACATCCAGTGCAACATGAAACTACTATTTCGAGCAGGCACAGTGGTCCGTTAAACCTTGGCGATTGATTTTGGACATTCAACTCTCGTGCGCATAGTAAACTGAAACGGATCATTTTGTCAAGGAATAATTGCTCCTTTGCTCCATTTAGCTCTTTACTAGGCGCTGGACGCGACCGGCGCAGTGCAAATGGGTATTCTCAAGCAGGTTTTCCTGGCGCGGAACGAATGGTAGAACCTCGTTCCGGACCAGGCGATTTTTGCCAGCGGCGGGAACACCAACGGACAGGTGCTGAACCTGGCCGCCCGACATCGAGACGGGCAATGGATCATGGCGTATCTGGGCAGCAAGGCTGTTTTTTCCATCCACATGAGCAAGATGAAAACGGGCGCCATACTGAAGGCATTTTGGATTGATCCGAGAACCGGCGGCTCGATTTCGATTGGCAGTTTTCCGAATCGTGGCGAGCAGTCGTTTTCGACTCCCGACGAATGGGAGGATGCGCTGTTGATTGTGGAACCAGAAGCGTAGAGCCGGCGAGGGAGCCAACACTCAGGCTGAGCAATCGCCCCGGCCAATTCCGCGCTGGCGTTGAAGGGCTTGCAAGTCCCGGTCATACTTCCCAACATCGCATCGTGGCGGGCATGGTTTGCACTGCCGAGAGAAAGGACATGCTATAAAAACTTCAGATCGTGACAGGGTAAGTGTTCAGGTAGCCGCCGAACGTCAGTTGGCGCAAATATGCACTGGGAGCTGGATCAGCGCCGACTGACGTCGGCGGCTACGCCATCTACGACGTTCCGCCGCTCTCCGTTTTTTCCGCGCAAAGAAGCTCTCACGGCTGCCCTTGCCGGCTTACTGAGCGTGGCGGTCGCGGGGGCGGAGAATTGCCTTCTCCCGCCTCCGGACATTTGGCCCTGCTACGGACGAGATTGCGGCGGTTCGCGCTACTCGTCTCTGGAGCAAATTAACCGCGCCAACGTCACCCAACTCAAAATTGCCTGGATCTATCGGACGGGAGAGGCGGAGGACCACAGCGAGGCACGGAAAAGGGCGGCCTTCGAAGCAACGCCAATCTTCGTTGAAGGCACGCTTTATCTCAGCACGCCTTTTGATCGTGTCATCGCACTGGACCCGGCAACGGGCGCGGCTCGATGGACGTATGACCCGAAGGTGGACACCTCGCGCCACTACTCAGAGGTGACTTCGCGCGGCGTCTCGACCTGGCTCGACTCGAAGGCGGCAAAACGCGCAACGCCGCAGCGGCGAATCTTCGTCGCCACAATTGACGCGCGGTTGATCGCCCTCGACGCCGACGGCAAGCCGTGCGTCGGTTTTGGGAACAAGTGCCAGGTGGATCTGGCGCGCGGTGTGCGGCTGGTCAATCGGGAAGATTACCAAGTAACCTCTCCACCGGCGGTCATCGGCGACCTTGTCGTCGTAGGATCGGCCATCGGTGACAACCGGGGAGTCAAGTTGGAACGCGGCATCGTGCGCGCGTTCGATGCTCGGACTGGCAAGCTTCAGTGGAGTTGGGACCCGATCCCGCGCGCGCCAAAGGACCCGGCACGTAAGACCTGGCAAGGAGAAAGCGCTGACCAAACCGGCGCGGCCAACGCATGGTCGATTATCTCCGTCGATCCGGAGCGGGGAATGGTCTTCGTGCCGACCAGCAGCCCCAGCCCGGATTTTTATGGCGGTAAACGCGCGGGAGATAATCTTTATGCCGATTCACTTGTCGCTCTGCGCGTGGCAACCGGCAAAGTGGTCTGGCATTTTCAGGCGATACATCATGACCTTTGGGATTACGACCTGCCGGCCCAGCCATTGCTGTTCACCTTGAAACGGGGCGGGCAGGAGATTCCCGCCGTGGCTTTAGGGACGAAGGTCGGCCATTTGTTCGTGCTGCATCGTGCCACCGGACAGCCGCTCTTTCCGGTCGAGGAACGTCCCGTGCCGCGCAGTAGCGTTCCTGGCGAGGTGGCTTCCTCGACCCAGCCATTCCCCGTCGCCCCGCCCGCGCTGGCGCCGCAGAAGTTCACTGCCGAAGGCGCTTGGGGGCCAACGCCTGAGGACCTCGCCTGGAGCCGCCAGCGGTTACAAGGCCTGCGCTCGGAAGGGCCTTTCACGCCTCCAAGCCTTGAAGGATCGATCCTCTTTCCCGGTAACGTCGGCGGCATGAACTGGGGCGGCCTTTCCCACGATCCCGCGCGCGGCCTGCTCATCGCCAGCGTCAACAGCATCGCGACTATGGTCAAACTTATCCCGCGCCAGCAATTCCAGGACCAGCG
>WNGQ01016854.1_pt1 | contig 10458 bp, 12 predicted proteins | sample 5407661 | NCBI WGS metagenome assembly WNGQ01 (sample SAMN13153382, study PRJNA577476) | soil metagenome | isolation source: 60 cm soil or saprolite under Garry oak tree replicate 2 | place: USA:California | collected 2016-06-15 | reverse complement strand
CAACCTGGCGCTGGTGGTCGCGCTGGCCACCGGCATCTCGGCGAACTGGAGCACGATCGTGTCGATGTTCGGGTCCTGGGTCATCGTCACCGCGATCATCATCATCATCCTCGCCGGTGTCCTGGGGCTGCTGCCGGGCCTGCTGCTGGGCGGCAAGAGCGCTGAGATCCGCACGACAACCGGCATGGTCTCGGTCTTCCGCTTCGCGTCCCTGGGGCTGATCATCATCGGCGCCCAGCTGCACGGCAATCCGACGTACCTCGGCCCGGCCCTCACCTTCGCGCTGGTCGACTTCATCCTTCCCCTGGCCCTGGCCGTGGAGATCGGCCATCGAGCCGGAACGCCGGAACCAGAGCCGGAGCTGGCCCCGGCGCACTCGGCGCGCCCTTGAAAGAAGCTGATGCGCTCGGAGGGACTCGAACCCCCAACCTTCTGACCCGAAAAATGGAGATTAGCTGGGCGTGCGGCAGCGGACCCTGGCCATCTGGGCCGGTCAGGGCCTGCGGGGCGGTACGGGTCAGGCGGCCTGGGCCGGGCCTGTTCCGTCCGGGTCGGGTGCGGGGATGCGGCAGAGGGTGACCTCGAAGCCGAGAGCGCCGAGCTTGCCGACGTGGTGGGCGATCTGGCGGCGGGTGTCGCGCTGGCGCTCGTAGTAGTCCGGGCCGAGGTCCTGGTATCGCATGCCGGGGTCAGCCAGCAGCTGGGAGGCCTTCATCTGGGTGTTCCCGGTGGCTACGCAGGCCTTGGCCGTGCCGCGTCTTCGGGCCGGCCGGCGGTGCCGGGCGCCTTCGCGGGTCTGGGTCCGGCCGGCCGCCACCGCGGTCTCGCCGGTGATGGCGCCCAGGTACCGGTTGCCCTTCTTGGCCTTGGCGCGTCCCTTGCTTTTGCCGGACTGGTGGTCTTGCGGGGCCCGGCCGGCCCAGGAGGCCAGGTGCGGCCCGGTGCGGAACCTGGTCATATCCACGCCGGTTTCGGCCACGGCATCCTGGGCAGCGCGGCGGCCCCAGCCGGGCATAGATCCGGCCTGCTGCAGCTGCTCCTCGTACGGGGCCAGCAGCCGCTCGATCACCCCGGACAGGTCCTCGATGCCGGCGGCCAGCCGGTCGATGCGCGCCAGCACCTTGGCCAGCAGGGCGGCATGCTCGGCGGTGAAGAACTCCGCGCCCTCCACGGCTTCTTCCAGCTGGCGGATCTTGCGGCGGGCCGCGGCGCGGGCCAGCTGGGCCAGCACCTCGGGGTCACGCTGGCCGGCGATCAGGTGGTCCATGATGTCCCGGCCGGTGACGCCGTGCAGGTCGGTCAGCACGGCCGAGATCTTGATCGCCGCTGATTCCAGCAGCTTCTCCGCGCGCTGCTTCTCCCGGGTCCGTTCTTCGGTCAGGTCCCGCCGGTACCGGGTATGCAGCCGGATGATCCGGAACTCCGGCGTGACTGCGAAGCAGGAGGTGATGGCGCCGCGCTCGAAGCACGCCGCCAGCCAGCGGGAATCGGCCGGGTCCCGCTGGGGCCGGCCGGGCAGGTTCTTGACCTGCTTGGCGTCGGCCAGCACGCACTCGAACCCCTCGGCCTCCAGCCGGCACAACGGTCCCTTCCAGTAGTCCCCGGTCGCCTCCATCACCACCGCGGGCACCTGCCAGCACCGCAGCCAGTCCGCCAGCGCCAGCACCTCCCGCTTCGTGGTACCGAAGCTGCGGGTCTCTTGCATCCGCCGCGCAGGATCACGATCTGATGGCACCCGGATCGTCGCGACCAGCCCGGCCTTGCCGATGCCGGTGCCGCACACCCGGTCCCGGTACAGCGGCTCGTCGGTCACCTCTTCCATCCCTCACCTCACCTGACCTCTCCCTCATGGACTGCTAACCTGCCAGGTGGTACCGCCCGGGGAACCGGGGGGCGAGCGGAGGAATCTGACCCGCGTGCTCGTAGCGACAATGAACGGCCCCTGGAAAGACCGGCTCCCGGCGTCAGGCTGATCCGCGGCCTCGACCGCACCAAGAAGGAAACGACGTCACGGGCGGTACCGCAGCCATTTTTCACGCCGGTACGGCGCCGCGCCAGCGGTACCAAGGGCTGATCCGTAGTTCCATGTTCGGGCATCCGGACCCGTTCAGAACAGTCCACGACCTCGGGCCTGCCGCTGCCCGCTGTTCATGTCAGTCCGAACAACTGGAAGGTCGTTCGTCCGCGTGGCTCCCAGGGTGGCTCCCGGCCGCACATGACGTCTGGCCCCGTCACGCCGGTTCATAGGGTTCAGTTCTCCTGGGTGCGGGGTGGTTGAGCGGTTGTGGGAGCTTCCGTTGTGGGAGGGGAGGTTTCCGGTGGGGGGCTGGTCTTTCCGGAGGGGGCGGCGGTGGCTGGGGTTGGTGTGAGCCTGGCGGAGGCGACATATGCGACCACGACCGCCACGATCACCAGCGGCATGACTGCCAGGCCGTCCGATGCTAGCAGCAGGGACGCCAGCAAGACGGAGGTCAGCGGCAGCCTGAGCATCACGACGGACATCGCGCCGATGCCCATGGCAACGCCGTCGATAAGCGGCGTTTCTTCAATGTGCACGACCGCGCACGATCCAGTCTGTCGGTTCATCCCATCACCGTCGGCCCACTCGCAGAGCACCGGCCAGGCCCCACGGGTCAAGGTTGGGGTGCCCAACGCCGCTAGCCGAGCGAGGTCGGGCATGACGGGTTCGGTGACGCCTTGGTCCTGGTTACCCATTCCGTGGTGTGCCGGTTCGTCGTGAGTCCGAGCTAAGAGCGGCGGGTCGGTAGTACTGGATGGGATCTCATCCGTGTCGGGGTGATAACAATTGCGGGGCGCGGGGTGACTGTGGGGTTATTGGTTGATTCGCTGGCGGCTTATGAACGTCGCAGGTGCCAGGAATCGGCCGTGTTCACGGTTGGCAGGGTAAGGAGGATGGCTGATGCCCGCACCGGATAGGTCCCGCGCCCTGGATCACATCGTGGTGGTGCTGTTCGAGAACCGTTCCCTGGACAATGTGCTCGGGCACCTGTACGGCCCGGGGGACGGCAAGACCTTCGACGGGGTCATCGGCAAGGACCTGAGCAATCCCATTCCCGCGTGGGCGGAGCACGGTGCTGACCGCCAGGACTACCACACCAACACCCAGTTGTACGGCGTCCTGGATGACCATAACCGGTTCAAGCTCGGCGAGGCGGTCACGGCGCCGTGGAATGTGCCGCCGCCGGGGGTGGTGCCGACGATGGACGGGTTCGTGGCCGACTACATCGCCACCTTCACCGGGGAGATGGGCCGCCAGCCCACCGGCCACGGCGACTACCACCCGGCGTTCGGCCGCTCGTTCTCGGCTGAAGTGGACCTCAAGATGGACAGCCCGTCCTCGATGCTGGGGGGCGAGGCGTTCCTGGAGCGGGTGTTCAATACCTACCGGTCCGCCACCAGCGAGACGGGCGCGAACGTGTGGAACACCGCGCTGCTGATCGGGTGGGACGAGCCGGGCGGCACCTACGATCATGTCCCGCCGGGGCCGGTCCCGCCGCCGTACCCGGCCGCGCCTGCTGGCGAGTTCGGTTTCACCTTCGATCGCTCCGGGTACCGGGTGCCGGCCATCATCGTGTCGCCGTGGGTGGAGCCGGGGTCGGTGTACAACGAGGAGTACCGGCACCCCTCGCTGATCGCCACGCTGCGGAAGACCTGGGGGCTGGGCGAGGCGTTCACGGGGCGGGATGCCTCGGCTCGCTTAGCGGTGGATGACTGGGCCGCTGAGGCGCTGGACGGGCTGGCGGACAAAACTGTCCGGTTACAAGTGGACCTGCTCCGGCCGCTGCGGGGCCTGAGGGCTCAGGATGTCCGGCGCGCCCGCAGCTCCGGCCGCCGCCTGCAGGTTACTCGGGCGGTCTCCAGCCAAGGTGGCCTCATGGCCGCCGGAATCAAGATCCACCTCGGCCACATCCACCGCGGCAAAGTCGTCACCGTCGTCATCAAGGACAGCCAGTTCCGGATCCGGCACGACGGGACCCGGCTGGCCGCCCACCCGTGAACCGTCATCAAGGAGGTCAGCTGCCGCAGCGCAAGCGGCCACATGAAATGCAAGGCCTAGTGATCGTCTCAGGGACCGCAATGAACCGGCCACGGCGAGGCCTTTCCTGGCTCGACCGTCCGGGCGCTGGTCGTTAGGCTCGGCACGTGGTGACCGAGACCGACCTTGCCCTAGGCGACGGGCGCACGCTGCACGTTTACGGCTTACTTCGCGTCCGCCCGGTTCGACCCGGAGGCATTCACCCCGGCCGATCATGCCGCGCTCTTCGGTCCATGGTCATGGATAGGCACCGTGGCCGGCCGGGCCCTGGAAACCGACCAGGGCGGGATGGTGGACGACGACCTGGCCTACGTCACCCCCTGGGGTTGTGACCCCAGGCAGGTAAGTACCCCCGTCCTGTTCGTGCACGGCGCCCAGGACCGGATCGTGCCCAGCTCGCACGCCACGTGGCTGGCACAGCGCTGCCGCACGGCGGAACTATGGCTACGCCCAGACGACGGACACGTCTCGATCCTCAACTCCAGCGTCACGGCCCTGGACTGGCTCCGCGAGCACGCCACTCACCGCTGAGCCCTAACCCGTCCCGCCAGGCTAACCAGCCAGAGCGTCGCTGAGCCGCTTCAGGGCAGCGAGCCGCAGGTACGCCGGGTGTCGTGAACGCGGATACGGCGTACGCCAGTCTTAGCGCACCGCAGGTCGAACCTTCGACCGACTGCCCGCAGGCCAGAGGCCAGGCCCGATAGGCGCGCGGCGAACTAGATGGTGACGGTCGCTCCGTGGCCTGCCCTGGCGCGCATTCTGGCAGCGGGCGCTGAAGTGCGCTGAAGCGGCCGGGCACGCTCAGGGCGTTGCCCAGTACTGGGAGCTGTAGAGCAGTGCGCGGCCCTGCTTGAGCCAAAACCTCCGGGCTCGTCAGACCGATCAAGTCTCCAGATTCAGGCTGGAATGCGGAAATATCGAAGATCCCGCAGAACGCAGCTCCGCTGATCTTTGCCGACACGACCTATCGTATTGGCATCGGGCATGGCTGAGATAACGGTCAGAAGGGCGGCGTGGAGCATGTTCGAGCGGTTTACCGACCGGGCACGCCGGGTTGTTGCCCTGGCGCAAGAAGAAGCCAGGATGCTGAACCACAACTACATCGGCACCGAGCACCTCCTGCTCGGCCTGATCCGGGAGAGCGAGGGCGTGGCGGCCAAGGCGCTGGAATCGCTCGGGATCAGCCTGGAGGCGGTGCGGCAGCAGGTCAAGGAGATCATCGGCCGCGGCCAGCAGACGCCGTCCGGGCACATCCCGTTCACGCCACGGGCCAAGAAGGTGCTAGAGCTGTCGCTGCGCGAGGCAGACGGACTCGGCCACAACTACATCGGCACCGAGCACCTCCTGCTCGGCCTGATCCGGGAGGGCAGCGGCGTGGCGGCGCAGGTGCTGGTGAAGCTGGGCGCCGACCTGAACCGGGCGCGCCAGCAGGTGGTCCAGTTGCTGCATGGCCGGGCTGGCGAGGATTTGATTAGTGAGGATTCCCCTCTGCGCGACGACTGGCTGACGCGGGTCGACTCGCTGGATCGTCGGCTGGCCGCGATCGAACGCTGGGTGGGCCTGCGGCCTGACCTGGACGACCTGGACCAGGAGACCGCGCGGGTGCGCCGGGAGAAGGAAGCCGCGATCGACAGGCAGGATTTCGATGCCTCTGTCGCGCTGCGCGACCAGGAGACGCGACTGCTGGCCGCCCGTGCTGGCCAGGAGAGGGAGTGGACCGAGGCCGTTGCTGGCCGCATGCCGCTGGCCCGGGAACTGGACCGGGTGAAGGCCGAGCTGGAGAGGCTGCGGGCCGTTTTGCGCGAGCACGACATCCCGCCGGGTGACGACGCTGCATAGGCGCCCACACGATGGCGTTCGTTCTTGGGCCACGAGGAAAACGGCTGTGCATGCACCGAGTCCGCGTGAGGCACAGCGTAGAGGCAGCGTCCTCGCAAGGAGCTGTGGTAGCGGCGGCCAGGGTCAGAATCCGCGGAAGTCGGGGTGGTCGTCGTGCCACCACACCAGCACCACTTTGCCGATGATGCTTGAGCCTATGACCGGCCCCCAGTACCGGCTGTCGCACGAGTCAGCTCGGTTGTCGCCCAGCATGTAGAACTCGCCTGGCGGCACCCGGTAGGGGTGCTGGCTACTCGCTATCGGCGGCCCGAGCGGGTCGTTGTGCGGCAGGTAGGGCTCGGCGAGTAGCCGCCCGTTCACATAGATGCTGTTGCCCGACGAATAGATCGTCTGCCCCGGCAGCGCGATGACCCGCTTAACCAGGTCGCCTTCCTGCGGCCCGCAGTGGTCGAGCGGCGGATGGCTGAACACCACGATCTGGCCCTCGTGTACGTCACGCCAGGTGAAAAACGCTTTCTGCACCAGGATCCGGTCGTACACGCCGAGCGTCGGCACCATGGACGAGGTGGGGATCCAGAAGGGCTGGAACGCGAACGTCCGCACCAGGCCGGCCAGCAGCACCGCCACGAGGATGGTGACGGCCATCTCAGCCAGCGCCCGCTTCCACCGCCGGCGTCGCCGCGGGGCGGTCCCGGCGGGGTCGGCGTCAGCAGGATCGGCCATGCGCGGTTTCCCAGATGATCACCTGCGGGCGGCTCACGGCGGGGATCATGCCCCGAACGGGTTCAGGCGAGCCAGGCCGACAGTGCGCGCGTCCTGGCGCCTGGCTCGTGCTGGCCGCCCTGGCTGGCGCCGCCGAGGCCAGCAACCCCGCCGAGACGCCCAGCGAACAGGCCGCGACCAGCAGCGCACAGGCGACCGCAGTCAGGTACCGGCCGGGGCGTGGCGTAAGCCACTCCCGCGCTGCGCCCGCCAGGTAGCTCCAGGCAACCGAGACCGCCGGAGTCCCGTCCCTGATGAGCAGTGTGGCCAGCTCGGCGGCCTCCTCCCCGTGCCGCCGCCGCCAGCGGGCCGGGTAGCACCGCAGCACGGTCTCGACCAGCCGGGCCGCCCGGGGGGCATCCATCAGATGCCGCCCAGCCGCAGCCGCAGCCGCCCGGCCGCGCTGACTCGCTCAAGCGAATCGAGGTGCACGCGGAGCGCCGCCGCCCCTGGCGCGGTGATGCGGTAGGGATGGCGCCGGTCGTCGGCGGGCAGCGGCTCGATCAAGCCGAGTCGCTCGAGCCGGTCCAGCGCGCCGTAGAGCGTGCCGGGCCCGAGCTCGACGTCGGCGAGCTGCTTGATGTCCTGGATCAGCGCGTAACCGTGCTTGGGTCCGTCGGCGAGGCTGATCAGGATCAGTACCGACGCCTCGCCGACCCGGCGTAGCACGTCCTGCCCGGCCCTGCCGTCCCGTCTGCTCACGGCCATCCGCCCTCCTACTACGTTGACCAATATATCAGTCAACGTAGTAGCAGGGACAGAGTTGCCGCAGAAACAGCGGGCCGCGCTCAGGCGGGGAGCACGTGCCCGGCGCGGCTGGTGCCCAACATCCGGACCCGGCGTCCAGTCGCATCACCACATCGCTCCAGCCATGACGCCATGCCCGCATGGACGCCGGTCACATAGAACCATTCCATGCCGGGAGAGTGCGACTGCCCAGGAAGGAGGCAAGCCCGTGCGCGGGCAGCACCAGGTGGTCATTCAGCCAGGCCCCTGCCCTCCTCGCACCAGCGGAGCGCCGACGCTCTTAACGCGGCCCTTCCCTCTGGGAGGCCGGGGCCGAGGATCAGCATTACCTCCAGCACTACCCCGACGGCAAGAATCAGTTCAGACCGGAGCCGTCCGCCTCTCACGTGCTCCCGCTCGTCCTGTGTCCCGCTCGCGCCGCGGATGGCGTCCTATCACCACAACCCCGGCACGAGCCGCTTCGTACGGGCGGCGTAGTCCATGTACGCACGGCCTATCACCTCGGTGAGAACGGCTTCCTCGACGAAGATCCGGTGGATCAGGACGCCGGCTGGCAGCACCAGGAGGATCGCCAGCGCAGGCCAGTCGCCGTAGACCAGGCTCAGGCCGGCCATCAGAAGCAGGATCCCGGTGTACGACGGATGCCGCACCCACCGGTACGGGCCGCTGTCGATCACCTTCTGCCCGGTGTCTACCTCCACGGTCATCCGGAACGACCTGCCCAGCACCACGATCGCCCAGATCCGGACGGCCAGGCCGGCCCACATGACGAGCAGGCCGGCCACGCTCAGCCCGGTCGACCCGAACTGCCAGGCGGCGGCGTTCTGCAGCGCGTCGGTTAGTATCCCGGCCGCCACGACCGCCACCGTGATGATGATGACGTTCAGCCAGAGCGTTCCCCGGTCCCGCGCGGCGCTGCCTTTCCCGCGGACCCGGTCGCGGATCATCAGCCCGGCTTCCAGCGCCAGCCATGCCGCGATGGTCAGCTGCACTACCACGTTGATCACCCACTCACGCGCGAAGGTCTTCAGGGTGCTGGTTCTCGTGCTCCCAGCGTCGCGCTGACCAGGTATCAAGGGCGTCAACCCGCAGTTTGATTTCAGGTATGACCTGACGGCAGTTTCCCGGTCGAGATCGTCAAGGGCATGCCGGTGGTGGCCGCGCCCGAGGAGATCGACATCACGAACGCTGAGGCGCTGCGGGCCGTTCTGCTCAAAGCCGCCGCGAACGGACACGACACGCTCGTGGTCGACATGACCCGGACCCAGTTTTGCGATTCGTCCGGGCTTCACACCCTGATCGCCGCGCACAAGCGAGCCGAAGCCGAAGGCCGCGAGGTTCTGCTCGTCATTCCCAGCCCCACCGTCCTGCGGGTTTTCGTCCTCACCGCCTTGGACAGGATGATCCCCAACGTCACCAGCCTGCCCGAGGCCCTGGCACGAACCGCTGCCACCGCGAACGGCCACAGCCGCCAGGCCCAGCCCTCTTCGCCTGGGAGCTAGCGCCCGCGGGCGCCTGGGAGCCCTATCGGGAGACCGGGTCCCGCCGGAGGCTGGGAGAGCAGATCACGGCCGGGATGTCGTGCCCGCTGGGTTGGCTACGCTGCACCGAGCGTGCGTAACCGCTAGGCCGGAGGCAAATGTGCGATATATCGCAATAGACCGTCGCGGGCCATACCTGTGGGTCACCTTCGATCGTCCCGACAAGCTGAACGTGCTACACGCCGAGGACCTGCCCGGGCTCCGGGACATCATCGTGAATCTCGATCCAGGCGTCACGGGCCTCGTCTTCACAGGTGCCGGGTCGGCGGCGTTCAGCGCGGGGATGAACATCGAGACGTTCGTCGGCATGGACCGGGCTGGCGCGAAGGCATTCATCGGCCAGCTCGCCCAGATCATGCAGGCCATCCGGCGGTCACCGGTCGTCACCATCGCCGCCGTCAGCGGATACTGCCTGGGCGGAGCATTCGAACTGGCCCTCGCCTGCGACCTCCGCGTGGTCACCACGACGGCGGCCTTCGGGCTGCCCGAGATCAAGGTCGGCGTGCCGTCCGTCATCGACGCGGCCCTGCTACCCGGTTTCGTCGGCCTCAGCAAGGCACGCGAGATGATCCTCACCGGTGATACCTACCGACTCGACCAGCTACCGCCGCACAGCATCGCCAACGTGGTCACCGAGCCCGGCCGGCTCGCCGAAGCCACCGGACACCTGCTGGAACGCACCGCGACGCATACCCGCACGGTCACTGCCGCCCAACGCCGGCTCTTCAGCCTCTGGCTCAACAATCCGCTCGATGCAGCGGTGGAGCACAGCACGGACGAATTCGCAGGGACGTTCGGAGCGCAAGAGACGCGAGATCACATCGCGCACCACTACCGGCGGATCACGGGCCGCAGCTCCTGACGGAACCCGGAAGACGCGACGGCCGCCCGGCAGGAATTGACGTCGCGAGGGTGATCCGAAGCGGGCACCGGTGCCGTAATCCGGGTGAGGAGCACCGCCGGGACCGTGGCGGAAAGGCCACGCCGCGCGGGCACGAGGAGGGGAAATGGCCACACCGCAGGAAGCCCTGGCCGCCGCGTACGAGAGCTGGAACGCGGGCGACCTGGACGGGTACCTGTGCTTGTACGACGAGGGGATCGCCCTGCACGGCTACTCCCCCGAGCCCATGAACAAGGACCAGGTCCGCGGCTTCTACCAGGGGATATTCAGTGCCTTCGGCACGCCGAAGCTCGAGTTCCACGAGGTCCTGTGGGACGGCGACGTGGCCGCCATCCGGTTCACCATGACCGGCCGGCACGTGGACGAGTTCATGGGCGTGCCTGCGAGCGGAACGGCCATCGCACTGCCCGGCATCACCATCTTGCATTTCCGCGGCGACCGGGTCGTCGAGCGCTTCTCCCAGGCGGACATGCTGGGCCTGCTGGTCCAGGTGGGGGCCGTGCCCGCGCCGGCCTGAACCCGGCGGCGGGGCTTAATCCGCCGAGTAGTGGGTATGGGCGAGCGGTCTGCCTGCCGACCGTGAGCCGCCGGCGGGCGCATACCTGCCGGGT
>WNGQ01047259.1_pt1 | contig 10459 bp, 10 predicted proteins | sample 5407661 | NCBI WGS metagenome assembly WNGQ01 (sample SAMN13153382, study PRJNA577476) | soil metagenome | isolation source: 60 cm soil or saprolite under Garry oak tree replicate 2 | place: USA:California | collected 2016-06-15 | reverse complement strand
ATTACATCGTCATCTTGCAATATGTTAAGCATGTCGACGCTGCCGTTGCGGAGCAGACGCAGGAATTCGCCCAAGTCTTCCCTTGCATGAGGACGGCTTATCGGGCCGTTGTAACAGCGAAACGGCGTTCTCAGGTACTCCATTTCGCGTGAGTCGAGGCGCTGATAAAAATTACCCAGCCTGTTCCAGCACAAAGGGGTAACCGGGACACGGGTCGCCAACTCTGCGAAAAGCTGGCGAGTGACGCGTTGAATACCGCTATTTCGGGCAGACTTGCACGCGCTCGTGACGTCAATCAAGACCTTCATTTACTATTGAGAAGCTGCGTTCTTATCGGTTACTCCCTATGGCAACGTGATTATACCCCCCTCACGTCACTTCAGGTCCAGAAGAAATTACCCGCAGCACACTTCTCACTTCGAGTGAGTCCAACGCTTTCGGAAACATCCCCATTCGCTGAAAAAACATCGGAAGCAACGACCGCTTTACCTTGTGCGGCAAGAAGCGAGACCTGCGGATGGCTTGCACAGTAGCGACGGGGCGTTGTATCAACATGAGAAAGACACGGAAAGTCGCTTCCAGCCAGCAGAAAATTCGCTTCTGCGCCGTGTTCGCAAGATAGCACTTGATAGGAAGCATCAGCGTCGCGCAATCGTTACGCGAAAGCAAAGAATGATGTCGCTGATAGATTTCCGGTAACGCCCGTCCGAACATCGCTTTTAGGCAGCCAAGATGCGAGCTATCCTGGCGCACGCTGAGTTGGTTTCCGTGAAAGCGCCACATTGTCAGCTTTCTCGGTACATGGACTGTTCCGGCGAGGTTTGTCAGACGGAGGAGCCAGCCCAAATCGGCGACTAAACCTACAGTAGTGTCGAACGGCTTCGCGGATTGTGCCAGAGACGTGCGAATTAGTAGCTGCGTAAGAGAAAAGTAAACGCTCTTCGCCGAAAAATGCAGAAGACAGTCATGCGGAGGTGGCCGGTAGTTGGGAGTGTGCGTGGCGGAATAGGAACGAACGACGTCTAGGGCAAGCATGTCATCGATTGATTCGACCGGTAAATAACTGGCCATGTCTTCTCTTGTAAGTTGCCCGCCGTCGCGATTGATCAGCGACACATCACAAGCAGCGATCCCAGCCTCCGGGCAAATCGCGAATGCTTCGAGCAGCGTGGCGAGAAAGTCCGCACGCATTGTATCATCACAGGTGGCGATGAGGAGAAACTCGCCGCTTGCCAATTCCATTCCGCGATTCAAAGCCGCATAAAATCCTTCGCGCGGGATTTGATAAAGCCGGAAACGCCAGTCATTTGATGCGACCGATCGAAAAAATTCCCAGCTGCCGTCGGTCGAGTGACTGTCGAGGACGATCGCTTCCCAATCGCCGAACGTTTGCGCCAAAAGCGAGTCGATTCGTGGTTCGAGAAATTGCCGGGCATTTAGGCATGGCAACAGGATGGAAACTCTTGGCGATTGGTCCATTGTAACTAGACGGCAAAAAGTTAGGAGCGCAGTAAGTCTTGCGAGTCGGCAGACCAACACCGTCGTATTGGTTCAAATTCGTCGAGTAAGTCCAACAAGCCTTTCGCAAAATCCTTACCTGTAAACCGGCCTGCACGCTCCCTCCCACGACGAATTAACTCTTCTCGTTTTGCGTTATCCGAGAAAAGCCACCGGAGCGCGTAAGCAATTTGCAAGTGGTCCGCCGGATTTACGAGAATCGCTGCGTCACCGAACTGTTCTTGTGCGCCGGGTATATCCGCAGCGATCACAGGACAACCCAATGCGAATGCTTCCAGTGGCGGTAAATTCAAGGGCCCGAGAAAACTTGAATAACAGAGAACGAAGGCATTTTGATACAACGCCCGCAACGCCGGACGCGAAACGTGACCGAGAAAAAATACCTGATCGTCCAGCTGCAGCGTCTGCACGAGTTGCCGAATATAACTTTCGTTCCCTTGATTGGAACCCGTGAAGACAACAGGCAGGCGCAAATTCTCCTTTTCTTTGAGGTGTAGAATCGCGCGCAGGATGCCGACATGATTCTTGTGGCTCCAAAACTGCGCCGGATAAAAAATGTAATTGGGCGGCAATCTGAATTGAGCCAGCATTGACGTGTTTTTCACGCCGTCTTCGAGCGCGAAACGCGGCGTCGGGTGAGGAAGAATGCGGATCCGTTCATCAGGTATGCCATAAAACATTTGCACCTCTTTCTTCGCCCCTCGAGCTGACTTCAGGGAAAAATGGGTGCAGACGGTGTTGCAAATCCCAAACTATCATGAGGGATGGAACATCCACGATAGCCATTTCCGGACTAACATTTATAAAGAACTCTATCCTTTCACGCACCAAGCTTTCCCTGATCCATTTGTTTTCCCATCGATAGGTCGGCGTGGGAACCGAGCTTGCAGTTTGAGAAACACTTCGGAGGCTCCTATACAGTTGCTTTGCGGAAAACGGACGCTTGCGCAGGGCCTGTTTAAAGTTCGTTGTATTGCCGGTCACTTTGTGATCGCCCAGGTCTTCAAAAACTACAAACTCATGTTTTGAGGTGGACGCGCATTCGAGCAATTGCTCAAAGACTTCATGTTCGAAGGTATAGCCGCCGCCGATACCCTCAGGGGCGAGCGGTCGAAATAAACCGACTTTCATAGATGACGTTAGTTATCGCTCACTCGTTGCGATCGCTTTCGGTACGATCAGCACCAATAAAGCATCGTCTGCTCCGATCCGTCGATTACTGTTTGACCGGTGGCAAATGTCTCTGCCATCCTTGTGGCAACCTGTAGTCCCAGTAATTTTTTTTGCGCACCCAAGCAAGCAAAATTGGATCACGAAGCACTTCATTTCGATGAAACTGATATCCAAGGCGATATGCCCTTTGTGCTCGAATTTTGATGCCGCTCAAGATCAGGGCCCCGCTGGGTGATGAGTGGAAAAGGTATTGCTTTGCGCAAGAAAGAAACCGCCTCCACGGCTGTCGCAGCGGTTTGCAGTGGCTTCTTGCATCTGTATATGAATCACAAACCCCCTGACGGAAGCCGCGCTGCTCGAAATATTCAGCCGTTAATCTCTTTGCTGGGACTTCGTGCAGCAGCGAAGCGTTGGGGTGATAAAACGCTTTACGGTTCTCTCGCCTGAGTTTCAAAGTCAGGCCAAACTCGCCATCTCCCTGAAACCGCTGCAGGGATTTTGTAATTAAGTCGGGTTTAAAACCGCCGAATTCGAACAACGCTTTTTTTCGAATTGAGAAATTGAGGCCAAAGACATGACAAGGATCAACCCTTTTGCTCTGGTCGCCCCCTTCGAACAAACTGAGCCAGATACAAAATCGGCCCTGCTCATTCTCCTCGTAAAAGCTGTTTAACCAAGGCGGAGGGGGGCATTCAAAGAGCGGTCGTGATGGGCCGCCTGCCAAAATCGTAGCGGGATCCTGAAACGCCTCTTCCAATGCTGCCAGCCAACTTGGGCTTAGTCGAACGTCGTCATCCAAGAATGCACAGACATCGCCGCGTGCTTCGCGCACCCCGCGATGCCGGCCAGAAAGGAGGCCCGGGATAGGCTCACGGAAATATCGAAACTCAATCTCTGGAAATCTCGAGCGGACTGATTCGAAGCTTTCTCGTGTCGCGTCAGTGGATCCATTATCAACGACGATCACTTCGAACGTATTCGGCGACGCGTGAAGATGAGCGACAGATTGCAGCGTGCGCTGCAGTGCCGCGGACCGATTGCACGTTGGGATAATAACGGAAATAGCCACTCGTGTGATCTAAGGATTTCGCCGGTAAACCGGGCTCATTCTACTTGTTCCAAACCTTTGGCCCCACCACTTCGCATAGGCATAATCGCAGTGTACAGCCAACCGACAATGCTTATCGTACATCTCTTCAATTTCAGTTGAGACCAGTTTTCTTGGCTTTGACCTTTTTAAAGACAAATCCAGAAACCGACTATTAACCGAGGCATGGAGAATCGCTTCGAGGCGGTGTACGGCGGCACCATCAAAAAATTGATCGTAATTCACGAATAACCAATCGCCGCCGGCAGGATAGTGGATCTCAAGAATGTGCCGATACATACGAGTCCAAATTTTGAGCGCTTGTTCGTATGTCATACTTAGGTTTCGCAGGTAGGGATCGCGTTTGCATTTGGACAGGATGCTTTCTGCTGTGGTCGAGGGATCCCGGAAAACGCAAACGAATACCGCGTCTCGAAGGAATGGTCGCCAGACGGAAAGCGTGTACGAAAAACGCGGGTCCTTAAAGCAGAAGGGCTCACGTCGCGTCAAATTAGCGATTCGCGCGCGCAATTTTCGGCTGAAATGAAATTGCGCGTTTACAGAAACAGCGGATAACCAGTGCTGCAGATGAGGCGGTCGAGACCGGAAAAAAAGATCGCCAACGATACCTCTTGGTCTAGTGGGAACAACTTCCGCAAGAAGTTGTTCATTTATCTCGTTGATTTCTGGGCTCTCGAAATATCCCTTCGGGTTTTGATCGTCTCCGGGGAGCAGATCGTTACCCATAAAGTAGCCCGCATTCGCTAGTATTCCGCAGGTAAGGCTCGTGCCGCTACGACCTGAACCAAGAACTAGACAATTACGCATATCACACGGATTTTGAGCGCTTTTCGAGGCAAGTTAGACAGTGATTCTCGTCTCGCAATCCCGGTTGATTGCTCACGCAAAGGTTAAAGGTTGCGACTTTATCCCCTTGGCAGAGCTATCGTTAAGTTCATGTTGGCTCCAATCTGGATGCAAGGCAAAGGCTGGATCGCCAACTACGGAAAACCTCGGACCGCTCTGGTAAGGCACAGCCAAGATGGTAAGTCGAAGACAGTCCTTCACCACATGCACTTCTTTGTACGGGCGAACATAACAGCCGATGGTCACATAGTAGTTGCCCGGAATGAGGACGTTGTAGTCAAAGCCGCATGTTATTTCGCGCAAGCCGGGATGATGCAGTTGTAAGTCGCTCCCGAGAGTGTTAACCGCAAACAAGAATCTGTTTCGATTGTCGTAGACGCGAACAGCATACGAGCTAGCCGCTACTTCCACGAAATGTCGCCAGACCATTCGCAGCGCGAATGGTTCACGATAGAGCAATGAGTCGCAGCTCCTGCCCTTACTGTTGAGAACTTCTGCTTCAATCAAACATATGTCGGCTGCCGTGTTGCACTTCTCCGGCAGGCGATACGTTTGGCGAACGCTCGGATGGGTTTCGTGCAAATAGGAGGAGATTATGGCTGTAACGTCGCCTTCAGCAGCCATCACTCCGTCACGCAACAAAATGGCACGACTGCATAATCGGTGAATGGCGTCCATGTTGTGGGTAACGAAGATTATTGTACGCCCCTCTTTCGTTGCCACGTCCTCCATCTTCCCAAGACATTTCTTCTGAAACTCGGCGTCGCCTACCGCGAGCACTTCGTCGATGAGAAGAATCTCTGGGTCGAGGTGAGCAGCAACCGCGAAAGCGAGCCGTACATACATGCCAGTCGAATACCGCTTCGCCGGCGTGTCGAGGAACTTCTCTATCTCGGCAAAGGCGACGATTTCATCAAACTTTCTTCGAATTTCCGCCCGACTCATGCCGAGGATCGCGCCGTTCATAAAAATGTTTTCGCGCCCAGTTAGTTCCGGATGAAAACCTGTCCCGACTTCGAGAAGCGCTCCGACGCGACCGTAGATCTCTGCGGTGCCAGACGTCGGCTCTATGATGCGGCTCAGAATCTTCAGCAGTGTGCTCTTGCCTGCGCCGTTGCGTCCAATAATGCCGACTACTTCGCCTTTTTCAACATCGAATGAGACACCCTTGAGCGCCCAGAATGTTTCTGACGTACGTCGGCTATTCCGTCCCAAACGTGCCAGCAAACGCCCTGGCAATTTGGTCAGATCGTCCCGGACATTTTTCCCAGGAATTAGCGCGAAAATTAGATCATATCGGCGAAGCTGCGTTCGACGCGACGAAAGAAAAATGCGCCACTGAACAAGGCAAGTAAGGACGTCGTGACGGTAATGCAAAGAATCTCTGCGCTCAACGCGTTACTCCCCAACACCGCCCAACGGAAGCCCTCAATGAAACCGACGGCGGGATTTAAGGCGAAGAGCCATTGCCACCTTTCGGGCACCATGCTCATTGGGTACACGACAGGGCTTGCGTACATCCACACCTGAACGAAATACGGCAAGGCATTGGTGCAGTCACGGTACTTGACGCCGAGCGCTGAAAACCAAAGGGCAACACCAGTTGAGGTAAGAGCCATCAAAATGAGAATACCCGGAATTGCGGCCAGCCGAAACGTTGGCTGGACTCGATAAATTGCCATCAACACCGCGAGCACGATCAGTATGACAGCGAAATCGACGAGCCCACGAAGGGTCTGGGCGAGCGGGATAAGCAACTTGGGAAAATAAACTTTGGAGACAAGTTGAGAGTTGCGCACAAGACTAGTCCCGGCGCGTTGCAGCGCCTGGGAAAAATAGGTCCAAACGGTTACCCCGCAAAAAACGAACAATAAATACGGCGCGCCGTCGCTGGGAAGCTTCGCCACTCGGCCAAAAACGACTGCGAAAATCACCGCCGCAACGAGCGGCTGTGCCACTACCCAAACAACCCCCAGCGCCGTTTGCTTGTATAAAAGCTTGATATCGCGCTGCACCAAAACCCAGAGCAGATCGCGGTATCTCCAAATTTCACGAACATTAAGGCCGGCCCATCCCTTGGTCGGTTGAATGCGATAAGTCGGCTTTCTCCATTGCTGGGCCAGTGTGGCTGGCCTTCGCGGTTCGATCTCAGTCATCAAGGTCTCACATTCCGCGTTCAAGAGAGCAACGTTAAGGTACTGCTCGCCGAGCGCAAGGAGAGGCCTCACCCACTCATCTCGAAACTAGCTCGCTTTTTTCAGGTTCTCGCAGAACTCTGCCGCGTAATCGGCCCAAGTCCTCGGTTCCCGAGACTCGATTTCATTAATCAGTTCCTCACGCCACGCAGGCTGCGTCACCAGTGCGATTATTGCCTGTGAAAGTTGCAATGGATCGCGAACATCGCATGTCAAGCAAGCACCGTCTTTTGCGATCTCGGCCATTTCACCAAAATTTGCGCAGATACACGGGCGGCGATTCCACAAGCTTTCGACAATGGGAAGACCGAACCCCTCGACTAACGATGGATATACGGTGAAATCGCAGTCGCGATAAAAATCACTAAGCTGACGATCGGTTACCTTACCGTGCCAGGTGATGCTTCGGTTCCGCGCCGCCGCACGGTTCACGAGATTAACAATGGATTCTGCACCTTTGTAGCGATCGCCAACCAAATGAAGCTGTACGGGATTCGAGATCGCGGCACAAGCCAGGTCGAATGCTTCGAGCAAGGTTTTGTGATTCTTGCGAGGGTCCAGCGTGGAAACGCAGAGAATCTTTACAGGACCGGAAAAATCGACCTCCTTCGCCGAACAACGCTTCTCGCCAACCAATTCACCAGAAAGTCGGCAAACGGTTAACTGCGGACGTCGTTGCCCATGCTTTTGTACAAAGGCGCGAAATTGTTCTGCCGCGGAATTGGAGACGGCGATGACAAGATCAGTGCCGCAAAGTACTTTCATGTATTCAGGATGACGTTTTACAGCATCAGGACGCATCGAGTCCGGATGAGAGAGCGGGATCGCGTCGTGAAAGATGGCGACCACACGCATTTTTCGACGCCGCGCATAGTCAATAACTCGCAGGGCTCGATTGCCATAAATTATTTCCGGCAAGGCAAGCCATGATCCGATTGGAAATTGGGAGCGAACGTTTTCGAAAGGTTTAATTACTCCCAAGCGCTTGTTCTCCTTCCGATTCAGCGGCAATAAACCGCCACGCCACTTCGACCAGCGCATTATTTGGAAATCAACGCGATGCTCACGCAGTCCCCAGAGCAAACCACGCACGACGGTTTGCGTGCCAGTTCTCGCCCCGGTCTTCGCGGCGTGAGTTGCATCGACAAAAATTGTTCCCATCTTGCGCGGATTCGCCACTGTCGAAGAGAAACGGGTACAAATCCTCGATGACTTCGCTTGACCAACGGCTATCGCGACCCGCTCGACTCGCGCTCGTGTGCGTGGTCTGTGTGCTTCCGCTGCGTTATATATTAAACCGGTTCTCGCCAGAAACGTACTTTACAAGTCTGATCTATTACGGCGAATATTTTTTTCCGAACGCGATACCGGAGGTGCGGCAGATAAAGCCAAAGATTAGCTCCTTCGCTGGCTACGACGGCCAATTCTATTCGCAGATAGCTATCCATCCATCGTTAAGAACACCCGGACTCAAGGAGTCGCTGGATGCTCCCGCGTACCGCGCGATGCGGCCCTTTCTGCCGTGGCTAAGTTATCTTGCAGGATTTGGGCGCCCCTTCTGGATAGTGCAAGCTTACGCTCTGGCCAATCTGCTATTCTGGTATTTGCTCGTTTTTTGGCTCCTGCATTACCTGCGTCCAACGTCACATCGCGACTATTTATGTATTCTCGCAGCCTGCACAAGTTCCGGGGTGCTGTTTTCGCTGCAACGGGCACTGCTGGACCTTCCTGCGGCTACACTCTGCTTCTTTGGGGCGTCGCTGACAGAAAAATATGCTCTGGTCGCGATTGCCGGAGCAGTCCTAACGAAAGAGACGTACGTGTTGCAACTGGTCGAAAGACGTTTCCGCAGAGGAAAGACAGGGAGTATCGCTGCAGCAATGACCAAGTACGGATGTATTTTAGTTCCAGTGCTACTGTGGCATGGATATGTGCGCTTCACCTTTGGACCAACTCACTTCGGAGCAAACTTCGGCTGGCCATTTTCCGGATATCTTGCGGCTATACTCAAAGCAATAAGAACGTTGCCTTATAAGCACTTCAGCTTCTCATCGATTACATCTCTGCTTGCGCCACTCTCCCTGCTTGTCCAGGGCTTCTACCTCTTTTGGGCGCCACGATGTGGCGCAATTTACCGCCGGACTGGAATGGCGTTCGCTATAAGCTCCATCTTTCTCAGCAGCGACGTCTTTGTGGAGCAAGTATCGTATTGCCGCGATTTGATACCAGTTAGTCTCGCGTTCAACATTACATTGATGCAAAACAAACTACATCGCTTCGTATTCTGGTTTGTTACCGGCAATTTGGGTTTAACGATGGGTTTGGTGTGGCTAATCCGTGGATAAAAGGCAGGCACATTGCGATCCAAGCCAAAAACAGTCGCCGTAATCAAGGTTGATCTCGAGTGATGCGAAGCCCACCCACTTTCGTCGTTTCCCTAGCACGCATGGCCTCTTTCAAATCCAAGTCTAAACATTCGAGGAACGTCATGGCGTCAGGCTGCGGCGTGGATTTTGTTGCCGAAGCCTTCTCTCGCCGACAGGAGTTGCTCAACGAACGGCCTACAACGCCTGTTCGACAAAGTTGCGTCCAGAAGCAGACACTCGCTCGCGCTGCACCGTCGCCGGAATTTCGAGCCAACCGGCCTCGTCAAAAAACCACGAACGCCGCTCCAGTTTCACGAAAAGCGCCTGCGCTGGTGAGAACATGTCGGTAGGAATAGTCAGTTCGCCGACAAACGCATTACCGCAATACCATGCCGGGGCGAGACGCCGCCCAGTAGCACAGTCGGATATTTCGACATCTGCAGAGCGCACAGAGAGGCGAATATTCACACAACGCAACACACCAGTCGCACCATGTCCCAAAACAAAAAGTACTGGCTCAACAGCGCGGACTGCTTTCACAGGAAGCTTCAGCTTGAGATCAAGCGTATGCGGATGTCTCGAAACGGATTGGATCGAGCCGTCAGTGATCGTTGCATCCCGCGCATGGAGCTTCAGCAAACGTTCGGGACGAGCAGCATAATTGAGAAATCGTTTTCTCGATAATTTGAGCTGCGTTTTATGGCAATGTATCGCCCGGAGTTTTATCATCTTTTCAGAGTCGGATTGTCGAAATTTCTGCGCCCGATGAAAAAACGCCGAGCTACGACCGTGCACGACATAGCTGCAGATCGACAGGGGCGGTTCGTTTACAAGAGGCTCTGCGCAGACGAGCCGAAGCATCACGGCCAGCGCATTGTGGTCGGGATGCGTATCGGTAATTGAAGGCACCAGAAGGTCTGTTGGCGCCCACCCGACGATGATCGTTGCAAAATGTCCGATAACAGATTCGCAATCGCGCGTTAACAAAGATGTCAGGCTCTGATCGGGTAAAGCGAGAAAGCGCGCGGACGATGGTTGCAACCCCAGGGCGCGCAAAGCGGCCAGTGCTTCTGCGCGGCGAAGCTTGCCCCAGCGCCTGCGATCAGTTGCATTCAAGCGCCACTTGCGTTCTAACAAGCGTTGCGGCCACGGATTATCTTCACCGTCAGTGGCATAAACGACACGAACGGATGCGTGTGCACGAATAGCACGTTGCAAAGGAATACTGCAGGCAAGCGACTCATCGTCCGGAT
>WNGQ01039239.1_pt1 | contig 10459 bp, 8 predicted proteins | sample 5407661 | NCBI WGS metagenome assembly WNGQ01 (sample SAMN13153382, study PRJNA577476) | soil metagenome | isolation source: 60 cm soil or saprolite under Garry oak tree replicate 2 | place: USA:California | collected 2016-06-15 | reverse complement strand
CGTCACCGTCGAGGACACCCAGCCGTCGGTCGGCGTCGGCACCACACCGTCGCGGCGCCACTGCTGCCACTGGTCGATCTGGTTCAGGTGGTCGAGGGCATGGTCGAGCACGCGGCGCAGCGGCTTTCGCGGCGTGTACGTGTACGACTCGACCACCGTGTAATCGATGCGTGTGCGCCGGGACGGGTCGGCGGGCTGTGTCAGGCGCGTGTAGAGCTGGCTCGTCATGGGCGAGCGCACTTCGCTGCCGGCCGGCTTCTCGAGCAGTCGCTCCAGGTGGCGTCGCGTCCGGGCGTGGGTCGCTTCGACGTGGGTCGCCGGATCGCGCGGAGCCGGATCGAGCGTCCAGCCTGCCACGATCCGGCCGGCCGTGGCATGGGCGAGCAGGGCCTCGCGGTGGCGTCCGGTTCTTGCGGCGGAGAGCACGCGTTCACGCGATGCCCCGAGCGCCTCGGCCCACGTCTCCGTGATCGTCATCGGTACTGCCATCATCGACCTCCTTCATCAGCGCGGCGTCGTCTCCGCAGGCGAGCCACTCATCGCCCACCGTACGCGAGCCGGCGCGAGGTGTCGAATGCGTTGCTTGCATCGATGCCATCAGCAACCGCTATGGTGGCCGACCATCACTGCCCGCGCTCGAAGCCGTCATGCTAGGATCGGCCGCGCCATGGAGCTGATCACGGTCGCCTCGTCGGGCAACGTCATGATGACGAACGCCGCGGTGTCCCCGAGCGGCCGGCTCTTCGGCAACTTCCCGAGATGGACGCAGGTGGCCACGCCTTCGGTCGGAGAAGCGACGCCGGACGGTGGCTTCACGCCCTTCCCCGGCGGCGAGTGGAACGAGTGGCGCCCGGGCCTGCCGCCGCACGGGCGATTCGTGTGCACGCACGGCCTGTACGCCGATCGCGACGACAACCTGTGGGCCATCGACGACGCGTCGCCGCATCACGGGCGCATGGTCGACGGCGGAGCGAAGCTCGTGAAGATCGACCTCGGGACGAACCAGGTAAGCCGCGTCTACGCGCTCGGCCCCGACCTGGCGCCTCCGGGGTCCGTGCTGAGTCACATGCGGGTCGACGCGCGCTTCCTCTACGTGACCGACGCCGGCCTCGGCGCGATCGTCGTCATCGACCGCGAGACGGGCCACGGCCACCGGACGCTCGAGGGCGCGCGCTGCTCTCGCGCCGATCTCACGATCGTCCCGATGATCCACGGCACGCCCCTGCTGCATCCGGACGGCAAGGTGCCGGTGGTCCATCTCTCGCACCTGGAGCTGAGCCCGGACGGGACGTGGATGTACTTCACGCCGCTCTTCGGCCCGACGCTCTGGCGCGTCGAGACGAAGTATCTCCAGGATCCGCACCTGACCAGCGATGCGATCGCCGCTCACGTCGAGGCAGTCGTGCCGATCCCGCCGGTGACCGGCATCAGCGCCGACGCCACGGGAACGCTCTACTTCTCTGCGCTCACCGAGGACGGCGTCCTTGCCCTGGGGCGCGACGGGAAGCTGCGCACCGTGATTCGCGACGAGCGAATCAGCGGCGCCAACGAGGGCAGCATCGGCCCGGACGGTTACTACTACTTCCCCAACTCGCAGGCGCCGCGAGTGAACCGCCCGTACGAGGTCTTCAAGATCAAGCTGTAAGCGAGACGACCGCCGTCAGCGTCCCAGATAGAGGCGGCGGATACGGTCGTCGTTGCGGATCTCGCCTCCGGAGCCTTCGTAGCGGTTCTGCCCCAGCTCCAGCACGTAGGCGTAGTCCGAGATCTCCAGGGCCTTGGCGGCGTTCTGCTCGACCATCAGGATCGTGTGGCCGAGCCGCCGTAGCTCCTCGATGATGCGGAAGATCTCCTTGAAGACGAGCGGCGCCAGGCCGAGCGTGGGCTCGTCGAGGAGGATCAGCCGCGGCTTGAGCAGGAGCGCGCGCGCCATCTCGAGCATCTGCTGCTGTCCCCCCGAGAGGTCCCCGGCCCGTTTCTGGCGCGACTCGCGCAGGGCCGGAAACGTCGCGTAGGCGCGCTCGACCTCGGCGGTCAGCTCGGCCGAGCGAGGCCGGGTGTAGGCGCCGAGCAGAAGGTTTTCCTCCACGGTCATGAGGGGAAAGACGTTTCGTCCCTGTGGCACATACGCCATGCCCCGGCGGAGCAGCTCGGCCGGAGAGCGGTTGGTGACGTCCTCGCCGGACAGGAGCACCCGGCCGGCGAGCGCGGGCAGGAGCCCGAACACCGTCTTGAACACGGTCGACTTCCCGGCACCGTTGGGCCCGATGATCGAGACGACCTGACCGGCCTCCACCCGCAGCGACACGCCCTTGAGGATCTCGATCTTGTCGTAGCCCGCGCGGAGATCGCGCACCTCCAGGAGCGCCACCGTCACCTCCCGAAGTACGCGTCGAGCACGAGCGGATTCTCGGCGATCTCGGCCGGCGTGCCCTCGGCGATGCGCTCGCCCTGGCTCAGGACGACGATGCGCCGGCAGAGTGACATCACCACCTCCATGTTGTGCTCGATGACCACGAACGTGTAGCCCCGGGCGTTCAGCTCCAGGATGTGGGCGACCAGGTTCTTGATCATGGTGGGGTTCACGCCGGCCATGGGCTCGTCGAGCATGATGACCTGGGGCTCGGACATCAGCGCCATGCCGAAGTCGAGCAGCTTCTGCTGACCGTAGGAGAGATTCGAGGCGAGGTTGTCCCGGAGCCCGGCGATCCCCAGGAACTCGAGCAACGCCAGCGCGCGGGCCGTCGCCTCGGTGCCCTCGCGACGCAGCAGGCGGGAGAACAGCCGGCCCGTCTTCTCCTGGCCCGACACCAGCATGTTGTCGAGGACGGTCATCTCCGGGAAGAGCTGGATGAGCTGGAACGTCCGCGCGATACCCCGCCGGTACACGACGTCGGCGCTCCGCCCCGTGATGTCCTCGCCGCGGAAGAACACCTGGCCGGCGGAGGGGCGGAGCACGCCGGTCACGCAATTGAAGAGCGTGGTCTTGCCCGATCCGTTGGGGCCGATGAGCCCGAGCAGCTCACCGGGCTCGACGCTCAGGCTGACGCGGCTCAGCGCGGAGAGGCGGAAGAAGTGCTTGGTGAGGTCGCGGATCTCGAGGAGCGCCATACGAGGTCCCAGAGGCCGACGAGCCCCTTGGGCATGAACAGCATCATGAGGATGACCGCGAGCGCATAGATGATCAGGTAGAGACCTTCCGATCCCCGCAGCACCTCCGGCAACACGGTGACGACCAGCGCCCCGATGAACGGGCCCTCGAACCGCCCGAGCCCCCCGAGCACGACCATCATGAGGAACTGAATCGATCGGTCGAGCGTGTAGGCGCCGGGGTCGATGTAGCCGACGAGCGGCGCGAACAGCGCGCCGCCCATCCCGGCGTAGGCCGCCCCCACGGCGAAGGCCATGAGCTTGTAGTTCCTGAGATTGACCCCCACGACCTCGGCCCGCATCTCGTTCTCACGGATGGCGCGGAAGGCGCGCCCCCAGCGTGAGGTCAGGATCCAGTAGGCCACGGCGACGACGAGCGCCGCCCAGGCGAGGATGTAGAAGTAGTAGGCGCGATCGGGCTGGAAGCTGAGCCGGCCCCACGCCGGACGCGCCACGTTGGAGATCCCGAACGACCCGCCGGTCAGCGACTCCCAGTTCCGCAAGACGAGGAAGACGATGATGTTGAAGCCGAGCGTGACCATGGCGAGGTAGTGATGCTTCACCTTGAGGGCCGGGAACCCCAACACGAGGCCCCAGGCGAACGCGACCGTCACCCCGATCACGAGACCGATCTCGAAGGGCACGCCGCGCTGGCCGAGGATGGCCACCGCGTATGAGCCGAAGGCCATGAAGGCCGCGTGGCAGAGGGAGATCTGTCCCGCGTACCCGAGCGTCAGGTTGAGACCGATGGCCAAGCAAGCTGAGCCCGATGGTGGCGATGACCAGGGGGAGCACGCCCATCTTGAGGAGCCTCGTGATCAAGAGCTCCTTGACGCCCACCCCGAGCAGGAGCGTCGAGACGAGGACGGTGGCCAGCATGGCGAGCGCGAAGGCGTCCCGGAAGTGGCTCGAGATGTAGGCGGCCGACAGCGTCTCCACCACGCCCACCAGCAGGCCGCCGAGGAGCGCGCCCCTGATCTGGTTGAAGCCGCCGATGATCGCCGCATAGAAGGCCTTGAGACCGAGGCCGACGCCGATGTCGTACTTCACGAGATAGACCGGCGCGATCAGGACGGCGGCGACCGCGGTGAGGGCGGCGTTCAGCACGAAGGTGATCGTCACCAGGCGCGACACGTCGATGCCGAGCACGGCGGCCAGCGTCCGGTTCTGGGCCACCGCCTGCATCGCCCAGCCGAGCTTGGTCCGGGTGATGAAGAGCTGCAGCGCGCCGATGACGACCGCCGCGAACAGGATGTTCCCGATCTCCTCCAGTGAGACGACGATGGTCCCGAGACGGATCGGGTCCCGGGAGAAGACGGCCGGGAACGGCAGCGCGAGTGGCGTCCAGAACTGCTGCAGCGAGTACCGGATGAGCAAGCTGAGCCCGATGGTGGCGATGACCAGGGGGAGCACGCCCATCTTGAGGAGCCTCGTGATCAAGAGCTCCTTGACGCCCACCCCGAGCAGGAGCGTCGAGACGAGGACGGTGGCCAGCATGGCGAGCGCGAACGGAAGCCTGAGAATCACGAAGAACAGCACCATCGCGAACGCCGGCAGCACGACGAACTCGCCCTGCGCAAAGTTGATCGTGTTCGACGTCTGCCAGAGCAGCACGAAGCCGATGGCGGCCATGGCGTAGATGGCGCCGATGGACACACCGGCCACGCAGAGCTGGACGAAATCCGCCACGACGCTGGCGCGGGCTCGACGCTACTTGCAGGGGCGGACGTTGTACGGTCCGCCGAGCATGCCCACCGTCTTGGCGACGACCGACTTCTGGTCCTTGACCTCGACGATGAAGCTCGGCCGATCGAGGCTCCCCTTCTCGTTCACGTACACGTCCATGAGGAGACCGGGCTCCTCGCTCGTGGTGAAGAGGTTGTTGTGCAGGCAGGCGCGGACCTTGGCCTGGTCCCAGCTGCCGACACGCTGCACGGCGGCCTTCAGCATGTGCACGCCGATGTACCCCTTGAACGCGTTGTGGTCGGGCACCCGGTTGTACTTCTCCTGGAACCGTCGGTTCATGTCGACCATCAGCGGGATCGGGGAGCCGGCCGTCAGCCCGACGTGGCACTTCGCCCCGTTGACGGCGGCGCCGCCGGGCGTGATCGTCGTCTGCGCGCAGAGCGTGGTCTCGCCCACCGGCTCCACGGTCAGCCCCATCTTGCGGAGCTGGATCATGAAGCGCGCGTTCTCCTCCTCGTGGTTGTAGACCATCACGTGGGTGGCGCCCGACGCGCGCACCTTGGTCAGCTCGGGCGTGAAGTCCGCCTGCTGCACCTCCGTCGAGATGTCGACAACCGGCGTCTTGCCGCGCTCCTTGAGGAACTGCACGAACATGTCGTGCCCGCCCTTGCCGAACGCGTTGTTCACCCAGATCAGCGCGATCTTCTCGGCCTTGACGTCGTCGACGAGCCAGCGCACGAACTTGGCCATCCCCACGTCCTGCCCGAACGACGTGAGGAAGATGTTGTCGTTGCCCTTCTGCGTGATGATCACGGACTCCGAGCCCGTGAACTGCGGGATTCCGGCCTGCTTCGCGATGTCCATGTTGGCCACCGTGCTCGAGCTGTAGACCGTGCCGAAGATGGCAAAGGGCTTGTCGTTGAGCACGCGGCGCATGACGGCCACCGAGGTCGGCGGATCGGTCTGGGTGTCCTGCACCGCGGTCTCCAGCTTCATGCCGAGGATGCCGCCCTTTTTGTTGATGTCCTCGACGGCGAGGTTGACGGCGTCCCGCCACATGGCGCCGACGCTGGCACCGCCGCCGGTGATCTCGGCGACGATCGGGAGCTTGATCACGCCCTGGGCGCCGGCCATCACGGCCGCCAGCAGGCTCAACAGTGCCGCGAGAAGTGGCGTCGCCGATCCGAACCGTCGCATGGGAACGTCCTCCTTGGAATGCGTGGTGGTCAACACTAGCACGGAGTGCCGTCGTGCTAGGATCGCACTCCCCGCGGTGGAAGGAGAGCGTCATGGACAATCTCGATCGGATCCTCGTCGTGGACGCCGACGGCCACGTGAACGAAGGCGACGTCGATCTCTCGGGCCGCCTGCCCGAGGCGTGGCGCTCGCAAGGGCCCGTGAGCCTCAAGGACAATCAGGGCTACCCGCGGATTCTCCTGGAGGGACGGATCTGGGGCACCGCGCAAGGCCCAGGGCCGAGCGTGACGGGGCCGTTCACCGACAAGGCCCGCAAGGACCGCCCCGGCATGACCGATCCCCTTCAGCGCTTGAAGGACATGGACGCGGAGGGCATCGACGTCGCCGTGCTCTTCGGCACCCAGATCGCGCTCACCGTGAACGGGCTCATGAGCGGCGAGCTGTCCGCCGCGCTCTGTCACGCCGTGAACGAGTGGCTGCTCGAATACTGCTCCGCCGACCCGCGGCGACTGCGCGCCGTCGGCCTCATTCCCTGCCAGGCGCCCGAGGCGGCCGTGAAGGAGCTGGAGTGGGTGGCCAGGCAGGGCGCCGTTTCGGCCATGCTGCCCACCAACGTCTACGGACGAAATCTCGGCGAGCCGTTTTTCTACCCGATCTACGAGGCGGCCGAGAAGATCGGCCTGACCCTCAGCGTCCATCCCCAGACCGGCCACGAAGGCGTGCCCGGCGTCTCCGGCGTGATGGCGGCGGGGACGCCGCGCTTCTTCAAGTACGTCTACGTCCACATGACCGCGTTCCCCTTCGAGCTGATGATCGCGATGATGCACATGATCGGCGAAGGCGTGTTCGATCGCTTCCCGCGCCTGCGCGTGGGCTTCATGGAAGGCGGCGCGGGCTGGCTGCCCTTCTGGATGGAGCGCCTGGACGAGCACGTGGAGAAGCTCGCGCCCCAGATGCCGAACCTCCGCCGCCGCCCCAGCGAGATCATCCGCAGCGAGCAGATCGTGCTCACGTGCGAATCCGAGGAAAGCGGCCTCGATCGCGTGCTGGACGCGGCCGGCCCGGGCACCGTGCTCTACGCCTCGGACTACTGCCACTGGGACTGTCACTTCCCCGACTCGGTGCGGGACATCTGCGAGGCACGCGATCTCAGCCCCGCCCAGAAGGAACGGGTCCTCGGCCGGAACGCCGTCGACTTCTTCGCGCTCGACAACCTTCCGGAGCCGAGCGCCCTGAGAATCGCCCGGAAGGGTTGGACCCGTGCCGAAGGCCTGCCCGACGGACTCCCGCTCCAGGCCTCAGCGCGGCAGGTCTGATCACGACGGCGGCGGCGGGATCGGGAGCCCTGTCCGGATTCGCTGAGAGAACGCCGGATCCCGGCCGGCGGCGTGGGCGCGGTCGTTGACTCGCGAGATGCGCTCCAGCTCCGGGAAGGGGCGCGTCGTGTCGAGCCGGACCCCCGTGGTGCAGTTGGTGATGAGAGTGTTGTAGAAGCGGGGGCGGTCGCGTAGCTCGTTCATCGTCTTCATGTAGTCGAAGAAGACCCGGTGGATGTTGGCGCGCGGCGTCCGCAGCCGGTAGACGTAGACGTCCTCCTGGGGCTGGCGGTAGCTCGTGCGCACGCCGATCACGTCCCGCTCGTCGGCGACGATGTACACCAGCTCGTACTGCTTGAAGAACCCGGCGATCGTGGAGTAGCTCTCACCTCGCTCCTTGCGCGTCTCGATCGAGACGGCGAGGTAGTCCTTCCCCTCGAAGCCGAAGCTCACCATGATGTGGGCGATCGGCTTGCCCGCCCAGTAGACGGCGATGAGATCGGCGGAGTCGAGCTTTCGCAGGTCGTAGGTGCGGTCCTCCCAGTGCGGCACGAAGTCAGTCTCTGTCCGGTATTCGAGGTTCCGCACGCCGTGGATCGTCACTCGATCGCCGTCGATGGTGGCCCACGGCGTCACGGACACCTCGGGCTGCCAGTCCCGCTGGTTAGACGCGGGAATCCGGAGCCACCACACCACGAGCAGGGCGAAGACGACAAGGAAGCCCACGAGCGTGCGGCGACGGCGACGCATGAAGAGGAACGCCAGGACCGTTAGCACCACGAAGCCAATCGCCAGCCCGGCTCGCAGCTGGCCTCCCGGGAGGTTCGAGTAGTAGATCGCCCCGGCGGCCCACGCCGTCATCATGGCCACCACCAGGCCTATGAGGACGGCAACGATCCCCCGCAACCATGAGGCGGCGCGCATCACTTGGCGCCGATGTTCTGGAGCAGGATCCGCCGGACCTCCATGATCGCCTCGGGCTGGCTCTGGACCGAGTGCTCCCACCGGACCACCAGCTCGGACTTGACGCCCTCGATGTGCGCGCTCTCGTACTTGACGACACCGTCGTCGCCGGTCTCGACCGGGCCGTCACCCTTGACGGCGATGATGGAGTGAGCGTCCACCCCGGAGTCAATCGGAATGCCCGAGAGTGTCTTGACGAACGGATTCCGTGGGGACATGTTGTCCACCGCCGTCGGCAAGCGGTTCCCCCCTTGGGCCGCAAACGCCTCGCGGTTCGCCAGGAGCTCGGCGGTGCCTTTCACCAGACGAGCCGGCGTGCTGACGAGCCGCTGGAGGAGGCTTCTGACGAAGTCGCGCGCCGCCAGGAAGCTCCCGCGGTGCGGCGTGGAGATGAAGATCACCCGCTTCACGAAGGGCAACGGCTCCACGAACAGCGCCTTGCGCACGAGGTCCCGCGTCTCCTCGGAGACGTTGAGCTGGTCGATCGGCTTCTTGAACGCGGCATCGTAGAGCCGGCTCCCCGTGTGCACGGCCGTCATCTTCGTCAGCAGGCCGCCCTGGCTGTGGCCGACCACGACCATCTGCTTGAGGCCCGGATCCTTTCCCTCGGGATCCAGCAGACGCACGGCGTTGGTGAGGGCGTCGCGCAGGATCATCGCCGAGTAGGCAATCGGGCTGCCGCTGTTGTACGAGAACGCCCAGAAGTCGTAGTGGTCCCGGATGGCGGGATCGGCCTGCAGGACGTTGATCATCTCCGCCCAGCGGCCCGCGCTCGAGGCGGTGCCGTGGACGAAGACGACCGGGATCTGCCCGAACCGGGGCGGGGTCAGCGAGACCAGCTGGTTCTTCGCGCCGACCTGGAACACGCTTCCGAAGAACCCCTTCAACTCCCGCTCCCAGACCGGCGACTCCTGGAGGCCCCAGGCCAGCGCCGCCGTGGGCTCCTGCTCGAGCGGCACCGTACGCCCGGCAATCACGACCGTCTCGGTCTCCGACTCGGGATAGAGGTCGAGGGTGGCCCGCATCCGACTGCCCTCCAGCTGCTTGCGGGCGTCGTCGATTCGCAGCAGCGCCGTGGCCGAGACCTTGATCCGCGGCGCGATGATGTCGCGCACCTGCTGGTCCTCGGTGATCGGAACCATCCCTGCCGCCAGCGCGGCGCCGATGCCGGGCCGCCGAATTCGAACCTGGAGTCCTGATACTTTGAGCTCGGCAATCGGCACGAAGTCGATCAGGTCCCGGCCGGCCCAGCGGAGCCGATCCTTGTCGAACGCCACGTCCAGCTCGCCCCACGGGAGCTCGTATGTCCCGGCCCGCATCTCCATCACCGTCTTGTCGGGCGAGGCGAGCCCGAGCGCGATGCCCCGGTTGTAGAGATCGGCGGCCATGCGCAGGCGCGGGTCGAGGGGATCGGGCAGACTTGCGCCGCCCTCGGGGAAGAGGAAGATCCAGGCATACACCGCCGCGGCCAGGTAGTACGACCGCTTGCCACTCGCCTCGGCGTGGAAGAACGACAGCTCCGCCGCGGCGGGAAAGACGTCTCGACCGGTGAGCCCTGCCACGATGTTCTTTCGCATGGTGTCGAGCGCCGCTTCCGGATCTTCGTCGAACCGCTCGGAGAGGCCGTGGAAAAAGAGGACGTTCCGGGTGGACCGGCTGAGCTCGCCGGTGTTGAGCACGTTGCCGGTCAGCTCCCGCTGGACGATTTGCGCGTCGACCCGCACCGCCCCCACCGGCGCGGCGCACGCCCCGGCGACGAGCGGTAGCGCCAGGACCAGCAGGGCGATGCGCAGGCGCCGACACGTCATCGATCGCATGGGCCGCTCGGCCTGTCCGCGTTCGTCGCGGAAGACCGCGACACGCAGGTCGTCGCCCGGCTTGAGGGTCTCCAGCGCCTTGAGAACCTTGGCGCGATCTTCTGCACTGGCAAAAGGAATCCCCTGGACCGAGAGCAAAATATCACCCCCGACGACGATCTGTTGGCCTTCCACGATGGCGGTGCGGTCTCCTCCCTTGAGCCCGAGCCGGCCGCCCACCGAATTCTTGACCACCTGCTTCACCAGGAATCCGCCCGACTGCGGCACCTTGAGTGCCTGGGCCGTCGCTCCCGACACCAGCATGAGATCGACCCCGAACCACCCGCGCTT
>WNGQ01028914.1_pt1 | contig 10459 bp, 11 predicted proteins | sample 5407661 | NCBI WGS metagenome assembly WNGQ01 (sample SAMN13153382, study PRJNA577476) | soil metagenome | isolation source: 60 cm soil or saprolite under Garry oak tree replicate 2 | place: USA:California | collected 2016-06-15 | reverse complement strand
GACTTGGCTTGGCTTTTACACCCCAAATTGTGTTTAACGCGTCCTGAAGCTGACCGAACACTCCGCTTGCGCGAAAAGTGCCAGCGCGATACCGATAACTGTGGCGACCGTGCTTTTGCCCGGCCTTGACGCCGTCTGCGCTATGTTCTGCACGACTTGCACGGCGCTTTGATCGAGAAAGTAGCTCATCTGCTGCGTGATCTTGTTCCACGCGCCCGCGGGATCATCCCGGAAAATCACTCCGACGATCGCCAGCAAGACGAGAACCAGCGGCGCGAGTGAAAAGACTGTGTAATAGGCGAGCGCCGCACCCAGCTGCGGCGCTTTATCCTGCAGCCATTCGTTAAACGTTTGCTTCAGCAGGCTGAAAGCCTTCGCGGAAAATGACTGGGAATTGGTTTGTTTCGCCACGACAACACCTCTGACAATATTCGTTAGCAACGCAGTGTTTGGTTTCGCAAACCAGCTCTCAATGGGCGTCCAGCAGCGCGCCGTTTGCGAAGCAATATGGGACGATGCTGTTAAAACCGCGGTTGGCACCGATGGAAGCGCGTTCGGTAAAGAACGGTCAGCCGCTCGCGCGCTATTTTCCAGATGTTGCTAGTGCTCTGGTTGCATTGCCGGCGAAACAATTCGTTGTGGACGGCGAGCTCGTTGTCCCCGTAGATGGCGCGCTTTCGTTTGATGAATTGCAACTGCGTTTGCATCCCGCGGCAAGTCGCGTTCAGAAACTAGCCAAAGCGCATCCGGCGACATACATCGTATTCGATCTTCTTGGGGAGAGTGAACGATCGTACTTGAGGCAGCCTCTGCGTGAACGCCGGGAACTTCTCGAAAAATTTGCGCGTCGGAATTTCAGATCGGCTAAAAATGTGCGGCTTTCTCCAGTGACGACTGACCTCAGCCTTGCCAACGAATGGTTCAAAAGAACCGGCGGCGACCTTGACGGCATCATCGCGAAGCGTTTGGACGCCCCGTATGCTTCCGGTGAACGCACCGCGGCAGTTAAGGTAAAGCAAATCCGGACCGCTGATTGTGTCGTTGGTGGATTTCGTTACGCCCAAGGCAAGCGCGTAATAGGTTCTCTTTTGCTCGGCCTGTACGGAGACGACCGGCTGCTTCATCACGTCGGATTCACCTCGGCGTTCAAGACATCGGAACGCCGGAAGCTCACAAAAAAATTCGAAGCGCTGAAGAAACCACCCGGATTCACCGGCAACGCGCCCGGAGGACCCAGCCGTTGGAGCACGGATCGCACAGGCGAATGGGAACCAGTTGATCCGAAAGTTGTCGTGGAAGTTGCCTACGACCATTTCACCGGCGGCCGGTTTCGGCATGGCACAAAATTTCGTCGGTGGCGTCCCGACAAAGACCCGCGCCAGTGCACAATGGACCAAGTGGAGCATCCCGAAGGCAAATCGCTCGCGCTTCTAGCGTCCTAAGAACCAGAAACCTCAGTGGGTTCGAGATCGGAAACGGCCGGGCCGTTGACCACGCAGCCCAACGCATCAAAGCGCGAGCCGTGGCACGGGCAGTCCCAGGTCTTTTCGCACGCGTCCCAACGCACCACGCACCCCAAGTGCGGACAAACCGCTGAAAACGCGTGCAGGTTTCCATTCTCATCGCGATACGCTGCGATTTTTTTCAAGCCGTCGCGCAATACTGCACCTTCACCCGGCTTGATCTCACCCACTGATTTCACTGAACCCGGCGTAATGTAATCGCGAAATTGGGCCGCGACGTTGGCGTTTTCCGCAATGTAGTCCGCCAGCACTCGCGGCTTCAATGTCTTCCGCGACGGATCGTACAGTTTCGCCCACGGATTTTCCCGGCCCACGATGAGATCGACAATCAACATACCGGCGAGTATGCCGTGCGTGATGCCGTTGCCAGAATCACCAGTAACGACATAGACATTTTTGTCGCCGGGATTACGACCGATATACGCCACGCGGCCTGTCCGCTCTTGTGATCTTCGCCGCCGACGATGAGCACATCGCCTTGCTCGTCGCGCGCGAATCGCACGTAGTGGTAAGGCACCGGCCCGATCTCCTGCTTCTCACCTTCCGCAGTCTGCGCCGTGTCCCAAAAAAGCGCGTGCTCCACCGGGCGGGTTACGCGCAAACAAATTGCGTACGTCGCATACGGCGCCTGCTTTGAGTGGATCACGACCCGGTCATTGATCGGGCAGTTCGTCGCCACCACAGCAGCTCCCGCTGTGATCGTGTGGCCATCCGCGGTTTGGATTTTGACATGGTCACCGTCCTCAACTGATACGACATGTGTGCCGGTAAAAATCTTGCCGCCGCCATCGATGATCACTCCCGCCACGCCATTGAGATATTTCAGCGGATGAAACTGCGCTTGTCTCGGAAAACGCAGCACCGCATCGGAATTGATTTTTGTATTCGGCACGGACTCGACTCGCTCGACACCAACAAGCCCGGCGCGGTGAATCGCCGCCAGTTCGTCCATCAATTCTGTGACCGAGCCGCAGGGCGGTAGAAACAGATAACCGTCCACCCGCTCGAAGTCGCAGTCGATGTTGTGCTCGCGAACGATTTGTTCCGCGCAATCAATGGCCGCAGTGTGGCTCTCGGCGGGCGCATTCTTCTCCGAGGAATTTTTCAACATCGATGTAACGATCGTCGATCGCGTTCACCAGGTGCGCGGTCGTTCGGCCGGTCATTCCGCCGCCGACTGGGCCGTCATCGACAACAACAACAGATCGATTTTCGCGCGCGGCGACATAGGCCGTAGTCACACCAGCGATACCTGCGCCGATCACGCACACAGCCACTGTGATGTCCTGCTGAAGAGGCGCGGTTGAAAATTTCTGTGCCGTGCGCTCCCAGAACGAGGCGTTGGCGCCGGCGCGTTCTCCTCGATTCAGCATTTCGAATGCTCAGGTCGCGGCACCGAACAAGACAACGATGAGAATAATGAAGGCGACCACCGCGATGAGCGCGTGAATAACCATGGTCGGGATCGGCAGCGGCCGGCCTTTGAGGTGGTGATAAAACAGCGCAAAACCCACGATTGCGGCGACAACAAACAGCAGCAAGGCAATCTGGTTCCGCCGGGCAATTCTGCCGGGGGATGCCTGAAGTTTGTCAATCCAGAGACGTCGAAGTATTGGCTGAAGCGAAACCCTTTAGGCTGTGGGAATCGAATTCATATATATGGAAGCGCTGTTCGCAATTTCCAAATTGCCGCCCGGCGTGTCGGCGGCTTTAAAAGGGTTCTTCTGCGTGCTTGAGCTGCTGATAATCGCCGCCGGTATTTACGTGTTCCGAAAGCGCGAAAAGCTCTTCGCGTATAAAGGCAAAGAAGGTGACACTTACGCCTCGGCAAACCTTCGATTGGCAATGGTGGTTCTCATTTGGGTCCACGCCGTGATTTTCACTGCGATCATGGTTTTTCAGGTTTGAATGGGCGCGGTGATTCGGCTGGTTGAAACCATTCGGCTGTTGCGCAGCGAATGCATAACTGAACGAGAGACTCGCCAATGAAATCAAAAGCAACCTTACTTGGCCACCCGATTCATCCGATGTTGATTGTCTTCCCGTTGGGACTGCTCCCAGTGGCATCCATTTTCGACATTATCTATTTGTCCACGCACAACGGGCATTGGGCTGATGTGTCTTATTGGCTTATTGCGGCCGGAATCATCGGCGCACTCATCGCGGCAGTGTTTGGATTTGTTGACTGGCTCGGAATTCCGGATGGCACACGCGCGAAATCCATCGGGCTGACTCACGGCGTCGCGAATTTCATCGTCGCGTTGCTGTTCATTGTGAGTTGGTTCATGCGCCGACCTGATCCGGCTGCACCCAGCATGCTCGCAATCGTGCTCGGGTGGATTGGCATCGTCATTGCCATTTTCGCGGGCTGGCTTGGCGGCGAACTGGTTTATCGATTGAACATGGGGGTCGATGAAGGCGCAAACCTCGACGCGCCGAACTCGCTTTCCGGCCGCCCGGCGACCGAACGACTCAGCGGCTCGATGCGCGTGTAGCACGCGGCCAACCTTGTTAACGCGAACGCTTCGCTGACCTGCAACAGCAACCTTGTCTGTACCGTTTCGTCGTTCAAAAAAGAGTCGTTTTCATGTGTTTCCTCCTTCTTTTGTTGCACTCAAACTTTAAGCGGCTCGTCCGTGGAGCACTCCACAAGGATTGGCTTTTGCTTTGCAAAATTTGCTTGTCGGTCGCCGAGTCTATGGCGCAGAAAAAGCTTGTCTGAGCGGCATCCGCGCTCAAAATACTTCACTAGTCCCGCATTCTGAGCTTTTTAGGCGACCAAACATTCTGCGGTACTCGAACTGAAACTAACAACCTATGAAGAAATACGTATTGTGTTTAATCAGCGCCTTAATCGGCGTGGCGTTTGTCGCTTCTTGCACACAACAGCAGGGAACGACTGCGACCACGACCGCACCCGCAGCGGCCAAACCGACACCGACCCCGCCGCGGAAACACAAGGCCGCAAAGAAAACTCCGCCGAAGACAGAGGGTGCAACTGAGGCGCCCGCGGAGTCGCCTGCGCCGACGCCGTAAAAGGAACGAGACGCGTCAGTTGGGGGAGCAGTGGGAGCCAACATATGCGACGAGCTAGCCACTCGGGCTGGTGAAGCTCGGAGACTGCATACGTGTTGGCTTGGAGATAGTTTCGGCCGGCCTGATCGAAACCATCTTTAGCTCGAATTAGCTGTGGTCGCCGTCGCTTCGAAGCGATTGATCGAAAAAGATACGAACAAACACGACTTGAATTATTTCACGCGTCGGATCCTTGCGCGCGAATAAACTTGTGAATGGTGCGCTCGACGGCGCGCAAATCGATATTGTTAGCGTTTTTTATTGCTTCGCCGACTCCGGGAATTTGCCTTCCACTTAGGTAAGCTTTGACGATGGCCGGATGCACGTAGCATTTGCGGCAAATGGCCGGTGTGTTCCCAAGAAGTTCTGCCACCGCGCCAATGGCTGTCTTCACATTCGCCTTCGCCTGTTTCTTTGTTTCGCACTCGCCTTGCGCACCGAGTGCGATCGCTGCCAGGACCGTTCCGGCCCATGTTCGAAAATCTTTTGCGGTGAAATTCTCGTTTGTGATCTCGCGCAAATAATCGTTCACGTCCTGTGATGTCACATTCCGCACTTCGCCCCCATCATCGACGTATTGGAATAGATCCTGACCGGGCAAATCCTGGCATTTCGAAACAATGTTTGCGATGCGACGGTCGGTCACGTCGACCTCATGTTGGCGTCCACTCTTTCCGCGAAAACGGAACCGCAACCGGGCGCCCTTTACCGTCACATGTCGACCCTGCATGGTGGTGAGCCCAAATGATTTGTTCTCACGCGCGTATTCTGCGTTGCCGATTCGTATGAAAGTTCGTTCGAGCAATCGCACAACCGTAGCGAGCACCTTCTCTCGCGGCAGACCGGGCAATCTCGTGTCGTGAGCGACCCGCCGGCGAATCCTTGGCAACGCTTTGGCAAAATCGGCAAGCCGACCAAATTTATTTTCATCGCGCAGCTCGCGCCAACGCTCGTGATATGATAACGGTATTGTTTTCGACGGCGGGCATCGCGACCGGTCGCCTGGATATGTCCGGCCGCCGAAGGACAAATCCAAACATCCGTCCATGCCGGCGGAATCGCCAAACGCTTAATTCGGAGGAGACGTTGCTCGTCGCGGATTCGTTTGCCTTGCGTATCCAAATACTCGAACTCGCCATTGTTCCCTCTGCGCGTGTAGCCCGGTCGATCGTCGCTGATGTAGTGCAAACCAGCTTCCTCCGCCGCCTCAGCAGATTCCGCAGCGAATACGGCTTCGAGCGCTTTGTCGTTACGTGTCTTTGTCCCAGGCGCCCCCATTAGAAAACCATCATTGCGAGCTATCCGTGCCTGCAAAGGCTTGGTGGACTGCTCGCATCCGTTCATCTTCGATTCGCTCAATTTGCTCTTGGGCCCGACGCTGCAGCTCCTCGAAATCATAACCGTTCAGCTGCGGCAAATTCGCCGCAGCTAGGGCACGCCACAGGAGTTTCTTTCCGGCGATTCCCATAATTAATCCTTCCAACGTTAGCACCAATCCCAGGCTGTCCGGTTCGTCGCCTGCAATCATCAATCGCGCGCGGCCCACCTTTTCCGCCGCCCATGCTCCGGCCTGGCGCACCTTGCTTTCTTCAACGCCGAGAAAACGCATGACATCGCGCAACTTATCCTGGTCTGCGTTGATCTTCGCTTCGCATTCCGCAAAGAAAGCGCCGAGTGGCTCGCCTTTATGGACATGCGCCCAGTGGCCAATGAGCTCTAGCGCGCTAACGGAGCCGGCGAGATGATCGTTCAAGTACGAGTCCAATTCCTTCACGCATGATTCTTCGCTGCCCATGTCCAGTTCAGCCGTGTGCGAAGCATCGTTTTCACTCACCGAGGCGCACGATCTGCGCAGCCTGACTTCGCGGCTTGAGCCCTCCTCGTGGGTTCAAGTCCGACGCAATCTTCCACATCCAAACGTCGCAGTAGAGGCGAAATTATTTTTGTTATGCCGGAAGAAGAAGCAATCGACCGAGCGCGCGAAGACGCACGCGAGGGCAAAGCCCCTAGCACGCAGGCAGGTGAGTTTGTGCGCGAAGAAATGGAACACATTCGCGAGGGCGAACACGGTGCCGACTCACCAGAGCAGGCCATTGCCATTGGCCTCTCGAAGGCGCGGCGAGCTGGAGTAAAGTTGCCTCCTCCAAAACGCGGTAAGGGACGAACAAAACGTCAAGCCAAACGCGATCTCGCAAAGGGTCGCGCCGGGCGCCGCAAAAAGCCTTCTCGCAGACGCTCCCGCGCAACGAAACGCGCGCTCAAGCGTGAGAGCCGTCGGTCAGCGTCAAAGCGAGCGTTATCGAGACACGCGAAGCGCGTGGCGAGGCAACGCTCTGCACGGTCGCGCTCGGCTGCCGCGAAGAAAGCAGCGCGCACCCGAAAGCGCCGGCGCTGAGATACGGCGTGACTCACGCCGCGCGAAGGTCCCATTTTCGAAGAGCGGCCTCCGCGCGTTGGCGCGATTGCGGGAATTCCGCACGAGCGTAAACTGCGCACGTTCTTGTTTAATCGTTCAATACGCCAGGGTGGCGAAATTGGCAGACGCGCCAGACTTAGGATCTGGTGGAGAAATCCTTAGGGGTTCGAGTCCCCTCCCTGGCATTCAACTGCGGAAGCAAACGCGGAACGCTCAACGCCCAACGTTCAACTCTCAACGGTTAGTTAAAAATGCACGCCAGTCGAACATTGAAGATTGGATGTTGAACGCCTGCTCGCGAATGTTTTGGAGTTCGACCGTGCGTGTTGGCAGATGTGAGCGCGGTCACAAAGAGCTAGTAGAGCTTACCTGACCGCCACAGTCCCCTTAACAGATTTCCTTCCACAAAAATAAGCCTTTTCCCGACAGCCTGAGGCGTGTATAAATTTGAGGTCTGTGGTACGCGATTTTCTGGCAAGATTTTTCACCGTTCTGATCGGGGTATGACGCCTCCTATACAAGCATCGCCTAACGCACAATCTCAGCTGTTTGGGATGCGGTAGCCTCGAGATTCCATGGTGCTGAAGCAATGAGCTGGGTCACGGTCGTATGGTCTGTGGGGAGCGGAGCGTGCCTGACGCTGGCGCTAATGCACCTGGTGGTTTGGTGGAAGGACCGAACGTCGCGCGCGAACCTCGTCTTTGCCGTGATGGCGGTAGCGGTTGCGGTGCTTGCAGCGCTTGAATTGGCGATGATGCAAGCGGAAACGCCCTGGGAATTCGGTATAGCGGTGCGCTGGTTACATGTGCCGGTTTGGGTGATCACCGTGTCACTCGTCATTTTTGTGCGTCTCTACCTACGGGCCGGCCGGCAGTGGCTCGCGTGGGCAGTCATCGGTGTGCGGACGTTGTCACTAATCCTCAATTTCGTTTTATCGCCGAATATCAATTATCGGGAGATCACTGCGCTGCAGCATGTCTCATTGCTAGGAGAATCCGTGTCGGTCCCAGAGGGCGTGCCGAATCCCTGGACGCTACTCCCCCAATTGAGCTTGCTGTTGCTGGTGATCTTTGTGGCGGATGCCACAATCGCCGTGTGGCGACGGGGCGAGCGGCGACAGGCGCTGATGGTGGGCGGCAGCATTCTGTTGTTCACCATGGCGGGAACCGGAGAAGGCGTGGCGATAACCTGGGGAATCCTCTCCATGCCGGTTACGGTGAGCTTGTTCTACCAAGCTCTTGTGGCGACGATGGCCTACGACTTGAGCTACAAGGTGCTTCGCGCGGCGGCGCTGGCGAGCCGGTTACAGGCGAGCGAGGCTGGCTTGCGCGAAAGCGAGGAGCGTTTCCGCATTGTAGCCGATTCCGCGCCGGTCCTGATCTGGATGTCAGGGTTGGACAAGCTCTGCACTTTCTTTAACAAGCCATGGCTGGAGTTTACCGGTCGCAGCTTGGAGCAGGAAATGGGAAATGGCTGGGCTGAGAGTGTGCACCCGGATGATTTGCAAAAGTGCCTCAAAAACTACGTTGACGCCTTCGATGCGCGTGAGCCGTTCGTCATGCAATACCGGCTGAGACGTCACGATGGGGAATATCGCTGGATTTCGGATAACGGCGTGCCGCGCTACGACGCTCAGAAGAACTTCGCCGGTTACATTGGTTCGTGCTTGGACGTCACAGAACTAATAAGCAAAGAGGACGCCTTACGTGACAGCAAAGAGCGCATTGATCTGGCCGCTAAGGCGGCGGGACTAGTCGTATGGACATGGGACATTGCGCGTGACGAAGTCTGGCTTTCCGACAAAGATCGAGTTCTTTTTGGATTCGCTCAGTCGGAGAAGCTCAATGCAGAGCGTGTCCGAAATGTTGTCCATCCTGAGGATCGGCAATTTGTGTCTCAGCTTGTGGAGAAATCACTGAGCACGAGCGAGGAAATCGAGGCTGAATATCGGATAGTGCTAGCCGATGGCAACGTTCGCTGGGTCACCAGGCGCGGTCGCGTCGAGTTCGACGGCGACGGCAAGCCGGCCTGCGAACGGGGTGTCTTGATGGACATCACCGGGCGCAAGCAGGCGGACGAAAAATTCCGGCTCGCAGTGGAGGCATCGCCCAGCGGGATCGTGCTGGTGGACGGCGAAGGAAGGATCGTACTAGTCAACACTCAGACGGAAAGGATGTTCGGATATTCCCGCGGAGAATTGATTGGCCAATCAGTAGAGATGCTCGTGCCGAAACGCTTTGGTGCGAATCACCCCGGACATCGAGCGAAATTCATGGCTATGCCGAAAGCTCGGGCAATGGGCGCCGGGCGGGAACTGTTTGCCCGACGAAAAGACGGCACTGAGTTCGCAATCGAGATCGGACTAAATCCGATCGAAACCGCGGACGGTGTTCTTGTTCTGGCGGCAGTGGCAGACATCACTGCGCGCAAACAAGCAGAAGAGGAAGCATTACAGCGCCGCGAAGAAATTAGCCATCTCAGCCGAGTGGCAGTGATGGGTGAATTGACGGCGTCCATTGCCCATGAACTCAATCAGCCGTTGTCGGGAATCATCAGCAACGCCAGCGCGGGACAACGGTTTATCGATCGCGGCGATGTCGACCTGCGCGAATTTCGCGACCTGCTCGCTGATATCGTGGCAGATGGGCGCCGCGCTGGTGACGTGATTCGCGGCATTCAGACCATGGTTAAAAAAGGCGGCCCGACACGACAGCGGCTCAATGTGAACGATCTTGTAGCGAATGTGGTGCATATGATAAATCCGAATGCCATGCACCACTCCTGCGAGGTGCAGACTTCGCTGGAAGCAAATCTGCCGCCGATTGAGGCCGATCCGATTCAGCTACAGCAAGTCCTGATCAATCTCGTGATCAATGCTTTTGATGCGATGCGTAACACCCCGCTTAGTCGCCGCAAAGTGGTGATCGCGACGGAGCGCAATGGCGACGGAGTGATTTGCATGAGCGTGCGCGATTACGGCACAGGTATTCCCGAGGAAGCGCGCGAGCGTGTGTTCGAACAATTCTTTACGACGAAGGCCAAGGGATTAGGGATGGGCCTCGGGATCGTGCGTTCGATCGTTGAATCTCACGGCGGCACTGTCGCCGGCGAAAATGTTGACGGTGGAGGTGCGCGCTTCCACTTTACTCTTCCGGCAGGCGCCGCGGTTGGATGATGATTCCTCCAAAGAGTTTGGTTTTTGCGATCGACGACGACGCGTCGGTACGAAAAGGAGTGGCGCGATTACTCCGCTCCGCCGGGTATAAGAGCGAAATTTTTGAATCGGCGTCCGATTTTCTGGCGCGTCCACCGCACAGCGGCCCTTCGTGCGTGATCGTAGATGTACAGATGCCGGGTATCAACGGGATGGATCTCCAGGAAACCCTGATCCAGCACCGTCGCGAGGAACAACTTGTATTTATTACCGGCCATGGCGACATCCCAA
>WNGQ01020148.1_pt1 | contig 10459 bp, 6 predicted proteins | sample 5407661 | NCBI WGS metagenome assembly WNGQ01 (sample SAMN13153382, study PRJNA577476) | soil metagenome | isolation source: 60 cm soil or saprolite under Garry oak tree replicate 2 | place: USA:California | collected 2016-06-15 | reverse complement strand
TTTCCCGTCGTATGTGCGACCGTCGCTCGATCCGACCATGACACGCTTTTTCGTTCGTTTTTCGCGACCCAGATAAATCATCGTGTGCGTGATCGGCGGATCGCGATCGATGTTATAAGTGCCGCGCCAAAACAGCAGGTCGCCGGGCTTGAGCGCGTCAAATTCAAATGAATCTTCTTTGCGGCTCAGGACCGCGTTGAAATTTCCAGCCTTGCGCACCCAGACGTATTGCTGACTGGAATCGCGCGGCACATCGGGAAAGCCGTTTTGCTGAAGGACGTAATAGATGAAGCCTGAGCAATCCATTCCGCCGTTTTTCGGATCGGCGGACCCGTAGGTGTAACCGAGATTTTGTTTTGTCAGCGCAAGCCCCGCGTCGAGAATTTGACGGACCTTTGACGGATAAGTGTTGTAGTCGATTAGTTCACCCGGCGAAAGAGAGACGTTCGGCCATGCTTTCTTTCCTGGAGCAGGACGCTCAGGAGGCGAAGGCGTTGGCCTCTCAGCTGGAGTGGGAGACGGAGTTTCTGTTTCAGACGGAGATTCGCTCGGTGTGGGAGTTGGAGACGCTTTCCTGCGCTTCGATCTTGCCTTCGATGTCGGGCTGGGAGATGGAGTCGGCGAAGCTTTCTTACGTTTTGGCAAAGCCGTAGGCGACGGCGTTGGCGTGGCTTTCTTTGCCGAGCTCTTCCGGTGTTTGCGAGCAGGCGTGGGCGTCGGTTCCAGAATCTTTTTGATTTTTGTGCCTAACGATTCTTCGGCTGCGTTCGCGGCATCAATAACTCCGAATAACAGCGCAAAGATTAGAAACCATTTCATCACGGAAAGTTGGTGCACTTGGGCTGTAGTGTCCGCTGTCCTCCGCGGAGATTCCAGCGCGCAGTCGCTCAGATGGAGATGCGCTGAGGACAGCGCACGCTACAGCCAACAATTAGGAACAAGAGCAGGAGTAAGGTTACGAAGCGGGAACAAAATTACTGCGCGAGCTCCTGGAGAATAGCTTTATTAAGACGAATGCCGGCCTCGAAATTTTCGAGCGGAAAATTCTCGTTTGGCGAATGCGCGCGGCAATCGGGCAACGCGAGTCCCATCAGCAGCGTTTCGATCCCGAGGATTCCTCGGAACTGCGACACAATCGGGATGCTGCCACCTTCGCGAATGAGCGCGACGTCGCGATTAAATGCTTTGCACAAGGCGCGTTGCGCGGCTTCGCCGAGCGACGAATGCGGATCGGTGAGATACCACGGGCCGCTATGCCCGGTGGAGATTTCCAATGTGACGCCTTTCGGCAGATTCTTCCGCAAATGCTCCTCTGCGAGCTTGAGAATTTCTTCTCCGTGCTGCTCCGGAACGAGTCGAAATGTTAGTTTCGCCATGGCGTGACTGGCGATCACCGTCTTTGTCCCCTTCCCCTGATAACCACCGCCGATTCCGTTGATCTCGGCAGTCGGTCGCGCCCAAATGCGTTCAGCGGAATTATAGCCGGCTTCACCGAACAGTTCTGGAACGCCGGTTTCTTCGAGAACCAGTTTGTCGCCATCGACCGGAAGTTTGCGCCACGCTTCGCGCTCCCAGTTTTCCAGTGGCTTTACGCGATCATAGAATCCTGCGATCGCCACACGACCTTCGCTATCATGAAGCGTTGCCAGTAATTGGGCGAGCGCGGTGATCGGATTCGCAACCGCCCCTCCGAAAACGCCGGAGTGCAAATCCATTTTAGGCCCAGTCACCTTAATCTCGAGAGCGGTTACTCCGCGCAATCCATAACTCAACGTCGGCACGCCACGCGCGATCATTCCGGTATCGGAGATTACCGCCACGTCACTTTTCAATTTTTCTCGATTTTCCTCTAGAAAACTGCCAAGGTGTGCACTGCCGATTTCTTCTTCGCCCTCGACTACGAGCTGCAGGTTCACCGGCAGATCGCCGTTTTGTTCAATCGTCTCCTGGATGCCGATGATGTGCGAAAGGATCTGGCCTTTGTTATCGGTTGCGCCGCGCGCGAACACGTATCCATCCTTCAAAACAGGCTCGAACGGGGGCGAGTCCCAAAGCTCCATAGGATCCGGCGGCTGCACATCATAATGGCCATAGATCAGAACTGTCCGACGCCCCGGCTGATGTTTGTTGCGTGCCCAGACAATCGGATGACCACGAGTTGGGACAAGCTGCGTCTCCAATCCAATGCTGGTGAGTTTTTCCTCAAGCCATTGTGCACAGGCGCCTAACGTCTCTGCGTACTGATCGTCGGTTGAAACACTTGGAAACCGCAGGAACGAATAATACTCCTCAAGATAATTCTCACGCATGGCTGGAAGCTAATCGGCTTTTCGGCCTTTGCCTACGACTTCTGCCTGAACTGAACGCGGATGAAATACACAATCGAGGCGAGCACCAGCACGATTCCAGTAACGACGAATTCGCGAACCGTCGCGTGGGCGAGAATCCAAATGATCGCCAGGATCGCCAGCGCAGGGACAATTTTCATTCCAGGAAAATTGAAGGGCTCACCATCCGAGCGCACATCGCGTTGGATCAAAACCCAGCAGGCCGCACAGCAAAGGAAATACATCAACAACACGGCGACGTTTGAAAGCACGGCCAGCCGTTCGAACGTACCGCTAATTGACAACGCAAATGCCAGCGTCGCGTAAGTAATGATTGCGACGTCCGGGGATCGATATCGCGGGTGGACGTGCGCAAAAAACTGCGGCAACGCGCCGTCGCGTCCGAAAGCAAAAATCATACGCGGTGAACTCAAGATGTCGCTCGTCACAAATCCAAATGCGGAGATGCTGGCGCCGGCCAGAAGAATCGTGCGGCCCAGTTTCCCGAGAAATGTCGCTGCCGATTCGGCGAGTGGGGCGTCAGGATGATTCGCGAGATCGGCGCCAAGCGTCCCCTGTCCCACGAGCTGGATCAGGATGTAAATGACGGTCGTAATGACGAGGGCCAGATACGCAGAACGCGGCACGGTGCGCGCCGGATTTTTCACTTCGCCGCTCGGAATCAACGCCACCTCGATCCCGACGAATGCAAAAATCAACAGGATAACAGCATCGCCTAACGACTTGCTGCTGGGCCAACCGCTCCAGGCAAGGTTCGGCGCGTGAATAAAAAATATTCCCACAGACACGAACAACAACAGCGGCAGAAGTTTTGCTACGGTGATCACCGTAACAGCACCCGCGCCCTGACGAACACCGCGAATGTTGATCAACACGAGGGACCCATACACGGCGAGCATCACGACTATGCGCATGATCGGGCTGCCGAGAAACGGGATTACCAGCGCGACTGAGGTTGCTAGCACGTTCACGACGCCAGCAACGGCGCCGAGTGCGGTTAGAAAATAAAGCATACCGGCGAGGAAGCCGACGTAACGACCGAACGCGACTTCCACATATGCGTAAAGCCCTCCTGTCAACGAAACGCGGCTACCGGCAATGGCGAAACAAGTCACAAACAACACCATCGCAATCGCACAACAAATGAATGCGAGTGGCGCCGTCGACCCCAGCACCTTTGCGACTGTTGCTGGAATGACGAAAATTCCCGCACCAATAGTCGAGCTGATAATGTTCGCGGTGAGCGCTGGAATTCCAATACCACGAACCAACTGATGATCGACGCGCTCCGCGTGTTGGATCGACACCGTCGATTCGTTAGCCATTGGCGCATCCTCAGGGATTCGATTGTCCAACGCAAGAGTGCGAGTTAGCTTCCCGCCAAGGAACTGTTCCGATCCATGGGTAATGGGTTTCGATGTCGGGCTTGCGGGAAACCGGAGCAAATGGCAAAGCGCAAAGACAAACGCGGCGTTTCCGCCGGTCTTGAAGCACAATATCCTGTGGCTGGCGCCCGTCGAAAGCCCCTCAAATTGTGTATTTTCTGCTTGTAACCCTTCCAAGGCTGCTGTATTGAGGCTGCCGAGGCCCGAAACTTCTGCCAACGATGCATTTACAATCGCTCGAGCTAGTCGGCTTCAAATCGTTTGCCGACAAAACGACGTTCAATTTTCACGAGGGCATTACCGCGATCGTCGGACCGAACGGTTGTGGAAAATCGAACGTGCTTGACGCGGTCCGCTGGGCGCTGGGTGAGCAATCTGCGAAGTCACTCCGCGGCGAGGAAATGGCGGATGTGATCTTCAACGGCGCCGACACACGTAAGCCGGTCGGATTCGCGGAAGTCTCGCTGACATTCACCGATTGCGCCGAAGAGCTCGGAATTGAATGGCACGACGTGCGCGTAACGCGTCGTGTCTATCGAGACGGCAACTCTGAATACCTGCTAAACAAAACGCCTTGCCGTCTTCGCGACATTCAAAGTCTTTTCGCAGACACGGGCATCGCGCGGGCCGCTTACTCGATGATGGAGCAGGGCAAGATCGACATGATCCTGAGCTCGCGGCCGGAAGATCGGCGCACAGTTTTCGAGGAAGCGGCGGGAATCACAAAATACAAAACGCAAAAGCGCGAAGCGCTGCGCAAACTGGAAGCGACGGAAGCGAATCTCCTGCGCATTGGCGACATCATCAAAGAGGTAAAGCGACAAATTGGTTCGTTGCAGCGACAAGCAGGCAAAGCGCGGCGGTACCAGGCGCTGCATGCGGACCTGCGCGTGCTCGAGACGCATTATTCGCGCAAGGAACTCGACGCGCTCGAAGCTGATCTCGCCGCTTGCCACGAAGAGATCGAGCATCTCACCAAATCCGAGCACGCGGCGCGCGTGAAGATCGACGACAGCGAAAATGCCGTCGCAGAAGAACGGCGAATGCTGGACAAGATCGACATCGAGGTAGCTGGTTCGCGCGCGGAAGTACAGCAATTGGAAAGTGAAATCGCTACGCACCGTAGCCGCATTGAGTTCAATCGACAGCGCGCGGACGAGGTCGCCGAACTGATCCAACGCTCCCGGCGCGAGATGGCCGAGGCTGGAAAGAAACGCAAACAGCACACCGTAGAGATCGAGCAGACCAACAACTGGATCGCAGAAATTGAGCGGCACTTGAAGGAAAAGGAAGGCGAGTTGACCGGACTGGACGGTCTCGCTGCGGAAATCCAGGAAAATCGCACCGAGCGGCGCACGCGGTTCCAGGAATTGCAACTGGCGCTTTCCAAATCCGAAAGCAGAATCTCGACATTCGAAGACGAACTCTCCGGAACGAAAACGCGCCGCGAATCGACGCGGGCGCAAATCAAACAACTCACCAAAGAAATTCAAACATCGACCGAAACGCGTGAGAAACTCGTTAGGCAAATCGCGGTCTCACTGAAAACGAGCAAACGCGAGACCGTTGATGTCGAGGCAAGCCTGCGTGAAAAAGAACAACTGCTCTCCGAAGCGGAACAGAATCTCATCAGTCTCGAGTGCACATTCGCCGAGAAGCGATCGCGCCTGGACGTTTTGCGTCAGCTCAATGAAGAGGGCGAAGGCCTGGCGCAAGGCTCACAAGCTGTGCTCAAAGGCGTGGACGATCTCGAAAAGTTCCGCGAGGCGATTGCCGGTTCACTCGTTGCGCATCTCGATGTCGATCGAAAGTTCGTTCCGGCGATCGAGGTCGCGCTGGGGCGAAATATGCATGCACTCGTTCTAAAAGATGCGGACGTTGCTTACGAGATAATCGCACGACTCAAGAAAAGGAAGCTCGGTCAAGCCGCGCTGCTCATTCCGCAGCTGACGGGGCCTGCTCAGCAATCGGTCCGAAAAGTTCTGCCGAAAGGCGCGCTTGCCTGGGCCACAGACAAACTGGTCGTGCCGCGATCGCTCGAACCGCTCATCAGGCAATTGCTCGACAACGTTATTATCTTTTCCGATTTACAACAGGCCCTTGAGTGCAAAAAGCACGAACCCATGCTGGCGATGGCCACCCTGGCTGGCGAATTCATTTCCAGAGAGGGAATCATCTTTGGTGGCGGCAGCGACGTACGCGCAGCTGAAACGCGACGAAGCGAAGGCTGCGCTTGAGATTGCGTCGCGTCTCCAACGCGACTTCGGCGAGGTCGAACGCAAGACCGACGATTTACGATCGGAAAAGAATGCGCTGGAGCGCCAGGTGACCGCCGCCGACGAACGCGTCGCGCAGTTGGAGCGCGAACTTCAAGCGATGCGCGATCAACTGGCAGAAGAGCAGACCGCAATGACCGTGTTCGAAGCGGCGCAGAAACAGACCGCGTTGCGCGAAGAAGAGTTGGCCGAAAAAATTAACCAGCTGCGATTAACCATCGCGACTGAGCGTCTGCGCCATGAAAATTTGATAGCGCGACACGAACCGATGAGCGCGCGTGATGCCGAGCTGGTCGAGCTGATAGCCGCGCGAAAGGCCGATATTGAGATGTACGAACAGAAATTGGCCGCACAAGCTCAGGAGTCTAGTGAATCGGAAGCTTTAATCAAAAATCACACGGCGGAGCGTGAGAAAGCAGAAGCGAACGCTTTGAAAATCGCTCAGCAACGTCCTGCACGAATGACTGCAATTTCCGATCGCGAAACCGAACTGCGACGTTTGCGCGATTCGCTGGGCGAATTGCAAGACCGCCGCGCTCGGCAGCAAGTGCGCGAGTCACAATTGCAAATGAAGATCGATAATCTGGTGGATCATGTTTCGCGCAACTACCATGTCGACCTTCGCGTCTTTGCTCCGGACCACGCGGCGTTTGAAAAAACTTTGAGCGCGCAATTAAAACGGAGTGAGAAACTGGAGGGCGGAGCTCCTGTGACTGCGGGTTCGCCACAGCTCGCCCCTCGAGACTTGGAAAAACTCATCACTGAGCTTCGCGCGCATCTCGACAACATGGGCCCGGTGAACCTCGACGCCGTTCATGAGTACGATGAGCTCGAAGAGCGGTACAAGTTTCTCGAAGCGCAAAATAATGACCTTACAAGTTCGCGTCGCGAGTTGCTCGATGTAATTGCGTACATCAACTCGACTACAAGAAAGTTGTTCAGCGAAACGTTTGCCCAGGTGCGAGTGGACTTCCGCGAGATGTTTATGGAACTCTTCGGCGGCGGGCGCGCGGATCTGTCTCTGCTGGATGAGAACGATCCGCTCAACTGCGGGATTGAGATTAGCGCCAAGCCTCCCGGCAAACAGCTTCAAAGCATCTCGCTGCTGAGCGGAGGCGAACGCTCCATGGTCGCGGTGGCGTTGTTATTCGCCATCTACATGGTGCGACCGAGCCCGTTCTGCATTCTCGATGAAGTGGATGCAGCGATGGATGAAGGCAACATCAACCGCTTTATCCGCGTCCTAGACCGCTTCGTACAACAGAGCCAGTTCATTATCATCACCCACAACAAACGCACCATTGCCAAAGCCGATGTTCTTTACGGAGTGACAATGGAAGAGCGCGGCGTGAGTAAACTGGTTGGAATGAAATTGACTGTGCCACAACAAGTCTCCAAAGACCTGTCGTCGAACGGAGGCGAACAGAATTCGACACAACGGCACCTCGTGCTGGCAATGCGGTAGGTGGCTCGGCTTGTCGGACGACGACAGGACGATGGCAAGGGCGTGTCTCTCCCGACGCGTTGAGGACAACGTTGTTCCACCTGTGTAATTGGAGCGCCGAAAATTCTTTTGCGCGCGATCGTCGATCTCGCGTAAATTTGGAAGATGCTTCAGACGGCGCAGCGCAGCGCAAAGTCAAAAACAAAAAAGGCCGCGCCGCCACACGATCGCTTCCTCGAGGCATTTCGCTGGATGCTGCTGGCGCGTACGCTCGAGGAAAAGCTCGTTAGTCTCTATCGAGGCGGCCTGATCACGGGCGGAGTTTATATCGGCAAAGGCCAGGAAGCTGTAAGCGTGGCATGCGGTTTGTTTTTGCAAGAAGGCGACATCTTCGCGCCATTGATTCGCGACCAGGCGGGACGCTCTGCGTTCGGCGAGCCGCTCATTGATGTGACGCGCACGTATTTGGGCTCGCGCCTCGGGCCGATGCGTGGACGCGACGGCAACATTCATCGAGGTCATCCACGCAACAACGAACTTGCGATGATCAGCCACCTCGGCGCGATGGTTTCGGTCACCGTGGGTGCATTGATGGCGAAACGATTCAGAGGTGAAAAAAACTTTGTCGGCCTGGCATGCATCGGTGAGGGCGGGATGCAGACTGGCGCGTTCCATGAAGGAATGAACATTGCCGCAGTGGAACAGGTGCCGCTCGTCATCGTGGCCACAAACAATCATTATGCTTACTCAACGCCTAACGACCGCGAATTCGCCTGTCATGATTTGGTTGATCGCGCAATCGGTTACGGATTTGAGGGCTATACTGTTGATGGAACGGACTTGGCTGCGTGCCTGGACGTGATCGGCAGTGCAGTGAAACGTGCGCGCGCAGGTCGTCCGCCGCAGTTGGTGGTCGCGTCCGTGCTGCGCCTGTCCGGTCACGGCGAACACGATGATGCAAGTTACGTTCCAGAGGAAGTGAAGCGTCAACCGTTTGCGCGCGACTGCCTCAAGGTCGCCGAGCAAACCATTCTCGATCTCAAGTTGTTAGACGCGGAAACGCTGGCCGAACGGCGCAAAGAGGCAGCCGCGCAGGTGGACGAGGCAGTTGCTGCGGCGCAAAAAGAGCCCGCGCCGGAAGGCGACAAAGAAGATTGGTGCGCGTATGCGATGCGCGACCTCGTCAATTCCGTCGAATGAGCATCACGTATCTCGAAGCGATCCGGGAGGCGCAGGCGAAATTATTGCGCGACGACGAGCGCGTTTTCATTTACGGACAGGACGTCGGAGGAACCTTCGGGGGCGCGTTTAAAGCGACGAAAGGTCTGGCGAAGGAATTCCCCGCACGTGTATTGAACACACCGATCAGCGAAGACGCAATTGTCGGCACCGCGATTGGCGCCGCGATGCAGGGAATGCGGCCGATTGTCGAAATGCAGTTCGCCGATTTCTCCAGCATCGCGCTCAATCAGATTCTAAACAATGCAGGCACGCATTACTGGCGAACAAATGTTCCGGTACCGATAACCGTGCGTCTGCCTTCCGGTGGGACCAAAGGAAGCGGCCCGTTTCACAGCCAATCGATGGAATCGATTTATGCGCATTATCCCGGACTGATTGTGATGACGCCCGCGACGGTGGAAGATGCGTACACCATGTTGATCGAAGCGGTGGCGATCGACGATCCCGTCATTTACTGCGAACACAAATACCTTTATTACCATCTCAAGGCCGACAAATTGCCGGAAAAAGGTTTGCCGACAGGTCGCGCACGCATTGCGCGGGAGGGACGCGATCTCACCATCGTAAGCTACAGCGCAATGATGCAGGAATCACTCGGGGCGGCAGAGGAACTCGCCCGGGAGGGTTTCGAAATTGAGGTCGTGGATCTACGCACGGTTAAACCGCTCGATACTGATACCGTGCTGGCGTCGGTCGCGCGCACAGGACGCTTGCTCTGCGTCGGTGAATCGTTTCCGTGGGGCGGCGCGACCGCGGAAGTCATCGCGCGCGTCACGAACCAGGGTTTTCATCTGCTCGATGCAGCGCCACAACGTCTTAATGCCAAAGACACTCCCATTCCATATCATCCGAACCTGTGGAGCGCGCATCGACCTAATGCGAAAAAGATCGCAGCTAAAGCTCGCGCACTGCTGCGAGAGTAAAACTTATGCCGCAAGTTCCAATCATCATGCCGCAGCTAGGCGAATCAATCGCCGAAGCCACCATTGTCGATATCAAGGTCAAACCCGGTGACGAGGTTGTTGATGATCAGGAAATTATTGATGTCGAGACGAACAAGGCAGTCATGGGCGTAACTACCCCGTGCAAAGGCAAAATCGATAAGATCTCCGTGCAGCTAAAGGAAACTTATCTCGTTGGCGCAGTGCTTGGCTACATAGAAGCAAGTGAGGCCGATGCCGCCCGATTTGCACAGCAAGCACCGCCTCCTCCACAGCAGGAAGTCGCTGAGGAAATTCCCGCGCGTGCTGATCAGGAAGTCGCTCCCGCACGCGGGAAAAAAATCGCCGCGAGCGATGGTGAGGGCGTACGCGTTGGCGACCTGCCCGTTCCAGCGATTACGAAGGGAGCGACTTTCATGTCGCCGCGCGTGCGTGCACGCATGGCTGAGTTGCAATTAACGACTGCAGACCTGGCGGGGATCATGGGAACTGGCGCGAGCAATCGCGTGACCATTAAAGATCTTGAAAATTTCCTGCATAAGATTGAAAACCAAACTGCGCACGAAGCTTCCGCGATTCGCGCGGGCGTAGCTGACGCGATGCGGCGCAGCTGGACGCGCCCGCTTTCGACAATCGGCTCGTCAGTCAATCTCGATCCGGTGTTGCAAGATCGGCAATCGCGAGATCCAAAGCCTGGCCCCGGCCTTTACGCTCTGCGCGCGCTTGCACTGGCACTCGCGAGGAGTCCCGGCGCAGCTGCGAAACTGATTGGCAACCGCGTCGTAGAATCAAAGTCCACTGACGTCGGCATTGCAGTTGAAGC
>WNGQ01009700.1_pt1 | contig 10459 bp, 9 predicted proteins | sample 5407661 | NCBI WGS metagenome assembly WNGQ01 (sample SAMN13153382, study PRJNA577476) | soil metagenome | isolation source: 60 cm soil or saprolite under Garry oak tree replicate 2 | place: USA:California | collected 2016-06-15 | reverse complement strand
TGTCGAGCCCGCAAAAGGCGTGGCCATCACGCCGTTTTGCGGGCTTAACAAAGTCTGCCCCGTTAAGGCAAGCGGCCCGGCCGTCAGCAAAGTCTGAATCTCGCGCAACTGCTTGTTGCGCGCGTCGTCGCCCGGCACGACGAGTTCACTCAAGCCTACCAGCGACTTGATGAACCCGAGATTGGCCGGCTCGCGCAGCGCGGCTTGAATGGTGGGATCGGGATTGGCCATGAGCTGCTGCAGAACGGCGCGTTGCTGCGATTTCAGGCGCGGGAAAGTCTCGTCGGATTCCGGATGCGACTGAATATTGCCCTTCAGGTTGGCCAGGCGGATGAATTGCGCCTCGAATTCGCCGCCCGCGCCGAGAAACGGAATCTCCACGTCGCCCGGCCGGTTCTTGCGGAAGCAATCGACCGCCAGCAGCATCAAATCGCAGTAAAACGTTTTCAGCCGCCGCCACACCAGTCCCAGCCGCCCGAGCGCCTGGTCGCGAGCCATGGCATAGCCGCTTGCGGTTTTTACGTTTTCCATTTCCCCGCCGAAGACGGCCGGAAAAAGTCCGGTGAGAAATTGCGCGATGGGTCCGATCAGGTCTTGCTGGTGACGCAGCATGTCCGGCGGCACCTGCGCGGGCGCAGGCTGGAAGAATCCGTCCGCCAGGGACATTCCCGGACGCGCGCGCGCCGGATAATGCGCCGCGGGCTCCGCGGTTTGATTTGCCAGCGCGTCAAAATCGAGCACCTGCGGATCGGCATAGATCGGCGGAATGCCGTATTCATAAGTCTCCGCCTGCATATTGGAGAGCGTGTTGTAGCGCTCCTGCACGTCGATCAGGGAATCGCCCACGCTGGGACGATTCTGACCGTCGCCGGGCAGCGCGTGCATCACGCGCCAGCAGTCCTCCATGGATTCATTGCGCGATTCGCAATACGTCTCGCCCGCGAACGCCACGTAGCAGCCGTCAGGAAACAGGCGCAGAAGCTGATCGCGTACCGCGGCATCTTCGATGGAATAAAACGCCCACGGCCGCATCCAGGTGCGCGAAAAAGTGATGAGATTGAAGAGCGCGTCGCCGGGGTGAATCGTAGGCATGCCTTGCGACACGGCAATGCGCGTGGCCCGCGCGTAGATATCATCCGCGGCTTGCGGACCGCCCATCTGAATCTTATCGGCTGCGTGCGGAAAAGCGGCTTTCAGCTTGGCGCGGTGCACTTCCATCTGCCATTGCAGATAGGGGAACTCGTGCTGCTCGTTGGCCCACACCGGCGTATTCAGTTCGAGACCGCCGACGATGGAGATCACCTCCTGGCCGTTGGCCACGCGCCGCGTGCCCACGGTTTGCGGCACCGGTACGAGCGGCGCCGGACGAAAATCGTTCGCGCCGAGCCTCGCGCCGCATTGCGGGCAGATCGTGCCGGTCAGAAAACCTGGCGGCCCTTGCCCCGCGCTGTCATTCTGAGGCCCGGTTCGCAGGGCCGAAGAATCTCTCCGTCGGTTTTGCTCTGCATTTGCAGCCCAGGGTGCGCTCACGCCCAGGCGCGAATGCGCCGTCACTAAAGAGGGCGCGAGCGACCCTGGGGATTTTTCCGTCGCTGCGGCGCCACCGCCGCCCTCGTCGCCCACTTCAATCTCCGCCCCGCACTGCGGGCAGACGTAAGCGTCCCCGCCCAGCCGAACCCAGCGCTCCTCGAGCACCAGTTCGTCGCGCCAGCCGAAGCGTTGCCCATCGGCAACGTAACGCACGTAGCCGCCGATTTTGCCGTCGGTCCAGAGATAAAATCCCACGCCCGTGAGCAGCTGCTCCACGCGATTGTTCTGCTCCACCAGGTCCGCCACCTGCGACGCCGCCTTGGCCGTTTCGATATCGGCTTCATTCAGTGTGGACTGCGGATAAAAACGCGTGGCCGGCACGTCCTGGCTGATTACCGAAACGAACGACAGCCCGAACGCCTGGTAGAGATTGGTGACGAACTGGTAGCGAGGCATATCCGCGAGTGCCGAGTCGTCGTAGATTTTCGCTTCCCACGGCAGGTGCCAGTTCATGTCCTGCGGATTCCACCAGGCGTACTGCAGCCCTTGCCAGAAGAGCCGCGCTTGGCGAATGCGCCGGATTTCGTGCCGCCGCGCGACGATTCCCTCCTGGCGGAACTGCACTACCAGCTCCCGCAACGCATTCACCAACCGCGGCGCCGCTTGCTCCAGGCGCTCGTTATTCGGGCCGAGCGCTTGCGCCTGCGGATCATTCTGCGAGTCGAGCGCCAGCGAAATGCCGGCGCCGGGCTGCACCGATTGCGTGGGCGCATTGCCGTCGGCTTCGACGGCTGCGCCGCGCTGCGTGTCTTTCAGGATCGCGTTTTCAGACGTGCTCATCTGCCCTCATGATTGGGGATATACGTGCCAGGCTAAAGCTCGGCGCTACATTCCGGTCAGCGCGGTGCGCTCGCTCCGCGCTCATGTTCCCGTTCGCGAGCACGCGCCTCTCGCGCGGCCTCGATCTCGCGCGCCGCGAAGATCTGCTGCCACGACCGCCGCCGTATCGGTGCAATCTGTGCCGGGTGCGCCGGCGGCGCTTCGATCGGCGGCACGCCGGCCGTGCCCAGCAGCGAATTGAGCAACGCGCGGTTCTCCGCGCGCAGCCGTTCGATTTCCGCGCGCTCTCGCGCGACTTGCGTCTCGAGCAGGCGCACGTAGCGGCTGCGCATCCCCTGCCGCACTCTTGCGAGCCAATCCATCATGTTGTCGATCGTTAAGGGCACACGAACCTTTCATTCTGAGGCCGCTCCTGCGGGCCAAGCATCTCTCTTTGCCCGAGGCAAGCTATACCGTCAGAATTCGTCGATCTTGAGGATCAGACAATTGCGAAAACAAGCACTTACTTCGTGGGAGCCGGATCTGGTTTTTCTTCCGTTTTTGCCGCAGTCTGAGGCAGGTCTCTCTTGATAAGCTCGCAGGCCGCTTTTACCGAGCCATTTATGCTGGACTTATCGGCAACGCCGACTAGATCTCCATTTGTGCGATACACGCCAATCTGGCTTCGCCCGATTTTCCAATTCAGCCGCACAATGTAATCGGCCTTGCGCCGCTCCGCGCTCACCGTCACCTCTTTGCACGACTCCGAAAAATCGCGCGACATCTCGATCGTGCGATCCTCGACAGTCGTAGTCCTCTCGTCGTACGAGGGGCTCTTATATCCCTGGGTGCGCCGAATTGCATTCGGCGCGATAAAGACGCGCCGTTTCTCTTGTGCTCGCAGCGGCAAAACCAGAGGCAAGGCGGCGACGCCGATCAGCATTACGATGCCGATCCGGATCAGCGAAACGAGGGCAATCCGCACGGCAGGTCCTCTTGGCCGCGCATCATATGCCGCAGGATCGAAAGGTGTCAATCGTTCCCGGGCCTTCCTGCGGGCGCCCCGCGTTCGCCGCGTCAATTGACCTTCGGCTTATCGCGGAAGAGATAAAGAAGATTGGCCAGGGGCTCATTGACGGCCTTGGGATGCGCCATAAGGTAATTCCCAATCTTTTCCTCGTAATCGTAAGGACTAGACGAATATGTCTCCGCCGGCTGATTCGCATAATTCAGAAGACACCAGATATAAGCTTCGAGAAACCCTTCGCGCTCATCTGGCGGAACTAACCAGGTGCGTTCTGTGCTCCACCAAATGTTGCCAAGATATCTGCCTTTGGGCTTTTGGTTCCATCGATCGCGCCTTTGCGCCGGGGTTGGCAGAGGAATTTGGGGAGCAAGCATTCGCCAGACGTTCAGCACCAGCGCGTTTTGGTCATCGGTGTGCGCTTTGTAGTAGGCGTTGATGGCGCTCACCACCTGCACGGGCCAGCTCGAGAACGTTTCATCATGAGCGATCCACGTCAGGTAATCCTGTGCCCCTTGGACAAAGCCCAGCCGCTCTGGTGACTCCGCATTATCGAGCCACCAGTGGCCGTCGAAACGCCAATCCTTTTGTACCGGGAATTCAGGACTTACGTAGTAAGGATATTTCCGCCGGATCGGCGGCAGCGGGCCCCGCTTACCGTCAGTGCGGTCCCGAAACCGCGAGAGAATCACGGCAACAGCCTCGTTTTCTCCATTCCGGCTAGAAGCGACGTGGTCCCAAACATGATCATCGTAGTAGCCGACAGAACGCGAGTACTTCTGCGGCGGATCATTCAAGTAGGTCTGCAAGCAACCGAGATAACCCTGCAGATAGCCTATCCGCTCTGGATACGAGCCCTGCTTGTACCAGTTGCCGTCGAGAAAGCCGTGTGGATGCCTGTATCGTTCGCCGTCCTCGGGATGGGTTCGCACTGGCAGGTAGGCTTCGACCTTGGCCCATGCTTCCACGATAGACAGCGTTTGGTCTCGTGGATGGCTCTCATAGTGCTTGCTAATGGCTTTGTCGACGTCCTCGAGGTCACCACCCCGAGGTCCCTGCAAATCGGCATCTGACCAACAATCGGCAACTCCGATCAGGAATCCCGTTCGCTCCTCCCTTTCTGCGGAGGCCCACCACCGCCCCTCATACGCGACGATCTCTTTCGCTCGACCCGCTGCGTGTTTTTCAACGGTGGCCTCATCCGGCCGACATAACCCCGTAGTGGAGAAAACGGCCGCTAGACACACTGCCCACATAGCCCTAACGCAAAAATCACCGCTGCTTTGGCGCATAGTAACGAACTGGACGGGTGCCGTCAGGAAACGCTTGGTCAGCAGGAACCACGTTGCGCCTTGCTCCGACATTATTGACAATGGGCGCCTCACCTTGCATTTCCGCCAGGCCCGGGTGATCTTCAGGGCGAACCGTGACCATGTGTCCATGATTGGGCATCCCCGTACGCGGATTAGTTCCTGGATTACGTTGCACACCTATCACGCCCACACCCTGATTAGCAAGGTCCTGAGCCTCAGTGGGAGAGACCTGTTGCCAGTCCTTCGATCCCTGCAACTTGTTTGCCGCGTCGTTCGCCACTCTGTAGTTACCACCAGGAGAATACCGCAGGTCGTCTAAGGGACCGCCGATTGCCTTGATCGTTTCCCCGGTGGCCACATTGCAGAAGGTCGGATCTCCCTCGTTACCGCTCCATTGGTATGCGTCGTTCTGCCTCACGGCATCCTGCGCCTGAGTCAGTTTGCCCTGTGGCGTCCAGGGAAGTTTCGCATCCGGCACAGATGGGGCCTTGGGCGACGGCGGCGACGGCGGCTGTGGCGAAAAGATATCGAGCATGTCGTCCAGCCAAGATCCACCTCCACTACCATTCTGATTGTAGATGTCGTCCAAACCAAACCTCCCGTGGAGTACCGCGCTTGCCAAAATCGCCGGAGTTCCAAATGTAGGCAACGCAGACCACGCTGTTATCGCGGCGGCGTCGGCCAGCGGCGATGTGGGAGCTTCGGGGCGCGCCCGGCGCGGCGCTCCTCGGCCAAAAATTTCTCCGTCCAGATGTGCCGCGAAGTCAGATCGGCGGTGCTGATGCGCTCAGCCACGCGCTGCTCGATGGGCGCGCGTCCCGGCCCCAGGCGCGATTTAAGTCCGTAGCGCGCGCTGTCCGCCGGATCATCGCCATCCATTTTCTGGACGTCTTCCACGTTTGCCGGATCGCGCACCAACGTCGGCAGGCAATCGATCAGCCGCTCGCAGTGGTCGGCGATCAGCCATCTGTCGTCTTGCAGCATCTGGTAGATCAACATCCAGCCGCCCACACGATCGTCATCGGCGGGAATCGGCCGCGGCAGGCCGTTTTTCTCCAGCACTTCGCCCAACTGGTCGGCAATCGTCAATTCCGAAGTGTGATGCGCAAACGCATCCGGCGAAAGATAAATCGATTGAATTTTCTCGCCTTTATTCCGCTCCACAATCGCCTGCGCCAGCATGCCCGGCGAGAGATGGTTCTGTACAAACTCTCGATAGGTGATTACGCCCCGGCCGTCCTCTGAGCCCGCCTGCCCTGAGCCTCGAAGGGTGCGGCCAGCACCTGAGCCCGTGCCGCCTGCACCTGAGCCCGTGCGGTCCGTTGTCTGGACTCCGGTGGAGTCCACCGGACTCCTGAAACCGGAGCCAGCACCCGCGTGCCAGTAAACCGCGCTGGGATGCTCGAAGCCCCAGTCAATGGAGATCCACCGCGGCCACCACGGTTCGAGACCGAGTTGCTCGGCGCGCGCGCTATGCCGCCGCACATCGAAAAGATCGAAATACTGTCCGGCGAAGACGTTCCAATCGCCTTCGAGAAACGCCTGCCGCAGGTGCCGCGGAAGCGCGTTCAGCGTCTTCAGATAATCCGCGTCGTCTTTGTAGATCGGATTATCGGCAATCGTGGCGCGAATGAAGGCGTAGTCGCTCGGATCGTATTGCCCCGGACGGTCCATCCCCGGCGCCGGCCGCCGGTCCACCCAGAGCGCCTTCACCCAGGCGTGCCCGATATTGCCGGGGTTGGTCGCCGCGGCCATATTGGGAGTCGTCCTCGGAACCGCGCAGCGATTGCGGCTGGTGAGAAATTGCCACTGGCCCAGCGTGAAGTGGGTGAGCTCGTCAATTCCGATAAAGAGAAATTCCGCGCCCTGGTATTGATAGACGTCATTTTCGCCCGCGGAATAGCCGAAGCGGGTGGTCGAGCCATTGTGCCAGGTGATGATGTGCTTCGCTTCGTCGTAGCTGCGGTAAAGGTCGCGCGGCACGTCCCGGCGAAAATAGCTGATCAGCGAACCCTCGAGTTCCGGAAACGTGCGCCGCAGAAGCAGCGTGTCCACATTGTCAGTGCCAACCGCTTGGCTAATCGCTTCCCAGAGTAGCGCTTTCGTTTTTCCCGGGCCCGCGGCTCCGCCAAATAGCCGATACTTCGCCCGGCAATCGTGAAACTCCTGTTGCCTTTGAAATGGCGTGTAGTAATCGGAAATCCGAACCGTCTGTTCGGCTTCCGCCGCTTGCGCCGAAACCTGCGGCGCCGCAGCTTCCGGCTGGAACTCCACGCCTGTGTTAAACGGCGCGTAGCTTCTTGCCCACGGCGTAAGCCGCCGTTCCGCCGAGCAAGAGCGCGCCAATGGCGTAGTGCTGCACGCTGATGATCACTCCGGCGGCAAACGCCAGTACGCCCGCGAATTCCACGATCTCGCCGATTTTCTGCTTGCTCCACGATGCGCTCACTTCTCGCCTCCTTCTAATTCTTCCGGCTCGTGATTGATTGCCTTATGTGCGGGCAAAGGTATATCCCAGATAATGCGCACACGTCCGGAAGTTCCCGCCGTGGCCGGTTTGCCATAAGCCCAATCGGCAAACGTCTCTAAGGCCCGGAGCCTCGTCGCGGCGCCGCGGTCGTTGCTCTTCTCGATGACCTCGCATCCGAGCGCCGCCGGGTTGCACGCCGCAAAGATCGCCAGCGCTAACTCGCGATGGTTCCGCGGAATCGGATGGGCTTTTGTCAGCCTCGGCGGCGTTTCGACTGCATCCTTGTGAGCCTTGACGGCGAGGCGCTCTGCGCCCCCGTCGCCCTCGCAATCATTGCGTTCGATCTGTTCCCCAGCCGCGCGCTCTTCCGCCGCCGGGGAATTTTCGCCAATTCGCTTCCTTCCCATGTCAGTAGCCCCAGCACTGATAGCGGATCACGTCGCTCGCCGTGCCCGTAATGGTCATGGCTGTCGCCGACGTATAGGTAAAACTTACGGCGTTCGTCACCGTGGTCTGATCGCTGCCGTTGCATTGATAGGTCGTGGCACCAGTCCATACATCGTTGCCACTAAAGGTCACGGCCAGAGCCCCGCTGGAAAGCGTGCCCGTGGTCTGCACGCGATGCGTCCAGATGCGCGAGTTGGTTCCCGAATCGCTCACTGGCGTGGTTGCGCCGGTAATGAGCGCGCCGTTCTCCTGCGTCTGGTTGACCCCGGCGCCGATGCTCAGCCCGGTAACAAAATTCCGTATCCACGGATTGTTGATCACCGCATTGGCGAAGCTCTGCGATCCGCCAGTGGCCGTATTCGTTAGGCTGATTCCTTTGCTGCCCGCCCCGCTCGCCCCAAGACACTTTAGCCCCGGAGTGATGGTCAGGTTATCGACCACCGGGTTGTTAGCCCCACTGGTGAATACATCGAGGCAGTCTGCCGTTGAAGATGGCGGCATCAGGCAGCGCACATTCCCAATGGTGATGTTCCCGATCACCTGTCCTGTGGTAGTGCCAATCTGCATGCAGGGCTGAGTCGTGCTCCAGCCATTCACCGGAGTGATGCTGATCGTATTGGTGTCGCCGCCCGCGTTAAGATTGACCGTGAAGTTCCTGGAGTCCAACGCCTGAAAAGGCATGAGGCTGCTGGAATTGGTCTCGTGAACGATGCCGTTTATGGTGAAGTCGGCCGAATCGTTCATGATGATCCCGCCGCCAAACGCTTCGATCCCGTTATCGTCCACGATCACATCGAACTGGCAATGCGCGGCGCAACTGCCGGAGAACATCGCGTCATTACCCAAAGAGCCGGTCAGGGAAATGCGCATCTTCACATGGGAGTCTATGGGGCCCAAGCCATTACAATTCCAGCCACCCTTAAAGCCGGTATCCGCTGTTTGAACCGTCGCGTCGATGTTCACGAGCGAGATCGGCGCGGTTCCGCCAGGCTGGTTATTCGGGCAGAGCTTAATCGCGATTCCAGTTGCGCTGGATTCTACTAAATCACCGTGGCGGGTGGTGATCGTGACATCGCTGATCGGGTTGTGTGTGGCTGGCGTGCTGTTGTCGATAACGATGAGGTGATCGCTCGCGGCAGGACTCCATACGTCGAGTGAGTGATGCGAGCCGCCGCTGATGTTCACAAAGCCCGCGCCCGAATCCGTGCACGTAGAGGAATTGGCGTTGAGCTCCACGTTGTCGAGCGTGATGTTGTTGACGGGCGTTGCCGGCGTGTCCACAACCAGCGGAGCGCAGGTTCCCGAACTGACCGTACTCAGGCCGCCGCCGCGAATGGTGAAGTTGTTCGCGCCATTGCCTAAGTGGAAAAGATTTGTTGAGCCGGTTAGCTGCCGGATCGTGACACCGGGAGCCATTTCTACCGTGATGGCCGTGGTCCCGAATCCGCTGGTGCCCGAAAGGCCGCCCGCGCCGCCCGGCACAATCACGGTGGTCGCGCCGAAGTTGGTCCCGCCGCTGCCACTGCCGCCCGAGTTGTACGACCCCGGCGGAGTTCCTTGGGGACTCAGAAGAAACATCAGTGGCTGCGGCAGCAGCACCGCCGCAAGAAACAGCAGGAATTTCTTCACTTTCCGTCTCCAAAAGAAAACGGCCCCGATTTTCTCGGGGCCGTCCGTGAAGTTAAACCACCCAGGCGCGAGGTTCCGCCAGGGGCGGAATCCTACGGCTGAGGGATCCCACAGTTTCTTCCGGGATTCCGGGAATGCGGAACACCATCCTCTTAGCCCCGCCGCCCTGGGGTTGTCGTGCGCCGCAATGTCCCGCCACTGCGGGAGCTTGCGGCGCCTAGAGAAGTCCGCGCCGTCAAAAAAGTCCCGCTATAATCTCCGCCCTTTTATAATCTCCGCCCTTTTTATAATCTCCGAATGTCTGCCGTCACATTCACCCCATTGGTGCGGCTGCGCAGCAGCAGGCGCACAAATGTCGCCAGCACGGTCGAACCATCGAAGTGGAACGTCTGGTTCGTCGCATCCACCGTGGTGAGATTTCCGTTCGCGCAGGTCTGATATTGCGCGTCCGCGTCCACGTCGCTCACCTGCACGTCAATCTCGAAGCTGCCCGGCGCGCCGGAGAAAAATCCAGTTACCGAGAACCCACCGGGGCCGCCTTCTTTCATGCCGAGTGCGACTCGCTGGCTGGCGGAGGCTCCGCCGCTTCCCGGTGCCGGCTGCTCGGCATTCCACACTTGCGCGAAATCACCAGGCCAGATCGCGCTCGGCGGCAAAGCATTGCTATAACTCGGCATGGTCTCCTCCGTTTGCCGAACGCGCGCGCGCCTGCTGCGCGCGCGTCGAGAAGTTAGGGCACCCAGCGCCGGTGTTCCCGGCTCTTCGCCGCGAACGTGTCCCTTACCGCGAAAAGGCTACCAACAGGATGCGCTTTTCGCGGAACACAAAGTCCAGCTTCGCGGCGCCGAGAAGTCGCCCGGCGCGCTAAAAGAAGTCCCTGCGGCGCTTAATTAAGTTGCAGGGTGCAGACCACGCCGGCCAGCGTCTCCGAGGCCTGCGAGGTCACCTGAATCTGGATCGGTTGGCCGAGGGTCACATTCGCCGTGTGCGTGGTGTCGCTAATGCTCGTGCCCGTGCCGAATGTTCCCGTGATCCCTGCGCCGGAGAATGTGCCGCTCGAAACCGGCGCGGTCCGCACGGTCACGGCGCCGGAGCTCGCGTTCACGCCGCCGGTCGTCGCCGTGCACTGCAAATTCCGCAGCGTTCCTGTGCGCGGCGCGACAAAGGTGGCGTTGGTTGCGGTGGTATTGATGAAGGCATTCGTCGCCGCTCCCGGGGAAAGCAGGT
>WNGQ01007513.1_pt1 | contig 10463 bp, 10 predicted proteins | sample 5407661 | NCBI WGS metagenome assembly WNGQ01 (sample SAMN13153382, study PRJNA577476) | soil metagenome | isolation source: 60 cm soil or saprolite under Garry oak tree replicate 2 | place: USA:California | collected 2016-06-15 | reverse complement strand
GACGGGGATGGGACCAGGCCGCCGCCGCACGATTCCTCTTCTGATGATGACGAGTCGGGCGCCACATCAAGCCTTGCTCTGCCGGAAGCGACGGAAAGTACTCCCGTGTTTCAGATTGCTGCCAATGCGCAGGAGCACGAGTTGAACGTGCGGCGCGGCAATGAGGTCTTTAATCAAGATTGTGCCGGCTGTCATGGCGCTGACGGCCGGGGCAATGGGGTCGCAGGTCAAGCGCTGTTGCCCAAACCAACAGATCTGACCGCCGCGCGCTTTTCCGATGAATTCCTGCGGCAAACGCTTTGGAATGGCGTGCGTGGGGCCCCGATGCCTTCGTGGCGCTCGTTGCCGCTGCGCGATTTGAGCGCGTTGAGTGCCTACGTGCAATCATTTCATTCGTCCACCAATTCAAGCACCGTCGTACCCGAATCTCTAGCGCGCGGGAAAGCCTTGTATGAGAAAGACTGTCTTGCTTGCCACGGATCAATTGGCGATGGGAAGGGTCCCGCCGCCGCCACCCTTACGCCGCCGCCCTCTAATTTCAAAATGATACAGCCGGACTTTGAGTATATTCTCAAAGTATTGCGTGATGGCATTCCCGGCACATCTATGCCGGTGTGGAAGGATCAGCTCTCCGAATCAGACAACGCTGCGCTTGCCGGCTATGTGCGCTCCCTCTATGAAGAGCCCAAATAAGACGTTCCCGCCTTCGCCCCATGCGCGGATGCTGGCATTTCCAGCGGCGACTGCGAGCAAAAAGTGCACGCAAGCTGATGATCCTCAGAACCAGGGCTGGTCCGTGGCACCCGCCGGGAATGAGAAGTATTCCTTCCCAATGTGTCCCGGCGTTGAGTCTGATAAACCTGGCGATTGTCCCAAACGCGGGATGGCTCTTGAGCAGAATCCCGCGTTTCAGGAAGAAATAAAGCCAATCTATACCTGTCCGATGCATCCTGAGATCCGCCAGGATCAACCCGGCTACTGCCCAATCTGCGGAATGGCTCTCGAGCCCGTTGCAGTGGCGGGGCAACCGAAGGAGGAAAATTCGGAGGCTAGAGATATGACGCGGCGCTTCTGGATTGCCGCGATTCTCAGCACGCCAGTTTTTCTGCTGGCCATGGCGCACTTCATTCCGGCCCTGCATCTCGCCCACTGGATTCCACCGCGGCTCAACCAATGGATCCAATTCCTTTTTACAACGCCGGTGGTTCTCTGGGCCGGTTGGCCGTTTTTTGTCCGCGGCTGGAATTCGCTTCGCACACGCCACCTGAACATGTTCACCCTTATTGCGCTGGGCGTGGGTACGGCGTACGGCTTTAGCGTCGCTGCACTCTTCTTTCCACAAGCGTTCCCTTCGGGCTTCCGAACCGGATCAGTTATTCCGCTCTATTTTGAGGCCGCCGCTGTAATCACCACGCTGGTTCTGCTTGGTCAGATGCTTGAGGCCCGGGCTCGTAACCGCACCGGCGGCGCCATAAAAGCCTTGCTGAATCAAGCCGCCAGGATCGCCCGCGTGATCCGAGACGGCAAAGAGGTGGAAGTACCCGTCGCCCGCGTGCAGAAAGGCGATCTCCTCCGCGTTCGGCCCGGAGAAAAAATTCCCGTGGATGGTGCCATTGTCGAAGGCCAGAGCAGCGTCGATGAGTCCATGATCACCGGCGAATCCATGCCAGTGACGAAAGTCGCTGCGGATAGAGTCACTGGAGGCACGCTCAACCAAACCGGCTCTTTCCTCATGCGTGCCGAGCGAGTTGGCCAGGAAACTCTTCTATCACAAATCGTGGCGATGGTCGCGAGCGCGCAACGGAGCCGCGCCCCCATTCAGCGCCTGGCCGATACAATTTCCGGCTACTTCGTCCCCGTCGTCATTGTCATCGCCGCTCTTACCTTCGTCGGCTGGGCCGTGTTCGGTCCCGAGCCCCGCTTTGCTTACGCCCTTGTGAATGCGGTCGCTGTGCTCATCATCGCCTGCCCTTGCGCACTTGGCCTGGCCACTCCCATGTCAATCATGGTTGGCGTCGGTCGCGGCGCTCGCGAAGGTATCCTCGTCAAAAACGCCGAGGCCTTGGAGACCCTTGAAAAGATCGATATCGTTGTCGTGGACAAAACCGGCACTCTCACCGAAGGCAAACCGCGTCTGGTCAAAATTGTAACCGCACAGGGCCTGGAGGAAAACGAACTTCTGCGAATCGTGGCCAGTCTTGAGCAGCACAGCGAACACCCTCTTGCGGCTGCCATAGTGCAGGGCGCCCGGGAACGCGACTTGACCATCGCAGGGCCAGAACTGTTCGAATCCATCACGGGCGGCGGTCTGGTTGGCCGCGTACAAAATCGTCATGTCCTTATTGGCACTCCGCGTCTGCTCGAATCCAAAGGCATCGCGGGCCTCGAGTCGCTGAAAGGCGAAGCAGAGAAGCTGCAGGACAATGGCGCCACAGTCATTTTCGCGGCAATGGACGGCAAAACCGCCGGCATTCTCGCCATTACTGATCCCATCAAGCAAAGCACTCCGGAAGCCATCGCGGAACTGCATCGCCTCGGGTTAAAAATTGTCATCCTGACTGGTGATAACCAGGCCACCGCCCAGGCCGTTGCCAAAAAGCTAAATATCGATGAGGTCCACGCCGAAGTTGCGCCTCAGGACAAGTATCGGGAAATCCAAAAACTTCGCGGCGCTGGCCGCATCGTCGCCATGGCTGGCGATGGCATTAATGACGCTCCTGCGCTGGCGGCTGCGGACGTTGGCATCGCCATGGGTACCGGCACGGACGTCGCTATCGAAAGCGCTGGAATAACTCTCATGGGAGGCGATCTGCGGGGAATCGTCAAAGCCATCCGCTTAAGTCGTCTCGTCATGCGCAACATCCGGCAAAATCTCTTCTTTGCCTTTATCTACAATGTGCTCGGCGTGCCAATTGCTGCCGGGGTTCTGTATCCATTCACAGGCATCCTCTTGAGCCCCATGATCGCCAGCGCCTCCATGAGCCTCAGTTCGGTATCCGTTATAGCCAACGCCCTGCGTCTCCGAAAGGCCAGATTCTAACGCAATGACTAATGACAGGAAATAATCCATTGCTCACATGAACACAGAAATTTTCGAACCGACTACCACCGAAACCTTAACCCGGGATGGGACAACACCGAGCAGTGGAGTGTTACTCCTCCCCCAACTGAAAGAATACTGATATGTTAAACAAACTTGTTAGGACCAACGACGACTACGCGCTCACGATCGCACGCCTGGTGCTGGGCGTTCTCTTTTTTATTCATGGCGACCAATTGATGCTGGGCTGGTTCGGAGGATACGGATTGAGCGGCTCGATGGAGTTCTTCACTCAGCACTTGGGGATTCCAGCCTCTTTTGCCCTTTTAGCTATCTGTGCCGAGTTTCTCGGCGGTTTGATGTTGGTTGTGGGGTTTTTGGGGCGTGTTGCAGCACTGAGCATCATCGGCCTCATGGCTGTAGCCGTCGTCAAGGTGCACTGGCAGTTCGGGCTTTTCATGAACTGGTTCGGCACACAGAAAGGCGAAGGGTTCGAGTATCACTTGCTGGCTGCAACCCTTGGAGTGGTAATCGCTCTGCGAGGTTCAGGTGCCCTTTCACTTGACCGCCTATTAGCCCGGTTGCGCGGAAGCGTGCCGGTGGAAATGGACCGCCTGGGCACCGGTGCTCACACTGTGACATCCCGATATTCTTGATTTATTGATCTTCATTTCCGAGGGTGACAGAGGGGCTACGTGGAGTCATTCTTTGCGCATGAGCACGCTAGAGCTGATCGAAAAGAGGGCCAAGAGCCTGCCGGGCGACCTCCAAGTAGAGGCGCTCCACTATGTCGAGTTCCTACTCTCACGCCTGGAGGCCCGGGCCGAGTCGGCGGAATGGGCCGAATTCTCGGCCCTGCAATTGGAGAAACATTACGCTGCGGCAGACGCGATCTACGATAAGGATTAGCCGATGCCCGAGCGTTTTTCCCCCGGCGAACTCCTGCTGGCGGCGCTGACCTTCACGAGTCAGGCCGGCGCAAAAAAGAGGCCGGTCATCGCGATTCGCGATGTTGGCGACGACGACCTGCTGGTAGCGCCAGTCAGCGGGCAGGGCCGCCCGAGTTACTTATGATGTAACTCTCGCCGATTGGCAGAAAGCTGGACTGCGTTTGCCATCGGTCGTGCGGGTGGAGAAGCTGGCGACTATCGAAAAATCCACCGTGCTGCGCCGGCTGGGAAAGGCAAGTGCCAACGATTGGGCGACAGTCAAGCAGAGTATGAAGAGGCTTTGCGAGGAAATTCTGAGCGGATGAACTTGGACTTGTGGGAATAACAACTACGCTGCCGCATGACCTGCGCCCCCCAAAAAATCAGACACGCCTTGCAGGTGCAGGAAAGCGTGTCCTCCGCATCTGTCGCCGAGCCGGTCACCACTGGTCTTGCGCCTATTCTTTTTGTCTCACCACGTCATCCATCCAGGAAAAAGTCTTCATCATGGTGGGAAAGCCGAGTGTCGTTGTGCCCAACAAGGCCACGTGATAAATTTCCTCCGGTGAACAACCGGCTTCGAGGGCACGCCGCGTATGGCTATGCACAGCGCCCTCCATCTGGCCGCCTGCTGCGATGGCCAATTTTACCAGGGCACGCGTCTTATCGGACAACGGACCCGCCTCCGCTGTCGCGGCGCCGAGCGCATCATAGGCCTGGAAAACCTGAGGATACTTTTTTTGAAACTGGAGGTAGCGCTTTGGTAATTTGTTCGGACCAGGAGTGTGTGATTGTGTGTCTTCAGCCATAAATATTCCTTTCGCTGATTTTCCCTAGTGTAGTTCTTTTGCACCCACTCGCAAACCTCATTTTGGGAGAAAAATTCAACAGGAGCACACAGAGGAAACGGAGGCGGACATCGGAATCTCTGTTCCCGCTGTATCCCCCTGTTAAAATCTGGTCCGGCGGCGTCGTTCAACTCAGGTTTACGCAGGCCTGCTCAATCCAACCAATTCTCGATTCGCAGGCCGGGCACTTGGGCGAAGTCGGTCGCGTTGCGGGTCAGGAGCGTAGCATCGTGCGCCAGAGCGATGCAGGCGATTTTCAAATCCAAGGTGCCGATGCGCAAGCCTTAGTGCCGGAGCTTGACGAATAGGTCTGCAGAGTCGGCATCCCACGGGAGAATGATCCAGTCCGCGAAGGTTTCGACTTGGCGCTGGAGTTTGGCGTAAGGAGCAATCTGGCGGTGAAGGTCGTGGCGCCGGCGTATTTCGGCGAGCCAGCCGCGCAGTTCCTCCTCGATCGTAATAACGGTCAGCGCTTTATCGAAGACGCTCAAACTGAGCCGTTGGCTGAGCCGTTTGCCGGGCTCCAAGTCACGCTCCAACTCAGAAAAGTGGTCTGTATCAAGAACCAGCAATTTCTTTCTCGTAGGTTTGCTGTTGCCGGTACTCGCGACCAAGCCGAACGGCCTCCTCAAAGTCTGGATCGTCCTTGAAGATGCCAATTGTCCGGCGCCAATCCTTTTTTCGCGTTAGGCGGGTTGGCTCGGCGCTCAACTCAGCCACCTTCTTCTCGAGGTCTTCCACGCGTTTTTCAAGTGTCTGCGACATGCCGGGAAAATAGACCATTGCTCCCGGGGATTCCACAACGAAATTGAGCCACCCATAGCCCACCCATAGCATCCAGCTTGTTGAGGACGCCCCCCTGCTTTACAATCGAGAGTAGGGCGCCTTCGTGCCGATTGTTGCGCTTCAAATGCAAAGTATATGGGCAAATTCAAACCCGTCTCGACCACGCCGCGAGCAATGCTGGGTTACGGCGTGGCTTTTCTGTCGGTTGCCGCAACGCTGCTCGTAGCGCGACTTCAGTTTAATTTGCAAGCGGCGCCCGTTTCGCTGTTTCTTTGCGCTCTCATGTTTACTGCCTGGATCGGTGGACTCAAGGCAGGCGTGCTGGCCACGGTGCTTTCCCTGTTGTCCTTCAAGTATTACTTCCTGGCTCCGGTCCATTCGTTGGCTGTGGAGCCAACTGAGCTGCCGCGTCTGGTCGTCTTCACGCTGGCCGCCGTTTTCGTGCTCGCGATCACCGGCGCACAGAAGCGGACGGAAGAAAAACTCCGCAATACCGCACGAGAACTCCAAACGAATGTTGAGGATTTGAATCGAACACAGCACGAGTTGCATAAGGCGCAGGCAGAACTCGCACATATGACACGCCTGACGACCATGGGTGAACTCACCGCCTCCATCGCGCATGAAGTCAACCAACCGCTCACCGCTGTCGTCAACAATGCCAATGCCTGCATCAGCCTTCTGGAACCCGCGCCGAGCCACTCTGGAGAAGGCGGGCCTGCCGCGCCGGAGAGCCTGGGCGAAGGCGGTCCGGACGGCGCTTCGAACCTTGAAGATATTCGAGAAGCGCTCGGGGAGATACGTGACGATGCCGAGCGCGCGAGTGCCGTTGTCGGCCGAGTACGGCAGTTGGCGAAAAGGGCGCCCGTCGAGAAGTCGCTTCTGGATTTGAGCGATGTTGTCAAAGATGTCCTGTCGCTTGCTCGGTATGAGTCGGTTGCACGCGGTGCCACGATCCGCACCGATCTGTCCCAGGACTTGCCGCGCGTTTCTGGCGACCGTGTGCAGCTCCAGCAGGTTCTGCTCAACCTGGTGATGAACGGAATGGATGCCATGAACACAATCGAGGAATCGCAGCGTGTGCTGATAATTGGCGGGCGCCGCGAAACCCGCGATGGAAGCTCTGAGGCCTTGCTCAGCGTGCAGGATGCCGGCGTCGGGTTCAAACCTGAGGAAATGGACCGGCTCTTCGAAGCGTTCTACACCACGAAACCCGACGGCATGGGGATGGGTTTGGCCATCTCTCGCTCGATCATCGAGGCGCATGGCGGCCGATTGTGGGCCGAGCCAAACTCGGGGCCAGGAGCAACCTTCCTGATAAGCCTGCCTGCCGGTGGCGATAACAACTCATGACGCCACTGAGCAACTATGTTACTATCTTTGTGAGCGACTAGAACCTATTGCGAGCCACCTTGGGAGCCGATTGTCCGCAACAGGACGGTCAATTTACGGTTGAAAAAGGCTAAGTATGGCCAAGGCTGCATCAATCAGCATACCCACCGAGCCAATTGGGAGCATCCCAAGACCGCTTACCCTGATCGAGAGGATCACTCAAGCCGGCAGTGAGGATGCCAATGAAGATCCTGACCTCGCTCCGCTCTTTGAGGATGCGGTTCGAGACACGATCGAGCGGTTTGAAGCTACTGGCTCGCCGGTCGTGACCGACGGCGAACAGAGGAAGTATGCTGGTTTCGCGACGTACTGCGTGCATGGGCTTCCGAACACGGCTCCGGATGGTTTCACCATACCGTTCGCAGACGGTCATACACGCCGACTGTCGCGGCTCACATACGGCCCGTTCAGGTACAGGCGATACGCTGACCGTTATTTGGATGTCGCCCTGCGCTACGCGCACGTCCCGGTCAAGCAGGCGGTGATCTCGCCGTCGGCCTTGAGCCTGATGTACCCCGCCGAGACAATTCCGGATTATTCTCGCGAGCAGTTCATCGAAGATCTGCTGCGCGAACATGAAACCGAGATACGGCGCTGCCTGAAAAAGGGCGCGTATAAGGTGCAGGTGGACTTCACCGAAGGACGCCTGGCCGTAAAGGTTGATCCTTCCGGGCATCTCTTGAACAGCTTCATTGACCTCAACAATCTGGCGCTGGCGCGTTTCTCGTCAGAAGAGCGCCGGCGCATTGGGGTCCATACCTGCCCGGGGAATGACCTCGATTCGACGCACAGCGCCGATGTTGATTACGCAGAGTTGCTGCCCAGCTTGTTCGAGCTGAAGGCGGGAAATTTCTACATCGCGCTCGCGGGTGAGCCGGATCGTCGGCGCGTCCTCGAAATTATACGCAAACATGTGAGACCGGATCAGCGGATTTTCGTCGGAGTCATTGCTCCGATCAACCCAAACATCGAGACCCCGGAAGAGGTGCGGGACCGTGTACTGGAGGCGTCCGAGTACATCCCGATCGAGCAGCTTGGAACAACCGACGACTGCGGATTCTCGCCTTTCTTTGATAACACGTCCTTGAGCCGTGACGCGGCTTTTGCCAAGATCCAGGCGCGTGTGCGTGGCACGGAAATGGCCGCACAATTGATCGGAGCCCATCAATGACGACGAAAGATGACGAGGACAGACTCCTTCGCTCGGTGGCCCTGCAGAATGCCAGCAGCATCCTCATCGCCCGGCAACGTGCGCAGCAGCGCCAGGAGGCGTACTTGGCGGAGGCGCAAAGGCTCAGTCACACCGGAAGCTTTGGCTGGAGAGTTGCCTCCGGCGAGATCGCCTGGTCGGAGGAAACCTTTCGAATCTTCCAGTACGACCGAACCACGACACCGACCGTGGAAAGTGTGCTCCAACGTGTTCATCCCGAAGACGCGGCCCAGGTGAAACAGACCTTCGAGCGCGCATCGCAAGATGGGAAGGATTTTGATTTTGAACATCGGTTGCTGATGCCGGATGGTTCCGTCAAACATGTCCATGTTGTGGCTCGTGCCAAGAGAGACGAGCCGGGCGGACTCGAGTTTGTCGGGGCAGTGATGGACACCACCGAGAGCAAGCAGGCGGAACAAGCGTTGCGGCAAAGTGAGAGTAATCTGGCGGAAGCGCAGAGGTTAACGCATACGGGGAGTTGGGTTTGGCGAGTGGCGGGACGAGAAGCCGCGCATCTTTCCGAGGAGTGGTATCGCATCTATTGTTTTGATCCAAAAGAGGGCATGCCGGCTTGGGAAGAGCGGCTCCAGCGCGTTCATCCGGAGGATCGTGCCAACTGGCAGGGGACAATCGATCGAGCAATCCGTGAAAAGTCAGATTACCAAGTGGAATTCCGCATCCTTCTTCCGGATGGGACGGTCAAATACATCCATACGGCCGGCCATCCGGTCCTGAATGCACCTGGGGATTTGGCGGAATTCGTAGGTAGCGCGACGGACATCACCGAGCGCAAGCGGGCCGAGATGTTGCTGGCCGGCGAGAAACGGCTTCTCGAAATGATCGCCAGGGGGGATTCTCGCGCGCGCATCCTCGATGCCCTATGCCGGCTCGTCGAAGAACTGGCCAGCGGTTCTCTCTCTTCAATCCTTTTGTTCGACCCGAAAACCAACCAGGTTCGGCAAGGCGCAGCGCCTGGCCTGCCAATAAAATACACCGAAGCAATTGACGGCCTCGTCATCGGCCCCTGCGCGGGTTCGTGCGGAACGGCCGCTTACCGCGCAGAGCAAGTGATCGTCTCTGACATCGCCAGCGATCCGCTGTGGGCAGATTACCGCGCTCTGGCCCTGGCGCACGGGCTGCAAGCGTGCTGGTCCACGCCGATACTTTCGTCAGCAGGCAAGGTGTTGGGCACCTTCGCAATCTACTACCGCGAACCGCGCAGCCCCACCCCGCAAGACCATGAGCTCATCGGGCAGATCACCCATCTGGCGAGTATCGCCCTCGAGCGCGAGCAGGCCGAAGAAGCGCTGCGGCAGGCGCAGGCGGATCTCGCGCACGTCAGCCGGGTGACCACCATGGGTGAACTGACCGCCTCCATAGCCCATGAAGTCAACCAGCCACTCACTGCGATCGTCAATAATGCCAGTGCTTGTCTGCACTTGCTGGAACCCGCGACGAAGCACCCCGGCGAAGGCCGACCGGACGCTTTTGTGGATTTCCAGGAAGTTCGAGACGCGCTGACGGAAATCGTTGACGATACCAACCGAGCGAGTGCCGTCATTGCCAGAGTTCGGCAGTTGGCGAAGAAAGCGCCGTTCGAGAAGACCCTTCTGAACTTAAGGGATGTCGTTGCCGATGTCTGCGCGCTTGCCCGGCATGAGTGCGCTGCGCGCCAGACAGCGATCCGCGTTGAGTTGACCGATGACCTTCCGCCCGTTCTTGGAGACCGTGTGCAACTCCAGCAGGTTCTCCTGAACCTGGTCGTCAATGGAATGGATGCGATGAACGCCGTCGAGGAATCGAAACGTGTCCTGATAATCTGCGGGCGTAGCCAAATACGCGGTAGAATATCTGAGGCCTGCCTCAGCGTGCAGGATGCGGGCACCGGTTTCAAACCTGCGGAAATGGACCGGCTTTTTGAGGCGTTCTACACGACGAAACCCCACGGCATGGGTATGGGTTTGGCCATTTCTCACTCGATCATCGAGGCGCATGGTGGCCGTCTCTGGGCGGAGCCAAACCAGGGGCCAGGAGCAACGTTCTTGATCAGCCTGCCTGTCGCGCCGAAGCGACCGGGCGAAGACGGGCCTGTCGCGCCGGAGCGCCCTGTTGAGGGCGGACGCGCCGCCGGCGCCAAGGCATGATCGCATTTCAGCAATCACAACCCCGACACTCGACACCCGCATACCTTTGTTTGGCCTGTACCAAGGGACAGTAGAATTCTCATATCGCGTACGGTTATAGTGAGGCATGAATGG
>WNGQ01007512.1_pt1 | contig 10465 bp, 9 predicted proteins | sample 5407661 | NCBI WGS metagenome assembly WNGQ01 (sample SAMN13153382, study PRJNA577476) | soil metagenome | isolation source: 60 cm soil or saprolite under Garry oak tree replicate 2 | place: USA:California | collected 2016-06-15 | reverse complement strand
TCGATCTCCCCGCCGGTGCTGGCGTTGAAGACGCGAACATCAAGACCGAGCGCGCGGCCCGCCACGGCCACGTCCCGGGCCGTCGGCTCGGCTGTTGCCGCAGTGGTTGGATTGACGAGCACGGCAACGCGCTTGGCCCTGGGCAACAGCTCGTGCAGCAGCGCCAATCGTTTGGCCACCAGCTCGGCGCCAAGGAAGTAGAATCCGGTGACATTTCCATCCGGCCGATGGAAGCTCGACACCAGACCCATTTGCACGGGGTCGCCGCCGCTCACGAATACGATCGGGATGGTTTGTGTCGAGCGCTTGGCCGCGAGTGCTGCGGGTGGCCCCGAGGCGAAGATCACTGCGACCTGGCGCCGGACGAGCTCAGCGGCAAGCTCCGGCAACCCCTCCGTGCCGCTGTCGGCCGAGCGGTACTCGATCGTCACGTTCTGCCCCTCGACGAAGTCCTCCGCGCCTAAGCCCCTGCGGAACGCAGCGAGCCAATGCTGGCGCCTATCGAGCGCGGGTCCGAGGAAGCCGACCACCAGCATCGCCCGCCGCTGCGCCCGCGCCGCGAATGGCCACGCGGCTACCGCGCCGCCGAGCACACCGAGAAATTCGCGCCGCCTCATGCGTCCAACCCTAGGCATTGGTAACGGCGAGACTATAACACTCTGGCAGGGACGCGAGTGGCTTCCAGGCGCGTTGTTGGGGGGCGACGGCCGATGTCCGAGTGGGGTCAAACCCGGTCTTGCTAGGATTTACGCTCCACGTCAGCTTAGGTGCCGCAACCGGAATTCAAGTGACGCGCACGATGTCGCGGTGCCCAATCCGCAAGGCTGTTGTTCCAGAATAAGTCGTTCCGAGGATTTCAGCCAAATAATGGAGGATGCCGATGAAGTACATGATCAGCTGGTTCGAACGTCCGCAAGGATCGCCTACGGAGTACGAGAATGCCCAGAAGCGGATACTGGAGGTTTTCACGCAATGGAAGGCGCCCGCCAATTTCAAGATCGAGTTGTTCGTTGTGAGAGTGGGCGAGTGGGGCGGGCATATGTTGGTGGACTGCGACGATCCGTTGGCCGTTCTCACAAGGTATGCTCGACCTGGCCTGCTTTTGAATTCCAGGCACGACCCGTGATTGCCGTCGAGGATGCGGTCCGGGTCGAACTCGAAGCGATTGCCTGGCGCGATGGCCTCAAACGCAAGTGACAATCGAGAGGACCACGTCACATTCACCTCGCGGGAACCGGCGGCCCTAACGTTGCTCCATGCGGGATCAAGAAAGCGGCACTCAATGCTTGGCGCGACCTGCCGGCGACCTGCGGTCCCCGCACGAGCTGCTGCAATCGCTTCGTTCGTTGGCGGCGGGCAGGCGTTTGGGATCGGATCATGGCTGGTCTGGCGGCGGCGCGGTGCTTCGGACGGATATGGGTTCGGGGCACACCACGCGCCGCTGTCGCCGAATATCGTGGCGCGGCACTGGTCGAGGGTCTTGAAGCCGCAATTATAGGTATAAGCATCAGACCACGCGCACCAGGCGCCCGCATTTGCCGCTCCCGCGTGCAGGAGGAGCGCCACCAACGCGATCGCGATCGCCGCCATCCTTCGCATCGCGCGCCTCCTTGCTTCACCGCCACGGTGCGTTCGTCGCGGCGCGCCGTTTGCATGCCGGGAGCATCGCACACAAACCGGCACACGCGGAACCGAAGCCGGACAAAGTCGGTAAACCATCCGATGGGACGAACCGGGGACCCGCAGGTTGGTTCGTCTTTTCTTTTGGCTGGGGGACTAGGATTCGAACCTAGATTAACGGAGTCAGAGTCCGCTGTTCTACCGTTGAACTATCCCCCAGTGCGGGTTTTGCCGCCGGGTTTTTGCGTCGCGTCGGCGCGCCGCGACCCGGGCTTGCGCCTGGTTGCTCGCGCCGCGCGGCGTGCTGGTCGCAGACTTGCCGGCGGGTCCGGATTTGCGCCGTATATAGGGCCATCCCGGACGAGGGTCCACCCCGGCACCCCGTCAAGCGAGCGGCACGAAGTCGTATTCACCGACACCCTGCAGCACGAGGAACACGGCGGAATTCTCGCCCGCATTGGTGACGAGATGCGGCCGCTTCGGCGGCACCGTATAGGTCTCGCCCGGCTCGAGCCGCACCTCCTCCTTGGGCTCGCGCAGAAAAATGCGGATGGTGCCGGCCAGCACATAGAAGGTGTCCTTCACGTTGCTGTGGCAGTGCCACGGCACCTTCTGCTTCGGGCCGATCTGCAGCTCGGTGATGCGGAAGCCGGGCCGCTCGGCATGGATTGCGCGGCGCTCGACTTCGTAGAGCCCGCTCGCATCCTTGACCGCCTGCATGTCTGCTCCTCCCTGCTCGCGACCACGCCGCACACGAGGCGCCGTCGGGTTGCCCATATGGGCGCAGCCGTTCAAGTTACAAATAGGCAATTCACAATCCAAACACGTATTTTAGCGAATTGAATCGACTTAACCCTCTGGTCCATCCCGATATTTTTACAAAAATACCTCCCGAAAATGGCCGATTCTGCACGTCCGCCACACGAAATCGACCCCGCCGGGCTCAACGGGCGATGGCGCCGGTTACCTGCGGCAACATCCGTTGTGCGATCGCCCGGTAGCCTTCGGGAGTGAGATGTTGCCCATCGGGTTGATGCGGCAAGCCGCGGAAATTGCCGTTCTCCAGCATGATCACCTTGATGCCGCGGGCGCTCAGCCGCTGCGTGATTGCCGATATGTTCGCGCCGCGATCGGCCCCGGTACCCTTTCGCATATCGTTGCCGCCCGGCTGCAGGATGACCACTTTTGTTCCGTTGGGCACCGCGCTTCCGAGCCGACCCAGCATGCCTCCCGTCGTATCGCCGTTGATGCCGGCATTCTCGACGCGCACGCTGTATCCCTTCGCCCGCAGCATCGCTTCGAGCTGCGCCGGATAGGCTTGGCTGCGCGCCACGCCCTTGCCGTAAGTCTGACTGGCGCCCAGCGCGACGACCTGTGCCTGAGCCGATCCCAGCCAGGCGAGCAGCGCAACGCAAGGAAGCAGCGCCGTTGCAGCCGATCTCAAAGCCCGGCAAAACACCTGTGTCATTGCCGCCTCCGTCCGCTCACGCGCTGTTCGTTGCCGGCCCGCACCAGCCCGGAAGGTAATGCGCCTCCTGGCTCTTGGCCAAGCCCAGGGCCTTCTCCATCGCCTTCGCGAAATCCTTCTGCACCGCCTTTCGGTCCATCCGGCGGCGCAGGAAATCGGCCCACAGAAATTCGCTGAACGGCGTCGTCTCCTTGGCAAAGCCACCCGCCCGCCTGAGCTCCCCGGCGAGACTGCGGAACGGATCGTCGAGCAGATCGCCCACCGATTTGGGAATGGCGCGGAAACCGCGACGCTGGCCGTCCTCGTCGTAGGGATGCACCCAGCCGCGATGGTCGAGCACGACCCAAAACGCGTCGGGCTCGAGCGCCCTGAGATCCGCCACCACGGTGATCAGCACGTCCTTGACGCCCTCGTCGAGCAGCGCGCGGGAGAGGTGATGATGATCGATGACGTAGGGCCGTTCCTTCGGCCCGAGGATGACCGGGATCATGTGCTTGCCCAAAAATTCGCTCTTCTTCTTTCCCTTGTAGTCGCGCCAGCGCTGGCGCTTCTCCTCCACCTCGCGCATGCCCACGGTGATTTGCGTGGGGCGCAGGTCCTCGATCGGAACCGGATGGAGGGTGGGCTCGCGTACGGTAACCATGGATGCCTCCGCGTTCGGTTTCAGTCCAAGATCTGTCCGCCGTCGTAGCTCGCGGCGATGCGCCCGAGCATGATCCGGAATTGATCGGTCTCCATCAGCTTGGCGTAGAGCTCCCGCACGTTCGCCGCGTCGATCCCGGTCGGGCCAGGCACGCCGTCCGGGTGTTTGTCCACCGGGAACAGGCGTGCGATCGCGGCTGCGCGATCGGACGCATCCGGCTCGCGACGAAGCTCTGTCTGGCTCTCGTCGAGGATGAAGGCGAGCAGCAGCTCCGAGTCGAGCCGCGGCAGCCTGGCCAGGAAACCCGCGACCAGCGCCCGGGCGAATGCATGGTCCGGATGGTCGGTCCGGTCCGGGGCGCGGTTGGTGTGGCCGAGGTGGGGGACCACGAGCCAGGGCGCGGCCTCTTTGGGAAAGCGCGCGATCAGCGCTGCGTCCTCGCGCGCCACGTAGAACCGGTTGAGCCCGTCGAACAGCACGAAGACGTAGCCCTGGTCGAGCAGGAAGGGTTCCCATTCGGCGAAATTCTCCGCCATGGTGCCGGGGGCGAGCGCTTCGAGCAGCACGACGCGGGGGCGAAAGCGGCGAAAATCGCCGCCGGCGAGCACGTCGCCTTCGGCGCCCTCGACGTCGATCTTGAGAAAATCGATGGGTCCGACGCCATGCTCCTCGCAAATCGCGGAAAGCGTCGTCATCGGCATCCGGCAGGTGTGAAATCCCGCGCCGAATTTCCGAGCGTTGCGCGCGTGCTCGGGAAAGATGCTGGAAAACCCGTTGAGGCGCTCGACGACGTGGAAATCGACCTCGCCCGCGGCGCGGCCCAGGAGTTTTGGCACCGCGACGTCGCGGGGACGCACCAGGGGGTAAAGCTCGACGAGCCGGCGCTGCGGCTCGACCACCAGCCCACGCCAGCCCCTGAGATAGAACCAGCACGAGACGTTGTCGGCGACCGGGTGTCCGGCGCCGACATCGATATAGAACCCGCTCGCCTGGCCCTCGAAGGCGCGGGCGAGGTGGTAATCCTCGAGATTGGCGGCGTAGGACAGATCCATGGGCGTTGGGCGGAAACCGCGGCGGCAAAATCATAGCCGACAAACCGCTCTGCCGTCCCGGCTTCCGCCGCGGCGGGTCTGCACTCGCTTGGCTGGGGGGACGCGGGCGCGGCTCGAGGCCCGCCGTGGTTGCGCCGACCCGCCGCGCTCCTTAAGATTTGCCCGATATCGATACGCAATCGCGGCCGGCCGTGGAGCCGAGGGGCTCCGGCGCGGCAGGAAGGTTTCAAATGCGAGACGAGGCCCGGGCGAGCTCCGGCCTCGACCCTGCGCGCGGCGCGCCATGGCGGCGCTCGCGGGGTCGGCGATGGCCGCGCTCTACGGCTGAGCGCACCTATCGCGGGCCGACGTACGCCGCGCTCGACCTCGGCACCAACAATTGCCGGCTGCTGGTCGCGCGACCGACCCGCGACGGCTTCCGCGTCATCGATGCATTTTCCCGCATCATCCGCCTGGGCGAGGGGGTCCTGGCGAGCGGCCGGTTGAGCGAGCCGGCGATCGCCCGCGCGCTCGAGGCGCTCGCGGTCTGCCGCGACAAGATGCGCAACCGCGAGGTGACGCGCGCCCGCCTGATCGCGACCGAAGCCTGCCGCGCCGCCGAGAACGGCCCGGAATTCTTGGCTCGCGTCACAGCCGAGGTCGGGATCGAGCTCGAAGTGATCGATCGCGCCACCGAGGCCGAGCTTGCCGCCAGCAGCTGCACGCCGCTGCTCGATCCGGAGGCGGAGGACGCCATCCTGTTCGACATCGGCGGCGGCTCCTCCGAGCTCGTCCGCCTCGGGCGCAGCCGGTGGAACGGCGGCGGACCGCCGGTCCCGGAGATTCGCGGCTGGGCTTCGCTGCCGGTCGGCGTGGTCACCCTGGCCGAGCGCCACGGCGGCATCGACGTCGAGCCCGCGCTCTACGAGGCCATGGTCGTCGAGGCCGCGCGCCACGTTGACGCGTTCGCGGCCGCGCACGGCGCTGGTCTTCGCCTCGAAGCCGCGCATTTGCTCGGCACCTCCGGGACGGTGACGACGATTGCCGGCGTGCATCTGCGGCTGCCGCGCTACGAGCGACGCTATGTCGACGGCTGCTGGATGACCGATGCCGAGATCTCGCGCGTGCTCGAGCATCTGGTGGCGCTGAGCTACGCCGAGCGCGTGGCGAATCCGTGCATCGGCTCCGAGCGCGCCGACCTCGTGCTCGCCGGCTGCGCCATCCTCGAGGCGATCCGGCGCGCGTTCCCGTGCAAGCGCCTGCGCGTCGCCGATCGCGGCCTGCGCGAGGGCATTTTGGTGCAGCTCATGCGCGAGGATGGCGTGTGGGGCCGCGAGCCTGTCCCCGTCGTTCCGGGGTCCCCATCGCGCGAGCGCGATGGGGAATGATGCGCGAGCGATGGCTCGTCCGCTCAAGGCCCGCGTCAAGACCGGCAAGGGCCGCTCGGTTTCCTCGAAACGCTGGCTCGAGCGTCAGCTCAACGATCCCTATGTGGCGCGCGCCCAGCGCGAAGGCCTGCGCTCCCGCGCCGCCTTCAAGCTCGCCGAGATCGATGCCAAGCATCATCTGCTCAAGCCCGGGGCGCGCGTCGTCGACCTCGGCGCCGCGCCCGGCGGCTGGAGCCAGGTCGCGGCCAAGCGCGTCGGCGCCGCCGAGGGCAGGGGGCGCGTCGTCGCGATCGACGTGCTGGAGATGGAGCCGATCGCGGGCGTCGAGTTCCTTGCGCTCGACTTTCTCGACGCGCAGGCGCCGGACCGGCTGAAAGCCATGCTCGGCGGGCCGGCCGACGTCCTGCTGTCCGACATGGCCGCGAACGCGACGGGCCATCGCCGCACCGATCATCTCAAGATCATGGCGCTCGCGGAAGCCGCCGCGGAGTTCGCCCGCGAGATCTTGGCGCCGGGCGGCGCCTTTCTGTGCAAGGTGTTTCAAGGCGGCACCGAGGCCTCGCTGCTCGCGGGCCTCAAGCGCGATTTCGAAACCGTCAGGCACGTCAAGCCGGCGGCAAGCCGCGCGGGTTCCGCCGAGCTCTATCTGCTCGCCACTGGGTTCCGTCATCGCGGCGGCTGATCGCCGCGCGTTGCCGGCAGCGAGGCGCCGCCCGCGAGCTCGGCTCCGGCATCGGCCGGGAGCTGCCAGAACAGCAGGGCCGATGCGCCGGAGATCGCCGCGACCACCAGGAAGGCCGGCGGAAAATCCCCGGCCCCGATCGTCGGCACCGATTTCCACTGCACCACGATCTCGACCACCGCGGCCCCGAGCGCGACCCCGGTCGAGAGCGAGAGCTGCTGCCCGGCCGCCGCGAGCGAGGTCGCCCGGCTCATGCGCTCGGGCCTGACCTCCGCATAGGCCATGGCGTTGATGCTGGTGAACTGCAGCGAACGGAAGAAGCCGCCGACGAGCAGAACCGCAATGATCAGCCAGAATGGCACGCCGGGCGAAAAGCCGGCGCAGGCGGCGATGAACAGCGCGCTCACGAGCGCGTTGACGATCAGCACGGAGCGAAAGCCGAAGCGCTTGAGGATGGTCGCGGCGGCAGCCTTCATGGTCAGCGCGCCGAGCGCGGCCGAAAACGTGATCAGCCCGGATTCGAACGGATTGAGCTTGAAGCCGAGCTGCAGTAAGAGCGGGAGCAGGAATGGCAGGGCGCCGACCCCGACGCGGAACAGGAATCCGCCGATGAAGCTCGCCCGGAAGGTCGGCAGCGCGAGCAGCGAGAAATCGAGCACCGGAGCGGCAACCCGCCGCGCGTGGACGAGATAGCCGGCAAAGCAGCCCGCGCCGCCGATGATGAGCCCCACAACGGCCCATCCCGGCAGATAATTGAGCCCGGCGACCGAGAGGCCGAACGCCATCCCGGCAATGCCGGTGCCGGCGAGCACCATGCCGAGCAGGTCGAACCGATCGTTGGTCGCAACCCGTACGTCCTCTATGTAACGCGTGGCAAGCAGAACGCCGAGGAGCCCCATCGGCACGTTGATCAGAAAAATCCAATGCCACGACGCGTAGGTGGTGATGAAGCCGCCAAGCGGGGGCCCCATGACCGGCCCGATCAAGGCCGGCATCGAGACCCAGGCCATGGCGTCGATCAGCGCTCGCTTGTCGACCGAGCGGATCAGCACCAGGCGGCCGACCGGCGTCATCATCGCCCCGCCCATCCCCTGCACGATGCGCGCGACCACGAAATCCGTCAGCGAAGAGGATGCGGCGCAGCCGATCGAGCCCAGCACGAACACGACGATCGCGGCTCGGAACACGGTGCGCCCGCCGAACCGGTCGGCGGTCCAGCCGCTCATCGGGATGAACACCGCGAGCGAAAGCAGATACGAGGTGACCGCCAGCTTGAGCGCCAAGGGGCTGGTGCCGATATCGGCGGCGATCGCCGGCAATGACGTGGCGATCACGGTGGAATCCAGATTCTCCATGAACAAGGCGACCGCCACGATGAGAGCCACCAGACGGTCACGGCGCATCGAGGGGAGGGGTGTTCGAGGACGGGCCGACCGGCCGCCCGGTCCGGCCGGGCGCCGCGGTTGCGGAGCGGATCGAGAGTCTACATATCAGGCAGCGGCATTCAAAGGCCGGCGGACATCCCCATGATCTACCTCCTCGCCGCACTGTTGCCGCCGCTCGGGCTTCTGCTCAACGGGCAGCCGTTCTCGGCCGTGCTCAACCTCGTGCTGATTGTCCCGTGCCTGATCTTCGGTCTCGTCTTTCACATTTTGCTGATCGTCCCCTCGCTTCACGCCATCATCGCCGTGCACATGAAGCGCGAGGACCGCAGGCATCGCGCGATCGTCGATGCGATCGAGCGCCACGGTCCGCCGCCGGGCTATTCGCGCTGAGCGGGATGCTGGCTCGGGCACCCTCTCCCCTTGCGGGAGAGGGTGGCTCGTTGCGAGCGTCAGCGAGCAAACGAGCCGGGTGAGGGGTCGTTGCAAGACAAGCACCCCTCACCCGGTCGATCTTCGTTTCACTCGGATCGCCCACCCTCTCCCTGAAGGGGAGAGGGTACCCGAGCGTGAGGCCCCACACCGTGCCGCGCATTTGACACACCTGGGATTCGCACACCGCGCCCTAGGAATCGCGCCCTAGCCGTGCTATCGACCGGCGCCAACTCCGCACCGGAGGTGCTCGACCGCCGGTCCGGCTTTCGAGCCGGCCGATGCAGGTCTGCATTCCCGCGGTCCCGCGACCCAAGGAGCTTGGCAATGGCGGCAAAAATCGACGGAAGCCCGCGCGAAGCGCTCACCTTCGACGACGTGTTGCTGCAGCCGGGGCTGTCCGACGTGCTGCCCTCCGACGTCGACATCCGCTCGCGGATCACGCGCAGCATCGCGTTGAATATTCCGATCGTCGCCTCGGCCATGGACACCGTGACCGAGGCCCGCATGGCGATCGCCATGGCGCAAGCCGGCGGGCTCGGCGTCCTGCATCGCAATCTCGACCCGGAGGACCAGGCCGCGCAGGTGCGGCAGGTGAAGAAATTCGAGTCCGGCATGGTGGTCAATCCGGTCACCATTCATCCCGACGCGACGCTCGCCGAAGCGCTCGGCCTGATGAAGAGCCACGGCATTTCCGGCATTCCGGTGGTGGAACGCAGCGCCGAGGGCTCGCCCGGCAAGCTGGTCGGCATTCTGACCAACCGCGACGTGCGTTTCGCCAACGATCCGCGCGAGCAGGTCGCGGAGCTCATGACCACGGACGGCCTCGTCACGGTGCGCGAAAGCGTCGGCCAGGAGGAAGCCAAGCGCCTGCTGCATCAGCATCGGATCGAGAAGCTCATCGTCGTCGACGCGCAATATCGCTGCGTCGGCCTCATCACGGTCAAGGATATCGAGAAGGCGGTGGCCAATCCCCACGCCTGCAAGGACGAGCAGGGGCGGCTGCGCGTGGCCGCGGCGACGACCGTGGGCGAGGCCGGATTTGTCCGCACCGAGCGCCTGATCGCGGCGGGCGTCGACCTCATCGTGGTCGACACCGCGCACGGCCACTCCCAGCGCGTGCTCCAAGCCGTCGATCGCATCAAGCGGCTCTCGAACGCCGTGCAAGTGGTGGCCGGCAATGTCGCGACCTCCGAGGGCGCCAAGGCGCTGATCGGCGCCGGAGCCGACGCCATCAAGATCGGCATCGGCCCGGGCTCGATCTGCACCACGCGCATCGTGGCCGGGGTCGGGGTGCCGCAGCTCACCGCGATCATGGATACGGTCGCGGTCGCGCGCGCGACCGACACTCCGGTGATCGCCGACGGCGGCATCAAATATTCCGGTGATCTCGCCAAGGCGCTCGCCGCGGGCGCCGACTGCGGCATGATCGGCTCGCTGCTCGCCGGGACCGACGAGGCGCCGGGCGAGGTGTTTCTCTATCAGGGCCGCTCCTACAAGACCTATCGCGGCATGGGCTCGGTCGGCGCCATGGCGCGCGGCTCCGCCGACCGCTATTTCCAGCAGGACATCAAGGACCTTCTCAAGCTCGTGCCGGAAGGCGTCGAGGGCCAGGTGCCCTACAAGGGCACGGCCGCCAACGTGCTGCACCAGCTCGCCGGCGGCCTGCGCGCCGCCATGGGCTATGTCGGCGCGAAGACCATTTCCGAGTTTCACGCCAAGGCGCAGTTCGTGCGGATTTCCGGTGCGGGCCTGCGCGAGAGTCACGTGCACGACGTGACGATCACGCGCGAGAGCCCGAACTATCAATCTCCGGGCT
>WNGQ01021257.1_pt1 | contig 10467 bp, 12 predicted proteins | sample 5407661 | NCBI WGS metagenome assembly WNGQ01 (sample SAMN13153382, study PRJNA577476) | soil metagenome | isolation source: 60 cm soil or saprolite under Garry oak tree replicate 2 | place: USA:California | collected 2016-06-15 | reverse complement strand
GTCGGCAACATCCTTGATCAGGGTTTTTGGTGGTCTTAGACCGAGCTGGTCAAAAGCCTGATGGAGATTGGGACGGTTGCCGATGCGTTGTGTCGCGGGACGTCCAGGTTCGTCTTGCTGCGGCGAGCCCGTGTTTCGCAGGATGTTGCGCGCGGTGGCCGGCGTCAGCAACGGTTTGCCGGCGGCGCGTAAAGCTCCCTGCATACACCCGACGGTCCCGACAATAATGGGCGAGGCGCTCGAAGTACCGCTGAACACATCCGTGTACCAGAGGTCTTCATTGCCGCCGCCTTGTAAATCGCCGTAGCCGGTTGTCGTTACTTCGCGTCCCCACCCTTGCACATCTACGCGCGAGCCGTAGTTGGAAAAGTCCAGACGCGATCGGTCGGCGCCGTGATTTCCGCCGTGCGTGCCCGGCGGAGGCGCGCCTGCCCCCACAAGAATCGCGCCGGATTGCGGGTTAGCCAGGTTGAACGGATTGCGCCACGTTGCTGGAAAACCATTGGGCCGGTTGTTGTAAAGCGGGTCGTCAAGGTTCTCGGCGCCATTGCCTCCGGCTTCCACGACAATCACGCCGCGAACGGATGTCGCAAATACGATCGCGGCAAAGTTGTCCGGCCAAAACTCCATCGCGATGAAGCCACGCTGACCGCCGATATCCTGGAAGTTGTTGCGCGGCCCCGGCGCGTGCAATTCGATCAAGATGATATCGCCTGGGCTTAATGCATTGGCCGCATCGCTGATGGCCTTGGCGGAACCCTGGCCGGCACCGAAAATCGAAATCGCGCGCACGTTAGCCTGCGAGCAGATGCCGGTGATGCCGAATGCATTTTCGTCGCCGCCGAATTCGCCGGTCACGGCCGTTCCATGATTGCGCCAGCCAATGTCGGCGGATTGCGTGCCACCAATGACGCCGCCCTGATTCTGCGTCAGATCTTCGTGACTGAAACGCCAGGCGCCCTCGATGTCAACAATACGCACGCCTTGTCCTTTACCGCCGGCTACAGTCCAGGCATAACGAGCGTCAATGCCGCCTGGGGCGGCGTCCAGATAAAGCTGTCGCGCGTTAAAAGCGGGCGTCACAGGCGGCGCTGCTTGAGGATCCGGTGGCTGCACGGCGTCTTGAAACAGAACCGGGGGCTCCATCTTCGGTTTGACGAAGGCCCCATCCACCAATTCTGATTTCAATAACTTGTCAGCCAATTCGTCGAGTTTTTGGTCCTCGGCCTCGACTCGATAGTAGGAAGTTAGGTCCGGCAGGCCTTCAGCTGACGGAATCGCGGCGGCCGCGGACATTGCGCGCGCGACGCGGTCTTCATTGCCGAAGATCGGAATCATCCCTGCTCCGCTGGATTCAAGCAGGGAATTCAGGGAAGCCACCTTTGCGCCGCTTACTGAGGCGACCGCCTCGCGCGTTGCGCGCAATCCGGCTTCGGGTTTGGCTATAACGATTAATTCGCGTTCACCGCTAACAGGTGAAGTCGGGACACTGTTGGCTGCACCCCTGGAGGGTGTTCTTCGTGAAGACATCGGTGCTCCTTTCGATTTTGTTTGTTTAGGGACTCAAGGCAACTGCTCTTCGGGCTTAAGGTAAGCTGCCTCGACTATTTCGAATCGGTTGAAGTGGCTGATTACATTTTCCGCCGTCGCACGATCCGGTGTTTCAACCATGAAGTAAGGAGCCAATAGCGGATGCGTTTGACCCGGATGGACAGGTTCGAGCTTGACTCCCAGCTCTGCCGCGGCCTTAAGCAATTGTTCCGCCTGCGTTTGTGTTTTTGCAGACCCCACACTCTGGCCGCCTTGTTCTTGATGTAACTCCATGGCGGCATCCGCTCGCAACTGGATCATCACACGCACGGCGAAAGTCTCCTTATCTTCTTATCCTTAAGATGCTGGCCCTGCTGATATCTGTAGTCCGGTTGCTCGCCGACTTCCTTCACAAGTCTCATGCCGCAAAGTGGTTTTCAGGAGGAAGCCAATTCCGCTGAGGCTTTTGGCGATCCACGGCTTTCACCCTCGACAGGTGTGCACTTTCCGCGACAGTCGGCGACGGGAGCAATGAACAGGAGTGTACATCTCGAGCCATCATGGTAGCGAGTGTTTTGGATGAGTCTAGCGCCATTGTGCCGACTATCCACTCGCTTTAATGACCTAACTGTACCGGCCGGGACCCTAACCACCCAACTTCGCTTTGACTACTTCGCTGACCGTACGACCGTCGGCGTTCTTGCCCGCAAGATGCGCTTGCGCGGCTTTCATAACCTTGCCCATGTCTTTCATCGACGTTGCCTCAGTTTCAGAAATCGCCGCGGCAACCGCCTGTTCGATCTCTGCGCGGGAGGGCGGTTGAGGAAGATAGGCTTCGATCACTTTGACCTCTTCGCTCTCTTTTTCCACCAGGTCCTGACGGCCGCCCTTTTCGAATTGCTCGATCGAATCGTGGCGCTGCTTGACCATCGAACGCAGCAACTTGATCATCTCACCTTCATCGAGCGCGCCGCCTTTTTCGATCTCGCGATTCTGGAGCGCGGCCTTGACCATGCGCAGCGTTGAAGTGCGAGCCGCGTCTCTGGACTTCATGGCGGCGGTTAGATCAGCCGTGATTTGTTGTCTCAAGCTCATCGGTTTTTTCCTGCGCAGATTAGGTTCCCATTAATGCCCAACTCCGAACGCGTAGCGTCGTTCTCGACGGAGTACCAGTCACGTAAGCGAAAGGGCACAAAATGCGTCTCAGAAGACTCTAGCGTATTCCGCCCAAATTCGCTAAGATTCAGGCTTAAGTTGCCGAACTCCCTGATCGGGATTCGAGTGATCCATTGATCAGCGACCTCTGACTCGCTAACAAGAAGGATGTTGTTCGGCAGGTTCAGATGCTATCCCCAAACACAATATTACAAAACCGGTATTGCGTGGTGCGCAAGCTCGGCGAAGGTGGCATGGGCGCTGTCTACGAAGCAATCGATCAGCGTGTAAGCTGCCTCGTCGCGCTGAAGGAAACGCTTGCCAAGCGCGACAATGAAGCGCGAGACGCTTTCGAGCGCGAAGCGGCACTACTGGCCAATTTGCGCCATCAAGCTTTGCCGAAAGTGATGGACTACTTCAGCGAGAACGAAGGCGACTTTCTCGTCATGGAGTTCATCCCGGGTTACGATCTCGCGGAGCTGCTGGATTTGCGTGGTGGTCCATTCCCGCAGTCCCAGGTCTTGCGTTGGGCTGATGAGTTGCTCAAGGTGTTAGACTACCTGCACAGTCAAGAGCCACCCATTCTTCACCGCGACATCAAGCCGTCGAATCTGAAGCTGACTAAACAGGGAGAAATCTTTCTGCTCGACTTCGGTCTGGCAAAAGGCACCGTCGGACAGATGCCGACTCTGGTGACGAGCCGCAGCGTACACGGTTACACGCCCGTCTATGCTTCACTTGAGCAGATTCTCGGTCAAGGAACAGACCCACGCAGTGACCTCTACAGCGTGGGCGCGACGCTCTATCAGTTGTTGACTGCGGTACCGCCGGCGGACGCGCCCGCGCGGTTCCGGACTGCCGAAGATGAACAACCGGATCCGCTAGAGCCGTTGGAAAAACTCAACCCGCAGGTTTCCGCCAACGTCGCCGCGGTTATTCAACGCGCGATGGCCATCAGCCGGAAACAGCGTCCTGCCAGCGCGGCTGAAATGCGAAAGGCCTTGCGCCTGGCAAACGAGGAAGACGAACAGGACGCTGTGGAGGAGGAGTATCGTCGGGCCGAGTCGAGACGGCAGCAGCGAGATACAGAGCGAAACAAGTCGGAAGCAGAGAGTGTCGCGTACACTGCTGAAGAGGAGCGCCTGCGACAAGAAGAAGCACGCAGGCTGGAGGAAGCGCGCCGGCAGGAAGACAAATTGCGACGGCGCGAAGAAGAAGAAGAGGTCGGGCGTCGTGCCGAAGCGGAACGGCAGGGACGTGAAGCCGAAGAGAAGGAGCGACAGATTGCCGAGGAAGCCGCGCGAATCCGCGCTGAAGCAGAGGCGGCGCGCGCCGCTGAGGAGGAGCGCCAGCGACAAGAAGAGGAGACTCGCAGATTAGAGCAAGCTCGCCGCGTGGCGGAGTCGCGACGGCGCGAAGAAGAGTTGGCTCGCGCCGAAGCCCAACGCCATCACCAGGAAGAAGCGGAGCGGCAGCGTACGACGCAGAGCCAGACTCGCTATAAGGCAATCAAGCGCTTAGTGATGTTTGCCGGCCTCCCGGCGATCGTTCTCGTCGGTGGGATCATCCTTTGGTCAGTGCAAACAACAATCCGGAATTCATCATCGAATCGGGTGCAGTCTCCAGCTGCTCCGGCCAGTCCGACCAGTGAAGTGTCGAATTCACCTGAGAACAAACCGACGCCGCCCAAGGGCATGGTTTATGCGCCCGGTGGAACGTTTATTATGGGGCGCGACAAGGGGACGGACGTGGCTGAACGGCCAGCGCACCAGGTGAAAGTTGAACCCTTCTACATAGACGTCTATGAAGTCACCAACGACGACTACGAAAAGTTCGTTAAAGCCACCGGCCATCGCCCACCGGCGACTTGGTCGGGCGGAGCTTATCCCTCGCATGCAGCACGAAAGCCAGTCACCGGCGTGACGTGGGACGATGCCAATGTGTATGCCGGGTGGGCAAAGAAACGCCTACCAACCGAAGCGGAATGGGAATTTGCCGCTCGCGGCACAGATGGCCGTCTCTACCCCTGGGGCAATGCCTGGAAGCAAGGTTCCGCCAACGCGAATGGGGCCAGTCAAGGCTTGGCGGACGTGGGCCTGTCTCTTGGCGGAGCTTCCCCGGTTGGGGCCTTCGATATGATCGGCAATGCGTGGGAATGGACCGCCAGCGATCTGCGAGCCTACCCCGGTGGGCGTCTCCCGGCAAATCTCTTGAGCGGCGAGTTGAAGGTTATTCGCGGTGGAAGTTACGAATCGACGAAAGACTACGCGACGACCACGTACCGCACCGGTTGGCCCGCGCGCGGCGCGACAACGTACGCGCAGACGGGATTTCGTTGTGCTAGAGATATCGCTCAGTAGTTAGTCGAAAGAGGTGGTTCGCAATGAGAAACCATAGAACCTGGCCCGCGTCGGCAATCGCCTTGATGATCTTGTTTTCGGCGTGCTGCGCAGTATTCGTGCTGGGCCAGGGCGGAACGGGAAGAGAAACACCGAATGCTAACGCGAACAAGAACCGTCCCCCGCCCAAACGAACACCATCGCCGAAGAAAACCCCTAAGCCCAGCCGTTCAAACCGCAATGCAAACTCCAATTCGGCCGGCAATAATGCGGGCTCAAGCGGCGTGAGAACCCCGCCGCCACAGCCAGTCAGCTTGCAGAGTTTCGACTTCGTGACCCCGACCGTGGACAGCAGCGGCAATGTGAAGAGCCGCGAGCGAAAGAGCGCTAACGCGTATGCGGAGGACTTAGGCGGCGGCGTGAAACTGGAGATGGTGGCGATTCCGCCGGGCGAATTCATGATGGGCTCGCAGGATAAGTCCAGTGACGAATACCCACAGCACCGAGTGCGGATCAATTACTCGTTCTTCATGGGGAAGTTCGAAGTAACTCAGGCTCAATGGCGGGCCGTGGTAGGCAGCAATCCGTCAACCTTCAAAGATTGCGACGAGTGCCCGGTAGAGAATGTCTCATGGAACGACGCGGTCGAGTTTTGCCGCAAGTTGTCAGCGCGGACGGGGCGAGAGTATCGCTTGCCAGGGAACTACCCATACGGCAGCGCCGCCAAGGGCACGTCTCGACAGAAGACGGTTCCCGTTGGCAGTTTGGGGGTGGCCAATGGGGTCGGGCTATACGATATGCTGGGGAATGTTTGGGAGTGGTGCCAGGACGTTTATCACGATAGTTACGGTGACGCTCCCACTGACGGCTCTGCGTGGATTAGCGGAGCAGATAGAAACGTTCGGGTGTTGCGCGGCGGTTCGTGGGGTTACATCGCTTACTACACTCGCTCCGCGTATCGCCACTGGGTCTCCCCGACCAGCCACAACAACAATGTCGGGTTTCGCTTGGTAGCGATTGCGCGGACTAATTAACATCCTTTCTTTCTCCTTAGCGAGTTGCCGCGAGCGCGAGGGAACTATGCAAGTATTTTGCAGTCGTCAGTGATTATGACGCTCGCAAATTAAACGGAGGCCGCTGATGCTCATCAAGCTTCTGGTGCACTCAACAATTATTCGTTAATATAGTGAGGGATCTCGAAATGATAAACGCAATTGCATGTCAACTATAGCCGAACATTGTTACGTCACGAGCGACGATCGGATCCTCTCAGGCGAACCGGTCATCAAGTCTACCCGAACGCCCGTGCGAGCCATCGTGGAATTATGGCGTCAAGGCGTTGCACCGGAGGAAATCCCAAAGCACTTGCCACATCTCACGCTCGCACAGGTTTTCGACGCGCTGAGTTACTACAGCGACCACACCGAAGAGATTAATAGCCACATCGAACGGAACCGTATTCCAGACCACTTGATTGACCCACTGGTCAATGGTCAATGAACCGTCTCTTCATTGAACTTTATCTCGACGAGGATGTCAGTGTCCTCATTGCTGACCTATTGCGGGCCCGGGGATTCTCGGTCACCTACTCAAGAAGCTGGCAAAGTGGGCCAAAGCGATGCTGAACAGTTGGCCTACGCCGTACGCCGGAAAAGGATGCTGGTCACTCATAATCGGGACGACTTTGAGCGCTTGGCTAGCTAATACTTTTCATCCGGACTCAAGCACTATGGAATCATTTTCGCAGTCCGGCGCTCGGTACACGAGATCGCACGTCGTTTGTTGACCATTGTCGATCAAGTCACGGCGGATGAAATGGAGGATCAGGTGCGTCATATTTGATTAAGGTCTCCGGGCTTCAGGTGCGCCCGGGTGCCATGGTAGAACCGTCGTGAGCTGGTGTCGGAGGGCGTCGATGGTGCTGCGGGATTGCTCATGCTTATCTCGTCATCTATATCGTGGCCATCATTCTTGCTTGAACATCCGGAAAAATCCACCTCGTGGCTTGTCGCGCCTCTATCCATCCAGCGACGCACCCTCCGACGCCCAACCACTCGCGTCCGCAACGCGAGAACGCAGGCCGTCGAACGTTTGAGTTGACGCGGCGGCGCGAATCAAGGCACCCTGAGCCGCACCAAGTTAGTTGCGAAACACGCTCCCGCCGCTCGCGTCCAACGATTTGTTGGGCCACGCGTTTGGGAAGGATTCGTCTCGAATAGGTTTGTCCCCCAATATCGTATCTCTTGTTCCACACCAAGTCGAAATAGATCGGATGAAAGGGACGACGTTGGCTATTGGCAATCGACGCGGCGCGTTTCTCGAGAATGTCCTGCAACGCTAAATAACTCTGCTCGGTCGTAACATCCTTGTAGGTCGAACGTCTGGACAACGAATGCGCGGCAAGATCACAGTCATCGAGCAATTCTCGGTGTCTCATGATCTGACTATCGATGGGAAGGAAAAGAAATGGTGTAAGGCGCGCGCGTCGGGATTCGAGCTCGCGAGCCATAGCGACGAGGTGCTCGATGTAAAGATCCACAGGTTTACGTGTTTTGTTGTACGAAACGAGCATTCGCGGGTTGATGTTATGGAGTCTGGATTTGACGGCCGCACAAATATTGTTTTGAAGAGTGTGGAGTGAATCACGACTGCCAATAGATAACAGCAGGCTTAATAATTTTGGTTTCTCTTGAATGAAATAATCGGTGAAGACGCCTTTGGCGCCAGGAAGCAGCTTGTTGACTCTATGAAACCCGCGGAAAGTATCTGTCCCAACCGCTGGAATAAATCGAATGGTGCCCGCCTGCGTTCGCACAGGTGCGCCCCTGATAATTTCGTCCCATGAATATTGGTTGCCTGGTCGAAGAAAGACCGCGTTGGCTTTATTCGTGTAAGACGAAGAAAAAAGATTAGTTTGCCTCATAACAAGGAAGTGGCCCAACGTTTGAGTTGACGTGGCGGCGCGAATCAAAGCACCCTGCGCCGTGCCAAGCAAGTTGAGAAACACGCTCCCGCCGCTCGCGTCCAATCTGTTGGGTCGCCCATGAAAAGTTCGAGAGCAGCGTCAACTGCCACTTAGATTCTCCGCTTCGTTCAGCGATACGCAATAGGAGTCGCTGCTAAACCCTTTTGCCGATCAGCCCGATGATGATCATGACTAGGCTGATGCCGCCGACGGCGCCAGCAACTGTTCCAACCGTCCGCATCAACGCCACAGGGTCGTTCGACTTCGATGCAACAGACAGCATGAAGAAGAAAAACACTAGTGCAATAACAATAAGAACGAGACCAGCAATGACGATTCGCCAATTCTTACGTCGCATGGCTGCCTCCGATCGGAAACATGAATCGTTGCGACCGAACGTCAGAGTTGAACGGGCGCGGCGATTATGAACAACCGTGAAGCGAAACAACAGATCAGACCGGCCGTTTCATAGGTGACACAAACTTTCGACTGGCGTCCGATAATAGCCAGTATAGCGTGTCTGTGTCCTAACCTATTGAGAACAGGTGTGAGCGAATTTGTAAGCTGTGCCATTGATAAAAAAGCACAACATCTTGTGGCCCGAAACGTCATTTTATTGGTCGGCCAATTCTCTACGTCCAGCTCTCGGAATGGGCATCCCTTGGCCAGAAATGCGTGCAAGGAGCAAACAAACTCCGCGTTGCTAATCTCGAACGTCAACCTCATCATCAATCAGGGAGTCAACTAGTTATTCGGAACGTTACGATATCGTCAGTTTCTCTTAGGCACAGCCTCCATGAGGAGCGCAAGGGCCTTCCGGAAGCTCTGGGCCCCGGCAGATGCCCCTTTGTAATGACCCAAACGCACCACAACCAGGTCATGTGACGGAATGATGAGCGTGGTCTGCCCGCCCGCGCCCTCCATGTAGTATGCCTCCCTGGGCACCGGAAACGTGCCGGTGCCGTTGATCCAGAAGAAGGCCCCGTAGATAGGGCGCTTGTCAGCCTCCCAGGCGGGGGCCAGCGTACTTACAAACCTGGCGTACCCTTCTGGTAGAATCCGCTTACCGTTCCACATCCCGTCCTGAAGATAAAGATTACCGAGGCGTGCCCAGTCGCGTCCCGAGGCAAACTCGTATCCTTGCGTGAGAAAGTTTCCATAGGGGTCTGTCTCCATCACCATCGTCCGGATGCCAATCTTGTCGAACAGTTCGCGCTGTGGGAAAGACAAATACTGCTCCCCGCGCTTCTCGACGGCCAGACGAATCAGGTAATTGATCAAAACCGGATCGGTATTGTGATAACGGCCGACCGTGTTAGGCGGCCACTGCTGCGGCCGTGTGGCGGCATAGTGGAAAGAGTTCACGGAGCCCGTGTAAAGATAAAGGTGATCGGGATAAGTGCCCAACGGGTCATAATCAGGATCCTGGGGAGCCTTGATTCGCAGGCCACTCGACATGTGCAGGATGTCGGCGATGCGAATCCCGGCACGCGGATCCCCGGGGCCTTGCCACTCAGGAATGGGAGCCGGCTGCGACAAGTTGTAAGCGCCCTGCTTGATGAGCACACCCATCAGGGTGGCCGTCAAGCTCTTGCCCATCGACCAGCTCTCGAGCGGCGTTTTGGCGGTAATGCCTTCGCCATATCGCTCGCCGATGAGCCGACCTTTCCATGTCACTACGAAGGCGGCTGTCATTGAAGCGGCTGGTTCGAACGCGGCGTCCAAAGCGGCTTTGAGTTTGGCCTTGTCGATCTCCGGTGGCAGTGGGTCATTGGGCAGGACGTCGCCCATTGGCCATCGTTGTGTCGAGGCGTCCGGGAGCCGACTCTTGACTTTAGTCGGCTTGAAAAATACGGAGTTCTGGCCCACCGGTAGCGTCACGCACCCCTGGCTCCCAAGATACTTTGCGGTGCGAGTCACGCCGTTTGGCAAGGTGATGTGAACGGCTTTGTTAATGCGATCGATCACGGGCTTCCCTACCTTAGCTCGCTCAGCATATGGGCTCGTGAAGTATCCAACGTTCTCAGCAGCAAAGTCAGGCGCGAGCCCGGTGATGAACACGGCCGAACACATGATCTTGGCGAACCCCGACGTGTGGTGTTCCAGAGGGTCCCCCGGCGGCGGGACGTAAGGCGTGTTGATTTCCAGCGATTTTGCCCTTTCGATCAGTGCCTCTCTCTCCGGACCGCGCCGCTGTGACCAAATCGTGGCCGTCGCGAGAGTAACAGCAAACAAAAAAACCAGTGGTCTTCTCATATTTGTCTCCAGGAAGGCTTCGCATCGAGGAAGTCTCTGCAATTAGCGAGTCCACCCTAACGTTTGGTGTCCGAACTGGTCCCGGGTGGAAAAACTTCTTGGATGTCATCACACTGTCCCCATTGAAGAATCTCGCTTTCGTTAGAATGATTGTGCTCGCTATTCTTCAAATGCCCATTTGAGCGCGCCAGGTGCTCGCGCAGAAAGCGTCCGGTGTGAGAC